>ENA-ORXT01000033-ORXT01000033.1-marine-metagenome-genome-assembly--contig:-NODE-33-length-188876-cov-179.524669_pt1 | contig 188876 bp, 135 predicted proteins | sample MGYA00237868_ERZ511482 | MGnify/ENA metagenome assembly ERZ511482
ATACCATTACCATTATTATCCCAACAGTTGATTCCATCACTACCAGCAGAACCAGTCGCTCCTGTCGGACCAGCAGGACCCGTCGCTCCAGTAGCACCTTGTACACCCATAGGACCAGTTGCACCTGTTGAACCAGTTGCACCTGTTTCACCTTGAGGTCCAGTAGCTCCTACAGCACCAGTCGCTCCCTGAGGACCAGTCGCACCAGTTTGACCAGCAGGTCCGTCACAATCTAAAGAGTTAAAAACACCATCTTGGTTTTTATCTTCATCTGCATCATTTATACCATTACCATTATTATCCCAACAGTTGATTCCATCACTACCAGCAGAACCAGTCGCTCCTGTCGGACCAGCAGGTCCAGTAGCACCTGTTTCACCTTGTATTCCAGCAGGTCCAGTAGTGCCGGCTGGTCCAGCAGGACCGTCAATTCCTTGTGGGCCAGTAGCTCCGACAGATCCCTGTGGTCCTGCTTCACCGGCAGGTCCAGTAGCACCAGTAGCTCCCGTTTCTCCTTGTGGCCCAGCAGCACCAGCTATGCCTGCCGGTCCCGTCTGTCCAATTGCTCCGGTAGCTCCAGTTGCACCTGTTTCACCTTGTGGTCCAGCCACACCCGTAGCTCCTACTGGTCCTGCTTCTCCTCTTGCACCAGTGGATCCAGTAGCACCTTGAGGACCAGCTGGTCCTTGTAGCCCTGTTGATCCTGTTGGTCCAGCAGGTCCTGTAGCACCTTGAGGTCCTTGTAGCCCCTGTGGCCCGGAGGCACCCTGAGATCCTGTAGGTCCTTGAGCACCTGGAGGACCAGGAACTCCCTGTATGCCAGGAGGACCATCTTTACCTTGAGGTCCTGTAGGTCCAATGGGACCTTGCATACCAGATATTCCTTGTGGACCAGTGGCTCCTGTAGGACCTTGTATGCCCTGAGGTCCTTGCGGCCCCACTTGGCCTTCTACACACTCCCAGAGGGGTTGTTCGGGCGTTCCCTTATTTACTTCAATACATTCTAGTGTTGTGTTATAGATAAGCGCTCCAGTTAGTGGGGTAGGGATCGTATTTCTCTGAGCCGTTGTCATCCTTGGAGGAATAAACGCCTTATCAGTACTTTCTAACTCCAATATCGAACCATCGTCAATTACAGTTTCATCTCCTCCTATCTTTGCTTGGGAATAACCAATTGTGGAAATGCATAAGCTAAATAGTAGGGCTAAGAATAATTGTGGCTTAACATAATGACTTAATAGATGGATTGAACCAGTCTTCATCGTTTAAATGATTTTAGTTTAAATAATAATAAAGCGCCTATAAGGGAAAGCGAAAAATTTTAGTTGAGTACAATCAGATCGCAGCAAAGGGTCGGAGAGTGTGATTTCGTTCTACCTTGAGACCCTACGACCGTGCTAAATTAGTAAAATGATTGATATTATAGAGGGGAAAAGCTAATATGTTAATGTTTAAATGGAGAAAATTTAAATCATCAGTGATTCAGAAATACATATGTAGTAAAGTTAATATATATAACTTATTGAAGATGTTCTATAGAATCTAATATTTGCTGACCATGTTCTTTCGTTTTAACTTTAGTAAGGATATCTTCTATTTTGCCTTCTTCGTTGACTAAAAAAGTGGTTCTATGCACTCCAATGATCTCTCTACCCATGAATTTCTTAGGACCCCAAATACCAAAAGCATTAATCATGACCTTTTCGGGGTCAGCCAACAAAGGAAATTGAAATTCATACTTTTCAATGAATTTTCTATGCTTTTTTGCATTGTCAGGACTGACGCCAAATATTAGATAACCTTTTTTATTGAGGTGCTTAAAATTATCTCTAATATTGCAGGCTTCTTTTGTGCAACCTGGAGAGTCGTCTTTGGGATAGAAAAATAAAATGTATTTTTTACCTTTCAAGTCTTCACTTGCGACTATCTCTTCGTTTTGGTTTTTAGCTTCAAAATTTGGTACTTGATCTCCTACATTTAAATGAGTCATATTCTACACGCTTCGTTAATTCATGGTAAAAACATATTGACATATTAAATGTTTAATAATGTTAGCAAATAGTTGAACGGTCTCTAATATGTGCGTACTACTTTAGTAAAAATAGTATGGTTATTCATGCAGTCAGTGACCACTAACTTCAGTTCATGCTCAGAGGCGGTAAGTCCAGTAAAAGGTCGACCAGATACTCTATCATTTTTCAGATCATAACGCAAGATCTTTAGCTCGTTATCTACGTAGAAATTATATTTCAAATATTGATCTTTGCGTGATGCCTTCCTGTCGTCCTTAATAATGAAACTGAGTTCTTGATTCTGACTCATTCTGCTAACATTGAATTCGGGTCTTATGGTTGGAGCAGTGGTATCTATCTGGATGGAATAATTACCGAAAGAACTAATCTGAGCAGAGATCCATCCTTGAGATATGGAAGACCCTAGATTTATAGAAGTTCCTTTTGAATTACATTTAGCAAAATGCATTTTTTCAAAATGAATAGAATCTATTTTGTTCAATTTGTAATGAATCTCAAATGGTTTATCTAAAGTTATTTCAGATTTTCCTATCGATATGAATTTTTCTGTCGCGTTATTGATATTAGAAACGTGAATTTGAATTTTCTTAGGTATTGTATTTTTCTGAAAATGAAGTAGAAAATCACCTTCTTTAATTATTGAAACTGTATCGGGATGCAATGTGTATAGATTCTGGCCCCTCGTTTGTACAGGAGGGATTTCCAGTTTTTTAAAATTTAGAGAAAAATCTAAATTAGATTCATTGCCCTCGATATCTTTTACCTGTATTTTATAATTGTCAATTTTAGAATCACTAGCTTTTGATTCTTTTATTTTGGATATGCTCAAGCTGTCTGAACTTATGCTTATCATATGGAAGTTATTGTTTTGATTCTTGATCTGATATGGATCAGAGACATATCCAATATAATCTGAATCTTGAAAAAGTAAGTCTTCGAACAGTAGACTGGTTATTAGCTCCTTATTTTTGAATACTTTCAAGCTGTAAATCCCATTTTTATTCCATGAGCCATTCATTCTATCAAATGCCTTAATAGAAACTGTAGTTTTCAAGTCATCTGATAAAATAATTGTATCATTTTCTAAAGTATAATCTCCAGCTTTTCTTTGAATTATGTCTATGGATTCAAGATTGGTCAAATTGGATAGGCTATCATACTGATAAATAGCTAGTTTTTCCAAAATGGGAGCCCTCGTATCTTTTGGCTTGATGCCAAAGAGGATAGGATTGATAAGCTGGTCAGTTTTAGTATCTCTAATTTCAAAATGAAGATGCGGACCAAATGACTTACCGGAATTGCCCATAAATCCAATAAATTCGGCAGCTAAAACCGGTAATTCTTTTTCTTGTGGATAAAAATCTATGGTAAATCGCTTTGTCGCAGATTGATGTGAAGATGCTATTTCCATGATATCACTCCTAAACTTCTGAAGATGAGCATATACTGAAGTTAAACCATCAGTGTGAGTGATGTATAAAGAGTTCCCGTATCCCCCTGGTTCTACTTTTATTCGAGAAATATAGCCTGAGGCAATGGAAAAAATCGAATCTCCAGAAGCGCCTTTAGATGATCTGATGTCTAGCCCACTATGAAAGTGTCCGGTTCTTAATTCGCCAAAAGATCCTGATAGAGTTATTGGATGCTTTACAGGCGATGTCAATTTAGTTTTAATCGACTCCTGTGCTAAACAAATAAAAATAAATGAAATACATAAAGCACTGAAAATCAATTTCATAGTGAATTTTATTTAAGATTAAGCTTCTTAAATATTATGTTGGCTTGTTCGATAGGAGATAGGTCTTCAGATATAGGCTTGATGGTATTACCTGTGAAATGGGTATCTATTTTTTTTTCTGCAAAATCAGTAATCAGTTCGCTTAAATATGTCTTAGTTAAGCTACTTAATTGCTTGTTTCTGATTTCATTAATTAATTGATTAGACGAATCAAAATATATTTTTAGAATATCCAAATAGCTTTCAATTCCCTCAGAAGTTACAGAAGAAGCTTTCATCACTACCGTATTTTCTGGATTATGAGAATTGGTTGACTGCATTGTCGAATGGTAGTCTTTTACCGCACTTTGAGCAGCATTGATATTATCTCCATCTGCTTTATGAATTAGAATAACATTGGCTAATTCTAAGAGTCCTCTCTTTATTCCTTGTATATCATCACCGCTACCAGGCATGACCATAACTGTCAGATGATCTACTAAATCTCGGATTCGAGATTCTGATTGGCCTACGCCTACAGTCTCTATCACTATGAAATCAAATCCTGCGGCCTCACAAAGAATCATAGACTCGAAGGTTCTTTCTTCAGTACCACCTAAGACGCCTTTATTAGCACTAGGTCGTATGAATGCTTCAGGATGCTTAGAAAGTGATTCCATTCTAGTTTTATCACCTAATATGCTTCCTTTGGAAATCGTGCTTGATGGATCAATAGAAAGTACAGCTACTTTTCGCTTTTTCTTGATGGCTTCAAGGCCAATTTTTTCTATAAATGAACTTTTGCCGACTCCAGGAGTGCCAGTTATTCCTATTCTCCATGAATCTCGATCTAATAGCCAACATTTATTGATCAATTCTCTTGCTATTTGTATGGCTTTAGGCTTGGTGCTTTCTACCAATGTTAAGGCTCTTGACAAGGCAAACCTATCGCCATTAATGAGTTTTAAATAGAGTTCGGAAATATCAATTTTTTGTTTCACAATCTGGAACTACATGTTGCGTGTGTAAACTAATTAAGATTTATTCATATTCTAAAATTTAGACATACTTACTTTACTTTTTGCAATGCCATAGCTCATTATTAGCCATACTCTTTACATTATGATAATATTAAGAAGTATGATGATGCTGCATAAGTATTTGAAATTCAGATGTTTATAATGTTAAAAATGTTAACAAGTATTAATGTTGAGTTATTGAGACTCATTATCATCCTTCAAGACCCAAAAAGCAATAGTTTGATAAAAATAATAGCACAATATGAGAATGATTCTAATCTACATTTGTATTTCCCTGACATTCATTTCATGTGAAGAATATAACGAAGATGTATTTGAAATAGTGGGAACCTATGATGGTAATACCATAGGTTTCAATGATTCATTTATTATCACTATTGCATCGGATTATAGAGATGATATCATCATTGAAGCTCCATTCGATGGACAAATATATGATGTAGTCATAGCAGATGTAGATTGCGAAGACTGTGACTTAAAGGAAATAGATATCGATTGGCAAGAGGTAGATAGAAACGTGTACATTCAAGGGACAGGTGCTTATTCTTTTGGTACAATTCAAATTGATTATGAAATAGAGATATTCGGTGTCAGCTCGACTTACACGATGATTGGGTCTAAGTATTAGCGCACTTGTTCGTTTAAGCTAAAGATTAGCCAGCTGGACCAATTTTTACATAACAGTAAATTATTGACTTTCTCACCCCAGCTGGCTTTACTTTTGGCGTAATTCTGCCCTTAGCCTTAACAACTAACTTCCTTTTTTATTATTTGCAAACTCTGCAAAACCTATTTGGATTATTAGCGTTATATTTGCACATTGATTTCAACCTCTTTTATTAGATAAAGTACTATGAGCGTAAAGCACATTTATTTAGACAACAATTCAACGACGCCAACCGATCCAAGAGTCGTGGAGGCAATGCTTCCATATTTTTACGAAAATCCAGGTAATGCTGCATCTCGAACACACCCATTCGGTTGGAAAGCTGAAGAGGCTGTTGATTATGCAAGAGAACAAATTGCAAACCTACTAAGTGTCGATTCTAAAGAAATCATATTTACTTCAGGTGCAACAGAGTCAGATAATCTTGCTCTGAAAGGTGTTTTTGAAATGTACAGTCGTAAAGGAAATCACATCATTACGCTACAGACGGAACATAAAGCCGTCTTAGATGCTTGTAAGAAAATCGAAAAATCGGGTGGAGAAGTTACATATCTACCTGTCGGCAGAGATGGATTGGTGGATTTAGAAGAATTGAAAGCAGCGATAACAGATAAGACCATCATGATCTCTATCATGTGGGCTAATAATGAGACAGGTGTGATACAGCCTATGAAGGCAATAGGGGATATCTGTAAAGAAAAGGGAGTATTATTCATGAGTGATGCCACACAAGCAGTGGGTAAAATTCCTGTAAATCCAAAAGAAGTAGGTGTGCACCTCATGGCATTCACTGGACACAAAATGTATGGACCTAAAGGTGTAGGAGCTCTTTTCGTCAATCGAAAAAACCCAAGAGTAAAAGTAACAGCTCAAATGGATGGAGGAGGACATGAGAGGGGCATGAGATCAGGTACACTGAATGTAACAGGCATCATAGGCATGGGAAAAGCAGCTGAAATAGCTCAACAAGAAATGGCTGCAGAATCTGAGCGACTCTCTAAAATGAGAGATAGGTTAGAAGAAACACTGATGGCAAACTTAGAAGAGGTATACGTCAATGGATCCAAAGAACATAGAATGCCACATGTGACTAACTTATCTTTCAAACATGTAGAAGGAGAGGGACTTATGATGACATTCAATAACATAGCGGTATCATCAGGATCCGCATGTACTTCTGCATCATTGGAACCTTCTTATGTACTAATGGCATTAGGACTAGGAGATGACTTAGCCCATTCATCTATTAGATTTAGTCTGGGTAGGTTTAATACTGATGAGGATGTGGATTTTGCAATAGAAGCCCTTACTAAGGGAGTGACGCATATGAGAGACCTAAGTCCGATTTGGGAAATGTATAAAGAGGGAGTCGACTTAGAAGCAGTAGAGTGGTCTGAGCATTAAAAAGAAATTGAATAAAAATTAAAAATATATTTTATTATGGCTTATTCTGAAAAAGTTTTGCAACATTTCAAGCACCCTAAAAACGTAGGCACGCTTGATAAAAGTAAAAATAATGTAGGTACTGGGTTAGTGGGGGCTCCTGAATGTGGAGATGTCATGAGACTACAGATCGAAGTCGATGAAGAGAGTAATATCATAAAAGATGCGAAGTTTAAAACTTTCGGTTGTGGTTCAGCCATTGCATCTTCTTCACTAGCCACTGAATGGTTAAAAGGAAAAAGTCTTGATGAAGCACTTTCCATTGATAATATGTCAATTGTCGAAGAGCTGGCATTACCTCCAGTAAAAATTCATTGTTCTGTGCTTGCTGAGGATGCGATTAAAGGAGCAATCTCGGACTACAAGCAAAAAAATGGAATCGCAGAAACTGCAGAAAATGAAACTGCTCACGCTTAAATTTAGTTTTAAGAGTAAAAACAGATTATGTTATTCGTAGCCGATAGTGCAAAAGATAAAATATATGAGCTCAAGCAGCAAGAAGAACATCTTACTGCTGAGCATTTTGTCAGAGTATCTGTAACAAGTGGCGGATGCTCTGGCTTAACTTATTCTATGGACTTCGATACAGAAGATCAAGAAAATGATCAAGTATTCGAGGACAATGGTATAAAAGTAGTCACTGATTTACGCAGCTTCCTTTATCTGTGTAATACAACTTTAGAATTCAGTGGAGGCCTCGATGGTAAAGGCTTTTATTTCGACAATCCTAATGCTGCAAGGACTTGTGGATGTGGTGAAAGTTTCGCTGTCTGATTACAAACTTACATTTCAAGATACTTTAATGAAGTAGGCTTTTTGTCTATTACCTTCAAAATACTTTCCTAATCCTAAGCATACCAAATATAAATTTACTTTTTTATGTGGATTAGGAAATGGCATTCGTCATATGGAATTATCCTTCCAAAGTCTTAAAAGATTCAGTAAAATTTAGAGATATGAAAATTAGGTTTTCGTTCATATGGAAGAAAAATAATTTTATACATTGCCGAAAATAAAGGATTTATAAATTCATGAATCCTCGTCCTACTACTTTAATATGCAGCATAAGATCTTAAATAAGGTTGGAGAATTCTGGCAAAAAATTGAGTTTAAAGGCACAACTAAAGGTCGAGTCTACATGATCTCTACTAAAGGACGAGTCAAATCAATAGATAAAGTATCAGGGCAAGAATCTTTGATGAAAGCGACAATGCTAAAGACCGGGTTTCCAAAAATCACATATCGACTAAAAGAAGGCTGCGAAAGTATTTACCCGCACAAGACAGTCGCAGAATATTTTATTCCAAAGCCATCAGAAGATCATGTGCATGTGGTACATGTAGACATGAATCGGAATAATAATACAACAGACAATTTAAAGTGGGTTACACATGACGAGCGTAAGGATTACATAAAATCAAGAGCTACAAAATTTGGCTTCGATAAGAGAGAGCACGTCAGAGGTGTTGGGAACTACAAGCTCACAGAAGCTAAAGTAGCAATTATTAAAAAGCAACTGACAACTGGTAAAACGAGGCGATCAATGATTGCTAAGCGCTTCGGAGTCACACTTACACAAATAAAGAGAATCGAAAAAGGCGAGAACTGGCCACATGTCAAACCCGCCGAATAGTTTAGACGAATAGCAATTTATTAGTTATTATTAGCTAAATTACAACACCTTTTATGAATGTACACTTAACTACCACCAAGCAGTTTTGGGTAGTTTGGACTCAATATTGAATCGAGACTGAAACGAAATATGAGAAATAACTACTTATTTATCTAAATTTAGTATCATGATTTCGATACTGGTACTTAAACGAATAATCATAACACCTTTTAACTATTCCTGAGTAATATATATAATAAGATTTGATTTTTACATAGGGACAATAGATGATCATCTGGTACTGTTTTTGGATGATAACATTGAATTGTCGTCAATATCAATGAAAATGATCAGTAATCATACTTATAAGTATAATCAAAATAGGAATGGATTAATATGTCCAGTTAGAAGTTTCTTTCTGATTATCTTTCTTATAGGGATAGTCAACGTAGCGCATAGTTCTCACACCATGAACTGGAATATCGTAGATATTCAGCAAGCCGCTTCAGGCACTGGAGGTATAGACGTCAATGTTACCATTGGCTTTTGTAATGGATGGTGCAGTGGTACAACTGTAACTTGCTGTGGTGGTCAGCATGATGTCTACATCAGGATTACCCAAGTCTCAGGAGAATGCGCGACTTGCCCCACAGGTGGAGTGCCAAGTATCATAGGACCTATTGACGCAGGGTTCGTAGGCCCACCTTACAATGCAAACAACCCTCAACTACCTGTATGTCCAGCGGTATTTGGAGCTGCCAATAATTTAGAAATACCATTCGAATTTGAAGGCTGTCCAGGAGAACAATACTTCGTAGAAGTATTAGCGATTAATAGAGTCACTTTAAATGGATGTGGTGGTATTGGATCAATTCCTAATGCATGTACTTCAGGATGTAATTTTAGTACATTCACTAATTGGCTTCCAGCTGAGAGCCCTTCAAGCCCAGGAGGTGTATTTACTATCCCTGGTGCACCTTTGGCTCCCAGTTTATCATTGATGCCATCTACTAATGCTTTAGACATTCAGTGTGGAAATGCTAATGGAGTCATTGACATTGATTACGATGTGATGACTTGTAGAGATATACCAGGGACAAGTATAGACTATGAATGGACTTTGACTGGTAATCCAGGCTGTTTTGCTTTAGCAGGACTACCTACAGATCCTTCTCCATGTACTTCTTCAGTTTCAGGAGATTTTGCTGGTACAATACAACTTACTTATCCCGGATATGCTGATATGTGTGGGGCAGATGCTGCACCATGCGGAGGACCAGGTACTTATCCATTGACACTTGAGCTAATGGCAACAGATAGATGTACAGGTCTATCATCTTCAGAGATGATATCGATTACAGTGACAGTCGGTCCAGATCCAGCAGAATGTTTTGATTATAGTAATGTGTGTACTGAGGATGGCACTGTACTTTATCCTGGTCCACCTCAAGCTGTAGCTGGCATTTTCAGTATTACGCCTAGTGCAGCGCCGATAGACCCAATGACTGGTAATATTAATGTGTCCGCTATCCCTTGTGGTAGCGCACCGATTAATTTTACTGTCACATACACTCCAGATGATGCAGCAGCCTGCATAGCAACAGATATGTTCACATTTATAGCACCTCCATGTCCTCCATCACCTTTGGGTATTTCTGATGAAATATGTGTAGGAGAAGCAGCAAGTGTGATGGTCACCTGTGAGCCATGTGCTGATGGATCTACTGTCATGGTAACATGGTGGAATTTGACTGATGGTGGAACACAGCAAGCCACGGGTAATCCTTTCTCTCCGACATCAGGTGTATCTACATCAGATGAAGGCGTATACAATAATATGATTCCTGGGACTTATACTTTCTATGCCCAGTGCGAGTGTGAGGGTTGCTCAGGAGAGAGAATACCTGTTCAAGTAATCGTATTTCCAGAATTGATTGTGGATGGGATAGGTAATTTTTCAGCGGGTTGTCTACCGCAGCATTCAGGAAGTTTTGGCTTTTATAGCGTTGCAGATCTATTTCCTAATTTTGATCCAAATATTTCAGATTTTGAATTAGTTCAGACCGAATCAAGTACAGGAGCTGCTTTAGAAATCAATTCGGGAGCGGCTGGTCAAGCAGGATCAACTGTCAATGTCATATGCCCAGGGTGCTACGAAGTGATGTTAGAAATAGCAGATGCAGAAGCATGTATAGATGATGATGCTGATCCATTTGTAAGTTTTATCATTGGTGAACAGCCAGAGCCCTTATTTAGCATCATGGAGAAGCTATGTTTTTCTGCAGGAGATCCTGATATGGTTTTGACGCCATTTATTCAAAGCCCAGATTATAAGTATTCAGCAGGACTTACCTCAGTCTGGACGCTGACTGATCCAAGTGGCGTGTCATCAGCATTTAGTGAGATGACAGGTGAGATAACCATCAGTAATCCACCTGCTGGTGGTACTGCCATGCTGACATTAAACCTTAAAGAAACAATTACAGTACCTGGCTGTAGTGATGGTGGCGCAGTCGTCGAGACTGATCTCATGTGTATGGCTGATTATACAGTACAGATTACGGTAGAAGATGGATCTGCTAAGATGGTAGAATTTAGATCTGATAACCCTAATCCGTGTGTTGGTGAGGAAATAAATTTAGGCGCTGCTGAAGCAGGCGGTACTTTTACTGGAACAGGCGTCAGTGACAATGGTGATGGTACAGGCACATTCACACCTCCATCATGTGGTACATTTGCAATATCGTATACATGTAGCACATCTAGCGGCTGTACAGCTGTATATGTTCTAAATATTACGACTGATCAAACCCCACCCACGCTCACTTTGCCAGCTGATACTTCAGTAGAATGTGGTACTGAGAATGTAGCTGCATGGATCGATATGGCAGTCGCTAATGATAATTGCAATGCTACAATTTCTAATCGAATAAAAAATATCATATCTGGATGTGGGAATACTTCAACATTTATATATGAGTTTACTGCAACAGACGATTGTGGAAATACGACTTCTGAACTAAGGTCATATGGTATCATGGATGAAACAAATCCTATGGTGACATCTGCGACAGATCTTACGATAGAATGTAATCCAGGGACACACACGACTTTAATCAATGACTGGATAGCAAATAATGGAGGAGCTACTGCTACAGATGGATGTGGAGAGATCAGTTGGTCGCATGACTATAGAGGTACAGGCAGCTTAATATTAGATTGCGGTGTGAACACTGGACGAGTGCAAGTTGGATTCACAGCTATGGACGAGTGCGGTAATATAGCATTTTCATCCGCATTTATTATCATAGAAGATAACACCCCACCTGAAATAATTTGCCCGGAAAATATAGTTTTAGAATGTGGAGGCCCTAATAATCAAGCAATCATAAATAACTGGCTTAAATCTCCACATGTGTTTGATAACTGTAGTTTTTCTCTGACTAAAACAAATGATTTTGATCCTACAATAATGGATGTTTGTGAAGGCGGACTGATAACAACTGTTACGTGGACAGCAGAAGATGCATGTACGAATACTGCTACATGTAGTGCTGAGATCATTGTCCAGGATACTCAAGCTCCTGTCATCATCATAGAACCTAAGAGTACAGAGGTAGAGTGTGACGGAGCAGGTAATGCAGGTGCACTGATGGCATGGATGGCTATTCAAGGTGGAGCAAGTGCAATAGATGACTGTGATGAAGACGTAGCGTGGTCTTCTATTGTACTAGCAGTGCCACCGCCAGATGCAATCCCTATTCCACCTCATAATCACGGTACATGTGAGACCTCAGAGGCGATATATGTCAGATTTACTGTGGTAGATGATTGTATGAACAGGAGCTTTGCTGATGCCTATTTTATCATCACTGATCATAGCCCACCTGACCTGACTGCACCTGCTGCTGCAAGTGTCGAGTGTGGATCTGAAGATTTAGATACTTGGGCGATGGGAGCCATGATTGACGATATTTGTGACCCTACAGCAGCAGTGACGTTCGAGATCTTTAACACCATTTCTGCCTGTGGCGGCACGATCATTCAGGAAGTATTATTTACAGGCATTGATGAATGCGGAAACGAAGCAACTGCCAAGTCTACATATACGATTTTAGATACAGGAATGCCTACGATCACCTGTCCAGCTGATATTACTTTAGAGTGTGGCGATGCTGATAATGATCAAATGATATTAGCCTTTTTAAATGGAGCTACAGGAGATGATTCTTGCAGTGATTTTATCATTACGAATAGTTATCCTGGGAGTCTCCCAGCTAATTGCGGTGGGATGACATCAGTCACTTTTACGATAACTGATGGCTGTGAAAATACGAATACTTGTGATGCGACTGTGACATTAGATGATACCACAGATCCATCATATATTAATTGCCCACCGGCTAATATGGTAGTCAATGTAGATGTAGACTTATGCTCTGCTAATGTAATATACTCAGAGCCAGTGGCTCAAGATAATTGTGGATTCACTTCATCAAGGACAATAGGGCCTCCATCTGGCACCACTTTTCCAGAAGGAGACACACCTATAGAGTATACTGTCACTGATGAGTGTATGAATATGGCAATATGTGATTTTGTCATTACAGTAGTGGACTCAGATATTCCTTCGATAGCCTGCCCGTCTAATGCTGTCGTCGTATGCGCTGACAGTGGAGTATGTACATGGGATTCTGATGATTCAGTCTTGCCATCTACTAATGAAAACTGTGCAACTGAAAATATAAGCTATACTATAGCAGGTGGTGCATCTATGATGGGCACGATACCTAACGGTACAAGCTTCCCATTAGGAGATACAGAAATATGTTACACGGTATCAGATGGTGCTAATGAGGCATCATGTTGCTTTGTAGTGACCGTAGAAGACTGTGAGCCTCCAGCATTAGACTGTCCTATGCCTGTGACTGTGGAGTGTGACGGAGCAGGTAATATAGCAGCATTAGATGATTGGCTTGGCGGTATTAATGGTGGTGGCGGAGCTGTCGATGAGTGCGATGGACCCGTATCATTAACTAATTCACTTCTGGTCACCACTAATGAATGTGGAGATGGAAGTACTTCAGTATACACTTTCACTGCTATAGATGCTGCTGGTAATTCTTCCAGCTGTACATCCTCATTTACGATAGAGGATACGACGCCGCCTATGATTACTTCTCGGGCTGTGACATTTAGCTTTGAGTGTATAGGGCAAGAAGACGTCCATGAGTTTATAGAGTGGGTAGAGGATAATGGTCTGGCAGAAGCCACTGATCTATGCGGAGAAGTGTCTTGGTCTAGTGATTTTACAGGTTCCTTCGCACCTCCGACATGTGGTAATGCAGGTAGTGTAACAGTCGTCTTCACAGCTACAGATGACTGTGGTAATTCTACAAATACAGAAGCGACTTTCACCATTACTGATAACACTCCACCAGAGATCACATGTCCAGAAAATATAACACTTCAATGCGGAGATCCTGCTAATGATGCGATCATCATTAACTGGTTAGCTTCTGCATCTGCTGTAGATGTTTGCTTTCCATTGGTGACTATAGATGAAGACTTTTTGGCATTGGATATGAGTGACTGTGCTGGGACAGGTACGACGACTGTCATGTTTACGGCCGCTGATGTCTGTATGAATGAATCTAACTGTACAAGTGATATCATCATCATAGATAACCTTGCTCCTGAGATAGTTGCTTTTCCATCAGACATGACTGTGGAGTGCGACGGCGCTGGTAATACAGCTGAACTTACTGCCTGGCTGATGAGTAATGGTGGGGCGATAGCCTCTGATGATTGCGACCCGATGCCAGCATGGACTAATGTTCCAGGTGCGCCTATTGTTATTTGTGGAAATGCAGTGTCGACTGAGTATACATTTACGATCACAGATGATTGCGGCTTAAGTAATTCTGCAACTGCAACATTCATTATAGAAGATAATACAGGACCATCTCTTACTGTTCTTCCTGCTGTAGTGGAAGTAGAATGCGACGGGGCTGGAAATACCACTGCACTTAATAATTGGCTGACTTCTGCAATGGCGACAGATATATGCACTAATACTCCAGTCGTCACTAATCGAATCTTCAATACCATATCTGGATGCGGAGGCACGATGGAGACGGTATATGAATTCATTGCCGCAGATGCTTGTGGTAATCAAACAAGAGAAACATCGAGCTTCATCATAATAGATGACGCTGCCCCAGAGATAATTTGTCCAGCGGCATTGACCATTAGCTGTGGAGATGCTAATAATGAACAAATTATTAACGCTTGGGCTAACTTGGCATCAGCGACTGACATGTGCAGCGATGTATCCATCAGTAATTCTTATCCTGGCACACTACCTGCTAATTGTGGTGGTAGTGTCACGGTCACTTTTACAGCGACCGATGACTGTGGCAATACAGATTTCTGTATGATAGATATCACCATGACTGATGACGAAGATCCAGTATTTATCAATTGTCCTACGAGTCCTTTATTAGTTAATGTTGATGTGGACTTATGTGAATCTAATGTTATTTATTCTACACCAGTCGCAGAAGATAATTGCGGTGTGACGGTGACAAGACCTGTAGGCCCTCCATCTGGAACGACCTTCCCTTTAGGAGATACACCGATACAGTTCTTAGCTACCGATGAATGTATGAATACAGCGATTTGTGATTTTATCATCACTGTCGTAGATTCAGATATACCATCTTTATCTTGTCCTTCTAATCAAGTCGTGGTATGTAATATGCTGGGGACTTGCGCATGGACTTCTGATGATCAAGTGTCACCTTCCAGTATAGATAACTGTATGGATGCTATGATCACTTATACTATAACAGGTGCTACCGATGTGCCAGATGGAACAGGAGATGCAGCAGGCACAGTATTCAATTTTGGGGTTTCCAGAGTATGTTATTCTATCGTAGATGCAGCCATGAATGAGACGATGTGCTGCTTCAATGTAGTCGTAGAAGATTGCGAATCTCCGATGATTACTTGTCCGATGCCGATGGCAGTGGAATGTGATGGTATGGGCAATACTGCGGCCTTGCAGGCTTGGATTGACGACGCTGAAGCATCTGATAATTGTGATATGGGATTAGTCATTACATCAGCTGTAAATAATACACTGAGTGGATGTGGTGGAGGAGACGTTATAGAATATGTATTCTCCGTCAGCGATATAGCTGGAAATATTTCGACTTGTACCAGCCAGTATACCATTCAAGATACGACTGATCCGATGATAGCATGTCCAGAAGAATTAGAAATAAATTGTGAAGATCCCAATGCTGCGACCACCATTCAAGCTTGGTTAAGTAGTGTGACATCTTCTGATATTTGTTCTGAAGTATCTATCTCAAATGATTTTCCTGGCATTGACAATGTTAATTGTGGCGGCATGATACCTGTCACTTTTACTGCCACAGACGAATGTGGTCTGTCTGTCAGCTGTACTCAGAATATCATCATTAATGATGGAGTTAATCCAATCATATCTTGCCCAGAAAATATAGCCTTAGAGTGTGCAGACCCTTCTAATGGTGCATCAATAGCCAACTGGCTTACCAGTGCTTCTGCTGGAGATAATTGTAGCGGAATTCTTATGGTCACTAATGATTTTGACACAGCAATGCCAACAGATTTATGTGGCGATACAGGTATAACGACAGTTACATTCACCACAGAAGATAACTGTGGCAATATGTCAGAATGTATGGCGACCATCACCATAGAGGATACGACACCGCCGGCGATAGAGATAGCTGCCATAGACTTAGAGCTAAATTGTTCTGGACTTAATAATACAGTACTGATAGATGAATGGCTCATGGATAATGGAGGAGCTGAAGCCACAGATCTTTGTGGAGCAGTGACATGGTCTAATATGGATGGCACACCCATCATGGGATGTGGAGCCACAACGACGACCCCCTATGTTTTTACAGTCACAGATGAATGTGGAAATACAATGACAACATCAGCTGCTGTCGTCACTATAGATAATACGTCTCCAGCACTTACAGTACCAGCAGAGCTTACTGTTGAGTGCGGCGATCCAGCTGCACAGACCTTGACAGCGTGGCTAGCCACAGCTATGGTCACTGATGATTGTGGTACGGCGGCTATCACAAGTGTGCGCAATAGCATTAGTGGCTGTGGTGGTACGATGACAGAAGAATACACTTTCACAGCAGTAGATCAGTGTGGCAATATAAGCACAGGTGTGTCCAGATACATTGTACAAGACATACAAAATCCCACGATTATTCCACCTTCTACTTTAGCATTGGTCTGCGGTGATGAGAATAATGATCAGATCATTTTGGCTTGGTTAGGAAGTGCGACAGCGACTGACACTAATGATTGTAGCGAAGTAACGATTACGCATGATTATCCTAATGCATTACCTTTACTTCAATGCATTAATGAAGGTGCTAATATTTTGATTACATTCACAGCAACTGATGAGTGTGGTAATGAGATGAGTGGTACTTCCATGATTACGAGGGACGATATCACTCCACCGACATTCGTCAACTGTCCGACTAATTTGACAGTGAATGTAGATGTAGATCTATGCGAGTCTAATGTCATATTCAGCACACCTACAGCGACAGATGCTTGTAATGAATTTGTGACAGTAACACAATCCAATCCAGATAATGGCGATCCTATAATTTTCAGTGGATCTACATTTCCTTTAGGTACGACAGCAATAGAATTTACCGCCAGCGATGGCTGTAATGAAAGCATATGTGAGTTTACAATCACGGTCATAGATAGTGATATACCAAGTATAGACTGCCCGAGTAATGCGGTAGTCGTATGTACAGATATAGGTGCTTGCACATGGGCAGGAGATGATAGAATAGATCCCATAGGCATAGATAACTGTACTGGATTAAATATAGACTATGAAATCAGCGAGGCAACAATAGTCGCGCAAATGACAGGTGCGACAGCAGCAGTGGAAACATTTAACTTAGGGACGAGTACAGTAAGCTACACAGTGATGGATGCAGCTGGCTTAGTATCGACTTGTCGTTTTGATGTGGTCGTAGAAGACTGTGAAGCACCGACGATCACTTGTAATGATCAGATAGATATAGACTGTAGTGCTGTAGATCTGGATACTTGGTTTTCTGATATATCTATGACAGCCATGGATAATTGTACGGGAGTGATCACAGTGGATACATTGCTATTCACAGATTTCAGTAGCTGTGGGTCTACATTCGATAGAATATACCAATACACTGTGACAGATGTAGCAGGTAACAGCTCTTCATGCTTAGCCAGATATGAAACAGATGATACCACACCACCTGCGATTACAATTGCCATAAATGAGAGCATCCAGTGTGATGGCTCCAGCCAAAGTGCAGCCCTAATAGCTTGGTTAAGTAATAATGGAGGAGCGACTTTTACCAGTGACGATTGCAGTAGTCCAGTCACATGGACTAATAATTACACCGGGACACCTGAGAGTACTTGTGGGTCAACTGTCACAGTGATATTTACGGCTACAGATGAATGTGGAAATGCAAGTAGTACGACTGCCGACTTTATCGTAATAGATGAAGTCTCACCAGTATTGTCCTGTCCAGCGGATATCACATTAGAGTGCGGTGCAGCGGTGAATGATGCAGTGATCAGCAGTTGGTTATCTGGAGCCTCCGCTTTAGATGCCTGTGATGGTATCGTAGCAGTGACCAACGATTTTGCTACGGCAATGCAGGTAGATGATTGTGGGATGGCAGGTATGACGACAATCACTTTCAGCACTATGGATGCATGTGAAAATCCAACGAGCTGTGAGAGAATTATTACGATTGAAGATAACACGCCTCCGACCATAGAGATAGAAGCAATGGATTTAATTGTGAATTGTTCAGATGATAATACTGTGGCGATTGAAGCTTGGCTTTTAGATAATGGGGGAGCAGTAGCCAGTGATATATGTGCTGCATTCACTTGGGCCAATGCTCCAGGTACTCCTATGATGGGATGCGGAGCTAATACGACAACCCCTTATATTTTTACAGTCACCGATGAATGTGGAAATCTGACGACGACATCTGCAGCTGTTATCACAGTAGATAATGTAGCTCCAGTATTGACAGTCCCTGTAGAAGTAACTGTGGAGTGCGGGGACCCTGAAGCTCAAACTTTGACAGCTTGGCTGGCTACAGCGATGGCTACTGATGACTGTGGTACAGCAAGTATCAGTAACGTGAGAAATACAATCAGCGGATGTGGTGGTACCATGACTCAAGAATATACTTTTACAGCGATGGACCAATGCGGGAATACTACGACAGGGGTTTCAAATTATATTATAGTAGATAGACAAAACCCAACGATCATTCCACCATCTGAGTTAGCCTTGGTCTGTGGTGATGAGAATAATGACCAAATCATTTTGGCATGGTTAGAGAGTGCTGCGTCGACTGACGTGAATGATTGTAGTGCAGTCACCATCACACATGACTATCCTGGCGGATTACCTGCATTACTATGCTTAGATGCAGCTGCTAATATCGTCATCACCTTCACAGCAACTGATGAGTGTGGTAATGAGATGAGTGGGACATCTATGATTACGATGGACGATATCACACCGCCAACATTCGTTAACTGTCCGACTAATTTGACAGTGAATGTAGATGTGGATCTATGTGAGTCTAATGTCATATTCAGCACGCCGACAGCAACAGATGCCTGTAATGAATTTGTGACAGTGACTCAATCTACTCCAGATAATAATGACCCTATCATCACCAGCGGGTCTACATTTCCATTAGGTACGACCGCAATAGAATTTACCGCCAGCGATGGCTGTAATGAAAGCATATGTGAGTTTACGATCACAGTCATAGATAGCGATATCCCAAGCATAGCCTGCCCAAGTAATGCTGTAGTCGTATGTACGGATATAGGTGATTGCTCATGGGCAGGAGATGATAGAATAGATCCTATCGGTATAGATAATTGTACTGGATTAAATATAGAATATGAAATAAGCGATGCGACTATAGTAGCACAAATGACTGGTCCTACAGCAGCAGTGGAAACATTTAACTTAGGGACGAGTACAGTAACCTACACAGTGACTGATGCAGCTGGCTTAGTATCGACTTGTAGTTTTGATGTGGTCGTAGAAGACTGTGAAGCACCGACGATCAGTTGTAATGATCAGGTAGATATAGACTGCAGTTCTGTAGATCTAAACGGATGGTTTACTGATATATCATCTACAGCCATGGATAACTGTATGGCAGCAGTGACAGTAGATACACTACTGCTTACGGACTTTAGCAGTTGTGGCGGGACATTCGAGCGAGTGTATCAGTATACGGTGACAGATGCAGCAGGGAATAGCTCATCATGCTTAGCGACATACGAGACAGATGATAGTACTCCACCAGTGATTACACAAGCAAACAATGAAACCATTCAGTGTACAGGATTAAATGAAAGTTCTGCCTTACTGACTTGGTTAAGTAATAATGGAGGAGCGACTTTTACAAGTGACGATTGCAGTAGTCCAGTCACATGGACTAATAATTATGCTGGGACACCTGAGAGTACTTGCGGGTCAAGTGTCACAGTGACATTTACAGCCACAGATGAATGTGGAAATACAAGCAGTACAACTGCTGACTTTATCGTAATAGATGAAGTCTCTCCAGTACTGTCCTGTCCAGCGGATATCACATTAGAGTGTGGCGCAGCGGTGAATGATGCAGTGATCAGCAGTTGGCTGTCAGGAGCCTCAGCTATAGATGGATGTGATGGTATCGTACCAGTGACTAATGACTTTGTTACGGCAATGCAAGTGAATGTTTGTGGGATGGCAGGTGTGACAACCATTAGATTCAGCACCATGGACGCATGTGGTAATCCAACGACTTGTACAAGGACAATTACAATAGAGGATAATACACCACCCACCATAGAGATAGAAGCGATGGACTTAGAGCTGAATTGTTCTGATGATAATACTGCAACGATTGCGGCTTGGGTTTTAGATAATGGGGGAGCGGTAGCCAGTGACTTTTGTGGAGGCATAGCATGGACTAATATGGAAGGCGCAGAGCTGATGGGATGTGGTGATAATACGATTGTCACATATGTCTTTACAGCTACTGACGAATGTAATAATAGCGTCACGACATCAGCTCAAATCATTACGATAGATAATACGTCTCCGACATTGACAGTTCCAGTAGAGGTAACAGTGGAGTGTGGAGATGCTGCGGCACAGACTTTAGAGGAATGGCTATCGACTGCAGTCGCGACTGATGATTGTGGTACAGCGAGTATCAGTAGTGTGCGCAATACCATCAGCGGATGCGGTGGCACCATGACACAGGAATATACTTTCACAGCGATAGATCAATGTGGAAATACTTCTACCGGGATTTCTAATTATATCATAGAAGATACTCAGATGCCAAGTATCACTTGTCCATCTGCATTGGAGTTAGTTTGTGGTAATGGTAATAATGATCAGCTGATATTGAGCTGGTTAAAAAGCGCGACAGCCGAGGATGCTAATGGCTGCAGTGAAGTGACGATTACTCATGATTATCCGAATATACTTCCTGAATTATTATGCATCAATGCAGCAGCGAATATAGAAATTACATTTACAGCAACTGATGAGTGTGGCAATGAATTAAGTTGTACTTCTATGATTACACTCATGGATGATACAGCTCCAGAATTTGATAATTGTCCAGAGAATCTGACCGTGAATGTAGATGTCGATCTATGTGAAAGAAATGTCATATTCAGTACACCAATAGCAACAGATGCTTGTACTGATTTTGTGATTGTCACGCAGACAGCTCCTAATAATGGAGATCCGATCATTGCAAGTGGCGCCACATTCCCAATAGGAACAACTGCAATAGAATTTACAGCGACAGATGGCTGTAATGAGAGTATATGTGAGTTTACAATTACAGTCATAGATAGTGATGTCCCAAGCATCGCATGTCCATCTAATGCAGTGGTCGTCTGTACTGACTTAGGTACATGTACTTGGGAAGGCGACGATCGAATCGACCCCATAGGTTTAGATAATTGTCCTGGACTGAATATACTTTATGAGGTCGAAGGAGTGACTACTGTCGCACAGATGATGGGTAGTACAGCAGCCGTAGAAACTTTCATTTTAGGAACGAGCGAAGTGACTTATACCATTACTGATGCAGCTGGATTAATATCCACTTGTAGTTTCGATGTCGTCATCGAAGACTGTGAAGCTCCGAGCATCACCTGTAATGATCAAATAGATATTGACTGCGGTGCAGTGGATCTCGAAGGATGGTATACTGGCATATCAGCGACTGCTATGGATAACTGTATGGGAGCCCTTACAGTAGACACTCTACTACTGACAGACTTTAGCAGTTGCGGTGGTACATTCGAGCGTGTGTATCAATATACTGTCACAGATGCAGCTGGAAATAGCTCATCATGCCTAGCCACCTATGAGACAGATGACGATACTTCGCCAGTGATTACAGATGCGATCACTGAGATAGTCCAGTGTAATGGCTCAAGCCAAAGTGCTGCATTATTAGCTTGGCTGAATAATAATGGAGGAGCGACATTCACAAGTGATGACTGCAGTGGTCCTGTGACTTGGACTAATAATTATACAGGCACACCAGATAGTAGTTGTGGATCTAGTGTAACAGTAACATTTACCGCGACAGATGATTGTGGAAATACAAGTATCACGACTGCAGACTTTACGATCATCGATGATGTAGCACCTTTACTGACATGTCCAGAAAATATCACATTAGAATGTGGTTCTGGTGTGAATGAGGCGCTGATCAGTAACTGGCTTTCTGGCTCGACTTCACTAGATGCTTGTGATGGAGTATTAGATGTGACTAATGATTATTCAGCAGTTGTACAATCCGATTTATGTGGCGCTACTGGAATTACGACTGTGACATTCAGCACGATAGATGCATGCATGAATCCATCAAACTGCATTCGCACGATTACCATAGAGGATACGACGAATCCAACAATCGAAATAGAAGCATCAGACCTAACCCTCGACTGTTCTGACATTAATAATGAAGCATTGATAGAAGGATGGTTATTAAATAATGGAGGAGCGATAGCCAATGATGATTGTGGCTCTGTCAGTTGGACTAACGAGGCACGAGCTGTGATGATTACTTGTGGAAATAACACGAGTACCACTTATGTCTTTACGGTAACTGATGAGTGTGGACTAACGGCTGTGACGATTGCCGAAGTGATTACGATAGATGAAATGCCTCCTGTATTAAATGTTCCAGCTGGCATGACAGTAGAATGTGATGGCGCTGGTAATATAGCACAACTCAATACATGGCTGATGTCTGTCACAGGATCTGATGACTGCGGTATGAACCCTATGATCTCTGCAGAACTGAGCAATACGATAAGTGGTTGTGGTTCGACAGATACTAAGGTATTTACATTCACAGCGATAGACGAATGTGGAAATATCACAACAGGCACTTCACAGTTTATCATAGAAGATACCACGCCACCGACGCCAGTTTGTTGTCCTGATTATTCGATCAGCATACCGTCTATTGGATTTGTGAATGTCTCTGTACTTGATATAGATTGTGGTAGCACTGATGTCTGTTCTAATGATGATATTTTAGTCAGAACTATATCAAAAGAATTATTCACCATAGATGACTTAGGGGCGAATGTAGTTACACTGACGGTGACTGATGAGTGTGGCTTAGTTTCAGAATGTATGACAACAATAACTGTGGTACAAGATCCAGGTATTGGTATTGCCAAAAGAGCAGTCGAGGTGGTAGACAATCCTGATGGCAGTGGCTTAGTGACCTATGAGATTAATGTACAGAATTATGGAGATGTGGCATTGACAAGTCTTCAAGTAGAAGATGACTTGGCCATGGCTTTTCCTGCTCCATGTGCAGCCAGTGTAGTCACGATTACAAGTGATGACTTTATCATTAATGAAGGCTATAATGGGACATCAGATACTGAGTTATTAGAAGGAATAGATATCCTACCTATTGGAGAAAAGGGATCCATTAACCTCACAGTGCTCGTAGATAACTGTGCTGGTAATACAGGCCCATTTGAGAATACAGCGACGACATCAGCACTCGATGCTAATGGCAGCACAGTATCAGATATATCTCAGGACGGCAGTAATCCCGATCCTAATAATGATGGTAATCCGATAGAGCAAGAGCCAACCATTGTTAATTTCCAAAGTGTCAGGGCTTTAGGTATTGCAAAGAACTTAGTAAATTCTACGCTTAATTCAGATGGGTCATTTGATCTGAGTTATGAGTTTAACATTGAGAACTTTAGTAATGTCGTTATAACAGATCTGCAGGCGGTTGATGATTTAGCAGCGACTTTCCCTGCGCCATGTGCGATTATGGTGACGAGCAGAACATCCAGTGGATTCACAGTGAATGATACTTATGATGGCATAGGCAATAATAACCTGCTGATTGGAAATGATGATATTGAACCAGGAGAGACTGGTCAGATTTTAATAGAGATTAGAGTAGAGAGTTGTGGAGGTAATTTAGGTCCATTTAATAATACTGCCCAAGTATCAGGCATGACGCCTGAAGGTGCATTAACTGATGACAGTGTAGATGGCACAGATCCAGATCCAGATGGTGATAATAATCCAGATGAACAGTCACCGACCGTCGTCGACTTTAATGCTAATCCAGTCTTAGGGACATCTAAGCGAGTCTCTCAAGGTCCGCTGCCTAATCCAGATGGTACGTTTGACGTCGTCTATGAGATCAGATTAGAGAATTTGGGAGATGTGGACCTGACCTTAGATCAGCTTAATGATGATCTTGCGCTGACTTATACAGGAGCGACATCTTTCGAATTGATCGGGATAGAGAGTGAAGAATTCGCAGTTAATTCTGACTATGATGGTGTAAGTGATATCAATCTGATACAGGGAAATGAAATATTAGTGCCGGGCGAAGAAGCAGCAGTCTATGTCAGCGTGCAAGTCGCTCCAGGTAGTAATGTGGGCCCGTATTTTAACTCTGCTACGGCGATAGGTACATCACCACTTGGCTTATTAGTGAATGACATATCTCAAGACGGATCAGAAGTAGATCCAGATGGTAATAGTGATCCATCTGATAACAGTGATCCGACACCAGTATTATTCGAATGCATCAAAGCGATCGTCTGTCCTAATGTACAAGATACGATCACGCAGGCCAATGATCCAGGATGGTGTCAGGCAGTTGTGAACTTCCCGCTTGCAGAAGCGAGACCATGTGCAGGCCTCGATGAGCCAGTATTCCAATACCTCTTAGAAGGTGTCGGTGCTGATGGAGTAGATATAGATACATGGATAGAAGGCCAGCCTTCAGGATTAGAATATTTAGTCGGTGTGACTAAAGTAAATATCAGATACTTCATAGATGGGATGGAAGATATGGGCTACTCAGATACCTGTATGCTTCATGTTAATGTACTGGATAAGGAGAAGCCGATACTGACTGCTGGCCTACCTGTGGACATGATATTATCGTGCGAAGAAGTATTAGATACATTCATCATGACTCCAAGTCAAGTGCAGGATAACTGTGGCGAGCCGACCATAGAATTTGAAATAATTTCAAGTCGAATCTTAGATCCAGCTGACTGTGGATTCTATAGTTACATAGATACGCTGAGATGGACATTGGACGATGGATCGCAGAATTCATGTGCTTTTGATCAAGTCGTGACTTATATAGATGAGACGCCGCCGATGATTATCCTACCGCCTGATACGACAATCACCGAGTGTCAAGTCATAGAGAATTTTGTTTGTCGAGATTCGATTTTTTCTATTGGCGAAGTAGATACGACCGTGTTGATTAATGATCAATGGGTCTTGACAACTATTGTATTAAAAGATACGATAGAGCTATGTGATACAGTGCTGATGCAGGCTATAGATCCTTCTTTAGGCGCTTCTTTTGCGAGTGCAGAAGACAACTGTGCGCCACTGGAGAATATTATGATCACTTTTTCAGATTCTTTAGATATCGTATGTAAAGGAGATAAAGCAGCCGTCATCTACAGGACCTGGTATGCAGAAGATCCCTGTGGGAATATTGATTCAGCTATTCAAATACTTGAAGTACTAGACAAGAATCCACCAGAATTGACTTGTAAAGATATTGCAGAAGTATCATTAGAGACTGACGGGACAGTGACGCTGCAGCCATCAGATGTGGTCAATAGCTTATTCGATGCATGCTTCTCTTATACAGGCAGCAGTACGAGTAATATAGATGTACAGATCAGTCCTTCATTATTTAACTGTAATGACTTAGGAGAGCACGCAGTACTGATAGCGGCCGTAGATCCATGTAACAATAGGACATCTTACTGTGAGGTGAAAGTTGTTATCATAGACAATGTAGCTCCAGTGTTGACTTGTCCATCTGGTCCGATCACGCTTGATATAGCAAATGGAGACTGTCGTTCTATCGCACCAGAATTAAATGAATTATTAGATCTCTCGGACTGTAGCGTAGATATCAGTACGGAGCCAGAATTATTCGATGGCTTGACGATCGGGACTCATGACATCACGATCACAGCGACGGATGCTTCAGGTAATAGCTCGACATGCGTAGCGACATTTATTGTGACTGGAGAGCCAGTAGATTTTTCCAGTGCGCTTGCATGTAATGATACACTCAACATTTCCCTGAATGGTGAGTGTCAGTTAATCTTATCAGCAGATTATCTTATAGAGAATGATGGAGCTTTATGTACGGACTTATTGTGCATAGAGATAGAGGGAGAGACAGGAGATGTGCACGAGAATTTCTTTGATGAATCAGACATCAATCAATTATTCAAAGCGAAAGTTATTGACTGTAATGGCTCTCAGAATTCATGCTGGACAGTCATCAGAATAGAAGAAAAACAAAAGCCTCAGATCGAATGGCCAGCTGATGCCGAAGTACTCTGTATAGAGCCAACTGATCCTGAATATTATAAAGTAGGCACGCCGATCGTACTGAACTGTGAGGATGATATAGACATGACTTATGTGGATCTCTACAAAGAATTCGAGCGATGTCTCGATATCAGAGCTAGCATAGAGAGGACCTGGACTGTATCAGATGATGAAGGTAATACCGAAGACTATTTACAGTTGATTAATATCTTACCATTTGCATTAGAGCATGTGACATTCCCTGAAGATATCTCAATATTGAAGCCGATAGACTGTAATGCGCTGGCAGAAGATGATCTGACATTATCTCCTGATTCTACAGGAAGGCCAAGCATATTCAGCCTGCCATTAGATCAGAATGGCGGACTCTGCCTCTTCTCAATGCTCTATGAAGATCGAGTCTTTAACATATGTGAAGGCTCATTCGAAGTCTTAAGGACTTGGTTTGTCAGAGATGTATGTGGAGAAGTCGTACCCCAGTTTAATCCATTAGAGCATGTTCAGGTGATCACAGTCTTTGACTTCGATGCACCTGACTTCATCACTTGCCAAGATAGTGCGAGTATCAGTATCAATCCATGGCAGTGCGTCTATACAGGACCATTAGCCATACCAGAATCACTGAGTGATAACTGTAGTAGTATTACTGTAGAAGCTTATGTGACAGGAGGAGGCTATGTAGAAGTGACAGGTTCGCTTGCCGATGGAGATCTGAGTATTCAAGCATTTGATCTTATTCAAGGTGCCCATGAAATTACTTATGTAGCTAAAGATGATTGTCGTAATGTAAGCCTTTGCCAGTATAAGCTCGACGTCATAGATAATGTGGCTCCAGTATTAGTCTGTCAGGATACGATTAATATTTCACTGACAGGGTCTCCTTCTTCTGAGCCTACGACTAAGCTATTTGTCAAAGACATTGAATTAGGGTCAGTAGAAAATCGAGATTGTAATCCGACGACACTGACAGTGATCAGAAAAGAAAACTATGATGCAGGACAAGTCATACTTAATGACGGGAGCAAGTTAAAAATTCAAGGAAGATATGGCTATCACTATGTCACAGGTTGTGAGCCTGATGGAGAAGTCAGAGATACCACATTCACGAAAGAGGGTGAGGTAGAATCTGTCAATGTGATTCCGTTTGCCTTAGAAAAAGATTTTGCCAAGTTCTGCTGTACAGATGTGGGTATTGTAGAAGTTGTCATGATTGCCAGAGATATTTATGAAAATGTGAATTTCTGTACTGTACCTGTGAATGTAGAAAACAAGCTTGGGTTTGCGCTCGTCTGTGAAGACTACACTGTAGCCTGTACTGATGAGATAGCGGAAGATCGCAGACCAAGTATCGGTGGTCTAGACTGTCAGGGTGGAGATTACGCACTTGACTATTTTGACTCTGGCTTCAATAATACTTCTGGATGTGCAGATGGAGAAGTCATCAGGACATGGTACTTAGATGTGGATGCAGATGGTGAGCTGACCACGGCTGATCAGTGGTGTGAGCAGACCATCAGCTTTGATGATTCACTCTCTTCATTTGATCCCCTGACCATTAAGTGGCCAGTGCATCTGATTGACGGTGTAGAGTCAGGACTCACATTAGAGTGCGACTCAGCGGGCGATATTACAGAATGGCCTACTGATGATATAGCATTAGCTGGATCTATTACCTGTGATGAGGCGTATGATCCTGTGATACCTGTCTGGTGTGAGCAGACATGCGGATTAGTCGGGTCCAGTTTTGAGATAGATACAGTGACGACTAATAGTGCCTGTTTAAAACTTGTGAAAAAATGGACAGTTATAGACTGGTGTACTTACGAAGCTAATGAGAGTAATGAAGCTGCGGGAGATCCTTTGGAATTAATAAAAGATGATACGAATGGCGTTTGTTTAGAGTGTCCTGATCGTAATGGAGCATCCTCAGAGGCAGCTGTATTCTATAGATATACAGATGAGCTTCGGATGGATGGATACTATAGGTATGATCAGATCATAGAGATAAAGGATGATACTGCTCCAGTGATGACTGTATCAGATACACTGATCATTGTTGCCGATGATGATAGCTGTACCGCCTCATCTAGTATAGAAGCATTTGCTCAAGACTTCTGTGGTCAGGCTGCGACTGGCTCTTCTAATATTCGATGGAGAGCTATCCTGACGACAGTATCTGGAGAAATGATATATGATAAATCTGAGAATGGAGCGTCAATGACTGTAGATGTCAGTGGGCCCATTGGGGAGGAATTGCTATTGACCTGGGAAGCTGCTGACAATTGTGGCAATGCTGCGACAGCTCGGACCGTGATATATCTGAAAGATAATATTGCTCCATCAGTGATCTGTATTTCTGGTGTATCTATTGCACTGAATGCTGAAGGACAGACTGCTATATGGGCTAAGGACTTTAATGCGAGTAGCTTTGATAATTGTACGGTGGCTGAAGATTTAGTTTATACAATAGTCAAGGAAGGAACTGAGCCACTGCATCCTGGTGAAGAAGGATTCAGTGATCAAAGTAATGCCGTGATAAATTGTAATGAACTGCAGGAATCAGTCTCAATAGGATATGATGTATGGGTCTGGGATCAGAGTGATAATGGTAATTCATGTACTGTATCTCTGTTAGCATCAGAACTATGCGACCCAGAAAATATAAGTACCACAGGCTTCGCTAGCATTTCGGGTCAAGTGACCACTGCCGATGCCAAGCTAATGGCGAATGTAGAAGTAACAGTAGGATCCAGTCTGGCAGAGTATCCTAAATCTATCTTAACCAATGAAGGCGGAATTTATTCATTCATTCAAAATCCTACAGCGATAAACTACAATGTAAATGCTACCTATGAAGATGACTATGCGAATGGGCTGAGTACCTTAGACTTGCTACTGATTCAGAATCATGTGCTGAATATTACATTATTTGATTCTCCCTATTCGACTATCGCCGCAGATGCCAATGTCAGTAGTTCAGTTTCTGCTGCTGATATTATCGCGCTTCAAAAAATTATTCTTGGTATCAATGATAGATTGTCTCAGAGTGAAGCATGGCGCTTTGTGGTGGAAGATCAGGCATTTCTATCCGCGAATGATCCCTGGCCTTACTTAGATGAAATAGAGATCATCGCATTATCTAATGATATGACAAATCAAAATCTGATAGGAGTGAAGGTGGGAGATGTCAATCAGTCAGTGAATGTGCCAGGTTATACCAATACTGAAATAAGAGCGACAGGTAAGATCACCATTCATACCACTGACAAATACCTAAAGAAGGGGGAGACAGTGGATGTCATATTTAAGAGTGATGAATTGACGCAGGTCAGAGGATTTCAGACAACGTTTATATTTAATGGAATCAGATTTGAGGATGTTTTCGGAGCTCATGCGGATGTCAGTAAAAATGATATCGCTCTTCATGAAGATCAGCTGGCAGTCAGTTGGATCACTGATCAGGAGCTGAATACTTCTGCACAGCTGTTCAGTATAAGAGTGATAGCTGAGCGAGACTTATGGTTAAGTGAAGCATTATCTATGAGTTCTGACTATTTGACATCAGAAGTATATGTGACAAGTGAACTATCGGTAAAGGATCTTGAGTTAGAATTTGATAACGAAGAAATAGACGAGACTGCGATCAATGAGTACAAGCTATTTCAAAACCAACCGAATCCATTTGTAGATTATACGGTAATCGGATTCAATGCACCACAGATAGATATGATAGATATCATCATCTACGATGTGTCTGGTATGGAGATTAAAAGGGTGTCAGGAGAATATCAGAAAGGCTACCACGAAGTCAGAATTAATAAGCAAGATCTCAATGGAGCAGGTATGTTCTATTACAAATTGGAGTCAGAGACATATCATGCGATGAGCCGTATGATTTTACTTAATTAGAATTGAATAATCCGTCATGCACTATTGTCTTTATTGCAAGCATGACAGATAGGATTAATATGATTGTGTTTATAAGACAATATTGCTATCTTTCCTGAAATCATAAACATAAAATGCTGATATTCTGTATGTTAGGATATAATATAGGTTGGGATGTATAGAAAGATAGCTCCAAAATCACTATTGCGTAATATTACTTTTGTACTTGTCGCGAATGTTCTATTTATATCATTTTGCACGGCGCAAAGGGATATAGATATAGAGGCACCTGTCGATTTGGTTCTCAATTGTAATAATTTAGATTTTGTTATCATTAATTCATGGCTGCAAGATTATACGGCTTCAAGTACCTGCGATGGAGCTATAGAAATCAGTAATGACTTTGATGGCGAACTTCCAGGCTTGTGCGGTCAACCTAAATTTGTTAAATGGATCATAAGGGATGAATGTGGAGGTATAGACTCTTCAGGATCTACTTTAAGTCTAGCCAATGATTTATTTGACGTTGGATTTACGATTTGTCCTAACAATATAACGGTATTTGCAGATACGGTAAACTGTGGCTCTCAAGTCATATTTCCCGATCCATATGCAAGAGACTGCTTCAGCCAGATTGATGTGACTCAAGTCAGAAATATGTCTGATATGATTTTTCAGTCCGGTGATGTATTTCCCGTGGGACGGACAGATGTCGTATTTGAAGCAACGGATGAGTGTGGGAATAATGATTTCTGTAGATTTCAAATCATAGTCAATCCCTCTGAAGAATTAGTCAATACTTATTGTCCTGAAAACCAATTAATCAGAATTTGTGCAAGCCAGGACTCATGTACCTGGGTGTCCACTGATGAATTTATACGTCCAGGCACAGCGCTCAATGACTGCGGATCTGCTACGATTGAATATTCTATTACTACGCCAACTGGTGTTACGACATCTCGTTCTTTGGAAGATGTGGATGGAAATGCATCGGGATTCGTATTTCCATTAGGTCAGAGCGAAGTCTGCTATGAGATAAGAAATGGAGGAGGTAGTTCGGAGTGCTGCTTCATGGTCGCCATAGAGGACTGCACAGCACCATCTATCATATGTCCAGCATCTATAGACTTAGCCTGTGATCTTGTATCGGGCAGCGAGGCCTTAGATGAATGGCTGGGGCAAGCCATAGTTAATGATAACTGTGATGCCAATCCTTCAGTCAGGACCATAGCCCTAGATACGATGGGGACTTGTGGTGGATCTCAGGTGATTGAGTTTTTAGTCATAGCTAGGGACGGATCGTCCAATGAAGGTGCGTGTCTCACGACGCTTAATGTGGTAGATGATGAAGGGCCAGAATTATTAGTCACCAGACTACCTGATTCTACTTTTCAATGTCGTGGTGTCGTCAGAAATCAAGAAATATTCGTAGAGTGGCTTGGTAATAATGCAGGATTTAATGATTCTCATGTCAGGAATAATTGTCCATCTGATATTACTTGGAAGTTTGAGCCAGCTTCTACCACATTTCAGGTGCTCAATAATGCTTGTTCACCTAATCTGGGATTCTATGATGTAGAATTCTATGCGGAAGATCGATGTGGAAATCGGAGTGCCGCTACAGCACGGGCTCGATTGTTAGTCGAAGATAACTTACCGCCCACACTGCAGATTCCGAATGATATAGTACTGGATTGTGATATAGATAATTTACAAGGGATTATAGATGAAGTATTAAGTCGAGTGACGCTGATAGATAGCTGCTCAGCGGCCAGAGTGAATGCCAGCTTGACTTTGGACAGTAACGAATGTGCCATTGGCGAGACAGTGGTAGATGTGACATTTACGGCAAGTGATAACTGTGGTAATATGATCACGACAGTGGCTCAGATTACATTGGTAAAAACTGAAACGTCTCTTGTATTTGCACCACCACCTATTGTACTAAGATGTGGGCAGAATATTGACTCTATCATTCCAGAATGGTTAGATAAATTTTCTACGACCTTACAGTGTGATAGTTTTACAGTAGTAAATACTTATGATGCATCCATGACAGATATATGTGGATCAGTACAGCAAGTGATATGGCTGCTCCAAGACACATGTGGTACCTCCACGACGGCGAATTCTATGCTAACTATTGTAGATGAATCCGTGCCGCCCGTCTTTCTAAATTGTCCTGTGGATGTGACTATTTTCTTGGATGACACTGAGTGCTCTTCGCTATATGTATTTGATACGCCCCGTGCTGAAGACTGTACTGATGACAGAGTAGATATCCGTCAGATATTACCACCTAATGGACAAGATATTCTGACTAGTGGAAGTGACTTTCCAATAGGGGAGACACTACTACAATTCACTGCTACTGATCAATGTAATAATGTGAGTCGATGTGAATTTACCATAACTGTGGTCGACGATTCTTCTTGTTCTAACACAGGACTTTCGATCAATGGAACTGTACAAGATGCTGCTGGAAATGACTTTACAGGAGCTACATTACTGATAGATACTGATGGAGGAGAATTTCCGAAGCTTCAGATTTCTGATGCTTCTGGCGATTATTCATTTGGATTCCTTCCACCTCGCCAAGATTATTCGATAGAGCTAAGTATTGAAGATTCTTATGTAAATGGAATATCAGGGGTAGACTTGCTATTGATTAGAAATCATATCTTAGGACTGAGTCTATTTGAGAGTTCACTCAGTGTGATAGCGGCGGATGCTAATAGTGATGAGTCACTTAGTGCTCTTGATATAGTCGTGCTGCAGCGGCTGCTCATTGGCTTAGTGGATACTCTGCCAGACGCTAATGCTTGGAAATTCGTAGAGGTGAATGAAATAGAGAATAGCACACTGATACCATGGCCGAGAATCGATGAATTCTTCTATACTAATTTGAGAGAAAGCCTCACTCAGAATTTTATCGCCGTCAAGACAGGAGATGTGAATGCCAGTGCATCTCCACCAGGAATAGTCGATAAAAATTCTACAGAGATAAGATCAAGTCAAAGTATAAAGACCGTAGATCTATATATAAATAAAGGTCAGGAATATGAGCTTGATTTCTACTTAGAAGAAGGTGTATCTATAGAAGGGTTTCAGATGAATATGGATTTTACTGGGCTTGAAATATTAGATGTAAATTCTGAATTATTTAAGCTTTCTAAAGATGATTATTTATTTAATGACCGTGTGTTAAAAGTCATTGGACTAAACAGGAATAGAGTTATAGAAGGAAGTGTCTTACTACAATTAAAAATCAAGGCAATAGAAAGTGGCAAACTACAGGATTTTATTTCGATTTCTAATCATGAATTAGCATCTGAGATATACGCTCAAAGTGATGATTCATACAATAACTATGCTGTTAATTTTGAGTTCTTAGGAAATGATCATCAGGGGCTTGTCGTATCTCAGAATATGCCAAACCCTTTTAGTAAAGAGACAACTATTGAATTTGAAATATCGAGAGATCAGAAAGTATGGATAGAGATAGTAGACTACGCAGGAAAGGTATTGCTTCAGCAAAATAGAGACTGTCCTAAAGGAGTGAATACCATATCGATTAATTCAGAAGACTTGGATCAGAGTGGAATCCTATTCTTCCGCATCTCTACTGGAACAGAGCAAGTCATCAGGAAGATGGTTTCGCTGCGGTAGTCAGTATTTCGCTTTGTCCGAAATTTGAAATTTTAGAATAATATAATTTTACGATTTCTGAAGTTTTTAGCTCCAGAATAATACGATTGTCATAATTAGATAGCTAGGCTTATAGCAGCGAGTAACAAGCATATGGTTTTGAAGTCAGATTCCAAAGATCTCAATTTATTTTTGCTTAGTGGTATCATCTGTTAATAAGGGTATACCATAGCGGTTTACTTTAGTCATAAATCTATATTACCGCTGATTCGTTTTATTGCCCATCAATTCCCTGATGATATGAAACATTTATTTTCTATTTTTCTATTTACAGTTTTAACTGCTTTAATCACTGCACAAAATAGCAGTACGATAGATTATGACTTTGATCAGGTGTCTATCGGCGGAGGCGGATATATTATCGGGATGAAGATCCACCCGAGCGATGTCAATACCAGATATTTTAGAACAGATATAGGCGGTGCATATCGCTGGTCAGCAGCCAATCAGAGATTAGAGCAGCTGATATTCTATGGAGAGGAAAACTCTCATTACTACGGAGTAGCAGGCATAGCCTTAGATCCTAATAATCCTGATATAGTCATCATGGCAGTAGGTAGGTATTGCGATCCTAATCAGACAGCTATACTGATCTCATATGACAGAGGAACCACCTGGGCTAAAGAGATCGTACCAGGTGATACTAATAAGAATATCTACTTCGCTTCAAATGGTGGTCGAGGCTGTGGCGGTAACTCTGATCAAGATAGACAGGGAAGCCCCATCGCTTTAAATCCACTAAACGCTAACGACCTATACATCGGCTCACGTGGGACAGGCTTATGGAAATTAAATATTCAAACCGAGTCATTTAGTCAAGTAGCGGCTAATGTCATTCCTAATAGTGTTCATCCTAACAGCATCAGAAATGTTGTGTTTCATCCGACTCAGCCAGATAATCTATTTGTGGCCTATGCAGGTCAGGGCATCTTTAGAGGAAATATTTCTAATGGACAGTTTTCCCTGATAGATGGAAGTAGTGATCTTAAAGAAGTCAGTGATTTATCTATATCAAAAGATGGAACATATATGCTGATGGCATGTAAGAGAAAAGGGATTTATCGAGCGACTAATATTTTATCTCCTGCGCCAATCTTCCAAAAAGTACTGACTTACTCTGGAGCTAACCGTCCACAAGACGAAGCATTCTTGACAGTGACATGTAGCCCTCATGATGATGACACAGCCATCACAGTATACAGTGACTGGAAGGGTCTAAGCACATTTAAAGTGTCTAATGATTCAGGTCAGTTAAATACGTGGGGTAATTACAAATTAGGAAATGTATCTAATAATATATACCCCTGGCATAAAGATGGTTTTGGTTCTCACATTTCTCAGATTGCTTTTTCACCAGATGATTCGAAGGCGTTATTTTTTACATCTTGGTTCAGTACTTATTTTACACCTGACTATACTACGCAGACCATTCAGTGGACTAACGAATATGCTCTTGGACATGAGGAAGCTGTCATAACAGATATCTCATCATGGGAAACGAATGCCGCTGATAATTTCTTGGGCGTCACAGGAGGTGATCAGACAGGATTTGTATTCGATTCCATTGTGAAAGATGATTTTCCAGATGATTACCTGAATGATCGGATGGATAATCCTAATGACTTAAGAAAAGGAGCCAGTATAGATTATAGCTTCAGTGATCCGCAATACATCGTCATCAACTGTGTGAAAGAATGGAACGATACAAAAGACTTGAATGGAAACATTACCATAAATAATACAGGTGCGATGCTGTACAGTGATGATGGGGGAGATAGTTTTACCAGAAGCACCATGTATACCAGCAGTATCGGAAAAAGTGTGGTCGCTGTATCATCTGGAGATCCAAGTAAGGTTCTGATAGCTAATAGATTAGGGCTCCAATATTCCTCTGACTATGGAAAGAGCTACACTCCATCAGTCGCCACAGATGAAGATACTGGAAGCTGTACAGCAGGCGATCGATTTCAAGATGAAGGATTGGGGCATGTGTCTGGATCCATGATTAATACTGCTGTATTCTCAACGACGAGGCCCATAGCTGCAGATAAAGTCCTCTCTTGTGTCTTCTATCATTACGATCTAAATGACGGAACATTCCATGTGAGTACAGATTACGGGCAGAGTTTTTTCAAAGTATCAGATGGTCTTCCTGCTTACGGAACCAATCGCTATAAACATAAAACAAGGATTAATACCATCCCAGGTCTTGCTCGTCATGTATGGATTAACTTCAATGATAGACTGTTATGGTCTGATAATGGGGGAGAGGACTGGAATCAATTAGGCAATGTCCAGAATGCTTACTTAATTGCCGTAGGTAAGCAAATGGCTGCAGGGACTTACCCGACGGTCTTCATGTATGGAAGAGCGAATAATGATAGCCTAATCGGATTCTATAGATCATCTAATAAAGGAGTCACTTGGGAGCTGATCAATGATAGATTAGAAGAAGAAGTATGGGGAAGCATCAAGGTCTTAGGTGCTGATATGAATGAAGCGGGGCAGTTCTACTTTGGAGCAGCAGGTCTTGGATTAATCTATGGTAAGGACGCGACCATAGAAGCATGCGACCCCATTAACGTACTATCTAACCCAAGCTTTGAAAATAATTATACAGGCTGGCAAAGCAGACAATCTAATGGTGGGCAAGCTAGCTTTACTATTAATAATAATCAAGCCACTGATGGGCAGAGTAGTGCTCAAGTAGCGGTCTCCACTTCTGGCAATAATTATTGGGATATTCAGATCAAGAAGAATAATATACCACTGTCTGCAGGGGTGACATATGAGTTAAGCTTTGATGCTAAGATCTCATCAGGGACTAAGACGATGAAGTATGGAGGTAATACCACTGATGGAAACAATTTTGTCGTGAGCGGTAACGCCGCACTGACTAACCAATGGAAATCATACAGAAGTCAATTCGTGATGAACTCTTCCGAGAATATTTACATAGCCTTTAATTTTGGCGACATCACAGGGGCTTTTACGATTGACAATGTCGTACTCTCCGAGTATTGTCCATGCGAAGATACTGATGGAGATACCGTCTGTGATAATGTAGATCAGTGTCCAGGATATAATGACTTAGCTGATGCGGATGGTGATGGCATCCCGGACGCTTGCGATATACCTTCGTCATGTGAGTTAGTTCAGAATGGGGATTTCGGTGCTTCAGTAGCACCCTGGTATCTTAGATCATTCAGCGGAGCTACTGGGCAGCTATCTACTAATGCCAATGGGGAAGCTCGTATCCAAATCACCAATACCAGCAATAGTAACTGGCATCTCGGATTAAGGCAAGAAGGACTTTTACTTGAAGAAGGCATGGCCTATTCATTGAAACTAAAAGCACATGCTGACGCTAATCGAAATATTGATATTATCATCTCTGACGAAAATGGCGGCCAATATAAATATCAGCAATTATCACTGAGCACGACACCGACAGCGTATACCATACCATTCACGATGATTTCTGCGACTGATTCCAGGGCAGTCATTAGTGTCAATGTGGCGACACAGAATATTGATGTCTATGTAGATGATATCTCAATTCAAAATACAGTATGCGATGGATGCAGAGAAAATCTATCCATCATGAATCAGACGGTTTGGCCAGCGACTTATGATGTCTCTACTTATATAAATTCAAATGGACTGGTAGATAGTCCTGAGTCTGTCATATTTAATGCAGATGAAATAAGGCTTTTACCAGATTTTGAAGTCGTGCAAGGTGCGACATTTGATGCAGTCATTTCTCCCTGTCAGTAAGGTGACATCATCATAATTATTATAAATTTACACTATGATCAGAGTATTAGTATCGATTATATATTTGGTCAGCTTCCCACTCATATCTGAGTCCTATGCTCAGTGCAATGCTAACATCCTGACTAACCCCGGATTCGAGAATGGATTTACTGACTGGCAGCCCAGGCAGTCTAGCGGTGCGGCACAGTTCAATACAGTCAATTCAACAGCTGCGGTCGGGGCTTTTAGCGCTGAGGTAGAAGTGACTGCGATGGGCATAAATTATTATGATATTCAAATCAAGCGTAACAATATCGTGCTGACAGCTGGTGTCAATTACGAACTGAGCTTCTATGCCAAGACAGAGGTTGGAGTAGAGGACATGACATATGGCATCATTAGGTCAGCCAATAATAGCGGTATCGTGAGCGGCATAGCAACCCTGACTGATGGCTGGCAGTATTATAGCAAAGTCTTTACACCTACTGCGACAGAAAGCAATGCGCTGATATTTAACTACGGAGATATCTTAGGTACGTTCTACATAGATCAAATCAGCATTTCAGAATACTGTCCCGGTCAAGCCGCTGCAAGCAGCTTCTGTAAGACATTAAGTGCACCTGGGATCAATGGTACTGAGGGAGGTATCTGGACACCTGCTGTACAGAACGATCTCAATCAAATAATAGAAGGCAATGTCAGCGGAGCTGCGGACATAAGCGCTTATTATAAGGTCATTTGGAATGATAATAATCTCTTCTTAGTAATCAATGTGCAAGATGATCTTAAAAGAAAGGATTCGCCAGTAGCTTTAGCTGCCTTTGACGATGGGATAGAAATCTATATAGACACAAAGAATGATAAGGGTACGAGCTACGATGTCGATGATCACCATTTTCTTTTCCGATGGGATGATATCGATATCTATCACCTCTCTGCTGGTCAGATTAATCCGACTGGTGCAGAAGCAAAATCTATTAATACAGTGGGTGGTTATACTTATGAGATAAAGCTGCCTTGGAGTCTCTTAGGTGATTTTGATCAGGGTAATCTGATTGGGATCGAGATCCAGGTCAATGATGATGATAATGGGGGCAATGACAGGGAAGCCAGGATAGGCTGGCACGCCACGAGTACTGCTGTGGATAGTGACCCTTCACTATTCGGAGAAGGTAGATTAGAGCTTGTGCCATGTACTGGTGGTAATCCACAATACACACCTGATTTATGTGCTGACCTGCCTGACACCGTCTATCATGCATCTGGTCTCATCGTGAGCCATGAAGATTCTTATTGGACTCATAATGATAAACAAGGTGTCTTAGCCCCTCCACTTGACAGTATGTTTTTTGAATTAGATGCTGATGGTAATTTTTTGCGAGAGATATACCTGACAGGGATTGCTAATATAGACTGGGAAGATATGACTACTGATGATGATGGTAATTTTTACGTCGGAGAATTCGGTAGTGGAAACTCTCCTTACTCAGATCTTCAAATCCATCGAATTAAGAATCCGCTATATTTTTGTGATTCAGATTATGATGTTGAGACGATTAATTTTAGATATCCTCCAGGTGACCCAGTAGGCGATACAGAATCTATGTTTTATTGGAATGGAGATATCTACTTGATCCCAAAGAATAATAATACTGATCCAGCTAAGCCAGAAACTGGACGAGCCTTCATTTATAAAATACCTGCTGTGCCTAATCCTGGCGGTCAGCACATAGCAATCGAACTGTTTTCCATAGATCTAAATGCGAATAACGGGCCTAATGATGCAGTCAATCAGTATAGAGTCGCAAGTGCGGATCTGAGTCCTGATGGTCTTACCTTGGTTATGTTATGGGGAAGACGATTTTACATTGTCACTGACTTTACTCCTGGGATATTCTTAGATGGGACTGTGACTGAAGTAGATTTTCCAGCCGGTCTGAACTGGCAGCGCGAAGCCATCGCTTTCGTAGATAATACGACCCTTTACACCATTGATGAAAATAATAGCTTCAATCAGAATAGAGGTAAGCTGGGTAAAATAGATCTGTGCGATATCCTACCTGATCTGCCAGACTGTAGCTGCCGTATGAAGTCTGTCACAGATGCAGCAGATACATCATCTGATAGTGCAGAAGAATATGCTAGTGGAACTGTGAAACGATTCAGCAGCGATATGGAATTGACATTTGATACGCCTGCTACTGGCAATCAGACTGTGGGCCTTAGATTTTCTAATCTTGGAATTCCCCAAGGAGCGAGTATCCAGAATGCTTATATACAGTTTACCGTAGACGAGACTGACATCAGCCAGGCCAGCAGTCTAATCATATGGGGAGAGGCGACCACGCAAGCTGCCGCTTACACTAATGATCAGTATAACGTCAGCTCACGGCAGAAGACTAATGCTTCAGAGTCATGGTCCTTTGATGACTGGTCAATAAAAGATGTCGCTGAGCTGGCTCATCAGACTCCCAATTTATCTACTATCATTCAGGAAATCACCAATCAAGCGGCATGGTCAGATAATAATGCACTGTCCTTTATCATAGAAGGTCAGGGGAGCCAAACAGCTGAGCGCTATTCAGACTGCATCAGATCTGCACCGAGGCTATGGGTAGAGTACTGCACCGTAGATCAACAATGTGAGACTAATCTGACGCTTAACAATCAAAATGTACCAGCAGGAAGTTTTCAAGTATCAAATCAGATTCTCTCTAATGGTACAGTACAGAATCCTATTTCAGTAGAATATCGAGCTAATACTGTATGCTTGAATCCTGACTTTGAGGTGGTGCAAGGGGCGGTATTTCATGCGTTTATTGACCCTTGTAATTAAGGAGGTTATTGATGTGGAAAGTTAGTCCTATTAGATTAATAGTCTCACATATATACCGAAGAGAAATTGGTTTGGGACTTTTTAAACCTGGTAAAGCATTTCTTTCGGATATTATACTCGATCTATTTTATATAGATAGCTATCGGTATAAAATAGCGTCGATATATCAGTGAGCTTATAGAATATGCATATCTGAATCCGTACTTCTCCCATTCCTTCTGACATTCTTCGTACCTTGTCACTTCAGAATGAGTATATCATTGAACACCGACTCAGAAAAGGACAGCACACTGAACCTTTCAAATTCGCCAACTAAGTCTAAGCTTAGATTAAAGGACGCTTTTGGGAATTTCTATCCACTCAAGTGGCTACTGATGAGCATCATTGGCTTTATCACCTATCCATTCTTTGTTATTTTAAATAAGGTAAGAATATCAGGGCTTGAACATCTGCATAGTCTTCCTAAGGAGAATGTCTTATTCGTCAGTAATCATGAGACGTATTTTGCGGATGTGATAGGTTTATATCATGTTTTTGGAGCTTCAAAGTGGAAGTTAAAGCAACTATATTTACCATTTTACTTATTCAATACAAGAGCAAAATCATATTACATAGCCGCAGAAGAGACGATGATGGATGGTGGGATCATCCCACGAATATTCGCTTACACTGGAGCGATCACAATAAAGCGATCATTTAGAAAAGGTGGGCAAGACATCACGAGGGGCGCAGACTTCAAAGCACCTGCCAAAGTCAAACGCGGTTTAGAATCTGGCTGGGTGATCAATTTTCCGCAAGGCACGACGAGTCCTAGTGCACCTGTCAGAAAGGGAGCTGCAAGTATCATCAGAGCTTATAATCCCATCGTGGTCCCTGTTCAAATCGCAGGATTTAGAAAAGCCTTCGGTAAGAAGGGATTAAGTATAAATAAGATAGGCGTTAAGATCGATATCAAATTTTCTGAGCCGAAACAGTTTGGCGAAGAAGCTGATCTTGCAGAAATCCAAGAATATTTAGTCAAACACATTCAGGAAGCCCCTCCAATCAATCATTAAAAGTACGAGAGATAAACTCGTTTTCATTGCTAAGATTACTGCAGTCGAATGCCATGAATAGATCGAGTATAATACCGAAAAGAAATAGGTTTGCTGGTCTTAAAAAATCAAAAGCAATTTCCCTTTCGGTATAGCCAGCAGTGAGCTAAGTCTGATGTGGCGAAAGTGGATGCCTAATTTTTATATTGATCCTCTGCGATAGAATCTATATAAAGCTCTTCCACTTTAGCCCTGGCCCATGGTGTGCGTCTTAGAAACTTCAGGCTAGACTTGATGCTAGGGTCATAATTAAAACATCTGATATCTATCCAGCGACCTAATTTTTCCCAGCCATATTCATGATGGAGGTATTCCAAAATTTCCGCTAATTTGACACCATGTAGTGGATTATTCTTTTGAGTTTCTTTTGCTTTATTCTCGTCTTTCAAGTGTTTTAATTTGATAAATTTTTATAAGTGTTTGCCTTCAAAGTATCCAATGACTTTTCCTATACGTGGTTTAACCCAATGAAAGTAGTCATGAATTTTTAAAACCATTTATCAGCGAATATAATTCCCTGTCATCTTTAATGACGAAAACTGTTTCAGGTACAGGCGAGCTCTTTAGTTTATCCATGACAGACTTCCGTCTCGTCATGTTAAATATAAGTACGTAGTGCAGAAATGAGATATCAAACCGCTCAGGACATCCTTTTACCATATCAGGCCTGACCTTATCTAGATATCGAAACGTTCTTGATATCACACGCCATAGACACTTCCAAGTCGGGTAATCTAGGTATATGATAGCATCCGCTCTGTCTATTCTGACATCCATCGTCCCACCATAATTCCCATCTATGATCCATTCGTCTTGTTCAGCCAGTGCTTTCACCTTCTGTGTCCATTCATCTTTAGCAGATTCTACCCAGCCAGGCTTCCAAAAGTGCTGATCTAAATGAATCACCGGTAAGTCTGTGATCGAAGCGATTCTTCTCGAAAGTGTTGATTTACCTGCACCGCAACAGCCGATCACCATGATTCTTTGAAAGCGCTTCATGGAATTAAAAGTATCGTATTTTTAACATTATGTGAGCTAATTTTCGTTGTATTTTCCTGAGATCAACACAACTATCTGACCATTCTGATCGTCTTTATTGTATTATTGTGAATAATGAATAAGATGAAACATTTACTTCTATTCTTAAGTCTTTTGGTTAGTGGGTCTGCATATGGGCAATTTGCCTATGGACTGACAGCTAAAACCGAATTATACTCCAGATACTCTAACCCTAAGGATGATATAGCGTCATCTGCTTCAGGGAGTGCCTTGATCAATCTCGGCTTAGGTCCGAAATTTTGGATTGGCGGTGAAGGATTTTCAGTTTCTGGTGAAGCAGTAGCTATTATTTCTCCCTTTGCAGTAAGTATTGGAGACTTTAAAGGACTTGGCGCCGTATCATTCCCCGTGATGGCGAAGCTTAATTTTGGAGGCTTAAGTACACTTAATAAAGAAGGGAAATTTGGCTTTTCAGCAGGTCTCGGATATCAATGGACAAGAACAGAATTATTTGGATTGACCTCAAAGTTTGAAGATCAAGGAGTCAATCGTTCCTACTTTAAGAATCTGGTTGGAGAAGTAGCATTTGGATTTGGAATGGGGGGCTTCGCAGGTAGCCTATATGCCAGGTATGGAAGAGACTCCGCCATGAGATCTAATATCGTGACCATAGGATTAGGCTATGACTTCAATGCGCCCAGACTTAAAGTAACAACAGACTCAGACTTTTAGAGATTAGGATGATAGAAGAATATGATAAGAATCTAAAAGCGTTAACGACTTTTGGAGTTGCAGTCAGTTGCAAAAGATTTGTCAGATTAGATTCCACAAAAGAAATAACAGATTTCTTACCATTTCATAAAGATCTTCTGATCTTAGGCAGTGGCAGCAACTTATTATTTACCCAAGACTTTGAAGGTACCATTGTATCTGTAGGAATCGATGATATCTCGGTTGATAAGAGTACAGAAGAATACATTTGGCTTACTGTAGGAGCAGGTAAGAATTGGCATGAGTTAGTCATGTATTGCATTTCCCAGAATTATGGTGGTATTGAAAATCTTTCACTGATTCCCGGCACAGTCGGAGCTTCGCCAATTCAGAATATTGGAGCTTACGGCGTAGAGATCATGGATCTGATAGAAGAAGTCACTGCTTATCGAATCAGTGATGGAGAGCGTCGGATTTTCTCCAATAAAGATTGTGAATTCAGCTACCGAAATAGCATTTTTAAAGGGAGTCTGAAGTCTCAGTACCTCATCAGCCACGTCAGTTTTAGACTGACCAAGAAGAATCATCATCAGATCAATACGTCCTATGCACCTCTCTCAGCAGAGATAGCTGATCATGGCGTCACTGATCCAAGCATAGATGATGTGAGCAAAGCAGTGATAAAAATCAGGCAGTCTAAACTGCCAGATCCTGCAGTATTAGGGAATGCAGGAAGCTTCTTCAAGAATCCCATAGTCGAGATATCTGTCGCTAAAGAAATCATCGAAAGTCATCCATCACTCAAGACATATCCTGTCGATCAAGATCATGTTAAGATTCCTGCTGCCTGGCTTATAGACCAATGTGGATGGAAGGGAAGGAGAATAGGCGATGCTGGTGTGCATGAGAAGCACGCGCTCGTCTTAGTCAATTATGGTGATGCTACAGGAAGAGAGATTTTCGATCTATCTGAACAGATACTGAGATCAGTGAAGCATAGATTCGACATTAAGTTGGATCGGGAGGTTAATGTTATTTGAATTTAATCTTTGGTATTGATTATCTTAAAAAGCGAAAGTCACCCTGAATTTAGTTAAGGATCTGGCATTGTGCGGCTGCTGTAATATGAAGTGTTGCCTAAGTGTCAGATATCTGATCAAGCCAAGAATGAGCTAAGATATTACCTAATTCCCTCTCTGAAAAGCTGGATCATCTTCTGGCAGCACATATTCCTTCGATTTCTTTCCAAAGACACGTAAGTATCGCCTCGGATTCAACCTCAGATCTTGAAGCAATAGATTTAAGTTTTGAGTAGACAGTTCTATATTTTCATAGAGCTGATCATCATTCATCAGCTTAGCCAGTGTGCCATCTCCATTAGACATTTTATCCAGCATAGTGGACAGCTCTGTAAACGCTTCTGTCGATGTCGTGATGGTCGAGTCAAGGCCTTGCATGAGTGAAGTTGCTTCTGCTATTGCACCATTAGTGGCTTCTATAGTAGGAGTGATCTGAACTTTTCGCATCTCAGTAGATATACCATCTAGGTTATTAAGTAAGTTTTTGATTTGTTGATTACTCTCTGCTAAGCTATTGCTAAGTGTGGCCATATTACTCAGCGTAGAAGTCAGATCTCCATAGGATGACTTCATGAGTGAGTTCATGGTCTTACTGACGCCAGCCAGATTCTCCATCGTGATTTGCATTTGATGGAGGCTTTGATTGATAGGGGAGTCTATTTCTTTATTTGATAGTGTCTGTAGGATGGTATCTATGGCACTTCCCACACTCTGCTTGATGGCGACGGAGTACTGATCTATGTCTTCTTCGCCGATCATGGATTCTATAAGGCCTACAGCTTTACCATTGATGGTGTCACCTGACTTCGCACAGTCAGGCCCACTGCACCTCTTATCAAACTCCAGTGCGATCATCTTACCTCCTACGACGCCTGCACTCATCAGAAGCGCCTGAGTAGACTTGGGATAAGCGATATTACCATCCACTTCCAGTGTAACTACGATAGATTTAGTATTTTCTGGATTCAGCTCTATATCTAATACTGTTCCGATGTTATAACCATTGATGCTGACTGGAGATGCCACGGTCAGTTGATCTACATTATCGAAGACAGTGTAGAATGTGGTCGTTTTTTTAAATAAATTCTTTCCCTTCACATACTTATAGGCCCAAATAGCTAATGCGATGGTGAAAATGGCCAAAATACCTAATCTTACTTCTCTTGACATAGTGATTTTTGCAAATAAAGCGCAAAGTTAAACATTTGTTTGCTCTGACGCATGATGAAGCTGATAACAGCTATATCTCCATAACGTTCATTTAGTATTATACGTAAGATCTGAGATGACTATTTTAATGAAATTCTATAATAGTTAAAGACTGACTCTGCTATCTCCTTGATATGCTACGATGAAAGCTCCTTTAAAACCTTGATTCCGCATGGTATCTTTTGCTTGAAATGCTTTTGAAAGATCGGAGTAGTAGCCAGTCATGTACTTGAACATATCATTTTCTTTCCTCACTTCGAGATCTGATATATTTTTGAATTTGCTTTCATGACCAGTGATCAGTTGCTTCTTACCGGCAGCTATCTGAATGCGATAGACTTTTTGATTGCTGGTATTGACTTTGACTGCCGTTACATTTTGCTGTTGCTGTTCATAAGTTTTGGACTGACTTGGATTTAAAGTATTGCTTACTCGCTTTGTCACAGGTGGACTTTGGTCGACTAAGACAGCATTAGCCGCATTAGAAATGCCAGTAGCTCCTGAGTAAGTTCGGTTCGGTTGATTAGATGAAGATGAAGATGATGATGAAGATGAAGTAGGGGTCTGGGATGGCCTCTTGTCTTGAATGGTTGATTGTTGAGTATTTGGATGATATGATGTTGTCTTGGTCTGCTCCTGAATAGTCTTCTGCGATGCTGTCTGTTGCTGTTGATAAGCCTGTTGAGATGTAGGCTGCTGATGTGCAGATGGGGCTGAAGTGTGGGATATAGATTCTTTCAAATTTTCTTTCGCTGCTCGTATGGGACTTTTTCTTATTGGAGAGTTAGTCCTTGGGGATGCCTGAGCAATTTCTGTAGTAGCGCTTACTGATGCTTGTGGCTGCGGATTCGATGTTTTTGAAGTATTCGTCCCTTGTGCAGCTGTGTGTGTTACTGGAGCAGGTGCATGCTTGGTCGCTGGTACATGATTGACTATAGCAGGGCTTTGAACCGTCACTTCTTGGTCCGATTCAGTGGCGGGCTGATTCTGATGGCTGATCCAGTATTCTCCTTCTACTTCTCTTTTATATTGTGTGATGGCTTTCAGAATGGCATCTGCAGATTCATCTTTTCCCTGCTCACTCATGAGGTATGCTTCGTCCAGTGCATTAGTTAGGAAGCCTGTTTCTACTAAGACGCTCGGCATAGTCGCTTTGCGTAGTACTAAGAATCCTGCTTGCTTCACACCTCTACTCTTAAGTGGCGTTCTGCTGGAGAAGCTATTTTCTATCTTGGTCGCAATATTGATGCTTTTATCTAAATATGCATTCTGATACATGGATAATAAGATGTGCGCCTCTGGAGAATTAGGATCGTATCCGCCATATGTTTGCTCATAGTTATTCTCCATCAAAATGGCAGAGTTTTCTCGCTTAGCTACAGCCAGATTTTCTTTTGCTCTATGCAGACCCATGACGTATGTCTCTGTACCACCGACATGTTTTTTATGGATGGCATTGGCATGGATAGAGATGAAGAGATCAGCTTTATTTTTATTGGCGATATCGATTCTTGTATCTAATGGAATGAAGACATCAGTGTCTCTGGTATAGACCACTTCTATCTCTGGATGGTAGAACTTCACTAATGCACCAAGCCTCTTAGCGATGTCTAGTACGATAAATTTCTCCTTAGAATGATTACCTGAACAGCCATGATCTTTTCCACCATGTCCTGCGTCGATGACTATTTTATCGAGCTTGTCAAAGGAGCTTAATTTTTTGACATCGAACTTTATGATTCCATTAACAACTGGATCTTTCGACGCGTCGTTTTTACCAAATAAAGATGATGTGAAGAGGGAGCAGATACAAAATAGCATGACGATACTATTCTGGAATAGCTTTTGACTAATAATCATTTTGAGACCTTTTAAAATTATACCCGTAAATTTACATCAAATTATTAGAATTAGCTTGAAATCAAGGATTTATATAGTATATATTTTTGTAATATGTTTTTACTTTCCTTGCTTTTCCCAAGAGAGACCGGCTGATGTATTCCTTAAAGACACTATCAATTTTAATCAAGGAGGAGCAGAAAGAGACAAAGAAGTAGATCCTTTCTTACAAGCTGACACCAGTATAGTCATTCCGATATCCACACAGAGCATAGATCAGGAGATAGAACATGGTGCTCAGGATACTCAGTGGATAGACGTGGTGAATAACCAAATACACCTGATCGGAGACGCCTACGTCAAGTATCAGGAGAATGAAATCAAAGCGGGTTATATCATTTTTGATTTCATAAAGAAAGAAGCATTCGCCCAAAGCTTAAAACGAGAAGATGGGCAGGAAGTCGGTCGGCCTAGCTTCAAGGCCCAAGGGCAAAACTTCGAGTATAATAAGATGAAGTTTAACTTCGAGACTCAGAAAGGGATCGTCTATGAGGCATACACACAGCAGGGAGAATATTTTGTCCATGGTGCCGTCACTAAGTTCGTCAGTCAGGCGAAAGACAGTCTGTATGTCGATGATGTCATTTTTAATAAGAATGCTTTGATTACTACTTGCAATCTACCTCATCCGCATTATGGGATTCGAGCGAGTAAGCTGAAGCTGATACCCGATAAGCTGGCTGTGATTGGTCCTTCCAGATTAGAAATAGGCGGTATACCGACACCACTGTTTATCCCATTTGCATTCATGCCGATGATTCAGGGCCAGCGGTCAGGGATCATCTTTGGGGGGCAGCAAGGATTTGAATTCTCTGATCAATTGGGGTTTGGGTTCCGAGAGATCGGCTATTACTGGGCGCTTAATGATTATATGGATCTCAGGGTGACAGGAGATATCTATTCCAGAGGATCATGGGGGCTGAGAGTCGCCTCTAATTATGCAAAAAGGTACAAATTCAGAGGCAATCTCCAATTAGGATTCTCCAAACAAATTATTGAAACACAAGGTGATCTAACAAATCGAGTAAATAAATCTTTTTCCTTCGGGCTGACTCATAATCAAGACAGTAAAGCACATCCTTATCTGACGGTCGGAGGAAATTTTAGATTTACCACCAATGATTTTGATCGGAATAACTTTAATGATGCTGCATCGCAATTAGAAAATATCATTAACTCTAATTTTAGAATATCACATAGCCTGCCAGGGATCAATGCGCTGAGCCTCAATGCCACGATAGCCCACTCTCAGAATACAAGAACCAGAAGGATCGACTTCACACTACCTAATTTAGAATTAAGGATGAAGACTATCTATCCATTTAAAAGGAGAAACGGAACAGGAAAGGAAAAATGGTTTGAGAAAGTGAATGTGAGGTATAATTCTAAATTTAAAAATTTCGTCAGTACGCTGGACACCATTTTATTTAGACCTGAGACCTTGGAGAAGATTCAGACAGGGGTCTCACATGATGTGAGTGTCGGCGCTTCATTTAATATCCTGAATCATTTTCAGCTGACGCCTAGTATGGATTATGACGAGCTATGGTTTGCTAAGACTTTAAGTAAGCAGTTTAACCCTGATACTATCGTCACTACTGATATATTTACAGGACGGGTGGATTCTACATTTACAGTGATAGAAGATATATTCAATACTGGCTTCAGCACATATCGTAATTTTAATTCTGCGGTTAATTTATCAACTAATATTTTCGGTACAGCTCTTTTTAAGAAAGGCTGGCTGAGAGGGATCAGGCATACCATGAGACCCAGTATAGGTCTTTCTTTTAGTCCAAGTACGGAGAGGTATATTGAAACAGTTCGTGATGATATAGATGATGAGGATAGTTTTCGAGAATACACTAGATTTGATGGTGGAATTTTTTCCGTGCCTCGACCTGGTGAGAGACGTATGGCTTTGACATATTCCATTCAAAATTTATTCGAGGGGAAGTATTACTCTAAAAAAGATTCGACAGAGAAGAAATTTAAAATATTGAATGCACTGAATATTTCAGGTAGTCGTAACTTTGCACTGGATTCACTTAACTGGAGCACTGTATCTATGTCAGGTAATGCCAAGTTATTCAAGAAATCGAATCTGGTTCTGGCAGCTACCTTCGATCCATATCTGGAGGAAAATAATCGTAGAGTGAATAAGAGTGTCTGGAGTGAAAGTAAAAGGCCATTCAGATTTGAAGATTTCAGAGCTACTTTATCGACAAGCTTTTCGGTGAAGGATATCATCGGATATTTCGATAAAAGAAGCCAAAAAAAATCGGTAGAAGAACAAGAGAAAGATCAAGAAGAAAACCAATTTGAGCAAGGCATATTTAATGATGAATATGGTGATGACTTTACTGATCGCTCATTAGGGTCTGCAGATCGGGATCTGCGAGATCAGGTCAATCGGAGACCAGGACAAACTCAGCTGGATAAAGAAGGAAGGCAGCAAGTATCCTTCTGGGAGATGCTGAGTAAGTTCAGAGTCAGCCATGTGATCACATACCGTCTTACGGCTGAAGATGGTATAAAGGAAGGGAACTTTCAGACACACTCGATTCGTGTCAATGGGAATATCGAATTAACAGATAACTGGTATCTGACGCTTGGTCAAATTTCATATGACTTCACTAATAAAAGATTTGTCTATCCTTCTATTGGACTGGCGAGGGATCTTCACTGCTGGAATATGAGATTTGATTGGCAGCCAGCGAGAGGGACTTTTAATTTTCTGATTGCAGTGAAGTCTCCGCAGATAGGAGGTTTTTTAAAATATAATTACGGTAGAAATCAATTTGATAGTTTATTTTAGGGTAGAAAAAATAATTAGCTAACTTATGTTTAAGTATGTCCCTTCGAGAATTATAAAATCATAAAAAGTAATAATAGATAGCGAATGAGAATTATGCAGAGTATTGTGAGTGGGTTTATTTTTCTATGTATCTGTCATATAAGTTTAGCCCAGGATTCAGTCGTTAAAATGCTGGACGTAGGATCTGACACACGAGAATACAGACTCTTTACGCCCTCTATCGAAAATGATGAGAAGCTTCCTCTCGTCCTGAACTTCCATGGATTCGGCTCTAATGCCATTCAGCAAGAAATATATTCTGAAATGAATATACTCGCTGAAACTGAAAAATTTCTTGTAGCGTATCCAGAAGGCTTGCTGAATAGCTGGAATGTCGGTTGGGTCTTCGGTACGATGAGTGACGATGTAGAGTTTACCGCAGCGCTCATAGATGAGCTTATTGCGACAGAGAACATTGATCCAGACAGAGTCTATGCGACTGGTATGTCTAACGGCGGATTCATGAGTTATAGACTGGCGTGTGAACTGAATGATAAAATAGCAGCGATCGCATCAGTGACAGGATCTATGGTTCCTGCATATATTCCAGAATGTATTCCTGCGAAAGCAGTACCTGTGCTGCAAATCCATGGCACATCTGATGAGACCGTGCCTTATGAAGGCTTTGCTACGATAAGTATTAGTATGGATTCTTTGATGTCATTCTGGACTCAGAATAATGGATGTGATATAGACCCAGTGATAGAAGCCTTGCCAGATGTCACAGTGGAAGACCTGAGTGCTGTAGAGAAAATTACATATCAAAATTGTGAGGCAGAAAGTGAAGTCATTCTATATCGAGTAATAGCTGGCGAGCATACTTGGCCCGGAGCAAATATCCTCATCGGTGTGACTAACCAAGACATCAGTGCCACGACTGAGATATGGCAATTCTTTAAGAGACACACGCTTCAGAATGCGCTTATCAGTGGTGTAAATGATCTACCAGTGAGAGCAATAAATATCAGTCCCAATCCGACAATTGATTACATCACGATATCTGATCATAAAGATAAAGCCTACCTAATATACAGAGCAGATGGTCTTCAGATGAAGCGCGGCATTATCAGCAGCCAAGACGAAGTGATAGACATCAGTCAATTAAATAATGGAATATACCACTTGGTCATTATAGGAGAGAAAGTAAGATATACGGCTAAGATTCTAAAACATTCTAATTAATTTCAAAACAAGAAAATAAATAGATAAACTGTAAGCTGCTGGTCATCCTGAGCCGTTATTCAGGATCTATTTATTGACTAAACTGATATTTTTGAGAGTCTGAGATTGATTCGGAATGGATTGTACTGGTTAGAAAAATGATAGCATAGCAGGCACTTAATGAATTGCTGTATAAAATTTTAGATCATGAATTATAGAAGTAGCTTTATCATTGTCGTTATGGCTTTATTCTTTAGCAAAGCCTTTGCGCAAGACAAATCTCTGTTAGACATTAATAGGATATACTCGTCTGTAGAATTCACGCAGAAGCACTTAGAGCCTTATCAGTGGATAGACGAAGGAGATGGCTTTATCGTGAAGAAGAAAAACCCGAGAGGGGCTGAACTGATCAGGTACGATTCTAAATCTATGTCAGAGTCCGTCTTCCTTTCAATAGATAACTTACGACCGACTCCTGATGCAGCACCCATTGATATAGAGAGTTATACTTTATCTTCTGATCAATCTAAAATACTCATATTCAACGAATCCAAGAGAGTATGGAGATCTAATACCAAAGGCGATTACTGGGTATATGATAAGGATCAGAATAAGCTATCCCAGTTAGGCAAATCTCTTCCAGCCTCTTCTTTAATGTTTGCCAAGTTTTCTGATGATAATAAATCTGTGGCTTATGTTCATGAATTTAATTTATACGTAGAGGATTTTAGAACTGGTGCCATTACTCAGCTGACATTTGATGGAGATAAGAATATCATCAATGGAACATTCGACTGGGTCTACGAGGAAGAGTTCGGCTGTCGTGATGGATTCAGATGGAATGAATCTGCGAGCCATATCGCTTACTGGCAGTTAGATGCGACTCACACTGGCGTATTCTACATGATTAATAATACAGATAGTATCTATCCAGAGATTGTACCGGTCCAATACCCTAAGGTGGGTCAAGCTCCCTCAGCATGTAGGATTGGAGTCTTAGACATGAATACGACACAGACGAAATGGATAGAGCTACCGGGCGAGAATAATCAAAACTACATTCCTGCCATCCAGTGGCTCGAAGAAAATGTTCTTTTAATCCAGCAGCTGAATCGACATCAGAACCATCTGATCATGTGGACTTATGATATCAATGATAAATCACTGAATAAAATTTATGAAGAAAAAGAAGATACTTGGGTAGACATTAAGTATCCTGATATCACGGCTAATGGTTGGGGTAGGACAGATATGTTTATGGCTGCTGATCGGAAATCTCTTTACAGAATGACTGAGACTGATGGCTGGAGGCACATCTATAGGATCGACCCAGAGATACAATCTAAGACACTGATAACACCAGGAGACTATGATGTGGCGTCTGTCATGTATACTGGCTCAGAAGGAATCTACTTCATGGCATCACCTGAAGATCCGACGCAGCGATATCTTTATCACATAGATGATGGCAATAAGAAAAGAATAACGCCTACTCAATATTCAGGTGTCAATACCTATGATGTATCTCCCAATGGTAAATATGCATACCACTCTCACACCAGCGCGTCTGAACCTCGATCTGTCAGGCTCATCAGTCTACCTGATCATAAGAATATTAAGACCGTCATAGGTAATGATATTTATAAAAGGCAGCTTAGCAAATTGGCTTTTCCAGAAATAGAGTTTTTTAAAGTCACGACTGAAGAAGGGATTGAAATCGAAGGTAGAATGATTAAGCCAATAGGATTTGATTCTACGCTTCAGTACCCTGTATTATTTCACGTGTATGGTGAGCCGTGGGGACAGGTGGCGACAGATCAGTTTATCGGATTATATAATATCATGTTGGCTCAGAAAGGATACGTGGTGATCGATATGGATAATCGAGGCACCCCTTCGCTGAAGGGAAGCGAATGGCGAAAGAGTATTTATCGAAAAGTAGGAATCATTAATTCCAGAGATCAAGCTCTCGCAGCTCAGGAAGTTCTGAAGTGGCCTTACATCGACGCTGAAAGAACAGCCGTGTGGGGATGGAGCGGTGGCGGATCTATGACCCTCAATCTGCTATTCAGATATCCAGAAATCTATAAGACAGGCATAGCCGTGGCAGCAGTCGCATACCAGCTGGCGTACGATAATATTTATCAAGAACGCTACATGGGGCTGCCTCAAGAAAATATGGAAGATTTCATAGAAGGATCACCGATTTCTCAGGTAGATAATTTTGAAGGCAATCTACTTTTAATTCATGGGACGGCAGATGATAATGTCCATTATCAAAATGCTGAAATGCTCATCAATGAATTAGTAAAACATAACAAGCAGTTTGATCTGATGATTTACCCTAATCGATCTCATGGCATATGGGAAGGTAAAAATACGACGAGGCACCTCTATACATTATTAACTAATTATATCATTGAGCATTGTCCGCCTAATTCAGCCGATATAAGGCCTTGATCATAGTATGAGAATGATAAATGTTAATTGATGAAATTATGAATAGTTTTATCTATTCATTTAGTATTTTAGATATTGTGAAAAGTGCCATTCTCAGTTTTTTTGTAATCCTTACATCTCTTTCTATAGCAGGCCAAGATTGTGTCCAGCTTTTATGTCCTGATAGTGACTGGTATGATCAGCAGAAAGCTAGTATCGAAGCAGAGATAGCTTTAGGCTTTTCGGAATGTCATAGTGGAAATATATCACAAGGGACTTATTTAGGACAGCCAGTTTATACTTATATTAACGCTTCATTAAATCTTTGTGATAGTCCTATCTCAGTTGTGGATTGCGATGGCAATTTCTTATTTGCTTATGGAGGTTTTTGCTTTCCTGTAGAACTTTGTCCTGGGTTTTTAGAAAGACAAGATCTAATGGATCTTGATTTGTTATTCAGCACTTTCCAAACAGATACAGTCATATGTCCGCCTGCTGAAGCTACCATTCCGACCTTAGGCGAATGGTCTCTTATTCAGTTAGGCTTACTCTTTTTAGTTGTTGGTATTCTAAGTCTGAAGCAAGAAAGTAAGCAATGCAGCATTATTAGTAGATCACCTGAATAGGAGCTTAATGAATGGTGAGCAATTTGTATTAATTAATTTGATAAGCTTCAAACAAAAGAATGTTTTGTGGGGGGAATGACTGCCAATTTTTTTATTTATGATAATAATTCATGTTTATAATCAGCCCTTTATTAATCAATATCAAGAAGGAAAAGTCAATAATGTAGGCTGTTGTATTAATTATTCCATTTATTAGATGGATGGAAAAGTCATGTCTAGGTTCAAGTTTTTATTTAGATTATCATCATTCCAATGTTGTAGAATTTATAAAGGAGACGGTCTCAGTAACAAAATCCAAAGAAGAACAAGCCATAGAATTATATTACGCAGTAAGAGACAGAATAAGATACGACCCTTATACTTATAGTTACGATAAAGACTCTTTTAAAGCTTCAGAGGTTATAAAAGCGAAACGTGCTTGGTGTGTTCCGAAGGCTATATTATATACCACATGTTGCAGATCTATCGGATTGTGTGCCAAACTTGGGTTTGCTGATGTCAGAAATCATCTTTCCACTCAGCGCATGCGCGAAACGATGAAGACAGATGTATTTGCGTGGCATGGATATACGATCGTTTTCTTATACGGGAAGTGGGTCAAAGCAACTCCAGCCTTCAATATTGAGCTATGTGAGAAATTCAAACTACGCCCTCTTGAATTTGATGGACATTCAGATAGTCTATATCATTCATTTGATTTTGCGGGGAATCAGCATATGGAATATCTAACTGACCGAGGAGAGTATGATGATTTCCCTTTTAAAAAAATGGTGTCAGAATTAACAGATATCTATCCTCATACGGCACAGATACAGACTGCTAATTTTGATGAAGATGTAAGCGCTGAAACACAGAGGCATTAGAGTCGTTTTTTTCAATAACAATTAGCTGTATCATAAGTCTTCGTATTTCTGATTCCTTGAAGAATTAGAATTTATAAGTACTATACCTAATGCATTGGATGTAGTCAGAAGTTTAGAGTGAATGTTAAGATTTAATCCGAAATCCTGGTTATGAGGCTTAGCATATCATCTTTGACTATTACAATAAAAAAAGCCATGCTTTAGAAGGATCTAAATCATGGCTTTTTATGTCATTTTATAAATGCTAAAATGCTAGCTTTTCGCACCTCTAGATGCACGCTTACGTTCGTGCTCTTTTAGATGTACTTTTCTGATTCTCATTGACTCAGGTGTTACCTCCACATATTCGTCTTCTTGTATGTACTCTAGTGCCTCCTCTAATGAGAACTTAATCGGAGGAGAAAGCTTGACTTTATCATCAGCTCCAGAAGAACGGACATTTGATTGCTTCTTAGTCTTGGTGATATTGACATCCAGATCACCACTTTTAGAGTTCTCGCCAATCACTTGCCCTTCATACACTTCTTCATTAGGGAAGACGAAAAATTTTCCACGATCCTGAAGGTTATTCATACTGTATGGAATAGACTTCCCGGTTTCCAGACTGATGATAGATCCATTTATTCTACCAGGTATCACGCCTTTAAATGGTTGGAATTCTATAAATCTATGATTCATAATGGTCTGACCAGCTGTAGCAGTCAGTAAGTAACTTCTCAATCCGATGATCCCTCGTGAAGGGATGTGGAATAAGAGCTTAGTTCTATCTAACTTTTGTTCCATGTTCAGCATTTCACCTTTTCTGTTGGTGACTGCTTCTATAGCCTTACCTGCATATTCATTAGGAAGATCTATATTCAGTTCCTCCATCGGCTCATGCTTACGACCGTCTATTTCTTTGAAGATGACTTGTGGCTGTCCGATCTGTAGTTCATAGCCCTCTCTTTTCATCGTCTCGATTAAGACAGATAAGTGAAGGACACCTCTGCCATATACGTGAAAACTATCAGCGGTTTCACCATCGATGACCTTAAGCGCTAAGTTTTTTTCTAATTCTTTTTCTAATCTCTCCTTAATATGTCGAGATGTGACAAACTTTCCTTCCTTTCCAAAGAACGGAGAATCATTAATCGTAAAGAGCATACTCATTGTAGGCTCATCTATTTTTATAGAAGGCAGTCCTTCAGGATTTTCAATATCAGCAACGGTATCACCGATCTCAAAATTTTCTAATCCCATAATCGCGCAGATCTCTCCAGCCTTCACATTCTGCACTTTCTGCTTATCGAACCCTTCAAAGGTATAGAGTTCTTTAATCTGCGTTTTTGTAATGCTTCCATCTCTTTTGACTAAGGAGACTCTATCACCTGCGTTAAGCTCACCTCTGTATAGTCTACCTATAGCAATACGACCGATGTAGCTGGAGTAGTTAAGAGAAGTGATCTGTAACTGCTTAGTACCTTCTCGGACTTCAGGATAAGGTACATGCTCTAATATGGAGTCCATGACGTATGTAATATCTTCAGTCTTCTCCTTCCAGTCTGCGCTCATCCAGCCAAACTTAGCTGATCCGTACACGATAGGGAAGTCCAGCTGCTCATCATTTGCATCAAGACTGACCATTAAGTCAAATACTTTATCAACTGCCTCATCAGGCGTACAGTTTTCTTTATCTACTTTATTGACGACGACAATTGGCTTTAGTCCCAGCTCTAAGGCTTTCTGTAAGACGAATCGCGTCTGAGGCATCGGACCTTCGAATGCATCGACCAGCACTAATACACCGTCAGCCATATTGAGCACCCGTTCTACTTCACCACCGAAGTCGGCGTGACCAGGTGTATCTATGATATTGATCTTATGATCTTTATATCTTACGGATACATTTTTTGCAAGTATCGTGATACCTCTTTCTTTTTCCAGATCATTACTATCCATGATGAGTTCTCCAGGAGTCTCGTGATCTTTGAATAGTTTGCCCGCCATAAGCATCTTATCTACTAGTGTGGTCTTGCCGTGATCGACGTGGGCGATGATGGCAATATTCTTGATTTTTTGCATTTGCATGTCTATTAAGCGCGCAAAAGTATCATTATTAAGTTTCTAAATCCATTAAAATGTAAGATGTAAGGTTTATCTGATAAAATTTAACAGCATATTTAGTTATTTTTCGCGATCTTAACCGTCACAAAGTTAGCCATGTATAAATTCAAACGACAGATACCCAATATGTTGTCGATTGTTAGAATCGTCTTAGCATTTGCGTGCTTCTATCATGCACTATCATTGAATCCATCAGATATAGCTATTTCTCTTGGTATTTTTGTAATTGCTGCTGTAACTGACTTTTTAGATGGCTATTTAGCCAGAAAGTGGAACATCACATCCAGTTTTGGTAAAATACTTGATCCAATAGCTGATAAAATACTGATTCTCGGTATCCTTTTCATATTCTGGTATAAAGGTTTAGTCCCTCTCTTCTTAACCATTTTGATCGCTTTCAGAGAGATCTTGCTGACCGTGATCAGAATCCTCCTTTTGCCTAAGAAAGTCGTGCTAGCATCTATTCAGTCTGGAAAATTTAAAACTGTTGCACAGATAGGTTTTGTTATCATCGTCTATTTTACCATGATTTTCAAGACTTCTATTATTCAGATGATTAGCCCTGAATTTGTCAAGTCCTTTATTCTAACATTATTACTTATCGTAGCTTCTATTACACTTTATTCTGGCTATGAGTTCTTTGCAAGAAACACTAAGGTGCTCAAGAAACTCTCATTCTAAAGTTATCCAATTTACCTTATCGCAGATTGTACCCACGTATCCAAACTTCACTTGCTCTGATTATACTCTAATTCAGCAATATCTCTAACTTCACAGATGAGAGAATAATCAGCGACGCCTAAAGAATATTATGGGAAGCAAGAAGGCTATATATGTTGAAGAATACCAGGGCGTAAATGCAGCTTACGATCAACGTTTATTCCCTATCGAAACTGGAGTCAATGACTTGACTTTTTATAAATATTTGCGTCAAATAATCACGAAATTTAATCTATTTAAATAATCAGAAAATGAGAGGCTTTTTTGTCATTACACTACTAATATTATGCTCCACTTCTATTTATACGCAGGATGAAGCAAGAGTGAAGATCAGCACAGTATTCGGTGATATGGTTGTCAAGTTATACGATGATACACCTTTACATAAAGCTAATTTTCTCAAGAATGTGCGCAATGGTTGGTTAGACGGTACTTTGTTTCATAGAGTCATTCCATCATTTATGATGCAAGGCGGTGACCCTAATTCTATAGGTGCGCCTAACACTCAATCATTGGGTGTAGATAGATGTACTAAAGTTCCTGCTGAGATCAGACCTAATAGGTTTCATAAGAAGGGTGCGCTTGCAGCAGCCAGAATGCCTGATGCAGCTAATCCTAATCGAGAATCAAGTGGCTGTCAGTTTTTTGTAGTGCAGGGTTATAGACATACTGATCTGCAGCTTGTCGGCATAGAAGCGCAAGGCAAGATGATTCCACCAAAGCATAAAGCATGGTATAAAGCTGTCGGAGGATACCCATATTTAGATGGAGATTATACAGTTTTTGGAGAAGTTGTCGATGGTATGGAGGTAGTAGACCTGATCGGCGCTATGGAGACGACTAAGACGGGCGGAACTAAAGACCGACCAGTAGAAGACATCATTATGAACCTTACCATACTAATAGAGTAAATACTTCTCTACATATTTATGTCAGACTGATTTATATTAAGAAACTAAGATAGACTTGAGATTATCTTTGAACTTTATTGCGCGCGAATATATTTTTACGGCTAATTTGATTCATCTCTTTATTTGTCAATTTTAATCTTCTTTTGATCAGTTTTAAGTAGTCAAGACTTGTAGTGGCAGGGTAGTCACTGCCGAACAATATCATATCCAGCCCTATACGTCTGATCAATATATTCTTCTGATAGTCACTGATCTCTTCCTGATGATTCCACTTTTCATGGATGATACCCGAGAGCTCGAAATAGATATGATGCTTAGTACCCGTAGAGGATTCTACCTGATTGAGTATTGACTCTATAGTAATCACACTACGATCAGTGATCCATCCACCGGCACCCATATGAGCAAAAATGATCGTCTGAGCTATGTCAGGGTCTAAGACATCATGAAAAAACTGGATGACTTCTTTCTTTCCGAAGTCGCTGCGATGATTAGAAAAATGAATGAGCACAGGTATCTGATGCTGGCCTGTATAACTAAATATATCTCTTAAACGGCTGATGTGTTCTTCCTTTCTAAAGTCCACTTGGGATGCACTGAAGTGAAGCTTTATACCTGTAAAATTTAGAATCGTATGACAACGTTTGATTGCTTCCATCGTATATGGTCTTAGCGGATGAATGCCATAGAAAGGGAATATGCGATCAGGATATTTTTTGGAAATATTGGATAAGTAGTTTTGCTCTGACATGATGAGAGGTATCTCATCCGCAGGATCTATGTGATTTAGTCTGAAGCCATAACCAGTGGATATCAGGACCATTTGAGCTACAGGATTCAGCTTTAAGATGGTCTCGATTTCAGAGTACAGAGAAGGATCTCCTTTAATCATTTCGCTTCCGTATTTTTCCTTCTTTAGATTCTCTATGAGTTGGGGGCTGAATAAGTGTATGTGGTAGTCTATCGCTTTATTGATTGATTGTGCTCTGAGTAGATAAGAGGGATAGGAAAGTAGTACACAAAAGATGAAACTACATTTTACTCGATTCCTAATCACGATTCAAAGATGGGATATCTATGCAATAAGAGAGTATAAATAGATATGAAAAACGCAGTTTCCATTTCCAAATAGCATTTATAGGTAGAATAGATTGATACGTCTAATTCGTTATGTACATCCTGTATCTTTCTGTACATCTATTCTATATTTTAAAAAATAGCTTTTGCTTATATAGAAAATAACAAAGATACCACATTAAGGCTAACACAAAGAAGCCATTAATCACAGCAAGCCCCAAGTCGCTTACTCCGAGTGCGCCAAAAATACTATAGCTGAAAACCTTACCAAATCCTCCTAACCACTGTACACCGATCGTCTCGCCAAAGAGATATATGAAAATAGAATTCATCCCAACAATAGCAAAAAATTGGGTCCATTTCTGATAGCCTTTCATATCGACAAGCCAATAGAAAAAGGCTAAGGTAAGCAGCGCCCAGCCTCCACTGACAATGACAAATGAACTGGTGGCGATTCGCTTGATGATGGGAGTGATGCCTGATAAGTCTAAGCCATAGCCTATGACGATTCCAGAGCCTGCAGCGAGGAGTAGATACTTTAATTTATCCCGCTCATCTAAGTCACTCAATAATAACTTCCCACAAATGGCCCCCCAGATGGTATGGGCAGCTGTAGGCAGACAGTTAATGGCGACCCATCCACCTCCATCATCTATTTTACCCATAAGCACTATGTCTAACCAAGAGCCAAAGTTCTGATCCTTCACGAAAGGAGCAGCAGGGTCATAGAGTCGAAATAAGAGTTCCGACAAGAGCAAGCAAGACAAAGCCACTGCAAACTGTTTTTTCCAAGACCATTCGATGATTAAAAATGTGAGTAGTATGGTAAAAGATAATTGAGTCAGGACATTCCATAATTCCCATACTATATGGCCACTGTAGACACAGTGCAGTCCAGTTCCAAATAAAAATAGCATCATGCATCGATACAGGATATGCTTACATGAATCATTCCAGCTGTCACCGCGCTTCATTCTACTTTTAAGAGAAAATGGCATAGCCACTCCTACGATAAACATAAAGTTCGGCTGGATCAAGTCCCAGAATCTCAAGCCATTCCATGGATGATGATGAAACTGAGTGACGATGATATGACATATGCCTGAAGGGAAAAAGTCAGTTAAGGCATGATATACCATTGCCGCTTCTGCCATCAATAGGAACATCGTCATACCTCTAAATACATCTAATGAGAAAATACGGAAGGGTTTGGGTTTATTGATCATCCATGAGTTATATGTAGTCTGAATTCAGGCCGTGAGTCAAGATAGAAATTATAAAGGAAATCTTCTGGCTGAGATCTGGTCCAGATAGAGTCGCCGAAATTGGTAAGTAGGTTTTTCAGTGTATTTAGTTAATTTTAGATTGTTAAATAAGTCAAATAAATAATTTAGTAAAAGCTGGTATGAATTCATATATAAAAATGAGAGTGGCCTTAGATTGGACACCTAATATTAATCACATTGGATTTTTTATAGCTAAGGAGAAAGGCTTCTATAGGGATCTTGATCTTGAAGTAGAATTATTAAGTCCTGCATCAGATAACTACGCGACGACGCCTGCTAAAAAAGTAGAATTAGATGAATCAGATATAGCTCTATGTCCGACTGAAAGCGTCATCAGTTACAGGACTAAGGAGGTGCCATTTGACCTGTTAGGGATCGCGACCATATATCAGGATGATCTAAGTGCGATAGCTGTACGATCAGACAGTGGGATAATGTCACCGCGAGATCTAGATGGAAAGCGTTATGCTTCTTATAAAGCCAGATACGAGGATCAGATCGTGAAGCAGATGATTATTAATGACGGAGGTGAAGGATCTATTGAAATTGGATATCCAGAAAAGCTTAGCATATGGCAAACTTTATTAAAAGAAGATTATCACTCGACTTGGATATTTCTCAATTGGGAAGGTATCGATGTCGAAACAAAGAATATAGATTTGCGCTATTTCAGAATGAAAGATTATAAAATCCCTTATTCTTATTCCCCATTAATTGTAGGAAGTGAAAATCATATCAACGAGAATCAGAGTCTATATGTAGATTTTTTATCAGCGACAAAGAAAGGATTTCTTTATGCTGTAAGTCACCCTGAGGAATCAGTTAATATAATGCGACCATTTATTCCTGATCATGATGCAGATATTGATCTATATAAAGCACTGAGTGTATCTGCTACTTCATATGGAGATGATAGCAACTGGGGGCATATGAAAGAAGAAGTCATCAGTGATTTCCTATCATGGATCTACAAGAATAACTTAGAGACTCAGCAATTAAATGTTCAAAACTTAGTCACCAATAAAATGTTGAATGTCTTATCATAGAGTAAGTCATAGTGTAAGTAAAAGTCATAATCTTAAAAAAGATGGCTGACTTGAAAAAGAAATCAATAGAGAGGAAACGAAGTGGGATTCAGTTTCTCATAATGTAGAAATTATACAAAGCAAGATGGATGCAAAAATAGTACTTAACATCTTAAAGAAAATACGGGCGTCAAGCCTAAGATGTGGGTAGACAGCATTGCGGAATCCGGTAAGTATCACTATAAGTATGAGAGTGGAAGAAAGGGTGACATGCCCAAGACTGGATTTCACCACGTCAGACTGCTCTGGCTTTCCATGTCATGTCCTGATCAAAAGTCCGTGTTAGAACAAGAAGAATCGTCGACCACATCACATTTATATGACAGAGGTAATTTTCGAATAAGCGAATTGATTTAAATAACTGCTATTTAAGAAGTTGAAATGCAATGAATGCAAATCCATAAGCTAATGCCAACATAAATAGAAACTGATATATAGCCAATCGCCAAGAGGATGTTTCCTTCACCACGATAGCAAGCGTACTCATACACTGCATGGCAAAGACATAAAACAGCAATAGAGAAATGGAAGCCGCCATGGTGAATACAGGCTTTCCAGTGTTAGGATTCTTCTCATTCTTCAGCCTCTCGATGATAGAGCTTTCCTCCTCTGAACCTATACTGTAAATGGTAGATAGAGTACCGACGAAAACTTCTCTCGCTGCGAATGATGTGACCAGTGCAATCCCAATCTTCCAGTCATAACCTAATGGTCGGATCACTGGCTCTATGAACTTACCTATGTATCCAATGTATGAATATTCTAAATCAAATGATTCTCTATCCAGATCAGCATCTGTCGCATTCATTTGGTATTCTTGAAATTGTTGATCTATATATGAATCACTTTTAGGGCTGAAGGTCGCAGCGACCCACAACAATATGGAGATGATAAAAATAATTTTTCCAGCTTCAACAACAAAGGTTTTTGTCTTTTGATAAACAGTAGTCCAGACATTTCTCCAATTGGGCATTCTGTATACTGGTAGTTCTAGTGTCCATAACTGGTTAGAAGGCATCTTAGATTTTCGGGTGATGATGTATGATATCACGAGAGTCGCAACGACTCCTATCAGATAAAGTAATAATAATGATACTCCCTGTATGGTGATAAAGCCTGCTGATGGCTCAGGGAACATCACAGCAATTAATATGGTATAGACTGGGAGCCTCGCAGAACAAGTCATGAGCGGCGAAGCCATAATAACTGCCATACGTTCCTTAGGGTCATCTATGATTCGAGCACTCATAATGGCTGGGATGGCACAGGCCCAGCTAGACATCAGAGGGACTACGCTCTTACCACTCAGTCCGAATTTTCTTAAGAAGGCATCAGAGATATATGAGATTCTGGACAGATATCCTGTATGTTCTAAGAGGCTTAATAGTAAGAATAGAATCGCTATCTGAGGAATGAAAATTAAGACACCGCCGATGCCAGCCAGTATGCCATTACTGATTAGGTCTGCGAGCCAAGTAATACTAATATAAGTCTGAGCAGCGTCTGATAAATATGCGAATCCAGTATCTATCCAGTCCATTGGAATCGTAGATAAGCTGAAGACTGCCTGGAAAAGGACAAGCATCACAAATAGAAATATCAATAGACCCAGGAAAGGGTGGAGTAGTAGTTTATCCCACTGCTTTGATTTGTTGAGGTAGCTGTGCTCAGCGCTCTGGTCTACAGTAGATCTGACGATGGAGCTGACCGTTTTTTGTCTTTTCTGATATTCTTGACTATTAGAATTCCAGCTTTTTTCAGTGGATAAATTGACTTGATTGAGATAATTATTTCTTATTTCATCTATAGATATCTCATCATAGAGACTACGGCAGATGGCATGTGGTGTCTTGAATTGTCCGTCATTGATGAGAGCTTTTACTTCTTGCAGACCATCACCGTTTCTTGAGTTGACCTGAATGACGGGGCAGCCCACCAGATTTTCTAATTCTCTTCTATTGAGCGAGACCTGATTCTTTGCCATCTCATCTTTAAAGTTGATGACCAGCGCCATTGGCATTTGGAGATCCGCTATTTCAGAGAAGAACATCAAGTGATCTGCCAGCTGCATGCCATTAGCTATGAAGATAGAAGGCTTGCCTTCTTTTGCATATTCAAGTATTTTTTGTTTCGCGATTAGCTCTTCTGGTGAGGTGATCCGCAGTGAGTTTATACCTGGCAGGTCTATGATTTTTTTATCATCATATTGGCCCGTTTTTTTCTCTACAGTGACACCATTATAATTGCCTACTTTTTGGTTTAGTCCTGTCAGTAGATTGAATAGACTACTCTTACCACTATTAGGCTTACCGATGAGGGAGACCACTTGTTGACTCATATTCTGATCCATTCAAGTGTCCTGAAGTCTCGATACCGAAGACTGATCATCTTTCCACCGACAGTCAGATTTACAAGTTTTGCATATGTAGGACTGTAGTTCATAGAGAAGACAGTTCCTACAGTGATGCCATGTACAAGTAAATATTGATTTAGAATATTAGTACCCTGCAGATCTATAATAATTGCACGTTCGTTTTCATCCAAACTTTCCATACGCATATTCAGTGATGGTGTTCATTGATTCCGTACAAAGAAATGATATTATTTTGAATTAATCTAAATAAACTTAAGCAAGTTTTATTCTTGATAATGACTGATTGAAATTCCTTGATTTATGGCAAAATCTCTGTACTCAGCTTCTTACTTTCTGTAAGAGGATAGATGGTCGCTTGATAGTTGCAGGGAGAATAAATGTGTACTGAAATGGCATTTTCACTCGGATCCTCATTGCCCAATTTATGAATACAGATCCCATTATCTATATATGTATAATCAGGACTTGATAATTTGCATGCTGCTATTTGATTTAGTTTTTCATCATATCTCCATTCTGACAATGTACCGCATATCGGATAGACGATACATCCATTAGTAGGATGATCGTGGATAGGACTCATCTGGCCTGGCTGCCAGCCTATGATGACGATATCAAAGTCATTGATCTGATGTATGATCTGTCTACTATAGTGATCTCCACAAAAACTGGAAGCAGCCTTAGCTTCAGCTATTTCATCCATGATCATGGTCTGTATGGTGCCTGCATGAGCTCGCAAATCATAGTCTTTAAGCTCAGCTAGGTATGATTGAATCCCTTTGTATAGCATATTTCAGGTGTCTTTATTATATAACTCATATATACCGAATAGAATTTGGTTTAGACCTTTTAGACCAGCAAACCAATTGCTTTCGGATATTATAATCTATCTATATTATACCGATGGATATAGGAATAAAATAGCATAGGAATATTTTCAGCAATTAAAAAAAATGTCATCTCATGGTCAATTTCAATATCTACGTCATAGACGTGATTTTAATATTCCATTAATTTCAAAGCATCTGCAACATTGTCCACAGGAAACTTACAAGCTTTATTTTGACATACATAGATCAGTGTCTGTCCTTCTTGTAGTTTGCTTTCTAGTAAGCGGAGTGAGCCCTCTGAATCACCTCCTAAATAAATAGAAGTCGGGCTAAATGTAGATTGTATCTCTTCATTGAGAGATTTCGAATTATCTCCGACTATTGCCACTTCATAGGGAGGGTATACCATGTCAATGTACAGCTGGCACCAGTTAGAATAGAAGCCTGGGCTGCCTTTTTCTTTAAACGTAGGCATCATATTTTGCAGCATCTGCTCAGACATCTCTAAGTATTTCTTATTGTATGTCAGCTCTCCTAATAACTTCAGGTCTCGAGCGATAACAGAATTAGATGCAGGGATGACATTATCAGTTAGCTCCGATTTACGAGCGACAAGCGGGGGATCTATGTCAGAAGTATAATTGAACATTGAGTTACTACTCTTATAGAAGTGAGCTATGGTATACTCCATAAGCTTTCCTGCATGGTCCAGCCATGTCTCGTCAAATGTGATCTGGTATAAGTGTAAGAATGCATCTATGGTCAATGCATAATCATCTAAAAATCCATTGATGTTACTTTTTCCATTTTTATAGTTTCGATTCAGACGATAGTCTTTTTGGATCTGATTATTTACAATGAAAGCTGCATTGCGCAGGGCTGTCTTTTTATAGGCCTCATCTCCTAGAGCACGGTATGCATCTACATAACCTTTCAGCATCAGGGCATTCCATGAGGTCAGTACTTTATCATCCAGACCAGGTCTGATGCGTTTAGATCTCGCTTGTAATAATTTCTCATTAGCCTGATTGATGAAGGTGTTCCATTTTTCTTGGTCAATGCTATGCTCAGCTAAAAATCTTTCATCTGATTGCTTCCTCAGGAGGATTGTGTGTTGCTCCCAGTTACCTCCTGCGCTGATATCATAATATAGCTTGATGTATTTGTTTTCCCACTCATCAGAGAATAATGAGTCTATCTCTTCTACTGTCCAGACATAGAACTTGCCTTCTTCACCTTCGCTATCAGCATCAAGCGATGAGTAGAATCCGCCAGAAGCATCCATGAGTTCCCTTTCTATAAAGGCTAAGCTTTGTCTTACCACATGCGCATACAGTGGAGACTTACTGAGCTTGTATGCATTAGCGTAGAGGCTGACCAGCTGGCCATTATCATAGAGCATCTTCTCAAAGTGTGGGACTTTCCAGATGCCATCGACTGAGTATCTAGCGAATCCACCACCCGCTTGATCGTATATCCCCCCTTGCGCCATTTTCTCCAGTGTGATATGTAGCCCATCAAGTGCTGCTACATCCTGAGTCACAGCATAATACTTCATGAGAAATTCGAAGTTATTCGGCATGGGGAATTTTGGTTTTCTATCATTACCTCCTTCCTCCATGTCTAAGCCGTCTATGAAGTTCTGACCGATGCTGCTTAGTTCTTCTTTAGTGTATGGACTGGGATGAGTGATGATCTGGATATCATCTGAATTTTGTATTCCCTTAGTGATTTGTTCGGCGCTTTCTTCTAACTTTTGTGGATCGCTATCTTTTAGTTCAGCGAATTGTGTCAAGATATTCATCCACTGATCTTTTGGAAAATATGTGCCTGCCCAGATAGGTCTGCCGTCTGGTAGTGCAAAAGCATTCAGCGGCCAGCCACCTCTACCACTGACCAAATTACACGCTGTCATGTATACATCATCTACATCAGGTCTCTCTTCTCGATCTACCTTAATCGGGACAAAGTGTTCATTCATCATAGCAGCGACGATGGAGTCTTCGAACGATTCATGCTCCATGACATGACACCAGTGACAGGCTGCATATCCGATGGAGATGATTAAGAGCTTATTTTCACGCTTTGCTTTCTCTAAGGCTTCTTCACCCCAGGGATGCCAATCCACAGGATTATAAGCGTGCTGTAGTAAGTAGGGGCTGGTTTCATTTATCAGTTGATTTGCCTTTACATCAGACATGGTATTTCGGTTTTTGAGTTCAGAATGACACATCGTGAATAGAAGGCCTAAGAGGATGATACTGAGTTTATGACAAGCCATAGATTAATGTCTGTTAACGCAATGATAAAGTATTAATCATTTTCATCATGTCTTTTTATCAAATTTTAAACATAACTTACAGTAAATCAGTTACGTCAGTGGAGAAATACCATGAGAATTAAGTTGCAGCAAGATCCTGTCGAATAAATTTCTTTATTGATTTTAGCTTAAATTCTGCGACAATGATGCAATGGAGAAGACTTAATGGAGACCAATTAGGCAACTCAGTGATAGATGCCGTAGAAGCAGCGATCATCAGAGAGACTGACTTAGGGCATAAGCTTAAAGTATGCATTGGTTCTGACTCACAGGTAAAAGGCACCATCGTAGATTTTGCGACCGTGATCGTATTCTTACGAGAGAAAAAAGGTGGCTTTATGTTCATCTCGACATGCACGGAGAAGAATAACATGTCACTTAAAGAGCGCATGATTAAGGAGGTCTCTAAGTCAGTAGAAGTAGCTTATAGCGTCTGCGACTTATTAGACCAATATAATGTAGAGCTCGAAGTACATGCAGATATCAATACTGATCCTCACTTCCAGTCTAATACTGCTCTGAAAGAAGCGATGGGATATATCTTAGGCATGGGCTTCGTCTTCAAGGCTAAACCAGATGCATTTGCTAGTTCTTCTTGTGCAGATAAGATATGTTGAGATAGTTGTTTTTTTTATAAAAGCTCCCTCCATCCCCGACCTGATTTTAGACACATGAATTTTGTATCTGATTTATTCTTATTATTTTCCAATGAAATGAAGGAATTATGAGGCTATTATTTTGCGTAGACACTGATAAAAATCTTGATACGATAAGTAAGCGCCTCTCTAATGTGCTTAATTTATTCAGTGAAGATCTTTTTTATATAGATATCTTGCATGTTTATCAGAAGCCAGAAGCTGATGCTCCTCACTTACCTTCCATGGTGTCGGCGATCCAGAAAGATGAAGAAATGTTACGGATTCAGTTTTTAGCTGATTGTCAAAAGAAAGTGACAGATCTGCTTCAAAAGAAACTTAAGAAGGCTTCTCTAATTAATTCACATTTGAAGAAAGGCAAATTTTTCTCGTCGCTGAAAGATCATTTAAGATTTCATAAATATGAAATGATCGTCTTACTTCCTGGCAAAAAAGACCCACTTCAGCTTATGCTAATGGGGCGTAATGTAACTAAGATATTATCAAAAATAGAAATTCCTTTGCTTATACTCCCGAAGACTGAGGAGTTCTCATTTCGAAATACGTCGATGATAGCGATGCTTCAAAAACCCAATAAGCAGATGAAGAAGTTTCAGAATACGCAGGTCATCCGTCAGGTCCATGATGATGCATTACACTATCTGCACATAGATAAAGAAGGGAAAGCTCAGAATGAAGCTGTAGAAGTCATCGTCCATAAGAACAAGATTAAGGCCTTCAATGAATACCATAAGAATAGACAAAAAAATCATATCTACATCCTTAATCATAACCGAAAAGAATGGCTGGACAAATGGAAAAAGTCAAGCTTCACTAAAGCGATATTATCTAAAACGGATGCATCTATTATGGTGATATAATGACATAGTCCACCACCATTTTATACTTTAGGGGCAATGAATTATTTAGCACATATTTTTCTATCCTGTGGAGATGAGGAATTACTGATTGGTAATTTTTTAGCAGATTTTATATCTGCTAAACAAACTCGGAGTCTCGATCCTGTATTTCAGAAGGGTGTAGACATACATAGGAAAATAGACAGTTATACTGATGTGCATCCTCAATTCAGAAAGGGCACTAAGAGACTATCTGTGCATCATCATAAGTATTCACCCGTTGTCCTTGATATATTGTACGATTATTTATTAGCCAATAACTGGAGTGCTTACAGTGGAGAATCTCTACAAAGCTTTGCTGATACAGCCTATGGGATTTTAGAAAAGTATATTTCAGTATTCGAAGAGAATGATGTGATGTATATTCCTAAGATGATCAGTCATAACTTCTTATCTGCGTATGCAGATCGAGATAAAGTCAAGCATGTACTCACTCAGATGGATAAGAGAACTAAATTTCCTTCAGATTTTACAAGTGCTATGGACCACCTTGAAGCTGATTACGAAGCGTACGATCAAGAGTTCAATCGATTCTTTCCTGATATAATAAAAATGATAGATGATGTTTGTTATTGCTAAAAGGCCCTAAACCTAAAAGTGCCTAATCTTCTCGGGCGAGAAGATTAAGGCACAATTTAAAAGAACAACTTTACAATGCAAGTATACGCACCTTTTACGGTATAAGCCAATTTTTTTTCAAGAAGAATTGAAAACATAACATTGGTATACTTTTCGAAAAATATTCCAGTTTACTCTTTATTTATCAAATAAAATTTTTGAGATATTGGCTTTACTAAACCAGTCAGACTTATTTTCAATCTTATAAATTCATTATCAAGCAGTTAGCTTCATGCTATCGTAGTTTTGACTGGAAAAGTTATATAATCTGAGATGAGAGAATCAGATAGAATGAGAAAAAAATAAAGAGCAGCAAGATGATTCTGAGTAAGTTGGGGTGTTTTTTCATACAATATGTTAACAGTTTTAACATTTGTAGGAGTTCCCGGATTCTACAGACCAATAGACTTGATAGACTAACGGCAGATTTTAACCTTCAAAATTGAAAGATAACGTGAAGACTCTAGACAAAATCTTCTCCATGATGCTGCTTTCCTCTAATTGACCATTGAATATGAGGATATTACCTAAGCCTTGAGAATACTTGATTTCGGGAGAAAAAATAAAATAAGGGAAGAACATCTGAATGCCTGCACCTACTTCTAACTGGAAGTCATGCGGAGATATTTTAATCAAGTTTTCTGACTCTCTTGTCTGAGAATTACTGGCCACATCATAAGAATACTTTAATCCCAATATCACAAATGCTCTCTTATCCTTATAAGGTGCAGACTTATACCTGATGTGAAATGGTAATTCAGCAAAGACACTTTCTATTCTTCTCTTAGTGATTTGACCATCAGAAGTTGTAAATTCTATAGGTCTCTCGACGAGACTAAAACCTGGTAAGAACCGGAAATCTATATACTCTCCAAATTTGAAATTAGCAATCATATGCACATCAAAACCTGGGGATCGTAAGCCATCAGCTCTTGCAATGCTATCTCCAGAAACAAAGTTTTGCCCTCTGAATACTTTATATCGAGAGTTAGAGAGACCTAATGAAAGTCCAAAATAGTATGGCTTATTCTGAAATTCCTGATAGTTCTCATTCTTGCGAAAGACTTGAGCCTCCGCAGAGTAGGGCAGGGATATTATGACACAAGCAAAAAAAAGAAGAAAGCTTATTTGTAAGCTTGATATATGGCGCATATTCCTAAACTGAGTGCTTTATAAGAGCATTTGGTAAATCCTGCATCTTGCAGATGTTCTATAAAACGTTCATAATCTGGAAAGGCTTGTACAGACTCGTATAAATATTGGTAGGCATTATCATCTTTCGACTTAAACTTGCCGATAAATGGAAGAATATATTTGAAATAGATGTTGAATAGCTGCTTAAATGGAAACATCGTCGGCTTAGTGAATTCTAAAATAACCAGCTGACCACCACTATTCAATACTCTATGTATTTCTTTCAATCCTTTATCAAGATTTTCAAAATTCCGAACTCCGAAAGAGACGGTAGCGACATCAAAGGTGTTCTCTTCGAAATGGAGATTTTCACTATCTCCTTTGATCAGTTCTATCTTATGGTCTAATCCCTTTTTTCTTAATTTATCTCTACCGACTTCTAGCATCTCATGAGAGATATCTATGCCTTTGATTTGCTCTATGTTCAGCTGTTTATTCGCTTCTATGGCAAAGTCAGCAGTCCCTGTGGCAAGGTCTATTAGATTTTGTGGGTTTTTGTTTGATATGGTCTTTATTGCCTTTTTACGCCAGACAGTATCTATACCTAAGGTTAAGACACGATTCAGTAGATCATAATTACCAGCTATGTTATCGAACATCTGTTCGACTTCTACTTTCTTAGATGCCCTTGTATCGTATGGTTTGATTTCCATTGTTTAGCTATATATCTTCTATAAGGTGTTTGCATCTTTTTTGTTTACCGATAGGCCTTATATATCCCACACAAAGTACAACTTATCTGATCTTTAAGTCATTTTCTAAAAACGATGATGGACGCATGGTTAGTATATGTATATGATAGTTGGATAGTGATAACTTTATTTTGGTAGGACAGCATAGAAGTGACTTGTAAACAATAAAGGATTATAGATCTTGGCTTACGGGATTATTCAGATAGATCTAAAGCTATTTCTTTACTTAATCTGCGAGTATACTATGTGTCATCTAAGGTAGTATATGCGTATACTCCAGTATCAGTCACCTATACTTAGTGAGATGATTCTGGTCATTATATCATAACGATTCGGCAAGGAACGGCTAAGGTCAATCATTTAAGAAGAAGGTCAGCTACAAAATAGATTGACTGGATTGCAATAATAGGTCAAGAGTCGTTTTAATCCAAGTCAACTGAATAGCACTGAGCTATCAATACATCTAAATAAGGTCTAAGCTTAGGTATGGGTCGATATGTTACTGGCCGAATAATTAGTCATGATGTCTTATTTTCATCATCCCATGGATTAAAAGACCCAAAGTTCCAGAGGTGTCCTTCTGGATCAAAACAGCTATAAGATTGACCACCATATTCCTCATCACGTAATTCTATTGCAATGACTGCTCCTGCTTTCTTAGCCTGTAAATAATGGTCTTCCATAGTATCACCATCTATAATGATGTATGGACTTTGGGTGACAATATTATCTAAGTCTCGTGGGACTGCGACTAATCTGCCATATTCTGTATCTCCTTCCGAGCTCAGCATAATCATACCTGAACCGTGAGTCAGCTGTGCATGGGATATTGATCCGTTTTGATGAGGTATAATCATCTTCTTTTTAAATCCAAAAGCATGACAAAGCCAGTCGACAGCAGCCGCAGCATTTTTATACCTCATCGTAGGGATAATCGTAGAATTAGACATTATTTGCAGTTTAAGTGGAAGTTATAATAAATAGTATTGGATACTAAAATAATACAATTACACAAAAAAATCACTTTTATCGTCGTCATCCTTATTTCTTAACATAATTCTGCGACAGCATTATATTTTATTAATAAAATATAGACTTAATTCAATCTGAATCAGGTAGCTTATATATCGGAATTTACTATTATATCAGGTGCTTTTTGGCTATCTTAGCGGCTTGATCAGATAGAAGATCGTATGGCAGAAAAGCAAAGAATAATACCAGTCAATATCGAGGACGAAATGAAGTCTTCTTACATCGATTATTCGATGTCTGTAATCGTATCACGGGCACTACCTGATGTGAGAGATGGGCTGAAGCCAGTGCACAGAAGAATACTGCATGGTATGAATGAACTGGGTCTGACTTCTAGTAAGTCTCATAAAAAGTCTGCCAGAGTCGTAGGAGAGGTGCTAGGTAAATATCATCCACATGGAGATGGATCTGTCTATGACGCCATGGTCAGACTGGCGCAATCATGGTCCTTGAGATATCCATTGATCAATGGTCAAGGTAACTTCGGTCACATAGATGGCGATGGACCTGCAGCAATGAGGTATACAGAGGCCAGGTTAGAGAAGATGTCTGATGATATTTTAGGAGATATTAAAAAGGATACGGTCGACTATCAGAATAATTTTGATGATTCGCTGACTGAGCCTTCAGTCCTGCCGACTAAAGTGCCTAATCTCTTAGTGAATGGTGCATCTGGAATCGCCGTAGGAATGGCTACTAATATGCTCCCTCATAACTTATCAGAAGTCGTAGACGGGATCACTGCTACAATCAACAATCCTGAAATAACAATAGATGAACTCATGGAGCATGTCAAGGCTCCAGATTTTCCTACAGGAGGTATTCTATACGGCATGGATGGCGTGAAAGAAGCATTCCATACAGGAAGAGGTAGAGTCGTCCTCAGAGGTAAGGCAGAGATAGAGACGACTAATTCTGGAAGGACACAAATCATCATTACAGAAATACCATATCAAGTCAACACGGCTAATCTCGAACGTAAGATTGCAGATCTGGTAAAAGATGATAAAGTAAAAGGCATCAGTGCCATCAGAAATGAATCAGATAGGACATCAGGCCTTAGGATCGTGATAGATCTGAAAAATGATGCCATCCCCAGTGTTGTATTGAGCAAGCTATATAAATACTCCCCACTACAATCTTCATATGGCGTAAATAATGTGGCGCTAGTCAATGGCAGACCTAAAATTCTAAACCTTAAACAACTCATTGAAGAGTTTATCAAGTTCAGGATAGAAGTCGTCGTCAGAAGAACACAATTTGAATTAAAGAAAGCAGAGGAAAGAGCTCATATATTAGAAGGCCTCATCATCGCAGTAGATAATATCGATGAAGTCATTAAAATAATCAGAAGCTCTAAGACTGTAGAAGAAGCAAGAGAACGCCTCATATCCACATTCGATTTATCAGAGATACAAGCCAAGGCTATCCTCGAGATGAGGCTACAGAAATTAGTCAGTTTAGAAATAGATAAGCTAAGAGCAGAATATGAAGAGCTGATGAAACTAATCGATGGTCTGAGGGCCATCTTAGCCAGCGAAGAATTACAGAAAGATATCGTCAAGAAGGAGCTTCAAGAAGTAAAGGAAGCATATGGTGATGAGCGAAGAACTCAGATCACTTATGCAGATGGGGAGATCAATATAGAAGATATGATCCCTAATGATGAGATGGTGATCAGCATATCTAACCTTGGCTACATCAAGCGGACTAAGTCTGATGAGTTCAAATCACAAGGTAGGGGAGGCAGAGGCTCCAGAGGAAGTAAGACCAGAGACGCAGATTTTGTGGAACACATGTTTGTAGCTAATTCTCATAATTACTTATTGCTATTCACAGAGTTAGGAAGATGCTTCTGGATCAGAGTGTATGAAATACCTGAAGCGACTAAGACAGCATCAGGTAGAGTAATTCAGAATCTGATACGACTGCCGAAAGAGGATAAAGTAAAAGGATACATCATCATAAAGGATTTAACAGATCAAGAATTCTTATCTAATAACTACATACTCTTCTGCACGAAGAAGGGACTGATCAAAAAGACATTAGTCGAAAGCTTCTCCAGACCAAGACAGAACGGTATTAATGCGATTACCATCAATGAAGGTGATCAGTTAATGGAAGTCAAACTAACCACAGGAAACAGTCGAATTCTGATTGCCAATCAAAATGGTAGAGCCATCCACTTTGATGAATCTAAGGTCAGAGCAATGGGAAGATCAGCAGCAGGTGTCAGAGGAATTAAGCTGGATGATGGTAATGATGAGGTCGTCGGAATGGTCACAGTGGACTCTGATGATGAAAATAGTACGATTCTTGTTGTATCTGAAAATGGATATGGAAAGCGATCTGAAATAGATGACTACCGTCTGACAGGTAGAGGCGGAAAAGGAGTGAAGAGTATGCAGGTGACAGAAAAGACTGGAACGGTTGTATCCATCAAGATTGTGAAGGCTGAAGATGATCTTATGATCACTACTAAGTCTGGAATAGCGATCAGAATGAATCTGGATGAGCTCAGAGTCATGGGACGAGCGACTCAAGGAGTCAGGGTCATCAGAATCGATAAAGGTGATGCTATCGCTGATCTGGCAGTCATAGATAGATCTGATGATGAAGAATCAGATGATGATGGAGCTGTTGAGGATGCAGCTATTGATGATTCAGTAAATAATGAATCAGGCACTAATGATTCGGTAGATAGTGGCTCAACTACTGAAAAATCAGATGGCGAAGAATCAGATGATGAAGAAACAAAAAATGAAGATTCGAATAGCGAAGAAACAGATGATGAAGAAGTGTAATTTTTGTTCTTAACAGTTCTGAAAGACTGTTTTAACTTTTATTAAACATATAATCGGGGATATCTTCGTCTTAATGTATGTTAGTAATAACGTAGCTGTGTAGAATCACAGAAAGAAATAAATTTTCAAACTAATCTATCAATAATGAAAAAAATCGTTTTAACACTACTCTCCATTTTCTTTTTAGCAATAGCTGTTCAGGCTCAAGATGCCAAGTCAATGGTTAAAACTGCAGAAAAAGCTATAGGAGAATTTATCAAAGATCCATCTAACACAGGTAAGCTTGTGGAAGCTAAGGCCATGTTTGATGAAGCCCTAGATTCAGGTGGTACAGCAGATCTCTATAACAAAAAGGGACAAGCATTTATAAAGATTGCTGACCAGCAAATGACGGCAAGACTTCTTAATCCAGAAGCTCCATTATTAGACCCTTTAGCTGCTATAGAAGCTCAAAGCGCTTTTTCTAAAGCATTAGAAATGGCTGAGAAGAAAGGTGATAAAAAGAAAGCTATTAGTGGTCTAAGTGACACTGAGACTCATCTCAACAATATAGCTGTCAATTTATATCAATCTAAAGATTATGCTACAGCATTCCAGAATTTTGATGCAAGTATAAAGACAATGAATCAGCTCAAAGCTATTGGTGAAGAGAGCCGACTTGATGATCCCGCTTTGTTAGCAGATCAGAATCTATTTGCAGGTATCACAGCCTATTATAGTGATAATCAAGAAGCAGCTCTTCCTTACTATGAAGGACTATATGCAGCAGGAACAGAAGAGCCAGCCATATATGAAGGTTTAATCGCAATGAAAAAAGAATCAGATCCAGAAGGATCACTTGAAATTCTACAAGCAGCGAGAGCTAAGTTTCCTGATAATACTTCATTACTTTTTGCTGAGATTAACTACTACTTAGCAGCAGGACAATTAGATGTATTAATTGAGAAATTAGAATTGGCTATTGAGAAAGAGCCAGACAATATGTCAGTAGTAACTACATTAGGAAATGTCTATGATCAGTTACATGTGTCAGCGACTAAGGAGAATGATGAGGCTAAGTCTGAAGAGTATTTTAATAAAGCTTTAGAGACATACCAGAAAGTGATCGATAAGGATGAATCTAACTTTGATGCATGGTATAGTTCAGGAGCTTTATACTATAATAAAGCTGCTAACATGGCACCCGCCATCAATGAATTAGGAAATGACTTCTCAGCAGAAGGCACTAAGAAGTATGATGCGATGAAGGAGAAAATGGATGGTGCATTCGCACAAGCTTTACCATACTTTGAAAAAGCAGAAACGCTTAAAGCAGATGATAGAAATACCATCATAGCACTTAAAGAGATTTTTGCAAGACAAAGTAAATTTGATAAAGTAGAAGTTTATGCTTCCAAGTTAGATAACTTAAAAGTAGAGGAGTAGTCGATTTACACTTAAAGATATTAAAGGGATCATATTAATTTATGGTCCCTTTTTTTATTAGTACAACTTTCATTGGAATTAACCTTTTGCCCCATACTAATGATTAGTAAATTACTTTCCATATATTCTCATAGAGGTATTATTCCCTTGTGCGGTCACGATTAAAACCTTCTCCACCGAAGTAACGAATCCGGTATATTACTTTGTAATTCTTCGGATTCAGGAAAATGATGCCTTATCCTATTATTTTCAATGTAGATGTTTTCCTATTACAAGGGATTAAACCCCCTTGGATTTATAATGGTAGTAAAATTAGTATAATCTCCTTTTATAAAGGGTTTTAACCCCTTGTCAATAATACTTATATTTGCTGTCTTTTAATTATTTATAAGAATAAAAGTAAAATGAAGCATAATTTTGACGAGCCGAATGCACTAAGCGATGTTGCTAAGTTTCACGATACATTCGATCTTCCAGTATTGGACACACCTACTATCCCAGATAAAAAACGGTGTGAACTAAGAATCAATCTATTACAAGAAGAATTAGATGAGCTTAAAGAAGCTATAGAGAATGGTGACTTGGTAGAAGTAGCTGATGCTCTCAGCGATATCCAGTATGTCCTATCTGGAGCTATTTTAGAATTTGGCTTGGGGAATAAGTTTAAGGCATTATTCGATGAAGTACAGCGGTCTAATATGAGTAAGACTTGCCAAACGATAGAGGTAGCTAAAGCCACCCAGAAGCACTATAAAGAAACAAAGGATGCGGACTCCTATATTGAAGAGAAGAATGGTGAGTTCTTAGTATTCAGGACTGCTGATAAAAAAGTGCTGAAGTCTGTTAACTATTCTGCGGCTGACTTAAAGACTATTATAGAGTATCAAATCAAAGATTAATGTAGTCAGTGTCTTTTAAGCTGTCTTTTATTAGCTGCTCCTCTTTCGGCAAGAAAGGAATATATGAAAGGAATAAAAGATGTCAGGCAGCAGAAATGAAGAAAAGATGTTTTAACTATTTTTTAATTATTCAGATTTATTTAGGCTTAGAATAGCAAGAAATATCGAATCAATTGCTCAGCACAATAGTTACCTAAGATCATAATATCTATATATTAATTAAATCTCTCATGCAGCCAAAGCGATCCTAAACCTAAGATGCTGATTAGCAATCCCCAATAGAAAGGCACTTCCTTTTCCTCCCTATTTTGTCTGTCAGGAATTTCTTTTTCTCGTGCCGCCTCTTTTATATTTAAGTTGTGTAAATGCGATTGTTTCATCGCCTGCCACGAATTAGTGGCATGAACAAAAAAATGATGAGTCTTTTTATGGTCATTTAGTTGGAAGGTGTTCCAGCCAGCAGCAGTCGGCCTTATGTGAGTATGATAGATCCCTTCTAACCCCATTGTTTTATAGATATCAATATTGGTTTTTGAATTCAATAAGCCTTCTTGATTTATATTCTTTTGGGAATAAATATTAATATCCGTTCTTTCATTTTCCCAATTCCATGCATTAGTTCTCAAAATGATATCTTCAGAAGGCGCAATAAAGAGTGTGGAGAATATCTCTGCCCAAGTATTTTGATATGCCACATTTTGATCTGCTAATATGTAGCGATAAGTGTCGTTGATTATCATGATAGCAATACTCCCTAAGCCATAAGATCTTGTAGCTGCCGAAGTTATTCCTTGGGATTTAATTTTACGAAATCCTACTGGAACATTTATTTGAGACAATTTAATTCCATTATTTTTATCGGGCACTTCTTCTTCACTTACGACACTAAGGTTTATGATTTTGTTTACTTCATCACCCTCTTGTAAACCATAGAATAATAATCCAAGTCTTCCATTAGCAACAAAGCTTAATGTTAGGTTTTGTTCTTCACTTTTAAGTGTATTCCAAGTCGATGCATCGATCAATAAAAAATTGAATTTGCTCAAAGTAATTCTATTCAATACATCAAGGTCCATCTTGGCATTGATTAGAAAAGTCTCTTTGTATCTTAAGTCCGACACCTTTTGTCTGAGGCTAAAACCATTTCCGAGGCTGACCCAATAATTTTTTAAATAGTTTAACTCGAAGGACGGCGCAGCACTTAAAGCTAATAAAGACCATTTTTTTGATGGTAACACATGTATCGGAAAGGTTTCAATAATTGTGGAGTCAAGATAATGAGCATTGACTTTATAACTGAAATGACCTGCATGTTTTGATTTTAGTTTCATGGAAAAATTTCCATCTTCATCTGTAGTAGCTTCTTGAATTTCTCCATTACTCTTTTCTACACTGATTCGCTGAGTATTAGTTTGGTTAATCTTTCCTCTAAGTGTCCAAGTTTCCTTTTCTTTGATCACTGGAACATGTAATTTTATAAATCCTTTTTGTTTTTCTCCTGGAATAAATTTAATATTAAATGAATCTACCAATAGTAGATCTTCTTTACTTAGGCCATCACCTATAATTATGATTGTGTCAATGTTTAAATCATCATTTAGAATGTCATGTATATTGTGATAATTATTTTGATCATTATTGATTACTTGAGCATTATGGGTTATAAGAAAAGCATTTTGAGCATCTATATGAGTAGTCAGTGTAGGTCTACTATATAGTAAGAATAACCCGCTTAATCCAATAATTAATAAAATTGTCCTAAGCAATAGATATTGAGTACCAATTTTTTTTAGATGCAAATACATATGTAATCCAAGAACCAAGAGTAAACAAACTATTGCAAATGTAAATTCAATCTGTGTTAGCTGGCTCCATTTCATCAAAGCGATTTTTCAAATTCGTTGATTGCTTTTACATTTATTGGATGTCTAAAATAATTTGACGCAGTGGCCTCCTTTTTATCACCAGGAATAATGTCTTGAAATGCTTTAATGACTGTCATTAAAGAAGAATCACTAATACTCGCTTGGTTTGAAATGAGTTCTCTTAATGAAGACAATACGGGTAAATAAACTGGTTTTATTATTGCTATTTGAGACAATTCATTTCCTGCCTCTTGTAAAATATTTAACTCCCTGTCAGACAGTTTTTTATTGCTTTGTTGTTGGGCTTCCATTATGATGGGCAATGCATCCTTAATATTATTTAAGTCATCTTTTATGTCTACCTTCAGGATATCTCGTGTAGAATAAATTTCTTTTAGATTTCCAGAAAGTCTTTTTTCTTGTTCTTTTATAATTGGTGGTTCAAAGCCTATTCTTTGGACATATGCTCTTGCATGAGTTTTGATGTCTTCGAGGTAATCTAAACATTTAAATTGATAGGGAAGTGATTTCTCTGGGTCAATTAAGCGCAAGTGCAATTCTGAGTCCCACATCTCACTTAAGGCAGCTCGCAATTTATTTTTAATAGACATTTCAAAGAATGTTGCTTCATCTCTATTGTCATGGTTGTGTGACATATCCTTCACCCATTGTGGGTTTTTTGCCTCTTCAATCTTCTCTGTTCCCTTTGATTCCAGAAGTTGACTTTCTTCTTCCTCATGATCGTGATCGTGCATGAATTGCTCTATGAGAGACCTCGCTTCATTAAGTGCTGCATTGCCGCCTTGGTGGGTGCTGTGGTCGTGATTAGGATCATGCTCTTCATCACCCATATCAATATCTACATCGCTGTCAAAATCTAAGCCGCTCTCAGCCTCTTCACCTAAGAATTGGCCATATTTTAAGCGCAGTAATTTTTGATCATAGCCGAGTTCATTACTTCGCTGTTTAAATTCATCTTCAGACAAACTATCTTGTTCTGCGATCAACTGCTCTGTGTCTATGATAATTTGTCTTTGACTTCTAAAAAAATCAGGCATCATATCCAGCTGCATTCCTCCTGCATCGACTAATGTGACTTTACTTGTGTCTTCGAAAATGACGAAGTGTGTTGTCGACTTGCTCCAATGCATTTCGAATGGACAATTGTCTTTAGCAGCAGCGTAGAAATATAATTCATCACCTGGTTCCATACCCAGTTCATTTGTTGAGAAACTATAATTGCCGTCATATTCAGTTGAACTTACTTCAAAATCTTTAAGCACTATTTTTTTTTCTCTGAATTTTACCGATTCGCCAGATCCTTTTGCCAAGGTTGCCAGCAGAAACATATCGCTCAAGCCATAATCATCCGTTGATGTGATTTTAAAATTGATGTCGTAATTGTTTTTGTATTCTAATCTTTGATGTTCCTTTACTCCACTGATACTTACTTTTGGTATCTGATCTTCAATGATTTTAATGGGATAATAATCCGAGACTATCTCTTGTTGTTCTTTTGCAAACCGATAGTTATAAAAGCTTGATGTGGGGAATACTGCTGAATACTTGTTGCTTTGATTTAGTTTTTCTATCCTTTTTTCTTCAAAGATTAGTTCTTTTTTATCAGGATTTCCAGCTACATCAAAATACCATGTCACTGATGATTTTTCTGGAATATTAAGATTTAATTTTTTTGTTCTGTAGCTTTTAAGGTTTGTATATGCAGGCGGAGCGATATGAACAGATACATTATTTAGTATTAGTGTGTCATCTAATTCAGAAGTATTTATCTGATGTATTGTATTTTGAGGAGGAGCAAATAAATTTTCAGCATGACCATTGTTATCAAGTCTATAGGAGAATCCCAAAATAATTAAGCAAACCGCAGCCAAGATAGAACCATAGATAATTGGCTTAGTATTGATTGGTAGCTTAATTTGGTTCATATTGATGACATCGGTGACTTTATTTTTTTGAATCTGCTGTAAGGTCAATAAATTTTTATCAGGAATATCAAGAAGGTGTGCACTATACTCTACATCTTTTAGCTGACGATTAAGAAGTGCGATGATCTGAGGTAACTTAGGCAAAAAAATATAAAATAAGGACGCCAGTGCAGTTAATCCAAAACCTATCACTATAAGAGATTGTAGAGACAGTATGTCTATTCTTTCTTTAATTAAGACACCTATAACCGATGAGATCAATATGATGGCAATAGCAGTCAATACATATTTCAACCGCCACCGGGACAACAGCTTCCTTAATTGATTCTCTTGATTCATTCTTTCACTATCTGTAGTGAGAAAAATCTTTCTGCTAATAAAAGTACGACAAGACCAATCCACAAATAATTAGCATATGTTATTGATTTAGCAGGAGCTTGGGCTTTTAAAATTTCATTTACAGATTTGGTGCTTGAATCCTTAGGGTTCATTATTTCTATATCTAACATATTGAAATTAGTTCGAGATTGCACAAGAGCTTGTGTCAATGCCAATGGAAAATTAGAGGATAGCATATTTTTCTTACTTAAAAATCCAGTCATCTTAAATCCATCAAAACTTTTGTTGAAAGAAAAGTCAGGAGCTTGTGTATCCCAATATATTGTTTGATCAGAAATGTCGTTTGAGATCGTATCAATCATAAGTATCCACTCATTACTCTTTTTAAAATCTACGTCAAATGGTAAGAATTGTTTGATTGAATTGACAACATTTACAAAATCAGTCTTATGAGCTTTACTGGCTGACGAATGCAGAATGTCAATTTTTAAGACACTTGTATTAATTGTATCAACTATAGCTGATTCTTTTTTAGGAATAATATTCCAGTCGATATTCTGATGTAGCTTTTGTTTGCTTCCAAAAAAATATTTATTCTCACTAAACGTATAAACTGAAATAGAATCTGTAAACTTATTGAGATGGTTGATAAGTGTATAAGCTGATGGAAATAAGCTAACACCTTTATTGTTTAAGGTCTGATTGTAACTAAAATAGTGGATCTGCTCTTTTGATTCCAATGAAGGTAGAGCTGATTCGTAATTTTTATTTTGCATTAATTCCAGCTCGACATATTTGAAGTGGTGCATTCGCGTATCATGGTTCACCAATTGGGCAATTGCAAAAATCAAAACAGCTAATAATAATAATCTCAGAAGCAATAGTCCGATATCACTCAATTGAATGGAGCTTGCAGATGTGGTCTCTTGATCTTCAAGAAATCTATTTGAGCCAAAATAAACTTTATGTTTTTGTTTCTTACTCAATAAATGTATGATCAATGGGATCAAGAGTAAAAGCAAACCCCAGAAAGCTATAGGATTAAGAAAACTCATTAAAGAAAACATTTATTATAAGTATCTAAAAATAGCTTAATCGTATTCTCTACTGGATGATTGATGTATGCCTTGTGATATTGGACAGCTTTAGAATAGAATAATTCTTTACAGGCTTTTATATGAGCTTCACGCTTTGATTGATATTCACTTACATAATCGGTCGGGTTAAGTTGAATTTTATCACCCGATTCGAGGTCAATAAATGTTGCATTGTTAGGGAAGTCCAAAGATTGTTCTTTTTCTCCTATAATATGAAAAATGATTACTTCGGTATTGGCGTGTTTTAGTGAATGGAGAACATTGCTAATATCATTGACGTCTTCATATAGATCTGTCAACCATATATAGACTTTGTTTCTTTCCACCTTGAGGATCGATTCTTTAATATCGGGAGCAGAATTTAATTTATGGATCGCATGAATACAATTTTTCCAATGTGTCATCCCGAAACCTGTCGGATGATTAATCCCTGATGAAGACCATGAGAATGAATCACCTTGATTTAAATTAATGTAGGAGATACAGGCAGTAAGCAATTTAGCATACATTAATTTCGACCAACCATCTTCCTCATAGTCCATTGACTTAGAGTTGTCCACTATGACATGTAGATCATGATCTTGCTCAACTTCAGATTGTTTGATGTAATACTTGTCAGTTTTGCCATACATTTTCCAGTCGATTAATCTAAGATCATCACCTTGTACATATGGTCGATATTGAGAAAATTCGTAACCATTAGAGAGCCTTTGTGAGCGATGCCTGCCTTGGAGTTTTCCTTTTGCTATTGACTTTGCGATCCACTCTAAAGACTTAGCAGAATCAATTGCTTTTGGGTCTAACCATGACATCGAAAAGGAAGCCATTGAGCGTTATTTTAATTCTAATTGTGAAATGATATGATCTATACTTATATTTTCAGCAGAGGCTTTAAAGTTCAAGATGAGGCGATGCCTCAATACAGGATACAATACAGATTTAATATCCTCGGGTATTACCGCGTATCTACCTTTAAGGAGAGCATGCGCTTTAGCGGCAAGGATGAGCGATTGGCCTGCACGCGGTCCTGCACCCCATTCTACAAAATTTTTAACACTTCCAATATTGGTTTGATCTGGTCTGGTCGATCTGACCATCCTACTCACTTGAGAGACAAGATCAGGAGCAATACTGACCTCTCTACATAATCTTTGCAAGGCCAAAATATCTGACCCTGATAAGACGGGTTTGATTTCATTTATTTCAGTACCGGTCGTGAGCTTGAGTATTTCTTCTTCTTCTGCAGCTGTCGGATAGTTAACTTTTATAAATAATAGAAATCTATCTACTTGTGCTTCTGGAAGAGGAAAGGTGCCTGATTGTTCGATTGGATTTTGGGTAGCTAATAAGAAGAATGGCCTGTCCAATAGATATTGTTTGCCCGCATAGGTTACAGCATATTCTTGCATGAGTTCTAACAGAGCGGCCTGTGTCTTTGGTGGTGTTCGATTGATTTCGTCGGCTAAAATAATATTGGTAAAAACCGGACCTTTCATGAATTCTAAAAACTTATTTCCGCTTTCATCATTTTGGATAATCTCTGTGCCTAAAATATCTGAAGGCATGAGGTCTGGGGTAAATTGTATTCTATTAAAATCCAAATTAAGGGATTGAGCTAAGGTCTTCACCATCAGTGTCTTTGCTAATCCCGGTACGCCCTCCAAGAGCACATGACCAGAAGCGATCAATCCGATGATCAATTGGTCAATGACATCGTCTTGGCCTATAATCTGTGTATGAATTGCCTTCTTTAAATCGGGTATTTTAGATAACAGATTATCTATGCCTTTCTTTGCAACTGCTAGTTCCTGATCCATCAATTTTGCTTATGCTGTCAATGCGTACATAACAATATTAACACCAAATCTTGTATTATCATTTTTGTACCATTTTTTATTTCTAAAGTCGTAATCCCATTCACAACCATAATCTTTATTAGAATATAATACACCAATTCTACCGTCTATCTCAATTGCTTTAAGATAGTCATGTACCAAGTCATCACCCCAGCCATTCAGCTCTTGGGATGTCGTAGGTGGGCCATCAAAATCAAAGAAACAAGAGTAGATAGAATGGTCGTTTGGAATTTTTACCAATGAATCCATTCCAAAAATATCTTGTATCTCTTGTTCGAAAGACTTAGCAAAGAGACCGTCTATATCGTGATTACAATCATCTGCGAAAACGAATCCTCCGCGTCTTATGTAAGCTTCAAAATTCTTCTTCTCAACAGATGTGAACTGGACTAATCTGTGACCGGTGATGTAGGCGAACGGGTATTCAAAAATATCATTGCTGCCCAAGCTGACGACATTTTCGAGCGTGTCAATAGGTAGGGTAGTGTATTCGACTAAAGAATTCAAAAGATTGGAAGGCATTCGTTGGTCTACATCCCAATCTCCCGATTCGTATTTTATTCTGGTAAAGACAAAATCTCTTCCTTTAAGTCTATCCATAAATTATTTACACTCTAACAATTAATTTAGATAGCATCTGACAAACTTGTAAATGTGAAGTCTCTGATCTTCATATAGGGTATCAAGTTACCGTCAATCCTTGTCTGCTGACCAAGTGTCTCAAGATTATTGAGCATAATGATCGGGCTCTCATTAAATCTAAAGTTTTTTATTGGATGTTTGATTCTACCGTCCTCGATATAATATGTGCCATCTCTTGTCAAACCTGTATACAGCAATGTTTGTGGGTCTACATTTCTGATGTACCACATACGTGTGACGAGTATTCCACGCTTTGTACTTCTGATTAGTTCTTCTCTGCTTTCAGATCCTCCTTCCATGATTATATTACCAGGAAATGGTATAGGTGCTACACCTTTTTTTTCTGCCCAGAAACGACTATAAAACAGATTTTTAACGACACCATTTTCTAACCATTGTGTTCTTTTAAGTGGTAGACCGCTACCTGACCAAGTGGATGTAGGTACTTCAGTATTGAGTGGATCAGAATAAATATTTATCCTTTCATCGACAATTTTTTCACCTAATTTATTACCACCACCTTCTTTTGACATAAAGCTCCTTCCTTCATCGGCACTTCTGGCATTGAAAGAACGTGCCATATTACCTATCAGCCCAACAGAGGCAGCAGGTTCTAAGATCACCGTATATTTCCCTGGCTCTATTGCCTTTGCTTCTCTGGAACTAACTGCTTTATCAATCGCAACATTAGATGCTTCTTCAGGATTGAACTTTCTGACATCATTATAATCTCTCGTCACCCATCCTGATCCCGAACCATCATCCGATCTCATCGTCACTGTAAAATCTACGGAGCTAGTTTTCTCATAAGCAAACAAACCATTACTATTTGCCATCGCTTCAAAGCCAGCTGAATCTTCTAAGTATCCTGCCGCTATCACCTCTTTAGCTTTTGCAGGTTCGATGCTCGATGCTGCTACCGCAGCTCTAAATTCAGGAGTGATCTGAGCTGTAGCTTCACTGTATGTTTTAGGTGTATCATATTCTTGAGGACCAAGAGGCGGCATAAATTCTGAAGATTCTGGAGATAGTTGTGCCAACTCTTCGGATCTTGCTACGACTTTAGCTAAAGAGGCATCATCAAATTCGTTGATGGTTGCTGTACCGACCTTTTTACCAAAATTTGATTGGACTGCCAGCTCTATATTGGAATTAACACCAGCTGTGGATACTGTGTTTCTGGCATATCTGATATTGCCTGTGATATTACCATAGATGTTCATTTCACACCCATCAGCTTTTGAATAGCTTAGCGCCTTTTCCAGGATCGCTTTTGCTTCTTCTTTAGTATATATAGACATTTTAATTTCTTTTTGATTAGACTGATTAAATATTTCTTCCTGTGTTAATGACATTGACTCCATTAAATCTTGTGCTGGAGCAACCATGTGAGACAGCACTCACTTGCGAAGGTTGTCCCTTTCCATCAAAGAAAGAACCGAAAGTTCTGTAATCATTCGCATCACATATCTTAGCACAAGAATTCCAAAATTCTTGGGTGTTAGATTGGTATGCTGCATCATTTATCAATCCAATTATTTTTCCATCTTTTATTTCATATGCCAGAGTCCCTCCAAATTGGAAGTTGTACCGTTGCTGATCAATCGAGTAGGATCCTCGACCAACAAAGTAGACTCCTTTCTCGACATCTTTGATCATGTCATCAATTGAATAAGGCTCAGTACCCGGCTCTAAAGATACATTAGGCATTCGTTGGAACTGGACATCGTTCCAACTCTGAGAATAGCAACAACCATGAGATTCGTTTTGATCGATCATGTGCACCTGATCTCTGATCGCTTGATAGTTGACGAGGACACCATTTCTGACTAAATCCCACTCTTTACATTTCACACCTTCATCATCATAACCGACTGCTCCAAGTGTATACTTTTGTGTTTTATCAGCGACTAAGTTTACTAGCTCATTTCCATAGTTGAACTTTCCAGTCTTCCATTTATCTAAAGTAGCAAAGCTTGTACCTGCGTAATTCGCCTCATAGCCAAGTACTCGATCTAACTCAAGTGGATGACCCACAGATTCGTGTATCGTTAGGCCAAGGTGATTAGGCTCAAGGACTAAATCATATTTTCCAGCTTCTATTGATGGCGCTGTCAGCATCGCTTTTGCTTGTTTGGCACCAGCGATCGCATCTTCGATCATATTGTACCTGTTGCGGTAGAGTACGACATCAGCACCACCTTTGATTTCTTCTGACTTATCTGGTATAACATATTCATAACCCATGCCGACTGGTGCACCTAGGCCTTGTCTATTTTTAAATTTACCCGTGCCTTTATCTACAGCGGTAATTCTCAAAGTAGGCCAGATTCTATGTATATCTTGATCTATATAAGATCCTTCTGTTGAGGCAAAATATTTTTGTTCATTCACAATAAACAATGCGCTGGACACATAACTCGCTCCATTCTCCATTGCTCCAGCATTTGCAGATAGCAAGAGATCTACTTTTTGTGAGACTGGCACCTCCAAGGCATTTTTCTCAATGGGTGTTTGCCAAGATATTTCACCATGTCCTTTTACTGGTGACAGGACGACTTCTTCAGTTTGAATTTTGGCACTTGCATTAGCAACTTGGATTGCAAGTTCAGTCGCTTTCTTGATGCCATCAGAAGTCACATCATGTGTAGATGCAAATCCCCATGTTCCTCTGGAAATAACTCTTATCCCTACACCAAATGATTCAGTGTTAACTGTATTTTGTACTTTTTCTTCTCTTGTGAATACATATTGATTAAGGTATCTCCCAATCCTTGCATCAGCATAGGTCGCACCTAAACTTTTTGCAGTATTAAGTGCTACATCTGCAAGCACTTTTTTTGCGGCGACATCCATTCCTGGATTGAGTAGTTGTTGTTCGCAGATAGCATTTCCAAAAATCGGAATTGATGTAGCCATCATTCCAGCACCTACACCAGCCAGGTGCATAAAATCTCTTCTTTTCAAAGCAGTTTGATTATATGCCAAGTACATTTGAGATTGACGCCTTTCCTGCTATTATCCATTAAAAACTCAATTTCAAGTACGTTTAGCATTATTAATAATAATTTTTTTAAACGCACTTAAAAGTAGTTGAAAATCGACAGTATTACATAAATAGTGAGCTATATCAGCAAGAAAACGATGTTATTCATTTGTTAACAGTATAAGCAATACAGGAGAATGGACTCAAATTATGACTTGTCTGCTTAACAGATTGTACACACTCAAATAACTGAAAAACAAAATTTTACACTCTTAGGATAAAGAAGAGGCTATTAATGAGCCTTCTTCATTAATGCTACAAGCAATCTACCATCTTGGTTTTGCTCATATTTTTCTTCAATGATCTCCAGCAGTTCTCTTGCAGCTATGACAAGTCCAAGCTTTTTAAACTTATGATAAATCAGATTGTGAAATCTAATGACAGCCAAAGATTTCTATAGATATCGAGTAAGTATTTAATACTAATCATAGATTCACGCCTTATCCCACCAAGGATAAAATGCCGGCATCTGAGACGCTTTTTGTTTGAACTCAGGTTTTCGTTTTTCTAAAAACGAGGCTACGCCTTCCTTCCCATCTTCCAGGCTCTGATAGTAGATAGCTAATGAATCAACTTTATGTGCTTCTATCGGATGATCTTTGGCTGAATTCCTGTACATCATTTGGCGAGTCAGCGCAACAGCTACTGGGCTATGTTTTGCAATTTTTCGTGCCAAGGCATAAGCTTCTTCCATGAGCTGATCAGCTGGGTAAATAGCTTTCACTAGTCCAGCTGCATGTATCGCCTCTGCTGATAGTATTTCCCCTGTGTAACACCACTCTAAGGCATGGGACATACCTACTAACCGAGGTAAGAACCATGTAGAGCAAGCTTCTGGAGTAATACCAATCTTATTGAATACAAATCCCACCTTAGCATGTTCAGATGCTAATCTGATATCCATCGCACAAGTCATGGTAGCGCCTATGCCTACAGCGGCACCATTGATGGCAGCAATCACAGGTTTTTTACAATCATAGATCGCAAGATTGACCATCCCTCCCGTATCTCTCACACCATTAATGAAATCATCATCATGTAGTCTGGTGTTCATGTCAGACATCGTGGGCTGTAGGTCTTCATTCAATCCGAATACATTTCCTGCTTCACTAAGATCCATTCCTGCGCAAAATGCTTTACCTGCACCAGTCACTATTATTACCCTAACATCATCATCCTCACTGGCTTCCTGAAAAACTGTAATCAACTCGTTTGCCATTTCGACAGTGAAAGCATTCATCTTTTCAGGCCTGCTCAGCGTCAAAGTCAATATGTAATCAGATAACTCATACTTAAGTGTATTAAAATTCATAGTCGATATTTGTGATGCCCTAAAAGTACTAAATGCAAAAGTTAAACATGGAATAAATTTTTTCCGACTTTCTTCTTCATTGAATAGGTAAAGACCAATTAGACGGTGTTACGCCAGCTATTTTGGAAAAATGAGATGGGGAAAATACATGATTTGTTTTGGCGATTGATTGATTACGATGTTCACATAATAACTACATGTGATGGATTATGAATCATATCTATACCGAAGAGAAACGGGTTTGGGACTCTTTAATCCAGCAAACTTAATTCATTAGGGTGTTATACTCGATCTATTTTCCTACCGATAGCGATCCTTAGGAAATAGCATCGGAATATATGTGCAGTAAGTCAACCAGAACATAAGCATATAAAGAGGTCCCATCGAGATGCTATACGGACTGTAATACTTTTATATCAGGTGCGCCAGTCAGAAAAGCACCTAATTGAGCCCCGATTGATTTGTAGTAGTCAGTTTTTCTATGAATGTCTAAAGCAGCTTCATCCTTATATCTTTCTAAGAATACATAGGTATTATCATCTTGCTTATATAAATCATAATGTAGTGCACCTTCTTCATTAGCATTGACTTTTTTTACCAATTGATTGGCGGTTGTTTCAAAATCTGCTCCTTTTCCTTCTTCAACTTTTAACGTGGCTATGACTCCTATCATTCTCTTTTGATTTAATAATTAATGTGTGTGAATATCAGAATTTTATTTTTATTGAAAGAATTGATTTAGCTAACTGTGCTGCCATCCAGTATTATAGAGTTTTGGATTGATAGATTTTTGAAGTGAGCATAATTATTTAGGTTTTAAAACCTAAATAATTATACTTTCATCAAGGGCATGCGCTATTGAACTTTTGACACATTCATCGCCATATTTTCAAACCACAGGACTCAATTACAACCTTCAATATAGGCATGAAATATAGATTGCGATTGCACCTCAAATCCTGCATTTAATTCGATAAACTGACCTGCTTTATAAGTTACATCTTGGTTGGTGTTCACCTGACCATTTGATGTGATGCTTGTATTTGCCTGATAGATGGAACTGGGTACAACTCCAGGAATATTAAGTGTATTGGGACAAGGACACGATAAGACTTCCACGATAAACGTACACTGAAGACTTGAATTCCCTGATAGATCAAATGCTTGACAGAACACAGTAGATTGGCCAACAGGAAATGAGGTTCCTGAAGCAGGCCAGCAAGTGACAAAGTCAACCCCACAATTATCAGTAGGGGACATCGAAGCTTCTGCATCTGCTTGAAAATTGACAATCGCACTGCTGCAATTGAACGGATCTGCATTTTCGACAAATATTGACCCAGTACAACTGACAATGGGATCTGTTATATCGTTAGTGGAAACAGTTACACTGTTAGAATACTCGCAACCGAATGCATCGGTGACAGTCACGTTATATGTCCCCGCTGTAAGTCCAGATATGTCTTCAGTCGTCGCTCCATTGGACCATAAGTAGGTGTAAGGAGCCATACCACCGGAAGTTGTCATGTCAATTGCGCCGTCTAATTGACCATTGCAAGACTCATCTGTGATGGCATTAAGACCTGCAAAGATATAAATGTCAGAAATAGAGACGTCAACTTCAAATGTACATTGCAAACTGATATTACCTGAAAGATCTATGGCATTACAAATGACTGTAGTAGATCCAATAGGGAAGGTGCTTCCGGAAGCAGGTGAGCAGATAACCATATCGATTCCACAATTATCAGTGGGCATCATAGAGGCCTCTGCATCAGCTTGGAAATTGACTACAGCAGAACAGTCGGCAGTATTGACAAATTCAACAAATAATCCACCTGTGCAACTGACTACGGGATCTATATTATCTGCTGTAGTAGAGACGAGAACACTTTGCGAATATTCACAATCGAATACATCAGTTACTGTCACTTCATATGTTCCTGCGGATAGTCCAGATATATCCTCAGTCGTTGCTCCATTGGACCATAAGTAAGTGTAAGGAGACATACCACCGGATGTTGTCATATCAATCGATCCATCTGCTTGACCGACGCATGATTCATCTGTGACAGCATTTGGACCGGCAACAATGTAAATATCTGAAATAGAGACCTCAACTTGAAACGAGCATTGTGCACTTTGCCTTCCAGAAAGATCTACTGCAAAACATACGACTGTTGTTGAACCAATAGGGAAGGTACTTCCGGATGCTGGAGAACAAATAACCATATCGATTCCACAATTATCGGTGGGCATCATAGAGGCTTCTGCATCAGCTTGGAAGTTGACTACTGCAGAACAATTAGCATTATTGACAAATTCAGTAAATAATTCTCCTGTGCAATTGACAATCGGGTCAAGCGTATCTGGAGAATCACAACAAGCGCCTACTGTAGTGGCACAAAAGTCCACCCAATTTTCATCAAATGAATTTCCTAAGCTGATTGAAGTATTATTAGATGGATTTAATTGAGAACACAAACTAAATAAAGCAATATCATAACAACCTGATAGATTATTATTCTGAATTTTAAGAATATTTAAATTGGGCAAATTAGCAAGATATGCGGGCATCTGGCCTGTAAGGGAATTACCTTGCAAATACAAATCTTCTAGGTTGATTAGTGCGCTAAAATTAGGAAACGCACCTGTGAAATTATTCGTATTAGGATTCCCCCCCATATTCAAATAGTCCAAAGAAGTAAACCCACCTATACAAGATGGGATAGAACCTGTGAATAGATTATTACCAAGATTCAAATATTCCAGATTAACAAGGTCACAGAAATCTGGTGGTAATGCTCCTGTAAATTCATTGTTGCCTGTATTACCTCCTAAGTGTAAATAAGTAAGATTGGTAAGTAAGCCAATTTCTGTGGGAAGCATTCCAGAAAATTCATTATTACCTAAATTCAAAAACATTAGATTGACTAATTGTCCGATCTGAGGAGGTAAGCTTCCAAAAATTTCATTATTACCGTTGTTAGTAGAGAAATCAATTCTGAGTAAAGTTGTCAAATCCCAGAGCTCAATGGGTATCATGCCATCGAGTTGATTGTTACGGAGATTTATTTCTTGGATATTACAGAACAAGCCAATCTCTGAAGGTAGTATTCCTGCAACATTATTAGAGGTTAATACTAATCTAGTTAATAGCCCATTTGCATCGACTGTGACACCTAACCAATTGCTTATATTAATACCTAGTGGCATCGTAGGGTTAGCCTGAAAAAAGGCTTCATTAGGCCAATTAGTATTTGAATTCCAATTATCTCCATCAGTACTTAAGTAAAATGCACGTAAAGCTACATAGTCATTGTCTTGGCACACAGATAAGGATTGAGAGGATAGGAATAGAGGATAAAAAGAAAATAGAAATACTATTAATATGGAAACGATTTTCTGACGCATAACATAGAATTTTAGTTGATAATATACCAGACCCTTATTTTGTCAGAAGTTTGTTTTTTTTCAATATAGTAAAATTTTGTCAGCCCCCTTACATCTCTTTGCGATTTGTCTAAATAAATTTGGAATAATAAATTGATAATGTGGATAAAATATATAAGGAAGATGAGCCAATAGGCATAGAAGCTGCCGGACATGGAGCGCTGTACAAAGGAGATTATAAATTAGTCAGAAATGGAAAGCCATATGGAGATGGCGTTTGGAGATTATACAATATCACCATCAATCCAGGGGAGACAGATGATCTTTCTGAGTCTCAGTCTTCAAAATTTGCCGAGTTAATTGTAGATTATGATAACTACACGACAGAAAATGGAGTCTTAGAAATGGGAATTATCTACGAACCGCTTAATGAAATCCAAAACAAAATTAGAAAGCTACTTGTAGTTTCAATTAGACCTTGGTTTATCGGAATCCTATTAATCGTTTTTGGAGCTTTTATTGTTAGAAAAATAAGAAATAGAGTGTAAAAGAGATCATTCCCTAAAAGGTGAAATAAAAACTGAAAGTGAGAATAATACTATTTGTAAATAGAGATTTTGAATCAAACTTGGCTTATTATTTTTTGAAAGAAGAATTAGAAAAGCACGATGTAAAAATCTATTATTCAGAATCTGTTGGTAAGAAAAAGTTGAAACCGAAAGATTTATTGGAAATTGAATTTTATGAAAAGGAGTTCTTTTTTGGAGATATAGTCGCGACGATTAAGCAACATAATATAGCTACAGATTTTGAATTTTTTAATGAAGATTTTAAGTCTTTCGAACTTTTGCCATGTGCAAATGTAAATACTGCTGCGTTTATTGAGGAGGTCAGACAATCTGAACCGGACTTGTTCATTTCGATAAGATTTGGAAAAATATTTAGGGACGAGATGATAGGCATTCCTAAGAAAGGCATCATAAATCTTCATTCTGCCATTTTACCTGATTATAGAGGAATAATGGGGACCCTTCATAATCTAAAGGATAGTAGATCAGACTATGGTTGTACGCTGCATTATATAGATAGTGGAACTATCGATACTGGACAAATCATTAAAATTGCAAAGACATCCATCCATAAAAACCGTTCATTGTTATGGCATATTATCATGTTGTACCCATTGGGATGTGAAATGATTTTAGAATGCATTCAGAAATTACAAGTCGTTAATCGATTGCCTTCCATAGAGCAAGATATGGCAGAAGGTAATTATTTCTCAATACCTAATCATGAAGACTTTACAGCACTAAATAACTGCAGCATTGCAAGTTTCAATTGGAATGATTATAAAGAAATAGTAGCTGAGTCTATTTCACCACATCTGATGCACAAACTGGAACAGAGAAATGAAAGCTAATTGAAAATAATCCATCTCCTTATACGCCTTCAGGTCTCTTCTTTCCAGTCACCTTCTCATAGACCATCCAAAGATCCATGTCGGGATCAGGGTCAAGGCCTTTACCCATACGGATTAACTGAAACTGATTCCATGGTGTCTGAAGCATACCAGTCATATCTATTTTATCCACACCAGTGAGTAGGTCAGGGACTGAACAGTCAGTTCTTTCACCTCTGATTAATTCACCAGCCACATCAGGATAGATACAGAATGGACGACCTAATCCGACAAAGTCTAATTCACCATTTTCGATGGCTTGATTCATAGTAGCTGCTGTTCTGAATCCTCCTGTCAGCATCAAAGGACTCTTGATTTTCTCTCTGACCTTGACAATGAAATCTAAGAAATAGGCTTCTCGCTTGATAGTACTTTCTTTATGCATGGTGCCGACCATGGCTGCGCGCTCATATGTGCCACCGGATACTTCGATTAAGTCCATGCCTTCCTGATCCAGCATCTGAATCACTTCCATCGATTCTTCTTCCGTGAATGCACCTCGCTGAAAATCTGCAGAATTTATTTTTATACTGAGCGGAAAGTCATTGCCTACTTTAGCCCTCATTCTTCGATATATCTCTAATGCGAATCTTGATCGATTTTCTAAAGAGCCTCCCCATTTATCTGTTCGGACATTTGTTAATGGTGATAAGAACTGACTGACTAAGTAGCCATGAGCTCCATGGATCTGGGCGCCTTTCATACCTGACTTCTTTGCGACCAGTGCTGCTGTGGCGTATCTTTCTATGAGATCCTCTATTTCTTCATTTGACAGCGCTCTGGGTTGCGCATACATTTTACTCGGCAACCCGATTGTCGAAGCACTGACAGGTGCTTTGTCCAGATAGATAGGTGACTGCCTTCCAGGATGATTAATCTGCATCCATAGTTGTGTGCCATGAGCTTGAGCAGCAGTGGCTAATTTACCATAGTCATCTAAGAAAGATTCATCTTCTGCTATCATGACATTAGGATTCACTAAGTGATCTTTGTCTACCATGACATTACCAGTGAATAATATACCGGCTCCTCCTTCGCCCCATTTTTTATACAGATTGAATAATGCTTCTGAGGGTCTTCCATTCACTTCTGCGATCCCTTCGCTCAGAGCTGATTTAGCTATTCTATTTTTGACTTTTACGCCATTAGGCAGGGTGAAGGATTTAGCTATTGCAATCTTATCCATAGATATTTTGTTTATCGGTTTTTATATAAATCACCAGTATATGATGCTGAAAGTTCTAACTTAAGCATTAGATAGAAGAAGACTCTTAGCTACAGAATATTAAAAGAAATAAAATGAATTTAGTCAAGAAATTAGCGGTAGAGGCAGAGCAAAGGAAAGAGGAAATAGAATCAGCACGAAATATTCCTGAAGACATCATGGAGCGTATAAAGGCCGCAAGCTTAGTCAAGATGTGGGCGCCTAAGCAGTATGGAGGGTTAGAACTATCAGTCATGGAAGCGACTCAGATGCTTCAAGAGATCTCATACCACAATGCATCTCTATCGTGGGTGGTAGGTGTGACTGGATGCTCTTCTTTATTTTCAGGGTTTTTAGAGAAGCAGCAGGCTACACTTTTATTCAATGATGATCATGCCATGGTCGGAGGATTTGCTGGTCCTGCTGGAATGGCTATCCAAGTTGAAGATGGGCTACAAGTCAGTGGTTCATGGTCTTGGGGATCAGGGATTACGCATTGCTCACATATCGTGGGAGGAGTGATGGTATTCGATGGGGATCAGATGAAAGGATCAGCTATTGCATTCTTTTTACCAGAGGAAGTTGACATGATTGATAATTGGCATGTGGTTGGATTGAAAGGGACACACAGCATCGACTATAAGGTGGATCAGTTGACTATTCCTGAGAAGCGATGGTCTTGGTTTCCTCTGGCAGAACCAAATCAGGAAGCTGCTTTATATCGATTTTCATTTCTGGGTGCATTATCATTGACTATTGCTTCAGTTGGCTTAGGTATAGCAAAAAGAGCTGTTGATGAGATCACTGCGCTGTCTGCTCAGAAGAGTCCCTATGGACAAGGTAAGCCATTATCCAAACGCCCAGAATATCAAATTGACATAGCTTCGATTCATGCTGATTACTTATCAGCTGAAGCCTTGTTTAATCATGTCATTATAGAAGCTGAACAAGAGACAGCGCTTGGAAAATGTAGTCAGCAAATGAAAGCTAAAATCAGATTAGCTGCAGCGCATACGGCTCATTTATCTCATCAGGTAGTTCAGGCTGCTTATAGAATGGGTGGTGGATCTTCGATCTGGGAGAATCATAAGTTAGAAGAATTACTCAGAGATATGAATGTGGTGTCACAGCATGGTATGGTAGCCAAGTCTAACTATCGGACAGCGGGGGCGGTCTTTACGGGTAATCAGGTACCTGAGTTTTTGTTGTAATGTTAGAGCCTATCTAATTTTCAGTTGAAGAGTAGGTTCTGAATCAAAATCAGGGTGAAGTTTATAAGTGCTACTTATCATCATCAGGTAGATCCTCTAAGATCAGCGCATCATCAATGATCTCATCACCATCTCCATCCAGATCTGTGAATCCTGCTGCTTTAATCGCAGGTTTGGCATCTAAAGGACTTTTTTCATCCAGAATACTGATTTTTCCTTCTGAGAATGCACCATGATCTCCGTCTGCCCACTTGTCAGCTTTGGAGAAGAAGTCATCAGTGCCTTCGAGTAGTGAGCCTCCAGCGTCTAAGGTGTCATCAGCGAATTCTTTAGGGGGATTGAGTTTTTCTTCTGCCGCCATGGCTTCTGCTTTGACAATCGTTTCGTCCAGTTTTTCTTTAAGATCACCTGTCGTTTCTTTCGCTCTTTCTACAATGTCGTCTTTTATTTCCGACATTTTATCGCCTACTGGATTTCCGACTTTCTCCATGAATGACTCTCCTGTATCCAAGACTTTATCACCGACAGATTCTGTGAAGTCAGCTGTCTTTTTCATAGCTTCAGAGTCACCTATGTTATCCATGGTATCTTTTGCCTTACCGAGTAAGTCTGAACCTGCATCTTTTGCTTTACCCAATATACTACCACTTACACCGACGACGGTTTCTCCGAGATTACCCATAGTGTCGCTTGCTTTCTCTACCAGTTCTGAATCCTTAATAGAATCGAACGTACTTCCAGCTGTGTCTTTAAGCGTATCAAAAGCATCCGTTCCTTTATCCATGACGGCATCACGCAGACCACTGGTCTTATCAGTGATGACCTCGCCTGATTTCTTGAGGACATCTGAAGAAGCATCGACTAAGTCACCTCCTTTCTCCATGCCATATTCGACAGCTTTGCCGCCTTGTGATTTAGCTACTGCTTTTTTGACAAATAACAATCTTTTGATTTCGCTAAAGAATCCCATTTTTATCTTAATCTAACGTTTAATAATAACTTTGTGAAACTATCACCTTCGATTCAAAGTTACGATATTTTATAACTGATATGAGCCAAATACAGCAGGAAATAAGAGAGACCATAGAAAGAGTGTCTGGTCTAAAGAAAATCAGAAAGAGATATGATGAAGCAATCGTCGAATTAAAGCAAGCTCAAGGGGCTTTAGATAAGCTTCATGCCATCATGGTAGATGAACTTGAGGACCTTAGTGAAATCGAATCAAAAGGTCTCAAACCATTCTTTTATAAAGTACTAGGCAGCAAAGAAAAACAGATCGAAAAAGAAAGACAAGAGTACCTGACAGCTTCACTCAAGTTTAACGAACATCAAAAATCAGTAGAAGTCCTACAGTACGAAGTAGAATTGCTCCACAAAAAACTGGGCGATACGGCAGTATTAGAAAATCAACTTAAGGTACTGAAGGCACAGCGAGAAAATGAAATACTTAAATCTCACCCTACATTAGCTAAGCAATTATTAGACGTGGCGACTCATATAGATAAGCTGTATGCTTATAAAAAGGAGTTAGGCGATGTAGATGAAGTGGGTAAAAAATGCATCAAGTCTCTCAATGACATGATCCATCACCTTAAGCAAGCAAAGCAGTGGGGTAACTGGGATATGATGAGCGGTAAAAGTCGAATGGCTGGTCACAACAAGCATTCGGCCATAGACAGAGCCAAGAATATATCTGTCTGGGTAAAGCATGAACTCATTAACCTTAACAAAGAATTAGCAGATATCGGACAGACGAAAAGCCATTTTCAGTTGAATATGGATAACTTTGCAAGCTTTACAGATATCTTCTTTGATAACCTGATATCTGATTGGATCATTCAGCAGAAGATCGTTAATGCGATGAATAATACACTAGGAGTCAGAGATCGTGTCGTCCTCATTGTTAATTCGATAGAGAATGAAAGTAAGAAAGCCGATGATTCTATCATTGAGTTTCAGCAGCAGAGAGATACCATACTCTTGAATTAAAAATGAATAATAGAATGTCTAATAAATAGATAATAAAAATACTCAGTGGTATGATAAAAAATTATGTCATGTTAGATATCAATGCATTTAAAAACTTTGAATATATGAGATTGATCCATAAACTGCAATTTGCCTTACTATTCTTCATTGCCCAATATGCAATAGCTCAAAAAGCGACAATACCTGATTTTACTAAAGCTGAAATGTCGAAGGATAGATTGGCATTAGTTGAAGAATATATTGAAGAAAATATTGCGGCAGGTGTCATCCCGGGTGGAACTTTCTACATAGCTCGTAAGGGTGAAGTGGTCTTAGATAAAGCCTTTGGAAAAAAGACTGAGACAGATGACTTCGTGAGAGGGGATATATTCAGAATTGCGAGTATGACTAAGGCGCTGACCACTGTGGCAATACTTCAGTTATATGAACAAGGCAAACTGAAATTAGATGACCCAGTACACAAGTATCTGCCTGCATTCAAGAATATGACGGTCTTAGATACTTTTAATGAAGTAGACTCTACTTTCGCAGTCAAACCTGCTGAAAATGTGATTACACTGAGACATCTTCTGACACATACATCAGGTATTTATTATGGATTATTCGAAGAAGCGAAATACAGAAAGGTTTATAAATATTTTGAAATAGATCAGTTAGGGATATACCATCCTGAAATGACGACATTAGAAATGGCAGATGCCATTGCAAAGGCTCCACTAAAGCATGAGCCTGGCACGCAGTGGACGTATGGACTGAGTATGGATGTGCTAGGTGCAGTCATTGAGAAAATAACAAAGCGAAAACTATCACTTATTTTCTTGACAGAAATATTTTATCCATTAGGGATGCATGATGCGCACTTCTATCTACCAGAAGCTAAGTATGATAAGCTAGCGCCACTCTTCACATATGATGCAGATGGTAAGTTAATCCACAGCCCAGATCCTACAGTTGATTATCCTATATTTTTAAATAAAGGTCACTATGCTGGTGGTGGCGGAGTATCATGCACCGCCAGAGATTATGGTAGATTTCTTCAAGCACTGCTTAATGACGGAGAGTACAACGGTAAGCGGATATTAAGTAAAAGCTCTATCGAATTAATGAGGACTGAGCAAATAGCTCATCTCAATAAAACGGGTAATGGCATGAGTCCTATACCTGGTATGAGTTTTTGCTTAGGTAGTGCATTGATCACTCAGGAAGGTGAGATGCTAGGCCCATTTTCCGCTGGTACATATAGCTGGGGAGGCTACTTTAATTCTAAGTGGTGGGTCGATCCTAAAGAGGAAATACTCTTCGTCGGGATGACTAATGTACTTCCATTTCCTCATAGCGATTTCTGGGATAAGCTTTATGCCATCATTTACGCTGCAGTGGAATAGTATATACGAATCCTAATCTTAATTGATGTAATTTCAGCGGCATATTAGAATCATTAAATAGATTTTTAAGATAGTGCCTGTGTGAAAATTTTAATCTGAATGACTTAGCAATATGATAAGATATGTCCGCTTCTACTGAAGGAATCCATTGATTTTCAAATGTGAGTGGAAGGAAATTAGTTCTTACTGCATCTATGTCTGCATTAGTAAAACTTACTGGAACCTCATCGTCAAATGATGCATTATAGAAATAGTCTGCTCCAAAAGATATACCTCCGGAGATCGCATTATTAAAGTCATATGATGTTCTCAGAGATGGTCGTATGTAGTGTAAGCTTTCTAAATTAACTCGCTGTAGCAGATTAATCTCTGCTTCAGATAACTCTATCTTTTCAGAAACTGATTCTCCTGGTGCCGCTCCAGCACCTGAGTTATCCATTGGGTCACCTACTTCTTGTGGTCCCTGTGGTACAGAAGGATCATTGTTTGTTTCAGGTCCTTGCTGGCTAGCATCAGCTCCTGAAGGTGAAAGGTCTGGCATAGAGCTGAGCCTTTGCTTTCCATATTCTATACCAGCGGATAATGCCATTCTTTTAGATAGCTGTATACTGAGATCTAAATGAACTCCATAACCTAAAGATTTTGCATCATAATTATATGAACCACTGCCGCCTATGAGAAGAGAAGTATACATTTTAAACTTCTCAGCAGCTGGCTTAGTGATAAATGGTACTTCTGCTATCCTGAGTTCTATCGGTTCTGATGTGGTTATCTCAAGTAGCTGCACTATGGGAGAATCAATCAATTTTATATTTCGTGGTGATCTATTTGTTGGTTCAGTTATCGTTTTTTCTATTAAGTTTTCATTAATTGGAATGGTAGCCTGGCTCCGGTTTTCTGTTAGATCTGAAGTCGTTATCTGATCTAGCTTTTGATCATTATCAGCTTGAGCTTCCATAATGCCTATTTGTAAACCCCCAGCTTGATTGTTCTTCTGAATTGTGCTTAGTTCTTCTGCATATATTTTTATTGACGGTTTCTTTATTTGTGTATTATCTCCAGTGATATTTACATCGGTATTTATTATAACATCACTACTACCATCAGTCCTGTCTTGCTTATTTATATCCGTCCTGTTTTCTATGTTAATGGTATTGCGATTTGCTAATGCGATTTGGCTATCATTTGATAGGGGAGAAGGAGTAGCTTCTTGATTTACTTGAGATTTATTAATATCAGTTTCAGTCAACAAATTATGAATACTCTTTTTTGTTGTTTTAGGATTTGACTCTAATTCATCTGGGGTCTTATACTGGACATTTTTATTTTCACTGGTGATTGCTGGTTTATTTGTTACAGATCTATTGCCACTACTTTTTATACTTGAAGTCTCAGTTTTCGCTTGTTTTTGGTTAATGTTTTCAGACTTTATTATCTGTTCTGCTATCGGATAATTATTTTGTTGATTGACTAATTGATCATTTGATTTACCGAAGTATAGATTAGAGCTGATGACGACTGTGGTCACGAGCAATAACAATGATAGACCGAAGATCCACCAGATGAATGACCGCCTCTTATCTTTTTTGGCTGGCATCTCTTTATCAAGGGTGTCATGCATCGCATTCCATCCATGATCGACCAGCCTCGTATTTTTATCTTGCATATCTGTCATGCTGTGCATCTTGTTGATTAATTTTCTTCTGAAGTATTTTTCTCGCCTCGCTTAAGTACCATTTACTTGTATTCTCACTGATGCCTAGCTCTTTACCGATCTCTCTATGGATGTATCCTTCTATAGCAAACAGATGAAATACCTTCATGTGCTTCTCAGGAAGTTGCTGTACGAGAGTCATGAGGTCGTCATAGTACATCTGAGTATTCGGCTTCTCGATCAGATCATAGTTTTCCTCGAAAAGCATGAATCTGATGTCTGATTTCTTAGTTCGGAAGTAGTCACTCAGACTATGGAAGATCAGTCGCCGCACCCATCCCTCGAATGATCCTTTATGCTGAAACGTATCGATTTTTTTGAAGACTCTGAGAAATCCATTATTTAGTATATCTATCAGCTTATCTGGATCAGTCGTATACTTACGCACCATTCTCTCCATGATAGGGAAGAAGTGTCTGTATAGCCTCTCTTGACTTTTCCGATCATTCTGACAGCAGCCAGTGATCACCGCCTGCATTTCATTGTCTCTGATATGTATACTAATGGTGGCCAATCAGGTTATCTTCACTTTATACTTAGGTGATTCGCTCATATATTTATTCTTCTCTATAGTCGTCTCTCAGTTCATTAAGCTTATCGATAAATGAAATAATACTACTGATATTATCGCCAGAACCATATTGAATTCTATGACGGTATTCTGGGGACTCGATATTTATGTAAGTATCTATACCATCAAAGCAACGATCACAGCTATTAAAATCCAAATCATCAAACTGATCTAAATCCACTGAACTTATCAATGCACTGAGTTGGTCTTTTGAGATTGTTTCATTTTTCTCAATGTCTATTTCTGAACAGATATTTCGCTGTGCAAAGTATAGATCTAAAGTAGAAGAGACAGTCAATGAATCGCTGTATCCACATAAGCCACCGAAACTTCCGAAGTGTATCTGGTAGTTAGATAATTTATCTTCGTTATCTTTCATCTTCTCCTTACCACATGCGTATATCAGGAAGATCAAGCTGAATAAGACGATTATAAATTTAGAATTTGTCATTTAATATTTTCTGGTGGACCTATTATATTATTAATTAACTCAAGTCTTAGACTTATTATATCATAATGCCAAACCTCAATGTCAATCGCTTGTACTTTAGGTCTTGCTCTGACCTCGTACTTCCATTCCATGGGTCTAAGTAAGTGAATGTCGCATCTTGAAATTTGTAGCCCAGATCAATGGTATACTTCACAGGACCACTTCCGAACCGCACTCCAATAGATGGATAGATCAGCATTCCACCTTCGGCATTAATCAACCTATTTTCAGGATCTGACTGAGCAAAACTGTACCCTACTGCAAGACTATATGACAGGCTGGTATTATTAGGTATGGCATAGCCAGAGAATTCTGCAAAGACAGGGATCAGCTCTTCACTAGTATCATCTATGTACTTATCATAGCCTACACCTATACCCATTCCTACGAATCTATTTAATCTGTACCCAGCTAAAAATGAGAAACCATATCCTGGTGTTTCATTACCTCGAGTGCCCTCATTGCCGACGATGCCCTGACCTCTCCATGCGAAGTACTGTCCTGATTCTTGGAAACTGTATTCTTTGCCATTGCTTATCTGTACCAGCGACCTTTGTTGGACCTTTTCGATTTTATCTGCTGGAAAAACATAGGTTATTTTACCAGACTTACTTGTCATTTTGAGCTCTTCTCCATAATTCCAATCACTGATGTAGCCTTCTACGACTGATCCGTCTTTCATATAGACGACCATCAGTTCTTCTTGATCAGATTGGCTATAGCCAGCCAGAGCTAAGAGAATGAGTGATATTGAGAATAATATTTTTTTCATGATTTAGATTTAGATAAATTTCTATTCCAAGTGGTCATGGCTGTTTGGATAAACAATGCAATGGATTAAGAATTTGGACGAGTGACAGAGATGACGCTCATCTCTTTCAGATTATCTTTATCACTGGCATCATATTGATAAAGTCCATCCTTACCGATCACTAATAGGTGTGACTCACTGAGGGATATGACATCATATGCATGTATATCTTTGATGTAGTCTGTTCTATTATCTGGAATATTTTGTACATCTCTCTTATCGAATACTTTCAGTCCATGCTCACCCTCACATATGTAGAGATAATCACTTCTGACTGACAGCCCGTGTGGATTCTGCATCTGGTGAGTGATGACTAATGTAGGATTAAGAAAGTCAGATACATCTACGACATCCAGCTGATTAGAGAATGCCTCACAGACAGATCCGTCTCTAAGTGTCACATAAGCAAAATCGCCCTGCACAAAGACTGGATCGCATGCTCGAGCATGTTCGAACTTTGATAAAAATTCAGGGTTACTCGGATTAGTGTTATCATAGATGAACATGCCATTATTAGCACCGATAAACATTAAGTCTTGGTATGGGAATAGAGTCTCAATACCCCATTCTACATAGACTTTATTGACACTTCTTGGCTTAGCAGGCTGCTCTACATCGTAAACAAATAGATTAAAATCGTCGATCACATATAAGTGATCCTTCGTCACAGTAAATCTAGCTAATGAACCTCCTGTACCAGTAGAACCACCTATGGATTCAGCAGCCCCTGTTGGTCCTGCCGCATTGTCAAATGATACATCAACAAAAATATCTCCACCTCGAGAAAAATTAGGTTGATCAAAATTAGGGTCAGAGCAGTCTAATTCAATGGTATTTTCAGTTTGGACATAGTCGACGATGACACCCTCTCGTTCGTTCACGCTAAATTTTGATTGAAATACATCTTCTATCCGACATGATAACTTAGTGTTCTTTAAGTCGCTGATATCGATACTCAATAAGTCTATATAGTTATCAGCATATAGAAAGTCATCCTTCACAGCGATGTCTACATTACCAGGGATTTTAATAAAACCTTCATTTACAGGATTCTTGGCGTCCTTGTTATTGATGATGTGAATGCCTTCTTTCAGTTCATTGACGAGGATATAGTCATTATAGAAATACATCTTTCCAGGATTCTCTAAGTCCCTTGGAGACTCAGTAACGGGGTCCTGTCTGATGTCTTCTAAGTCTATCATTACTGCTGCTACCTGCACGAATGTTCTTTTCTCTGCACAATCATCCTCAAGACAAGATGTGAATAATGCACTCAGTAGAAGTACGATGAGTAGGTGAGTGTAATTGTTAAGTTTCATAGTAAATTAGTTTTTTGATACATTACGAAAGACCGCATATAATCTTCTTAGGGTTGGTAAAGATTCAATGTTTTTTAAAAATAGTTCTTAATCTGTATATATCATGGGATAAAATGTCGTTAGAAAAATAATGAAGCAGCTACTTATTTTGCTTTTATCGAGCATATGCATAGCTATACATGGTCAAGAATCGTTTGATTCTTTGATCTTGATTTCGCAGTCAGAAGTCTATTTTGATTCTAATGAGGCCCATATTTCTGAAGCAGAAGCAGCAAAAATCGATTTGTTGGTCAAGCAAGCCGAGGCTTTTGATTCTACTGCTTTTTCAGTCATTGCTCATACCGATAATGTAGGTGGTGACGAATTCAATATAGAGTTATCACTTAGAAGAGCTGATGCTGTCAAGCAATATTTAGCTGATTCGAATGTCTCTCAGGCGGCTATCAGTTCCGAATATTATGGCGAAGGTCGTCCTAAAGCGGAGAATGATACCAAAAGAGGTAGAAGCCAGAACCGCAGAGCTATCATCAGAACCTATCAGCACAAGCAGCTACAGTGGCTGAGAGGAAGGATCATAGATGAAGATTCAGGTATGGGTGTGGCTGCTACTATAAAGCTACACTCTAAGACCTATCAGGGGGAGGCACTGTCTGATATGACTGGTACTTTCCAGATAGCAGCTCCAAAAGATGAGGTCGTCGGGATAGATGTCAGATCTCGAGGATACATTATAGCCAGTAAAATGCTGAAGGTTAAGCGTGGATTAAAAATAGAGATCGAGATGCCTGCTATAAGGGAGGGTAAATCCTTTGATCTAAAGAGGCTTTTTTTTATAGGAAATAAAGATTCTCTGTTAGAAAAATCAAAGAGCGTTCTTCCCAACCTACTATACACTATGACTGAGAATCCAGAAGTGTGCATAGAGATAAAAGGTCATATCAATCTACCTTATGCACCTAAGGTGAAAGTAGATACATGGGATATGCACTTATCTATAGCGAGAGCAAAGCGACTGCATGATTATTTATTAAATCAAAAAGTAGACTCATCCAGAATACTATATCAAGGTTATGGTAATTGGAATATGATACACCCCAAAGCCACTTCACCTGCTGATATGGCTAAGAATAGGCGAGTTGAAATAGAATTTATTAACTGTGATACAGCGAGAGTACGGCCCGATGCTCTTCTATCAGATTTATATGAATTCAAGACTGGCAATAGACCTTCTAAATATAAGAACGATTAAAATTTATGTAAAGGATTTGTTCAGGATTCTATCACTTGTATATCTTATACTTAAATTGTGTATGTCTATGACATAGAAGATTAATTGTCCATGGATGGGATAGATTTCTTGGATGAGATAATTACTGAATTACAAAATATAATTATAGATGAATATGAGATTATTCTTACTTCCATTAATGATAGGCTCCATGATTTCCTGTGGGTCAATGTCAAAAAAATCTATAGCGCAGTCAGATACGTCTTATAGTTTATTCAACGGTAAAAATTTAGACGGATGGATCAACTATGGAACGGAAAAGTGGTATGTAGAAGATGGCTTATTGATCTGTGAGAGTGGACCTGATCAGGCTTATGGGTACTTAGGTACTGATATGGTCTATAAGGACTTTGAGCTGACATTAGAGTTTAAGCAAGAAGCTAATGGGAATAGTGGTGTCTTCATCAGATCTTCCTTTGAAGGGACTAAGGTCACTGGCTGGCAGGCAGAAGTAGCGCCTCCTGGTCACAGCACTGGAGGTATATATGAGTCTTATGGTAGAGGATGGCTGATCAAGCCAGATCCTGCTCTAGACAAGCATCTTAGGATGGGTGAATGGAACAAGATGAAAATTATAGCCGTCGGGGGCTCGTTAAAGACCTATCTCAATGGTCAGCTGATGATTGAATTACAAGATGAGAAAATCGGGGCTGCTGAAGGGCAGGTGGCACTTCAGATACACGATGGAGGAGGAATAAAAGTCAGCTGGCGTGATATACACATCAAAGAGCTGTCAGCTAAAAGTGAATTTATGCCATATAAAGTCAAGCCATGAAGATTATTATAATGGTCGCGATGACCATACTATATTCTTGTCAACCATATCAAAAAACTAAAAAGCCCATGAACAAAAATGAGAAACTGGAAGCTCAGCCAAAACTGGAAGTCGTAGACGATCGATTCTACGAATTAGTCGATAAAGATGCAGTCATCGAAGTCTTATCAGAAGGCTACGTATGGTCAGAGGGGCCTTTGTGGGTCCCAGACCTTGATGCTTTATTATTCTCGGATATTCCACCTAACGAGATACACATATGGAAAGAAGGAGAAGGAGCTAAGCTTTTCTTGAAGCCTTCAGGATATACCAGTGATGTGCAGAGAGGTGGAGAGGTAGGCTCTAATGCATTACTCCTGAATGCCCAAAATGAACTGGTCATATGCCAACATGGCAACAGGCAGATGGCAAAGATGAATGCACCACTCACTTCTCCAAAAGCAGACTTCATCACCATAGCAGACCGATTTAAAGGGAAGCGTTTCAATAGCCCAAATGATGCAGTGTATCATTCTAATGGCTCATTATACTTTACAGATCCGCCTTATGGATTAGAAAAAGGTATGGATGATCCATCTAAAGAAATAGACTTCCAAGGAGTATATCGGGTAGATCCTGATGGTACAGTAAGTTTAGTGACGAAGTCGCTGTCAAGACCTAATGGTCTCGCTTTCAATCATGATGAGACTTTGCTATATATTGCTAATTCTGATCCTAAGAAAGCCATCTGGAATATCTATGATGTAGATAAGGCTGGCCATGTAAGTAATGAAAGACTCTTTGTGGATGTCACGGATCAAGTGGGTCAAGCAAAAGGACTACCAGATGGAATGAAAATAGATCCAGATGGAAATATCTTTGCAACAGGCCCAGGAGGCGTATTGATATTTACGGCTGATGGTATCCACTTAGGAACCATTAATACTGGGCAGACCACCTCTAATTGTGCGTTTGGAGGGAAGGATATGGACTACCTTTATATGACGGCAGATGGCTATTTGATGCGGGTTAAGTTGGGCTAGGGTTAATACGTTAGTGTAGCATAATTGCATAAAACTCCCAGTATGTTAAAATAAACACTTTTCAACGAATTTCTATGGTAACTGCTTTCAAGAATATCATTTAGCTGTACCTTTGCGCTGTTATTTTGGTATATCCCACGATACTGTTTGCTATGATACATGTCAAAATTACCCAAAGCGCATAGATTTATTGACCTATCAGACTATGGTAGGCCAATAGCCAGAGTGATCGCCAACGCACTAAAGAATACCGCTTTTACGCCTGTTCACGTCACCATAGGATTTATTATATCTGGACTCATTGCTATCTGTTGTATCCTTACAGGATATTACTGGCTGGCGGCATTCTTTTTAATATTTAAGTCGATACTTGATGCCGCAGATGGCGAACTGGCTCGGGTAAAAGAGAAGCCTTCCTACACCGGTCGTTATTTAGATTCTGTAGCAGATATTATTTTGAATGCTATATTTTTCATTTCCATTTGGTATATCACAGATACTAGTATTTGGATATGCTTTGTTGCCTTTTTAGGCTTGCAGTTGCAAGGCACACTGTACAATTACTACTATGTCATTCTAAGGAATACAGTTAATGGCGATACGACCAGTCGAGTCTTTGAAGATAAAACACCAACAGCATTAGAAGGTGAAAAGCAAGAGCATGTAAATATCCTTTTTGCTCTGTTTAAACTTTTCTACGGGGTATTCGATAAAACGATCTATCTCTTAGATAGTAATGCAGGTAAAGGTATGATCTTGCCAAAGTGGTTCATGACTAGTGTTTCTACATTGGGATTGGGATTCCAAATACTTATAATTGCTGTCATGCTTGTTTTGGGCTTAAAGGCTATGATTCTACCTTTCTTCTTAATATATACAGTTATGGTTTTTGTATTGATTGGGATAAGAAAATTATTCTATCATGAGCTAAAAGAGAATGAAGACAAGCACAATTCATCGCTATATTTTAAATCATAACATTCTTACATCATCTTTGGCTGATACTGCTTAAAGCTTACTCCCAGAGCTAAGACTTTTCAGACTTGTCAGTGAGGGCCTTTGTTTAGGACTCTTCATCTTCTTGATTTAGTTTTCTTGTCTTGATATTGGCACTACTCTTAGGTTGTTCATAGAGATCAATATTATCTTTTCCTGTCTATCGTTTATCAGCTAGACCTAAGCTTTGCCTCTAGCTTCACAAGTCACAGAATAAATAACGGAGACTACATATATTTTGGGATCATTAGTGCCGAGTAGTCGTCATTCTTAATACCCCATAGCATGATCATCGCCACGTCTATCTGCGACGGCTTCTATTCTGCCATCATCATGAATGTATATGGCATCGACTCTTCCTATTTTACCTCTGTCTCTTAGCTCATGTCCTTTATTCATTAGTGACGTCTTAGTCGCCAGATTAAAGCAATCTGATTCATGCATGATCATATCTGGCTTCCACTGATGATGAAACCGTGGAGCCTGTACAGCATGGGTGGCACTCATCCCAAATTCAAATATATTAAGGATGGTCTGATAGACAGATGTGATGATGGTAGACCCACCTGGTGTCCCTACGATCAGTCTTAACTTACCGTCTTCTTCTACGATAGTCGGCGTCATAGAGCTCAGCATCCTTTTACCGGGTTCTATCTTATTCGCTTCAGCACCTAATAGGCCAAATGCATTGGGCACGCCTGGCTTAGCACTGAAGTCATCCATCTCATTATTTAGGAAAAATCCTGCACCACCCACGACGACTTTATTACCAAATCCAGTATTTATCGTCGTTGTGATTGATACAGCATTCCCTTCATCATCGATAATGGAAAAGTGAGTGGTCTGTTCGCTTTCTGCAAAGTCTCCCGCTAAAATTTCTTCACTCACCGTGGCTTTCAGCGGATTATAATCCAACATCCGCTCAGTGATGTACTCCTTGTCTAAGAGGTTTTCTAAAGGGACAGGATAGAAGTCCATATCACCTAAGTGTGTGGCTCTATCAGCATAGGCTCGTCGCTCTGACTCCACGATAAGGTGTACAGACTCTGCAGTATGCATGCCCATTTCTGGTAGGTCATATGGCTCTACCATCTCCAGCATCTGAATTAAGAAGACACCACCACTGGATGGAGGTGGCATCGATATGACCTTGAGGTTTTTATATTCTCCGATGATTGGATCGCGCCATACACTCTTGTAATTTTTTAGATCTTGATGACTGATGATACCTCCACCTCGCTCCATTTCTTCTACGATTTTATCTGCGACGACTCCTTGATAGAATCCATCTCTGCCATGATCTCTGATAGCTTCGAATGTCATAGCTAGGTCCTCTTGCACCAGTTTATCTCCTGGCTTCCAGACTTTATCAGAATTATATTGATTGGCTACTGTATTATATTTTATGAATCTTTCTTTGTAGCTATTAAATTTGTCTGCTTGTGCCTTCGTAATTTTGAATCCTTTCTTAGCTAGCTGTACTGAGGGCTCTACGAGTGTAGACCAGTCTTTCAGCGCAGAGTACTTCTGAAATGCAGTCCACATGCCATCCACCGAGCCAGGCACACCTGCTGCTAAGTGACCAGCGCGACTCATCTCTGATACAGCATCTCCATTCTCATCCAGATACATATCGGCGAATGCCTTGCCTGGACCCATCTCTCTATAATCCAAAGTCGTAGTATCTCCATTCTTACCGCGATAGACCATGAATCCTCCTCCACCTATATTTCCCGCGACTGGGTAGCACACTGCTAGGGCAAACTGGGTCGCTATGGCAGCGTCTACAGCATTGCCTCCCAGCTTCAGTATATCATATCCGATCTGAGTCGCTGCAGGATGCGCAGAAACCACAGCAGCCGTAGAGACAGCTATTGATTTCTTATAGTCATATACAGGAAGCTTAGTGGTAGAGCAGCCCAGTACCAGACTTACAGTTAGTAGTATTACTACACTTCGAAAATGGAGATTCATAGATTTAATTTTTCAGACTGTTAGATAATGATTCATATAGACTTATGATAATATACCGAAGAGAAATTGGCTTGGGAATTTTTAAACGAGTAAACTTTTTCTTTCGGGTATTATACTCGAACTATTTTCTTACCGATCGCTATGGGTATAAAGTAGAATCAGAATAATTTTATCAAATTATTGTGTCATATATGTGGTTCTATTGTGATGATTACGTCTATGTGTTGTAATAAGATAGATACATTAATCACTATGAATTGCATACACCTCGAGAAACAACCTACAAAAATGATTTATTTTAACAGTATAGAAGAATACCTCAACTATTTGTTGATCTATTTAGATAGGATAGACATTAATTTTTCTTCTTCGCAGCGTAAGAAATTATTTTCTTTTCATCGACAAGGAACTGCTCAAAATCATTATAATTTATCAAAATTGAATGACTACGAAAAGCTGAAATTTCTGATAGATGGACTGTACGACTTCATATCTAATGATGACTATAGAAATCAAATTATTACTTGTATTAATGCCAGCTATCATGAAGAAATGGATCAAAAGCTGATCGTAGATAGATGTTATCACTGTCTGCAGGACCTGATCGGTTCTACAGCAGCAGCTTGATCATTAATTGTCCTAATACGAATCTATTTCTGGTGGAATGATATTTTTAAAATGACCGTTCATTTCTACCTTCTTTCTTAACGCCTCCATCTCTTTCACGACTGGTATCAAATGTAAGAGATGATCATGTAGGAATGACTCTCTTTCATATTCTGATTCAATAGATAGTAGTTCTAACTCTTGATTTATAGATAAGCCTATCTGATGTGCAATTATGAAAGAGAATAGCTCTGTATCAGCTGAGGGTATCTCCTTGTCAATATTCATGTACTGGTATAGCTCCTCTATGAGCGGAATAATCTTCACATTGGTGGAAATGTCTGGGGTCTTATCTAAGTCAATATACTCTATTTCAGCAGCGCTATATAGCTTAGACTCTACCACTTTCTGATATGATATTATCCGAAATGCTTGAATACCTTCTGTCTTAATGTCTAATCTTCCATCTGAGTATTCATTGACAATCTTGCTAATTTTTGCCGATGTGCCATAATTAAGCGATTTACCCTTCTGAAATACTGGTATCCCAAAGTTGGAATTTTGATCTTTGGTGTCATTGATTAAGTCTTTATACTTGGGCTCGAAGATGTGCAGGTTTAAGGATTCACCTGGATAGAGTACTAATTCTAAAGGAAACATAGGAAGAGTCAAACTCATATAGGATGTATATTATTTTTATAATTTTCAAGCACCATTTGATTAAGGCTTGCTATTCTGATTCTACTAAAGCTAAGAATAAGAGCATTTAGTATAAAGTCATATGCCTAGCTAATAGTTTACTTTCAGGCCAAGACTTCTATTTTTATGTCCGAACATACCATCGACGACATCATTATCAGTGTAGACCAAGAATAAGTCAGACATCGGAGAATATCGCCATCGCCAAAATTATCTCTTTTTAAAGTATTGATGACATAATTATTATCGTCATACAGGTGGCTGCGATATAGATATATTCATATCATAGACCAGCTGGACTTCCGTGATCTGCTCAGCAAGGACAGCATCTAAAGGCGATTGCTGATAGAAGTTGCCATATCGCTCAGTTGTTACCCAGATAGGTTCTGATAATTCACCATCTACGTTGATTTTATCTGTTGTGGAAGGGATCTTCATAGACTTCTTATTAGCGGCAAAATCAAATGCTTCTTGCCCAAATAGAGATAAGGAAAAGAACAAGAGAACAGCCGATAAGAGCAGGTGATTCATTTGGAATATATTTTAATGATGATAAAGATAGAAATAGTAGGAATGAAATAAATTTGAGAGATGCGTTTTTCTTGTATTAAAGTATAATTTTGTTTCAGACTAAGTCAGTAAAAATGCCCTATGCCTATTAATATACCAGAGACACAGAAGGAAAGAATTGTCATCGTCGGAGCGGGATTTGGAGGCTTCATGCTCGCCAGAAAATTATGTAAATCTGAGTATCAGATCGTACTATTAGATAAGAATAACTATCATCAGTTTCAGCCTTTGTTTTATCAGGTAGCTATGGCTGGTCTAGAGCCCAGTTCTATTTCTTTTCCTCTGAGGAAGGCATTTCAGTCCAATAATAATATACATATCAGAGTCGCAGAGCTACTAGAAATAGATCAAGATAAAAAGCAGATTGTGACGGACTGTGGCTATGCTAACTATGATCACTTAGTCATAGCCACTGGAGCGACAACTAATTTTTTCGGAAATGAAAGTATAAAGAAACATGCCTTTCCACTTAAGTCTATCAGTGAATCTCTTCACCTCCGTAACCATATATTTCAGGATTTAGAGAATGCGCTAATGACTAGAGACTTTGATGATCGACAAGGATTTATCGATGTCATCATCGTCGGTGGCGGACCTACTGGTGTCGAGCTTGCAGGAGCATTGGCAGAGATGAAAAAGTATATCCTACCCAAAGATTATCCAGAGTTAGACAAAGATGAAGTAGATATCTATCTGATCCAGAGTGGTGAGAGACTACTCCCTGGTATGTCGGAAAGAGCAGGGGAGAAGGCCAAGCAATTCTTAGAAGAGATAGACGTCAAAGTTCGGCTGAATACCAGAGTGATAGACTATGATGGAACATATGTCTACATGAAGGATGGAGGGAAAATCAGAACGGATAAAGTCGTTTGGGCTGCAGGCATCAAGTGCCCAAAGTTCAAAGGCCTTTCAGATGATCTCTATGCCAGGGGTAATCGGCTGATCGCACATGATGATCTGCGAGTCAAAGGCACGCAGAACATATATGCCATAGGAGATGCTGTCAGCATCACAAGCGAAGCTTATCCATACGGCCATCCTCAGGTGGCACAGACAGCGATTCAGATGGCCAGGCACTTAGCCAAACAATTTAAAAAATCAGAAAAGAAAGCATTCACCTATAAGGATTTAGGCTCTATGGCGACGATAGGTCGGAATCGAGCTGTGGCAGACATCGGTAAGCGCAGAATGACAGGATTTTTTGCATGGATCATGTGGCTCTTTGTCCATTTATTTGCCATCGTCGGAGTGAAGAATAAGATCATTGTGTTCCTGAATTGGATATGGAATTACTTTACCTATGATCAGTCATTGAGGTTGATCATTAAGCCATATAAGAAGGAGGAGTGAGATTTTATCATTTTGATATATCCGTACCTACGGCACGATGATTATTCATTTACCGATGTATCATACCTACGGCATGATGATTTTTCATGATTTGGGTTTTACCGATATATCGCACCTACAGCACGATTGAATTTCTATCATATATATCTAAATCAAGAAATCCTCTAATCAAGAAAATCAAGGTTTAGACAGAAGAAACCCTCAAATCATTAAAATCAAAATTTCACATTAAAAAATCAGTAGCATATCTCAGTACTTCATTAAAATTTTTACTTTTAGAAATCATTGAATACTAAAACCTTGACATGAAAAACTTATCTATAATCTTCTCTTTCTGCTTTACCTTCCTCTTACTTGTAACTACGATTGATGCGCAAGAACTGAAAAATGAAAACCAATTCTTAGGTATGTGGACTCTGGATATAGAAAATGGCAATGTGGGATGGCTTCATGTCCATGAAGATAATGGCTACTTAGATGCTTCCGTGATGTGGGAAGGGGGTAGCGTGCTACCTGCAGGACATGCATACCTGGCTGATGATCATACACTGGTGGTCACCAGAGTATTTGAGAAAGAACTGCCTGATACGAACGAGAGAAAGCATTATCTGAGTTATGTCATCCGTTTTACAAAAGTGAAAGACGAAATCATAGGGCACTTCGAAGGCCCCAGATGGGACGGTAATGGAGAAGTATCCCTTGCATGTATCGGTAAGAAACTACCTCCGATGAATGATGCCCCAGATCTAAGTAAAGTTAAGTATGGTTCAGCTATTAATTTATTCAACGGGAAAGATCTCTCAGGATGGAGCATCATTCATCCAAGTCATAAAAATGGATTTAAAGTCGTCAATGGCGAATTAAGAAATGATCCGACTCAGATTGCAGGAGAAGATTACATCTATTATGGCAACCTGAGGACAGCTCAAGAATTTGAAGATTTTAATCTGAATCTGGAAGTTAATGTTCCTGAGGGAGACAACAGCGGAATCTATCTAAAAGGCATTTATGAAGTGCAGGTCTATGACTCTTATGGAAAGGAACTTGATTCGCATCATATGGGGGCACTCTACAGCAGGATCACACCGAGCGTGGCAGCTGAGCGACCAGCTGGCACATGGCAAACCTTAGATATCACATTATTAGATCGCCACGTGACCATTAAGCTGAATGGTCAGACCATCATAGATAATCAGCCTGTACTTGGCCCGACGGGAGGTGCTATCATGTCTGATGTATTTGCTCCAGGACCTATCTTCCTACAAGGGGATCATGGCAATGTAGCTTATCGTAATATTGTCTTGAAGCCTATTTTATAGAGAAAAGAAAAGAAGATTAGTTGATTAGTTGATTTGATGCTTAACTGATTGGAGAATTTATAAAATGTATAGGCATCTCAGGAGAGAATCGATATTTTTTTGTTGCGATAGCTTACTTCTTAGTTTGAGTGGGACATGAGTATGAGTCTACTGTAATTGTAGAACGGAGATATCTTGACTATTGAAAGAAATCTGGTCTCCTACCTTACGCCCTATCAGCGCATGAGCAATAGGGGATTGTGCAGATACGCAGTAGTAGAGCTGGTCCTCAATCTTAATTTTTCCAATGCCGATAGCAATGAAATAAATACCATGAGAAGTGATCACTAAGCTTCCTTCAATAATCTGAGTTGAAACTTTATCTATCTCAAGACTCAATAGCTTTTTATGTTCTTGTATGGTCTGTGCCAGTTGGGCTTTGTTCTTGGCTTCTTCTATCTGAAGCATGGCTCTGCTGGTCTCAAATTTATCTCCAGCACTACTTTTTGTTTCTTCATCGCGAGCGGTTATGATGGATTCAAGAACTTGATTGAAGGTGTCAATCTTGAGATTGATTTTGTCGAGACAGGCTTGATGGAGCTGAGCTTTGATATCAGAATAGTTTTGATGATAGAAGTAGCAAGATAGTCTTATTCTCGTGGCAGAATTTTTATATCCATTTTGATTTCAACTTTCTATTTTTAATCTTACATCCATATTGGTCTTTTCAGGAATGTTGGACGTTTACTATTCAGATTAAGTTTTCTGATGCTATGATCTTGGCTTTAGTCTTCCCTAATATGATCGGCTTATTATTTTTTTTTCCAGAAGTGAAAGAGGAATTGAATCGATATCTATTGATGATAAAAAAAGTTAAGTCGTGAATAAGCATTAATTTAACAGCATAATTGATTCAATATGTTGATACCGCTTATATTTCTTGTCCTTAGTACTGGCTTTGTCGTCACCTTATTAATGGCACTAATGAAGATGTTGGGTAAAGACTGGGATAAAGAACCATTTACTGGGGCATCTGTCTTTTCTTTATTTAAATTACCATTATTATTTTTTCTATTTTTTGTGATATTCGTAATGGTCATACTACCAAAGATGGAGGGCTGACTGTAGCTGGTCTCTTTCATTTTTTTCTTTTGAAATAAGGTGTAAGATGCCGTATAGTGATTGATTAATTAGGTTTTGGATTAGGCTTATTTACGGGTCAGTACGGTCAACTATGGTAAGCTAAGTATAGCTAAACTCGAAATATATAGGTTTACTGGTCTAAAAAGTTCTGCTCCAATTTCTCTTCGGTATAAGGATAGGTATTTTAAAGAACAATTCCCACTGAAAAAATGTCATTTTGGAAATGAATTTTTGACATTTAAATATTAAGATATTCTTATCATATATTTTGGGTTCTGAAAAAATGTCAGATTTTTTCTACTGGTATAATGATTGATCATATGTTAGATGTATTCTAATATTGAACCATTAAAATTTTAAGTCATGTTACCAGTAAAATCAAATTTACTTCCGACAGTCTCAAAGTTTTTTGAAGACGATTGGAATAGTCTATTCGATTGGTCTAATCGAAATTATTTAAAACCTACAACTTCACTGCCTTCAGTAAATATTGAGCAGACTAGTGATTCTTATATTATTCAGATGGCTGTCCCAGGTCTGAAGAAGGAGGATTTCAGTATTGAATTAAGGAATAACGCTTTAATCATTAAGGCAGAATCTTCACATCAAAGCGAGGATAATGATGAGAAGTATTTCACCCGCCGAGAATTTAATTTTAATTCTTTTCAGCGGGTATTCCATCTTAATCATAAGGTCGTGGATCATCAGAAAGTAGATGCGACATATGAAGATGGGATTCTATCTGTTCATATAGCAAAACAGGAAAAGGCTAAGGAAAAACCTTCCCGCCTGATTGCAGTAAAATAATTCGTTCAGCAAAACGACTCAAATGAAAGAGGGATTTATCATTACGCATGCAGATGGTGAAAGGGTTAAAAGCGTGAATGGTTTATTAGAAGAAGTTAGAGATAAAAAGGAGGACTAATGATTGAAGGTGTATATGAGGATATACTTGGTAAATATTACTATGCATTTGGAATGTAATTAGCGTATCTATAAATCCAGATATCTGAATAGTATGGTTAATAATTAAGTGCGCTCATTGTTAAATTAAAATTTAGAGAAACCCAGATAGAAATGTATAGGGGCATTTTATCTAAATGCGAAAATGTTCGCATTAGATTGGGTTTTTTAATGATTCTCAGGTATTGAGAAAGCCCTCTTTGCGCAGCAGCAAAGGGGGCATTTTTTGATACTTTAATAAAGTAATAGATAAATTCTGGGCCCTAATATTTTCAATGATGTTATTAAAGAGATATACTCACCCGATGCACACCAGGCTGATACTTCTTTTTTAAGAGGCTTTCCACAGTCTTATAATGTACTTCATTAGATAAGAAGTCTACATCTGTGATGTCTACGATCAGGATCGGAAAGGAAAGGATATTCCTGAAATATTCAAAATAGGAATTCTGTATGTTCTGAAGATATGCGTCTGAAATATCTTGCTCATATTCTCTACCTCTACTCTTGATTAGTTTTAAAAGTTCAGGTATACCTCTATGGAAATAGACGATGATATCTGGTTGAGGAAATGAACTGTTGAACACATTGAAAATCTTATTGAACATCCTGTATTCTTCTTCTGTCAGATTCTTACGGGAAAATAGAAGAGACTTGATAAAGGCATAGTCTGCGACTGTAAAGGATGTGAATAAGTCTTGATTGACAAGATGTCTCTGTAGCTGCTTCTGACGTTCAGTTAGAAAAAAGAGCTCTACTGTAAATGCAAATCGTTCAGGGTTTTCATAAAAGAAAGGGAGAAACGGGTTTTCTTCGAAATCTTCTAAGATGACCTTGCATCCATACTGATTGCCTAGCTTCTGGCAGAAAGAAGTCTTGCCTGATCCGATGTTGCCTTCTACTACGATATAGTTGTATGGGAATGGGTTATTTTCCAATGATTCTCACAGCTGATTGGTCTAAGCTGGCAAGATATAATTCTTCGATGGTCTTTTGTAAGATTGGGTGGATAAACATATGATTAATTTCTTTCATGGGTGCCAGCACAAAATTTCGCTCCTGAATGTATGGATGAGGGACAGTCAGCTTAGGGGTGTCCACTTGCTTCTGATCTATGAATAGGATATCTATATCTATAATACGATCCCCCCATTTCTCATGCTTCTGCCGACCCATGACAAATTCTATTTTTTCTATAGCTGAAAGGACCTTAGCAGGATTGCGATATGACTCTACCACCACTACATTATTAATAAATGTAGCTTGCTCTTTCAGTCCCCATGGTTCTGTCTCATAGTCAGATGATCGAGCTGTGATCGTCCCCATATATTGGCTGATGTAATGCTCAGCTTTACGTATGTTTTCTTGCTTAGGCTCGTGATTAGAGCCCAGTCCTAAGTAGATATTTGCCAATCTTGATTTTTACTTTATTTGCCTATGGCTGTTAGATATTTGGTTAATTCTCTTTTCACCACAGGGAATAATAGTATCAATGCGATCATATTAGGGAATACCAGGGCTAGAATCATAGCATCTGAGAAAGTCCACACAGCGCTCATATCACCTGCTGCGCCGATCACGACGAATGCAAGAAATAAGAACTTATAACTTAAGTCCGCAAATTTACTCTTACCAAAAAGATACATCCATGACTGCAATCCATAGTATGACCATGAGATCATCGTCGATACTGCAAAAAGAACCACAGCTACGGTTAAGAATGGTCCAGCAAATGGGATATAAGAACCGAATGCTGCAGAAGTAATACCAGCACCCTGAAGTGATTCTCCTCCGATGACCACAGTACCACTGCCATCTCCACCGTAAAGGAACTCACCTTGCCCAGTATTAAATATAATGATGACTAAAGCTGTCATCGTGCATATGACCACAGTATCTATGAATGGCTCCAGAAGTGCGACTAAACCTTCTGATGCAGCGTACTTAGTTTTTACAGCTGAGTGGGCTATAGATGCCGAACCTGCACCTGCCTCATTAGAGAATGCCGCTCGCTGGAATCCCACGATGAGTACACCGAATAGTCCTCCTAATCCTGCTTGCGGATTAAAAGCTTGTGAAAATATCTGACCGAAAGCATCATCCACCAATGAGAAATTAGTAAAGATGATGTACAGACATGCGATGATATACATGACTGCCATGAATGGAACGACTTTTTCTGTGACAGAAGCAATACGTTTGATCCCACCTATGATGATTATTCCTACGAAAAACATAAGGATCAATCCAATAATCGTCCGAGCACTACCTCCTGTCATATTGAATGAAGAGGCTATCTCTTGTGCTGCCTGATTAGACTGTGCTGCATTACCACCGCCAAAGGAAGCACCTACACATAAGATCGCGAATATCGCAGCGAGTACTTTACCTAAGCCAGCCATTCCTCGTTCTTTTAGACCTTTTGTCATATAGTACATAGGTCCTCCGTATACTGTCCCATCTTCTCCGACATCTCTATATTTTACGCCCAGTGTACATTCGACAAATTTGGTAGACATCCCTATCAGTCCACATAGGATCATCCAGAATGTGGCTCCTGGTCCGCCTAAAGCTATGGCAAGTGCCACACCTGCTATGTTTCCATTACCTACAGTCCCTGAGACTGCCGTAGCGAGTGCCTGAAAGTGACTGACTTCTCCATCTTGGCTCTCATCACGTATCGTATCTACTAAGTCACCGCCTTGTACATTGACATTCACATTCTCATGTGCGCTATGTCCTTCTATATCATCATATTTTCCACGGACCACATTGATAGCGAGCGGAAACCGTCTAACATTTATAAAACCAAAGTAAAAAGTGAAGAAAAGAGCACCTGAGACTAAGAGTATGATGATAGTCGGAATACCCTGTCCAAAGATTGCTTCAGTACCTGGAAAGATATGAAGGACGATATTTCCCCATGCATCTGCTATTGGAGTGAACCATTCGTTTATTCTTTCGTCAATTCCTTGAGCCATCAGAGCATGCGCTAATAATAGGAAGAGGAAGGTGTGTAAGGTTTTTTTCATTAGTTTTTACAGCTTAATTTCGAAAGTCAAGGTAATGAATATATTGGAAATCCAATAAAGGCTAAATATGATACGATTATGCTATATTCCGCCTAATAATTGTACAACAGACCTTACTCATTGTCTCTTTTGCCAGTCAGGATCTAACTTTATCAATCTTCTGAAAGATTTAGAGGTTTAGATGGATAAATTATTATGAGTGAATTAAATATTACTTAATATTGTAATATGTATGTGAGTTTTAATCAAGTTTGGTTTGATAAGTGCTTTTCGTTATTCTTATTGGTCTTCATTTTAGGTTGTCAAGACAGCACTAAGAGAGTCCCTACTTCAGGGGAAGAGAGCATAGAAGTGACGATAGATCAGAGTGCTGGTGAGAAATACATAGTGAATGAGAGGGCAGAAGAGGCGCCATCCTATTTACCACTTCCATTTAACTTAGGCTATATCAGAGGATTAGAGTCAGAAAAAACTCGCTGTGTGATTTTAAGTCAGAGATTAGATAAAAGGAGTCGGCTAGCCGTCACGCCGATTGCTTTGTTTTCTATGAAAGAATATGGTGTTGATATTAATTATATCATTGTAGTGCCAGAAGCAAAAGATTTAAAAACGATTCCAATCTCAAGTTTTTCGGATTTAACGACGAAGTATATATCGATAAAAAATATTATTGAAAATTGGATGTTACATAGGTGCGGATTTAATTGTAGTGAAAATAAGGGTTGGGGTGGCGCATCTGCTGCCTTCAAAAAAATTGAAAACTTGAATGCAGACCAGTAATATAAGACATGAAGTATTGTTCAAAAGCTAAGAAGATTAAGTCTGTGTCACATACACCTTCAAAAGACCAAGCTTTAATATCACCATCTATTCAGATTGATGGAGAGACTTCCTTAGTATTGTTTGATCAGATCGGTAAGTTTAAAGAAGATTGGGAGAAGATTATTCCTTCTAATATTTTCTTTTCTGTTCCGTTTCTTGAACTAATAGAGAATGACCCTCCTGTAGGGATCAAGCCATTCTATGCTTTACTTACGCGAGATGGAACTCACATAGCCCTGCTGAGCCTTCAGTTAAAAGCGATAGACCTCGCTGAAAGTATGAATCTCGATGCAGACTCCGAAGAGATGAGCATGTCTCAGAAAATAGCACAGTCTGCTAAAAAGGCCGTAGCGAAAATTACAAAATTCAATACGCTGATCTGTGGGAATGTATTACTCACAGGTGAGTATGGATTTTATTTTGCAGATAAGACCATCTTATATGCTGATCAGTTTCAGCTGGTAGAGTCGGCGCTCGATCAGATCATAAAAACACTACCACAGTTCGGATATAAAGCAGGTCCTATCCTCATGAAGGATTTTTATGGAGATAAAGAATTCTCTATTAATGATAATATAAATAGCACCTTCACAGAGTTTGCCGTGCAGCCTAATATGATCTTTCAGTTGAAAGAGGACTGGAAGAACTTTGATGACTACATGGCTGCTATCAAGTCTAAGTATAGAGTCAGAGTCAAACGAGCGATTAAGAAACTAGGAGAAGTAGAGAAGAGAGAGCTTAGCTTAGATGATATCACAGAGCATAATCAGCGCTTATATGACCTCTATATGGAGACGGCTAATGAAGCTGACTTTAATCTATTTACCCTTCCAGTCCACTACTTTACCAATCTCAAGAAATACCTGCAAGAGAAAATTAAGATAGTGGCTTACTTCCTCAATGGAGAAATGATCGGCTATTACACCATCTTATTCAATTCCGAATATATGGAAGCCCACTACTTAGGCTATGATAAGTCAAAGAATGGACAGCGACAGATCTACCTCAATATGCTCTTCGATCTGGTGAAGGAAGGAATAAATCATCAAGTGGGAACTATTCAATTCGCAAGGACAGCACTTGAAATTAAAAGCTCAGTAGGTGCAGTGCCTTATGATATGCACTGCTATCTCAAGCATCCTAAGAAAGCGCTTAATGCGATAGCACCGCGAATGCTTTCCTTCATGGTGCCAGTAGAAGACTGGCAGCCCCGATCGCCTTTTAAATAGTTTCGGTAAAGCGACACGACCTAATCATACCTTAGATGTATTGATGCTATTTTATACAGAGAGCTATCTGTAGGAAATTACATCGAGTATCATACCCGAAAGAGATAGTTTTGCTGGTTTAAAAAATCCTAAACCAGTCTCTCTTCGGTATATACTTATTCATTGGATCCATAGAACTATGGATAAGCATCTCGAACAATAAAAAATACTCGTCCAGTTTTCGGTTGCTGATATAAAATCATCTTCGCTACTTTACATCTAAATGTAAAGAATGAAATTTAAAGATTTACATAATCAAAATAAGCCATTACTCATTGGAAATGTATGGGACGTACCTAGCACAAAAACGGCTGAGAGATTAGGCTTTCAAGCTATTGGAACATCAAGTGCGGCTGTTGCCTCACTATTAGGATATAATGATGGTGAGGAAATGGAGTTTTCTGAGTTAGAATATTTCGTCAAGCGCATTGCACTTAGTACAAAGCTGCCGCTTTCAGTTGATTTAGAATCAGGCTACAGTCGAAATCCAGTAGACATAGCAGATCATGTGATGCGGCTGGCAGACATTGGGGCAGTCGGAATTAACATAGAGGATAGTATCGTCGAAGAAAAACGAATATTATTAGATGCAGAAGAATTCGCTGCAGCCATAAGAGAAGTAAAGCAAATCTTAGAGCAGGCAAGTATTGATATATTTCTAAATATTCGAACAGATACTTTTATCTTACATAAAGAAAATGTGATCAATGAAACTAAAAATAGAATCAGACTCTACGAAAATGCTGGAGCTGATGGAATTTTCACTCCTTGTATTGAAAAAAATACAGACATAGCAGAGATCGCCAACAGCACTGACTTACCTCTCAATGTGATGTGTATGCCTAATCTATCTGACTTTAAGACATTAGCTGGACTGGGAGTGAGGCGAATCAGTATGGGTAATTGGCTATTTGATAATATGTACAGCCAGTTCGAAAACACGACAAGAGAAATAATTAATCATCAGTCATTCAAATCAATATTTTAATGCGAATCATTGATGATAGAAAAATTGAAACCTACTATAAAGCTTTGCTAGACAGAGATCAAAGCTATGTCGGAATATTCTTTGTGGGTGTAAAAACGACTTTAGTCTTTTGTATAGCTACTTGTAGGGCCAGAAAACCTAAGCTAAAAAATGTAGAATTCTATACTTCCTTTAAAGAGGCATTAGAGAACGGATATAGGCCGTGCAAAATCTGTAAACCAACAGAAAATGCTCATGAAGCTCCCGAACAGGTAGAAATGGCGATTACATTAGTCAAAGAAAATCCTAAAGAAAAAGTAAGCGACTCTCAACTTCGCAAACAGAATATTAGTCCAGAAGTAGTGCGCAGGTGGTTCAATAAAAACTACGGTATGACTTTTCAGGCATATCAAAGAATGTATAGGATCAACAATGCCTTTCAAGAATTAAAAAATGGAAAAAATACAACTACCGCTGCTTATGACTCGGGCTATGAGTCTTTAAGTGGATTCGGTTATACCTATAAAAAGATTATAGGTAAGTCGCCTCAGCAGAGTACAGATCATAATTTGATCTTAATTAGCCGCTTGACCACCCCATTAGGACCAATGTTTATTTGTGCGACAGACCTAGGTATTTGTTTATTGGAGTTCGTGGATATGTGTATGCTTGAATCAGAATTTAAAGACTTGCAAAACCGACTAAGTGCAAATATCATCTCGGGTGAGAATAAACATATAAAGCAAGCAAAAAAAGAGCTTCAAGAATATTTTAATGGGAAAAGAAAGTCCTTTGATGTAGATCTTGTAACGCCGGGAACCGATTTTCAAATTTTGGTTTGGACTTATTTACAAGAAATCGAGTATGGGAAAACGATCAGCTATCAGCAGCAGGCAGTGAAGATGAACAAGCCAAAAGCAATTAGAGCCGTCGCATCCGCAAACGGTCTCAATCGGATAGCGATTATAGTGCCTTGTCATAGAGTCATCGGAAAGAGGGGGAGTATGAATGGATATAGCGGAGGTATAGAGCGCAAGCGATGGTTAATAGACCACGAACACAAAAATACGATAGCTTATCTATGCTAAATTAATGAATCATTTTTTGGTAGATTAGCTGATGTGAGATTGAAGCACTTCTTCAGTATTGGGATTTTACTATTATATGGCTATCAGATGGGAATGACTCAGAGGTATGAGCCAGAAAGGAGCCATAAGTTTTTTGAAGATTCTTTGAGTAGCTCACTCAGTTTTTGCAGCTATGCTAATTCTTTTTTGAAAAATAATGAGTATTTCAGTCCTTACACTCAGGGATTTACCGGAATTGGTGTTTTCTTTCAGCCGCAGCTCAGGTATCAGTTAGATGCTAAGACTAAGATCCATATTGGCTATCACTTCTTAAAGTACTCTGGTCTTAATTCGGTCAGTGAGTCCATTCCATTATTTCGGTTAGAGCATCAGTTTTCTTCTTTTTTCACTTTAGTCATGGGACAATTATACAGTGGTCTACACCACGATTTAGAAGAGCCGCACTACAGAATAGATCGGGACTATCAGAATAATGTAGAATACGGCATCCAGTTATTTTTAGATAAAGAGTGGATTCACGTAGATAGTTGGCTGCACTGGGCTCAGTTCATTCAGCGGAATGATCCTTTTCCAGAGAGCATTTTTGCTGGTCAGAATTATGATATTAGATTATTTGAAAATGAAGTATTTGGACTATACGCCAATGCAGAGTTATTGATCTCTCACCAAGGCGGGCAGATAGATGTCCCTTCTGATATAGATAGGACTTTACTGAATACCATGATAGGGGTAGCTCCCCAATGGAAATTAGCTCCGCATAAAAGCATCACGCTGCAAGCTCAATATTATATCTCAAAAGTGAATAAGCAAGTGGCTGATGTGACTTCTGAGTTTTATTATCCATATGAAAGTGGTAGTGGCCTATTACTCCGCGGAAGGTTAGAGTTGCATGATATTTCTGCTTCATTAAGTTATTGGACTTCACAAGAATATATCTCTTCGATCGGAGAGAGTCTTTATGAATCGATTTCTGATTTTGATCGGTCCATACGGCAGCCATCTCGTAAGATGGTCGTCGGGAGGATAAGTTACGATAGGCCCATTTCAGATTATTTAGATATTGAATTACAATCGAATGCTTATTTTGATTTAGATGATTCCCACTTAGATTATAGCTATCAGCTTACTCTTAGATTAGACTTTAGTGTGATATTGAATTGATGACATTTAAGTATATTGGTGATCAATTATAAGAATAAAAGCTAAGAAAATAATATGAGCCAATATGTACATGGTTATTCTCAGACTGAGGCGACTCGCCTCAATGACCAAGCAAATTCTTTGGCAGAACTTATACATCATGACTCGATATGGGAAGAGGAATCAGTAATCCTTGAAGCAGGCTGCGGAGTAGGAGCACAGACTAAGATCGTAGCAGTTCAGAATCCAAAATGCCAATTTATTTCAATTGATATTTCTGGTGAATCTATCAGTGAGGCAAAGCAGCTTATCGATTCGGCAGATATTAATAATGTAAAGTTTCAGGAGGCAAATATTCTTAATCTACCTTTTGAAGATGATAGCTTTGATCATATATTTCTATGTTTCGTCTTAGAGCATCTGACTAATCCTACTGAAGCGTTAGAAATATTAAAAAGCAAATTGAAAGAAGGCGGTAGCATCACCCTGATCGAATGTGATCATGGGTCTACTTATTTTCACCCTCACAGTGATATAGCCAAGCGAGCGATACAGTGTCAAGTAGAATTACAAAAAAGAAAGGGAGGTGATGCTAATATTGGCAGAAAACTATATCCTTATTTAGAAAAGGCGGGCTTTGAAGAAATTGATGTTTCCCCGCGCCAAGTATATGTGGATGATTCGAAGCCGGATTGGGTAGAAGGTTTTACTAAGAATACTTTTTCAGCGATGATCGAAGGTGTGAAAGAAGAGGCGATAGAGCAGGGACTTATAGATCGTACTTCTATGGAAAAAGGCATTGCCGACTTGTACAGGACAGCAGAAGGAGGAGGTACGTTTTGCTATACTTTTTTTAAAGGTAAAGGAATTAAATTATAGATCTTCAGCCTTTAGAATGACCGTATTTATATATTCGAATATTATAACCATACACATTAACTAACCTCATAAAATCAAATCATCATGAATCGAGAAACTAATTTACCAAAGTCCTATTGGGTCATTTCCATCATTGGATTAATATGGAATTTGATGGGTTGTTTTAATTGTTATTTGGAATATACTTATTGGTCTAATCCAGATTCCAGAAGTGTGCTTGGTCCAGACCTAGCTGCGATGTATGATACGATGCCTATGTGGATGTACATTATCTTTGCCGTAGCGGTGACTACAGGAACATTAGGATGCATAGGTTTATTGATGAGAAAATCGTGGGCTGTTCCTTTATTCTTAGTGTCATGGGTCAGTGTGATCGTGCAGATGGGTTACTTCATATTAGCTTCTGGTATCTTGAAGATTAAAGGCCCTACCGCTGTGATCATGCCAATTCTTGTCATCATGATTGCTGCATTTTTATACTTCTATGCAAAGGGAAGTAAAGCAAAAGGATGGCTTAGCTGATATTAAAAATATGAAGAAAAAGATTGATGCACATACATTTTTTCTGAAGTAGTATGGCATCAAATTATGTTATAGTATATAGGGGCATTCAGAAGTAAAGCATAAACACATTTTCTATAGATGCAAAGCTTACTTGCACTCGCCGTGCGGGCCTTACTGCCCACCCGTACTCAGTGGTCCGGTTCCTTCTTTATCATAGATACATTTAGAATCTATGATTTCCGACGTTGTCGGAACCATTCAGTCTTAATTGCAAAAAAAGTAAGCATTCCGATAGCTATCGGAAGCTATGCCAGCTAATGCCACCCCACCCGAGGACAAATCCTCGGTTCCTTCATTATTCAATGTCCATTTGGGACATTGAATTCCCTACAGGACCATTCAGTCTTGGGTACCTGGCAGGCAGCCGCCACTTCTAAAAATCCCTTTACGATTCTAAAAAGATTTTCGCAAATAAGACTATGGGAAGATTAGTCTATTAAGTGACAGTCATGAATTTGATTTGAACACGTTTACCCTGAATTATTACCTCGCTTTTAAGGGTTTTGGCAATAAACGGGGTAACGAATCTAATCCAGATAAAAAGCAACCTAAAAAGTATTTGACAGAATTAAATTATACCCAAATATTTGTACAGATTTTAACCTAAAAGTGCTAAAGTCATATCAGCTTGACTAACAGTTCTCTTACTTCTGAATTTATTTACTACTACTGAACATGCCTATCTATTTATTATAATATTTGACGATGGCGTGTCTTGATTTAGTTTCATCTATCAGTACATTTCCGACTTTAACACCTTTTATAGGTGTGGCTATAGTATATGCTTGATCACCAGGGTACACATCAATAAAATTTTGATTTGTATAATAGCTAAAAAATTGCTTGACTCCTAAAAAATTAAGTGAGGCACTGGCATCATATTTCATAATGAATCGACGACCCTGAGAGCTATTATATGTTTTTTCGTCGACTTTTATTGAGCTTTCAGTGCCACCAGCTATAAAAAGTATTTTATCATGATCAAGATCCATTTCTAAAGAAATGTATTTTTCGTCATGTTCAAAAGATGTAGTTGAAGTTATGCTGAGTGATTGGTCAAATTTGATGATGCCTACACCATAATTATCAGTAAAACCAAAAGTGCTATATCCAGCAGTCGGGTTACCGTGCCTGAATGAAGTCTTATATACGACTAATAAGTAGACCTCATTGTTTATGTCCTTAGCTATATGGGAAGACCTGATTTCGTCTAAACTGCCAATGTTATTTGCCGCTATAAAAACACCTTCTTCATCATACTTTGTAATATTTACATTTGATTTATCAGCTGCTGTAGAAGAAACTATTATGTTACCCAAAAAATCAGTCTGAATATCTGCTATTGGGTCTTCATTGTCAATGATAGAAAGTAGTGTAGCATTACTATCAAAAATTTTAATTAAGCCATTATTGCCTCCTAAATAAAACTCTCCATCTTCTCTTAAAGCTGCTACGTACAGCGCATCATCATCAAGTAAGTTGAATTGAATGACTGAGCCATTATCTGGGTTAAGAGTAGCAACCCATGATTTACTTTGATTAGGGGTAGCAACAAAACTTCCGATCTCTACTCCATAAGATTTATATCCTACGATAATAATATTTCCTTGTTCATTGACTTCTATGTCAACCATGTATCCAGACATTTTAATTTCTATCTCCCAGATCAATTCTCCTTTTTTAGAATATTTACGGACAAAATCTAAGTCATTGTCTAAAAGCTCAGATAGTGCATATACATTTCCATATCCATCGACGCTGATCCCAATATGGTAGTCCTCACCATAATTCATCACATGTGGCCATGCAGTAAGATTACCTGTATCTTCTCCGTGATTTCGATTTTGGTAGAGACAGTCCCAGTGACCGTTGATGTATATCCTCAGACAGTGAAACTCCGTATCATATATCATCAATCCTTCCGCAGGATTAGAGATGTGCAATATGTCGCAAAAGTCCATTCTGGGTATCAGTAAGCCTTTATTATTGCTTTGTACTTCTAGCTGAGCAGATGGGTGAGGCTGAAGATCTGAATCTCCCACAATCAATGGAATATTGGAACTCGTGTACATGTCTTGACCAGTCGATTTTTTATCAGAATCAGCTGTGGTATTTTGGCCCACAAGGATGTTTGCAATAAATAAAATTAAAATAGTTGAGCAATGTTTAAAGGTATACATATTGTTAAATTTGACGTTAGTAAATAATAGTACAGATGATGTAGTTCTCTTAGCAGACTTTAAATATTAACTCAATAGTACGCTACGCAGTTAGAAGTACATCTTCTTAGTAATACCTTTATAAGCTCAAATAATTAAAAACGTGACATAAAATAGCTGAGAAAAATTCTGAAGAATACCGCGAATGTATAATACTCAACTTTTGGTACTCATAAAACCCTCACTAGTCTTCTACAAATAAGTATATAAAAATCTGTGCGTTATTCTCAGGGCTACCCACGAATCAATAAGCACTTGCACTGATTCTATGCGGGAGCTATTTTACTTTAGAATATAAGTTGAGTTTAAGACTATGTGTTGAAGAGTCTGCTGTACTGTAATTACAGAGCACATAGTCTTTTATTTTAGGGACACAACAGATTATCTTCAACAGAGGGCACGAGCCCTTGGATTTACCTTGGTCAAGATTTTGCATGAATAAAACCCAATGGTTGAATTATCAATAAAATAAAATCAACAAGGCATACAAGAATAATTATTCTTATGAAGGAGCGTGATGTCATCTACGTTATAGACATTTTTCATATGCTGAGTATTGTGCATTTCTTCTATGATAAATTTCTTATCGTCGTACTGAGCATTTTTAGGTTGTGCGTTCTGTATCTCTTCTGTAGCCCAGGTACTGTGAACTTTCTTCGTATTCTGAGAGAAGAAAAATATACCGGTCAGTAACAATAGACATGCGGCAGAGGATATGATGCTGAATCGCTTGTATCTGCGAGACTTGCTCTTATGGACATCGACTTCGAGCTTCGCTTCCAGCCTGTCCCATAGCTTATCATCTACTTTTACTTCTGTAGAGACTTCTGCTTGCGTCAGTAACTCATCTAATTCTGTAGATGATATAGGTCTGCCTTCTTGATTAACTAACATTTACTTTGTAATTTTTTTTTACCAAGCTCTGCATTCTTTTTTTTGCCAGTATGAGCTGGGACTTTGATGTATTGATGCTTATCTGTAATATTTCCGCTATCTCTCTGTGTTTATATCCTTCGATCACATAGAGATTAAAGACTGTGCGATATCCTGTCGGTAGTTTATTCATGACTTTTAGCAAGTCTTCATAGGCCAGTCGATCTTCCACTGTGACAGCTGATCCTATATCTATGTTATTGATTTCCACTTGCATTTTGAAGTTATTCTGCTTTCTCAAGCTCATGAGGCATTCATTTACGATGATTCGCCTCATCCATCCTTCGAAACTGCCGCTTCCTGAGTACATATCTATCTTCGTCAATATCTTATGAAATCCCTGTATCAGTGCATCCTCTGCATCCTCAGAATGCCTCATGTATCGCTTGCAGATGCTGAGAAAGAGCGGTGAATACTTAGAATATAACTCCTTCTGAGCTTCTCGGTTTTGCTTTCTACATTTCGATATGAGTGTTTCTATATCCATCGGTTATCCATCTATCATACAAGGTCTTTCGACTATTAGATGGTATAATATATGATTTTGGTGTGTCATCAGGGAAAGAAAGTATAATTTTACGCCACTTAAACAAAGTTAGAACGTATGCAGCTTAAAAATGGGGAATACTTATTTCCGGGAGACATCTCAGCTTTATCCTTATGCGAGAAGTATGGATGCCCAGTCTATGTCTATGATTACGATACGATCAAGAGACAGTATGAAAGATTGACTAACGCTTTCGATGTAAAATCTCTTAAGATTAACTATGCATGTAAGGCATTGAGCAACATCAACATTTTAAAGTTATTTAAACAGATGGACTCTGGCTTAGATACAGTGTCTATACAGGAAGTAAGGATAGGTCTTCAGGCTGGTTTTTCGCCTAATGACATCATCTACACACCTAATTGTGTATCGATAGAGGAGATCACTGAGGCGGTTAAGCTTGGCGTCAGAATAAATATAGATAACATCTCTATATTGGAGCAGTTCGGTCAGTTATTCCCTAAATATCCAATCTGTATCAGAATTAATCCTCATATCATGGCCGGCGGTAATTCTAAAATATCTGTCGGTCACATTGACTCTAAGTTTGGGATATCCTTTCATCAGATGCCACATGTCCTTCGCGTCGTGAAAGCGACAGGACTTAAGGTAGAAGGACTGCATATGCACACAGGATCAGAAATATTAGATACAGAAGTCTTCTTAATCGGTGCTGATATATTATTTAAGCAAGCGAAAGAATTCGCAGATCTTGATTACTTAGATTTTGGAAGTGGATTCAAGGTATCGTATAAGAATGATGGCATAGAGACAGATATCGAAGACTTAGGGAAGCAAATCTCCAAGCGATTTAATTTCTTTTGTAAAGAATATGGTAGAGACTTAACGCTCATGTTTGAGCCAGGTAAATATTTGGTCAGTGAAGCTGGCTATTTCTTCTCTCGTGTCAATGTGGTGAAGCAGACGACTTCCACCGTATTCGCAGGCATAGACTCAGGACTTAATCACTTGATCCGCCCGATGATGTATGATGCATATCACACCATCGTGAATGTGTCTAAGTCAGAGGGACGTAAGCGAATCTATACAGTCGTAGGCTATATCTGTGAGACGGATACATTCGGAATCAATCGCCAAATGTACGAGATAGCAGAAGGAGATATCTTGTGTATAAAGAATGCAGGAGCATACTGCTTCTCTATGGCGTCTAATTATAATTCGAGATTCAGACCGCCAGAGGTTTTAATCTATGAAGGGAAAGATTATCTGATTCGCAAGCGAGAGAATATGGAGGACTTGCTGCATAATCAGGTGGAGATAGAATCCATTAAGACAGAGCTACCGTCGGGGGAGAATGATTTTCAAGGATTAGCTGAGTCAATCAAAGAAAAATCTACCGTATCATCTAAAGAAGCGTAAGTGAAAATGAAACACTCGATTTATTATCTTTTTACTCTGGCTATTTGCCTCTTGCATTTTAGCTGTAAGGAGGAGGTCGTGGTAGGGTCTACTACGATAGATCGAGTCACTCAGACTTCTATCATATTTGATGATGCCAGCACGCAGCTGATCAGTGATAAGGAGATAAAGCAAGTCTTTTACTTAGTCAGACATTCAGAGAAAGACACAGTAAAAAAGGATGATCCGATGCTCTCTGAGATAGGAGAGAAGAGATCAGAAGAACTTTCTCGCATCCTGAAGCAGACTCGTATCGATGAAGTATACAGTACGATCTATATGAGGACATTGATGACAGGAGAGCCGATCACCAAGGCGAAGGGGCTGTCCATTAAGCCATATGATCCGAAAGAGTTAAAAGCATTCGCGGAGCAGCTCAAGAGTCGTGATGAAATCAAATCAACATTGATCATTGGTCATTCTAATACCACACCTCAGATGGTGGCATTTTTAGCAGATATAGATCCAGAAGAATTACCTAAGATTGATGAAAGTGATTATGATAATTTTTATATCGTCGTCGTACATCAAGATGGAACAGTGAATTATAATAATTATAAGTTTATAGTCAATTATGAGTGAATTAGCTAAGCATTTTGATCCTTCTTCCGTAGAGGAGAAGTGGTATAGCTATTGGGAAGAGAAGGGATATTTCTATTCGACTCCTGATGAGCGAGAGTCATACTCCATCGTGATACCACCACCTAACGTCACAGGCATATTACACATGGGGCATATCCTCAATAATACCATACAGGATGTGTTGATAAGAAAAGCACGGCTCGATGGAAAGAATGCATGCTGGGTCCCTGGGACGGATCACGCATCCATTGCGACAGAAGCTAAGGTCGTACGTAAACTCAGAGAAGATGGCATCAAGAAGTCTGATCTCAGCAGAGAAGACTTTATCAAGAAAGCGTGGGAGTGGACGGATGAATATGGTGGGATTATATTGAATCAATTAAAGAAGTTAGGTGCTTCATGCGACTGGAAGCGGACTGCATTCACGATGGATGAAAATCGATCTGAAGCAGTCATGCAAGCTTTTGTTGATCTCTATAGAAAAGATAAGTTGTATAAAGGCTTAAGAATGGTCAATTGGGATCCAGAAGCCAAGACCGTCCTGTCCAATGAAGAAGTCTTATACAGTGATGAGAACTCACAGCTCTACCATATCAAGTATCAGATAGAAGGAACGGATGAGTATCTCACAGTGGCTACTAAGCGACCAGAGACCATCATGGGTGATACTGCGATAGCCGTGCATCCAGATGATGAGCGCTATGCGCACCTGAAAGGTAAGAATGCCATTGTCCCTTTAGTGGATAGGGTAGTCCCAATCATTTTTGATGATTACGTAGATATAGAATTTGGGACAGGAGCACTTAAAGTTACTCCTGCTCACGACCCTAATGATTATGAGATAGGAAAGCGACATAAGCTTGAAGTCATAGATACGATAAATGATGATGGGACTATGTCAGAGGCGGCTCAGATCCACATCGGGACAGATCGATTCAAAGCTAGAAAACTGGTCACGAAAGACTTAGAAGCTTCAGGTGATCTGGTCAAAAAAGAAGATTACGTCAGTAGCATCGGCAGGTCAGAAAGAACCAATGCCGTCGTGGAGCCGAAGCTATCCTTACAGTGGTACGTCGATATGAAGCAGCTGGCAGAGCCAGCACTTAAGGCTGTCATGGAGGATGAAGTAGTCTTTGTCCCGGAGAAGTATAAGAATACCTACAGGCATTGGATGGAGAATATCAGAGACTGGTGCATCTCGCGTCAGTTGTGGTGGGGCCACCGCATACCAGCATGGTATTATGAGGATAAAGTCTACGTAGCTGTCACAGAATCAGAAGCATTAGAACAAGCCAAAGCAGATTATCCAGATATCAGTCTTTCCGACTTACGACAAGATGAAGACGTATTAGATACTTGGTTCTCTTCCTGGTTATGGCCGATATCTACATTTAATGGCTTTCAGTCTAAGGAAGAATTAGATTATTATTATCCGACTGCGACGCTAGTCACAGGATGGGATATCATATATGTCTGGGTCGCCCGGATGGTGATGGCAGGCTATGAGTGGCAAGATAACTTACCATTTAAGCATGTCTACTTTACTGGCATGGTCCGAGATAAGCAGCGACGTAAGATGAGTAAGTCACTCGGTAATTCTCCAGATGCACTTGAGCTCATCGCGAGCTATGGAGCTGATGGTGTCCGCTATGGGATGCTGAGTTGTTCGCCTGCAGGAGGAGACTTGCTATTTGATGAGAAGCTGGTGGAGACTGGACGTAATTTCTGTAATAAGATATGGAACGCTCTGCGTCTCATTAAGACATTCCAGGTAGAAGATAAACCACCTACAGAAGTAGACCTATTAGCCATTAAGTGGTTTGAGCAGAAGCTCAATCAGACCATTGGTTTAGTCGAGAAAGAGATGGACAGGTTTAGGCTTTCTGATGCCCTGACTCATCTATATAGTTTCATTTGGGGCGATTTCTGCTCTTGGTACTTAGAGATGATTAAGCCGCCATACGGTGAGTCTTTATCGAAGGCGACTTATGAGAAGACCTTGGATTTATTTGAGACACTGACGGTGATTCTTCATCCATTCATGCCATTCATCACAGAGGAAGTCTGGGCTAGTCTGAAGGATAGAGAAGCAGGAGATGATTGTATTGTCACGTCATATCCTGTCGCTGGCGATTTTGATGAGCACTACATCTCACAGATCGAACAGCTCAAAGACTTAGTCTCTAATGTCCGAGATCTTCGTAATAAAAATGGTCTGAGCATGAAAGAAACCATAGAGCTGAAGGTAGAGCAGACCGATAATGTCAAATCAGTATTTGGTCTCACAGGAGCAGCCGACATGGTTTCCAAAATGTCTAATCTATCTTCATTTGATCAGGTCAGCGCTGGTGACAATTTTGAGAACAGCATTTCATTCTTATCTGGTAATGATAAGTACATCGCCATCATAGAAAAAGAGATCGACGCTGAAGCCGAGAAGATCAAGCTGGCAGAAGAAATCAAATATCAAGAAGGATTCTTGACTTCCGTCGAGAAGAAATTGTCTAATGAACGATTCGTCAGTGGTGCACCTGAAGCAGTCGTGAATAAAGAGCGTCAGAAACTATCTGATGGTCAAGATCGACTGAGGATATTAAAGGAGAATTTGGAGAAGTTGGGTTAATGCTTATTACTATCTTTAAGTTTTTCCCGAACCTGCCTGTCCGCAAGGCAGGTTTGATTCAGGATCTGCCTTTTTATAATATTACGTTGTTACAAGAAAGTCCACACTTTTTGCAGGCTTTACTACCAATCAACATTAATAAGCGCTGTCCACTTTAAGAATAGCTTAGAATTCATAGTAACATAAGACTATAATAATGATCGAGAAAGGTTTAAGTAGGGGTATTCAGAAGTAAAGCATAAACACATTTTCTATAGATGCAAAGCTTACTTGCACTCACCGTGCGGGCCTTGCTGCCCACCCGTACTCAGTGGTACGGTTCCTTCTTTATCATAGATACATTTAGAATCTATGATTTCCGACGTTGTCGGAACCATTCAGTCTTAATTGCAAAAAAAGTAAGCATTCCGATAGCTATCGGAAGCTATGCCAGCTAATGCCACCCCACCCGAGGACAAATCCTCGGTTCCTTCATTTTTCAATGTCCATTTGGGACATTGAATTCCCGACAGGACCATTCAGTCTTGGGTAACTGGCAGGCAGCCGCCACTTCTAAAAATCCTTTTACGATTTAAAGAAATTTTTACAGATAAGCATATGGGAAGTTTAGTCTATTATTTGACAGTCTTGAATTTGAATTATTACCTCGCTTTTAAGGGTTTCTGGCAATAAACGGGGTAACGAATCTAATCCAGATGAAAAGCAACCTAAAAGGTATTTGACAGAATTTAATTATACCCAAGTATTTGTACAGATTTTGACCTATAAGTGCTAAAGTCATATCAGCTTGACCAACAGTTCTCTTACTTCTGAATTTATTTACTACTACTGAACATGCCTAAGTAAATAAATGAATAGGACGAATGGAATTTTAATGAGCAGTTCATGTCATACACCTAAGTTTAATCAATGGCTCTCAATGGAGGCTGGTAAACTGAATAAGGATTATTAGAACTATATCATAAGTGCTTAAAATATTTACAGGATGCTATATAAAATCCTCAATCGAAGAGACCATTCAACAAAGCAATTTTAATGCTCAAATGATAAGTAGTTAAGTGCGAGAGAATGTTTCATAAAAGAAAGTAATTATTTCGGGTAACTCAAAATAATACAAACCCTACAATCCTTAATTTTGTCTAATTCTAATGTCTACTGACACCCCAGATCTATCTGTGACTGCCGATCATTATTAGGGAAGCAGAATCCAGAAGGCACACTCTCAGGTGCATACCTTTCCAAGTTAGGATCTCTCAGTGAGACTTCTAAAAATGATATCAACTGTTCTCTTTCCTTATTTGTCATATCCAGTGGTCTGAACTTAATAGACAGCTGATCCTGAGGAATATTGAGATTTTCAGTTCTGGCTTGCTCTTTATATTCTATGACTTCCTCAAGTGTCGTCTTACTACTTCCATGGAAGAAGAATGGCGCATCTGATAGATTATATAGTCCAGGGACTTTGAATTGGTAGTTATCTTCTGCGTTCTGAGTGAATCCACCTCGACCTAAGTTACGTCTGTCAGACTCAGCTGCATTGAATGAAGGAGACTGATACATATCTTTAACGCCAAGAGCATGAAATTCTAATGAACCAAGATTTGGTCTGAAGTGACAGTTAGAACATCTTGCTTTACCGAAGAAAAGAATACCTCCTTTAATCTCATCAAGACTCATCGCCTGTTTATTACCTCCGAGCCATTCTTGGAAAGGGGCTTTATTACTAAGTATTGTCCTGATATAGGCAGATACGGCAAGTGATGCATATAATCTGGTATACCTTTCGGTCGGAGCTACACCTGGAAATGCTGCGTCAAACATTGGTGTGTAGCCATATTGATCAAGCAAATCTTTATTAATCGTAATCCTATGATCCTTTAAGCCTTGAATGTTCTGTGCTTCAATTCCTTCGAAGCCTAAAAAGTTATTCTCTGTATCTTCTCTAAGATCCCACAAATGCTCCGTTTCTTTATTAACTTCAGTGGCTCCGAACTGTCCATTCCAGAAAGTATTAGTGACATAAGCGACATTGACAAGACTTAGTGGTCTGGCGCTTTGTACGTCAAGCTCATCATCGTTATATTCTGTATTCTTCACTCTGGTATCGCCATTGAAACCAAATCCTTGTCCACCATCCGCTACACCTTGTGCCACACCCGGCCGAAATCCAGCAGATGGAATATGACATGTCGCGCATGAGTATGTCCCCATTCCAGATGGTTTGGCTGCGTCCATCGCAAGTCCAGTATCAAAGAAAATCAGCTTACCTAAGTCAACTTTTTCTCTTGTGAGTTTATTTTTAGGATCCTGAGGGATAGCATTGAGATCATTCTCATCTGGTATAATATAATACTTATAGTCACCTGTCTCAGAAGCATCTCTAAGAAAATCCTTTAATTTATTCTCATACTCCGCTGTATCAGACGTTTGATCTTTTGTACATCCTGTTAAGATGACTAAAACTGCAAAGACTAATATTGAACATAACCTCATTAATTCAACCGGTTTTAAAGTTTAAAATAGTGGCATTAGGGGTGCTCTATCTTTATTTTTAACAATTTAGCAGTCAAAACCTCAAAAATACATAAAGCATCTTAATTTTGAGACATATTATAAGCATAAAAAAAAAGATAACATGACAAATGCCTCTTTAGTTGTACTTGCTGCTGGAATGGGGAGCAGGTATGGTGGATTAAAACAAATGGATGCCTTCGGTCCTACGGGAGAGACCATTATTGATTATTCGATTTATGATGCCATCGAAGCAGGATTTACATCCGTGGTCTTCATCATCAGAGAGCGGTTTCAGGAAGACTTTAAGGCCTTTTTTAAGGGCAAATTCGAAGATAAGATAGAGATTCATTATGCTCTTCAAGAGCTGGCTAATGTACCAGAAGGCCATGATATTCACCCAGATCGAGAAAAACCATGGGGCACCGCTCACGCAGTCCAGATGGCCAGACCCTATGTCGATGGTCCGTTTGCCGTGATTAATGCAGATGATTATTATGGCAAAGAAGCCTATTGCACACTGATGACCTATTTCAATAACCATAGTGATTCAGACAATCAATATGGAATCGTCGGTTATCACTTAGAGAAGACATTATCTGATCATGGCACTGTCAATAGAGGTGTCTGCGAAGTAGATGATCAAGGGCACTTAGTCAGCATCAAAGAATGCACTAAGATTAAAAAGGAAGAAGATGGGATTGTCAGATATCCACAGGATCAAGAAGAACGATTTGAATTAGCTTTAAATAGCATCGTATCGATGAATATGTTTGGCTTCTTCCCGAGCTATTTCGACCACTTTGATAAGCACTTCAGCAAATTCTTGCAAGAGGGTGGGATGGAGCTAAAAAGCGAATTCTATATCCCGACATTACTTGACATTCTCATAGGTTCAGGAGAACTGACCTTAAAGGTATTAGAGTCTGAATCTGAGTGGTTTGGTGTCACATATCAGGATGATAAGCCTTTCGTCGTCAGTCGGATCAATGGTCTGATTGAATCAGGTGCTTATCCTGAGAATTTATGGGGGTAGTCTGATTGTAGAATTTGATGAGCTATGAGCCATGAGAGGCTCTGAATGGCTCACCAATTCCTGACTTAGCGATCCCAAGACGCGTCTATTGAGATCGGGGAGCTCGTAGCGATCGCTGAGCTATGGTATGAAAATAGGCATGTGATAAGAAAATGATAGTGATTACCATGAAAGCTGCTCGTTACTTACTTAAGCAAAGGGTGTGAAGCTTAAAGTGAATGATATAATTGAGTAAATAATACTTGTGGGTATAGATGTAATTCTTATAAACTCCTTCATTAACAACCAATAACTCATTAACTATGGTAACAATAGGCTGTAAATAAAAAAAGAAGCTTCTTTCACAAGAAGCTTCTCAACCGAATAAGCATGAAAAAACTATCTACTGGTAAATTAACGAAATAATATTTCTCTTTGTTTTAAAGCTGAATAAAAATGATGTTAATCTATTCATAATAATCATACAGGACAATTATATTATGAAATAACTTAATATATAAGCTGTTCTCATTCAATGTGAAGGGCTTTCTATTTAATTTGTTTTCAGATAGAAACTACGATATTGCACCATAGAATCCAATTATCTAAAGAGATCAAGTGCAGTATTCCTCTCATGCTTTGTACCACAATATTTGATTAGCTTTTCACAATCTACTTTTTAGCCTTAATATTCAGCCAAAACTTCTATATTTGCACCACTTTTTCAAAGACCTGCGAATTCAGGCAAAAACGTTAAGTATAATTAAAGTAAAAGATACATGCAAAATACTGGATTGATTAAGGTGTTACTTGTTGTTTTGGTCATTATATGTGTACTACAGTGCAGCTATGTGATCCCTACAAGCAGAGTAGAAAGTAAAGCCGATGCATACGCGGCAGACATTGCCAGCCAAGCTCCATCAGGTGCAGACGCTTATCAGATCGAGAAAGATGCAAGATCAGCGTTTTTAGATTCTATCTCAAGTGAGAAGATATTCAGCATTCCTATGATGAGGAGTTTCACTTACGATGATCTGAAGAAACAACAATTAGCCTTCGGGCTTGACCTTAAGGGGGGACAGAGTGCAGTCCTTCAGGTAGATTTAAGAGAGCTATTATCTTCTTTATCAAATCGAAGTAAAGATCCTGCTCTTTTAATGTCATTGGATCAAGCTGATGAGGCTTTAAAGACTTCTCAGTCAGATTACATCACCCTATTCGGAGATGCATTCAGAAAAAATGCAAACGGGAAAAAGCTTGCCCGATTCTTCTATAGAAGATTAGCAGATGATACTAATAACATCAATACACAATCAACTGATGGAGAGGTAATCAATGAGCTAAGAGTTAAAGCAAATGAGACTGTAAGCCTGACATTTAATCTACTAAAGCGAAGAATAGATAAACTGGGTGTGGTGCAACCTAATATATCGCTGGATGCGGCGAGAGACTTAATCTTAGTCGAGCTGCCTGGCGTGGACAATGCTGAAAGAGCCAGAAATATGTTGCAGACGAGTGCTGTATTAGAATTCTGGGATACATACAGAGTGAATGACGGAAATATTATGAATAGCTTTCAGTTAGCGGATCAAAGATTAGAGAGCAGTGATACGACTGCGGTAGCAGAATTGGCTACTTCAAGAAGAGATTCTACTTTGATCGCAGCAGTGGATGAATTAGGAAATGAAACAGGTGATTCTTCATGGCAGTATACTGAAGTGCCAGTAGATCCATTCGCTTCACAAGGACCTCTCACTGGACTATTATCATTAAATAGAACGGGAGCTCAAGGACTATCCATCATGGGTACAGCTGAAAAAAATAAAAAGAAAGCAATAGATGATATGCTATCGCGCCCTGAGATCAAGAGATTATTTCCAGCGGATGCGGGATTCAGATGGTCTCAGAAGCCTATCAAAAATGCTGAAGGCATTGAAGCAAATGAATATGCTCTGTACCTTATAAAAAAACCTACTGGATCAGATAAAGCAAGAATAGAAGGTGAAGTGATCACGAGTGCCAGCCAGGGACCAGATCCGACTACAGGAGAAATCATGGTCAACCTGTCAATGAATCAGCAAGGGGCAAAGATTTGGTATGATATGACAACAAAGGCTGCGGCTAATGGAAATAGAGAAGTCGCTTTAACGCTTGATGATGAAGTGATTACCGCACCAAGAGTTAATGGTCCAATACCTCAAGGTAGAACACAAATTTCAGGAGACTTCACAGTTCAGGAAGCTTCTGATTTATCCAGTATGCTGGAGATCGGTAAACTACCTGCTAAAGTAGACATCATTCAGTCAGCAAGTGTAGGCCCATCATTAGGAAAGGAGAATATTAGAAGATCATTTATGTCATTCGCGATTGGACTTGGCTTGGTGCTTTTATTCATGGTCGTCTATTACGGTGGCGCTGGAATGATATCTATTGTGGCATTGATTGCAAATATGTTTTTCATATTTGGAGCTTTGGCATCATTCGGTACTGTATTGACACTACCAGGGATTGCAGGTATACTACTGACCATAGGTATGGCGGTAGATGCGAATGTCATCATATTTGAAAGAGTCCGAGAGGAACTTAGAGCAGGAAAGACGCTATTAGCTTCTATAGCCGATGGATTTAAAAACTCATATTCTGCTATCATTGATGCGAATGTCACGACTTTCTTCGTGGCAGCGATTTTAGCTTACTTCGGATTAGGACCGATAAAGGGATTTGCAGTAGTCCTGATGATCGGTGTGGTATCATCAGTATTTACAGCGGTGGTTTTATCTCTGATGATGTTTAACTGGTGGACTAAGAATAAAGGAAAGGATATATCATTCTGGACTGGCATGTCTAAGAATGCATTTACTAACATGAATTTTGACTGGATAGGTAAAAGAAAGGTAGCTTACGTATTTTCTGGAATCCTGTTCACCTTGAGTTTGATTGCCATTATTTTCAGAGGCTTTGACTTAGGCGTTGATTTCAAAGGAGGTTATTCATACAATATAGAATTTGAAAGTGATGTGACTGTGGACCGAGATGCCATCAGTCAGGCACTGACGACTGCTGGGGTCGTACCCCACACTGTGAAAGCCGTCAGTACGACTAACACTTATAATGTCGTCACATCTTACCTAATAGATGATACAGAAAAGGATGCCACTGATCGCGCTATGGAAGCCCTATACGGTGCTATACAGCCTATCGTGGGGAGTTCATTGACGCTTGATAATTTTAAAAACGCGGATGCGCAGAATTCTACGCATGTGTCGTCTTCCAGCAAGGTAGGACCGACGATAGCAGATGACATCAAGAAAAGTTCATACAAGGCAGGAGCCTTTGCTCTATTACTGATCTTCTTATACATCTTCATCCGATTTAATAAATGGCAGTATAGCCTTGGAGCCATCGCCGCATTGGTCCATGATTCAGTGATCGTACTTGGTATATTCGCAGCATTACACGGGATACTACCTATATCTATGGAGCTCGATCAGGCCTTTATCGCAGCGATACTGACAGTGATTGGGTATTCTATTAATGATACAGTTGTTGTATTTGATAGGATCAGAGAGTATCTAGGCATCTACACGAATAAAGAATCTGATGAAGTCATTAATATGGCAGTCAATAGTACTTTCAGTAGAACCGTGATTACTTCATTGACGACTCTATTTATGGTTGTGGTCTTATTAGTATTCGGTGGTGGTAGTATTAAAGGATTTGCATTAGCATTAGCGATCGGTATTCTGATCGGAACATATTCATCAGTCTTCGTGGCGACGCCGATTGTGAGAGACTTTGCTGATGAGTTAAAGCCCAAACAAGTAAAAAAATCAAATAAAAGTTTCACCAGATCTTCATCTCAGGTGAGCTAAAGAGTTTTCGAGCATATCTTAATTGATATAACCCGATCGAAATTTGCTTTTTCGGTCGGGCTTTTTTTATTCAAAATTTCTCAGTACCCCGAAGTTTTATTATTTCTTCATCCTTCTATCTTTTAGTGTCATAGACCTCAAATACTCCATTATTCACATTGACTGATCATGACATCAACTCGTGACATCACATCCAAAAACAAGCTCTAAATCATATTGAACTTTATTCCTCTTAATTTTTTATATACATTGAAGAATATTAGATCAATATGATGAAGAAAATTGCTTTTCTGGTTCTTGCTATATCCATCTCATCATGCTTTTCCGCTAAGTATCAGATTAAGACAGGTCAGGATGCTTATGACTTGAGACAGTACGCAAAGGCGATTCCAATGTTCTTAGAAGAATACGAAGAAGCTAATGATCGAGAGACAAAAGCAATAAAATCCTACTACTTAGCAAAGTCATATCAAAGAGTCAATGATGATAACAATGCTCTAAAGTGGTATGAGAAAGCTGTCCAGAATGAATATGGCTTAGAAGCATATCGAAATCTGGCTCTGACTTATAAGAAGAAAGAGCTGTACGATCGAGCTATTAAAACATTTGAATTATGGCAGAGTGAGGGTGGATCATTCCAAGAAGCAAATCGAGAAATAGGCATATGCAAACAAGCTAAGCAATGGCTCAAAGGAGATAAGAGTATCGTGGTGCAGCAGGTCAGTGTGAATTCTACTTCAGCTGAATATGCGCCTGTCATGTATGATGAGGACTACATCGTCTTCAGCTCAGATCGAATCGGATCCACAGGAGGCGATATATATGAGTGGACAGGTAATCAATATTCCGATCTATATATATCATCTAAGACAGGATCTGATCCCATCTTATTCGATGATAAAATCAATACAGAGCATAACGAAGGTGTGGCTTGTTTTAATCAAGATTTTACAGAAATATTCTTTACCAGATGCTTTGATATAGAAGGCGATGACCACTGTAAAATTCTGATGAGCGTCCGTGAAGGCTCAGGGTGGTCTGTGCCGCAAGAGATTTTCGACATGCTACCTAATGTAAATTATGGTCATCCGACACTTGTAGAGCAGGATAGTGTGCTGGTATTCAGTAGTAATAATCCCAGTGGATATGGAGAGTATGATCTGTACTATTCATTCAGAGAAGATGGTGGGACTTGGACTATTCCTGAGCTGATGCCTGAAAGTCTCAATACACAGGGCAATGAGCAGTTTCCGAGATCAGATGGCGATACTTTATATTTTTCTTCAGATTATCTTCCTGGTCTAGGTGGACTGGACATATTTAAGACTTATCTGATGGAGGGAGGGCAGTGGGCACAGCCTGCTAACGTCGGTGCACCTATTAATTCTGGCGCAGATGACTTCTCACTCGTGATAGATAATGAAGCTCCCTCGCCAGGTCAGAAACTGCTGCAAGGAGGATATTTCAGCTCTTCCAGAGCAGGTACTGGAGATGACGATATTTACCAGTTTCTTACCTACGAGTTAGAGGAGAAAGATAAGCCTAAGCCTGTGGAAGTCGTAGAAGAAGAACCAGAAGCTGTCGAAAAATTAATCTATATCGCAGTCAGAGTTGTGGAGAATATTTTAGCAGATCCAGAAGATCCTAATTCTGAAATTATAGGTAAAGAAGGCATTGATGCATCAGAGATCGTTGTGACTAATCCTGCTGGACAGGAGACAATAACGACAAATGCCAGCGGAAGGATTATCATTGATGGTGATGAACTAACGAGCTATAATTTTAAAGTAGCCAGAGAAGGATATCTGACTAACTCTAAATCGCTCAAGACAGAATCAAAAGAGAACCTCGATGGCTCTAAGACCTATAACTTAGAAATAGCACTTGACAAAATTATCTATAATAAGGAGATTGTCCTTGATGATATTTTCTATGATCTGAATAAATATTTTATCAGAGAAGATGCTAAGCCATCTCTGGATACACTGACTCAGCTGATGAAAGATAATCCTGATATTTCTATTTTACTCGGGTCTCATACTGATTGTAGAGGTAGACCAGAATTCAATATGGAGTTATCAGATAGAAGAGCAAGAGCTGCTATTGATTACATCGCTTCTAATGGTATTTCACCTTCTAGATTATCTTTCAGGGGATTTGGGGAGTCAAAATTAGCTGTGTCTTGTATTTGTCAATTATGTTCAGAAGAGCAACATCAAGAGAATAGAAGGACGACATTTATCATTTTAGCAGAATAATGTTGATCATTTGTGGTGCGAAGTAGACTCTACGTAGAGTCTAAAAGGTGTGAGTTGGGTAACTTTGCTACGTCTATATAGTGTAATTCAAACCCGTTTAATTAAAAATTCAATATCTTGCCACATACCGTACAGCAAAAAGAGATCATGGGAGCTCAATCCAATCGATTTAAAACCATTTCTAAGGAAAACGTAGCTTATAGAAATGATAAAATCAGTTCTTCAGATGTCTCATTAAATCAAAGAATTACTCAGTTTCCATTAGTTGTTTTTCAGACAGACAAAGAAGGGAATTATACATTTATCAGTAAAACATGGGAAAAGTACTCAAAGATTCCTGTGAAAGAGATGTTAGGAACGCACATAACCGGAGCGTTTAGCCCTGAAGAAAAGCTAAGATTCAAAACTGGCCTCAATAAGCAGAATCCCAATTCAGACTATTCATTTGAATTTAATGTAGTCCACAATGGTGAAAAACGAAAAATAAAGTCAGAATTCAATAAATTAACTGATCTTAATGGTGTGCATACAGGATTTATAGGTTCATTTTTTGATCTGACAGAGTTACAAAATACTCGAAATCAACTACTCGATGACAAAGAAATATTAGAAGCTCAAGAAAAGAAGATCAAAGCAAATCTGGCTGAGTTAGAGATTAAGAATAATGAGCTGAATAAGTTTATCTCCAAAAATTTAGAGATTGAGAATTTTGCTTACATCGCCTCTCATGACTTAAAGGCACCTCTGAGATCTGTCATGAGTTTCTCATTGTTATTAAAGAAGAAGTATTATGATTTATTAGATCTAAAAGGTCAGAAATATTTAGATATTATCTCAGATGCTTCACAGGACATGATTCGTCTGATAGATGGGCTATTAAAATATACGACAATACATAGTTCAGAAAATAATCTAAAAACAGTTGATATCAGCTACCTTATTGATGAATCTCTTCTAACATTGCAAAGCTGTGTAGAGCAATCGGGAGCTACGATAGATTACGGTCCGATGCCTGAAGCTATGATAGTTGATAAGGATAAAATATATCAACTGTTCTATATGCTAATCGATAATTCTATCAAATTTAGAAGTCCACAAAGAAAGCCTCAGATAAAAATTAAATCTGAGGAGCTGATAGATCACTGGCTATTTAAAATTACTGATAATGGCGTAGGTATCCCAGCGAATTTTGATCAAAAAGCCTTTGAGTTATTTAAAAAAGTAAAGACAACTGGTACGGATACAGGTACTGGAGTCGGTCTGACAATAGCGCAGACCATTGTTAACCAACATGACGGCAAGATCTGGATAGAATCGAAAGAAGGCGAAGGAATGGAAGTATCCTTTACAATTAAGAAAAAATTGCCATAGTCCAATTAATCGAGACATTTATATCCATAGCGGCTTTACAATCTTAAGCTAACAACTGCTTTATATATTTTTATTGAGTATCAATATATTGTCTTTTTTCGCAGATCTAATATTGCTGGAAGACTAGACCAATTAAATAGCTAATGTCAATTCAGATTTTGTAATTTCTAACGCAATGCTTAGAGTGATAAAATTGTCAAGCCAGTCAGCCCGCTGAGGAAGAATATATAGCATGATGATCCCCAATAGAAAAGTGAATAACATAGCCACTATTGCCGCAATAGTAGCAGCTCTTTCAATTGATTCATACCTTCTCGTATCTTATGGCATTATCTAAATTGGACACCTTGAAACTCTATATACCAGTTGTATGGCTCTGGATTATACAAGCTCTGATTCACATATGCAGAACTTCATTAGATCACAATATTTACCATCCGATTAGGCACAACGATCACTTTCTTTATCGCCTTTCCATCTGTCCATTTAGAAATACCTTCTATATCCATAACAGCTTTTTCTATCTCATCTTTACTCATGGCAGATGCGAATGATGCAGTCGTCCTCTTCTTACCATTGAAACATATCGGATATTCTACTTCATCTTCTACTAGATATGCCTCATCATGTATCGGATATTCTGACTGATGCACCGATGCTTTTTGACCTAACAGTGACCAAGCCTCTTCTGCAATGAATGGAGCAAATGGAGCCAGAAGTGCAGTCAGCTGAGTCATGATATGATGATTCGCGGATTTAGCTTTTTTTAATTCATTAACACATATCATAAAGCTACTGACAGCTGTATTGAATGATAGGTTAGTGATGTCTCCTGATACTTTTTTGATAGCCGTATGTAGAATCTTTAATTCTTCTTTTGACGGTGGATCTTGGCTTAGCTGACTGTCTGTGATCAGCGCCCAGTATTTATTTAAGAACTTATAGACTCCATCGATTCCGTTAGTATCCCATGGTTTCGACTGCTGGATGGGACCTAAGAACATCTCATACATCCTAAAGCAGTCTGCTCCATATCGCTCTATGACTTCGTCAGGATTGATCACGTTAAATTTTGACTTGGACATTTTACCAATCTCCGAGATCGTCACCAGATTAGAATCTGTATAATCATTAGATGCGGGAGTAAAAGTCCCTTTGTGATATACGCCATGTGCACACTCAAATATGGCATTTTGATATCCGCTTCTCCAGTCTATAAATTGCTTGATGCTGTCTATATCGAAGTAAGATTTATTACTGCCATACTGATGGACGAATTCTATTTTGACAGGTATTTTAGTGTAATCCTCTATGTCTCGGTTATCTAAAAGACCTGAGCAGACAAACTTATGAAAACCGTTTTCTTTTTCCTTTAGCAGTGCGATATACTCTATACCTCCTTGAATCATACCTTGATTCACCAGTCGCTTGAATGGCTCTGACGTAGGCACTAAGCCTTTATCGAATAAGAATTTATGCCAAAATCTGGCATACATCAGGTGCGCCACAGCATGCTCTGATCCGCCGATGTATAAATCTACATCTCGCCAATAATTCACAATATCCTGCGCCACAAATTCTTCATCATTAGAAGGATCCATAAAACGTAAGAAGTACCATGATGATCCTGCAACGGCTGGCATGACATCTGTCTCTCGTCTCATACCATCGTGCTCTACCCAATCCTCTAATCTGGATAGGGGAGACTTACCTCCTTGTCCAGGCTGGAAGTCTTCTGTGACAGGAAGCTCCAATGGTAGCTGATCCAATGGCAAAGTATGAGCGATTCCATCCTTATCATAAGAAATAGGGAATGGCTCGCCCCAATATCTCTGCCTGCTAAAATTAGCATCTCTGAGCTTATAGTTAATCATGGCTTTTCCAAAACCCGATTCTTCTATCTTCTTGGACATCATGGTGATGGCAGCTGGCACTTCAAGACCGTTCAAGTATTCAGAATTGATCATCACACCTAATTTATCAGATAGTGTCGCGCCCGGGTAGTTACTCTTATCGACAACAGGGATAATGTCTAATCCAAATTTAGTCGCAAAAGCATGATCACGATCATCATCAGAAGGCACAGCCATGATGGCTCCTGTACCATAATCCTTCAGTACGTACTCTCCGATCCAAATCGGTATATTTTGCTTTAAGAATGGGTTATATACATATGCACCTATGAATGCACCAGAGACTTTTTTATCAGCCATTCTTTCGACTTCTGTCTTTGACTTAGTCATGGCGATGTACGCTTTGACAGATTCTTTCTGATCTTCAGTGGTCAGCTGAGCGACGAGGTCATGCTCAGGAGCCAAGACCATATAGGTAGCACCGAATATAGTATCAGGACGAGTCGTGAAGACTTCTATCTTCTCATCACTATCGACAACATCAAAGAAGACACTCGCTCCTTCTGACCTGCCGATCCAGTTACGCTGGATTGCTTTCAGTGAGTCTGACCAGTCAATGGTATCCAGATCATTCAACATTCGCTCTGCATAGCTCGTAATCCTCAAGTACCACTGAGTCATAGCTCTTTGTTCTACTGGATGGCCACCACGCTCTGATATACCATCTTTTACTTGATCATTTGCTAGAACGGTACCGAGTCCTTCACACCAGTTGACGTAGCCTACTTTGCGATACGCGATTCTATATTCCATCAAGATCTCCTCTTGCTGAGAGCGGTTTAGTCCATTCCAATGTGCCGCATCGAAGCTCTCTTTGGCATTAGTCACAGCTTCTACTTTGTGGCTTCCTGTCTCAGAGAACTGCTTGACGAGCTCTGATATCTCCACTGCTTTATTAAGCCCAGTATCATAGTAATGGTCATATAGCTCTGTGAATATCCACTGAGTCCACTTATAGTATTTAGGATCACAAGTGGCTAATTCGCGACTCCAGTCGTATGAGAGACCCAGGTTACCCAGCTGTTCCCTGTAGCGCTTCATGTTTTCAGCAGTAGAAGTGGCTGGATGTATGCCTGTCTGAAGAGCATATTCTTCTGCCGGAAGGCCAAATGCATCGAACCCCATCGGATGCAGCACATTAAATCCGGTCATTCTCTTATAGCGAGAATATATGTCTGATGCAATATATCCTAAGGGGTGCCCGACGTGCAGACCTGCTCCGGAAGGGTAGGGAAACATGTCGAGTACATAGTATTTTGGTTTATCACTCTTATGAGTGACTTCATAGATTTTTTGATCTATCCAGTATTGTTTCCATTTCGCTTCGACGGAAGCTGAATTATATTCCATAGTCTCACACTTAAACTGTCGTAATAAAGAAACGCGAAATTAAGCCTTACTAGTAGTAATCCAAAGTTCTTATCCGATAAGATAGAGGTTTGTCATCGAAAAAGCTCCATTTTTCAAGCCAGCGCTTATTCACATCGTATTGGGTAATCTTGTGTTCTTCATTAACTAATATCTTGCCTGAGCCATCTCGGATGGTGACTTGTATTTCATTTCCATATTGATCGTAGCCAAATGCCATGGTTCTGGATATGACGCCAGATGCATCTTTGATGCTTTTCTTAGCGAGTTGTCCTTTAGTATCATAGTCGAATGTCTCTATGCGCAGCAGCTCTTGACTCTGTGCATCATATGATTTTTTGTTTTTTATTATGCCACCTTCCATATCATAAGTGTAGTAGCTGATCATGACGCTGTCACTGTTATAATAGTTAGATCTGGTCAGCTTACCTGCCTTATATATAAATGCTTCTCTGAAGAGGCTGTTATCTTTTTGTCTGACAAGATGCTTGACTTCTTTTCCATCTTCATCATAGACCCTGCTTTCTGAGAAGTTGAGAGAACCTTTTTCATGTTCACCATTGACATCGACGATATCATATAATTCTAAATTCTCTGATTTTACTCTTTTAAGTTCACTGTCTGAGCAGCTGAGGATACTGATGCTGAGTAAGAAAAGGATGATATGTCTAAGTTTCATTGTACTACAAGTTTTTAAAGAAAAGACACTGATATTGAATAAAATATAGATTATACTTTTTCATAATAGCTAATCATTCTGAATCCGCCTGATTGGCATGCTGGCATGGTTCAGGATCTATTCTTATTGATTGCACAGAATTTAAAGGTATCCTTTAAACTCGATATATGTGGTATTCCATTATTTTTGAAAACATCACTTACAGTCGCTCATGCACTGATAAATTCTATTGATTTTTCAAGCATCCAAGATATCTCTTTTTTATGTCCACCGAAGCCTACATGTCCACCATACTCGCTTGCAGCCAGAAAAAGCATCTCGTTACGTTTGGCTTCTTCATATGGTATGGCCTCAATGGATAGAAAGGGGTCATCTACAGCAGTGATGATCAAAGTCGGCTTGTTGATTTGATCTAAGTACTGCTTGGATGAGGATTTAGAATAGTAGTCTCTTGCATCTGCAAAGCCATGTATCGGTCCTGTGATGACATCATCAAATTCATATATTTTTTTGATAGATTTTATAGTTGAAGAAACTAATTGCTCAGGATATAATTTTGCTTTTTCTAAGGCTTTTGATTTTAGTGAAGTCAAGAATCTTTTCTGATAAACAAAATTTTGACGCTCCATGATCTTATAGCTGCATGATTCAAGGTGTGTAGGAGGTGAGATAGCTACCGCTTTAGTGATCCACTGGCTGGAAGCAAATCTTTGCTCACCTAAGTATTTTAATATAAGATTACCGCCTAAGCTGAACCCTATGGCGTAGATCTCATCATACTGATTCTGATAGTGTGAAAAGACGGAGTCAAGATCCTCAGTCGCTCCACTATGATACATGCCTACTTGTTGATTCATCGTACCACTGCACCCTCTGTAATTCATCACCCTCACGTCATATAGACCTGATGATGACAGCATCTGACTGAAGGTATGGATGTAGCTGGACTCAGAACTGCCTTCTAAGCCATGAAGTAGCATGACTAATATCTTAGATCCGTTGAGGATAGAATCTATATCGATAAAATCATCATCTGGTGTAAATATCCTCGATCTGCTAAATCTTACTTTTGCTTTGGATCTACGAAAATGAGACATGACAGTATTGAAATGGCCATACTTATAAAGACCAGAAGGCTGATAATCATCGCAATTAACTAATGGCATACATGATCTTACTTTACGGGTATGTCCATTTGTGAGAGTAAGTCAATTAAGACATCAGGATAATCTGTGATGATGCCATCGACGCCTATGGCTATCATAGATTTCATATCTTCTACGGTATTCACTGTCCATGGAATGAGTTGGATATGTTGCTGCTCACAGTATTTGCTCATCTGTGGTAATATGAGCTTGTGGAAAGGACTGTATACATCAGGCCTGAAGCCCAGGTTTTTTATGTTGATCGCTATAGAATTCTCATTTTCTATGAGATAGACCAGCTTCATCTGAGGGGCTATGGCTTTCACTTCTTGAAGTGAGCCAATGTCAAATGATTGAATGTATGTGCGGTCTTCGATTCCCAGTTCTTGGACGAGTTCGACGACTAATCTTGCGAATTCTTTGACGCCAGGATGAAAGATGTCATCCATTTCTGGCTTTCTCTTGATCTCTATATTGTAGAATGGTTTTACTGCATTGTGATCTGTCACATAGGCTTCTATCTCATTGACCATATCCTCAAAAGAAGGCTTATGGACCTTCATTTTTATTTGTTTGGGAAATCTGGTATGATCACGGCTACCTACATCATAGGTCTTGATATCTCGATAGTTCAGCTCATAGATGTTGAGTTGCTTTTCGTTTTCTTTTGACACTTCTTCTCCAGTAGGAGTGATGCTGATCTCATGAGAAAAGAATGGCTCATGTGAGATGATGACTTCTTTATCCTTTGAGATGACTAAGTCTAATTCTAATGTCGTGACGCCTAAGTCTATCGCCTTCTTAAATGCTGGGATGGTGTTTTCAGGGAGCAGTCCTCTGCATCCTCTGTGTCCTTGTACATCGATGGCTTTTTGGGGCTTTTCAGTCATGCTGATGGATTTAGTTTTGCAGGATACACAGCTGAGTATGAGGATCATGCCGATGAGAATCTGAGATTGGGTCATAATACACTAAAGATAAGATCATATGAAACACTAAAGATACCTTCTAAACTGAAAGTCCGCAGAAGCATATTATAATGATCTGCTATCGGACCGAAGTTACTTAAATAAATATAGCCGAGTAGTCAAAGGACTAATCGGCTATATCAATTTGTGTAACTATGCGTTTTTATGATTCTATGCTATATAATTAATTATTAGCGACCCAAGATATATCTTACGGCTATAGCTCCACTACTGGCTCCAAAGCCAGATACTCCACCAAGAATGTAAGTAGGTACCCAATCTGCAGAGAAAGAAACGGGTGTATCTGCAAGCGTATATTCTAATCCGATGTAACCACTTAATGCTATGCCGATTCCACCTGAGTCATTAACAAACCCACTTTTATAAGAGAATAGAGCAAGTCCAGGACCTGCACCATAGTACCATTTTAATCCATCTACACTTTCAATCGCATTGTGGATTTGGTAAGCAGCATTTACTCTAATCTCAGTAAATCCAAAACGGCTTCTAAATCCTACGTAGCCTTCGACAGCTGCGGTTTCATTGAGAAACATTTTATAAGTGGCTGATAGCGGATAGCCTAATCTGACACCTACCGCAGATTGATAGTCTTGAGCCTGGCCCATCCCTAAGAAGCCTAGCATTATGATAAGGACTAAAAATAAATTTTTCATATTAGTTTTTTATTGAAGTTGAAATAATAAAAATATTGAAAACAATTAGTTTCAATTATTTGTGCAAATATAGGCAATAGAAGCTATTGTGAATATCACCATTTTTAGTGAATCTCGTTTTCACATCGAAAAAATATAGAATAATTTACTAATATTATAGACACAAGAAAAAATCTATAATCACATGAGCCCTTTTGTCGCAGAAATCATAGGTACCGCTGTATTAATCCTCTTAGGAAATGGAGTCGTGGCTAATGTGCTGCTCGATGACACGAAGGGGAATGACTCAGGATTGGTCGTTATTGCTTTTGCTTGGGGGCTTGCTGTCTACTGCGGTGTAGTCATCGCTGGTCCGATCAGTGGGGCACATCTTAATCCAGCAGTGACACTTGGTCTTGCGATAGCAGGTGGTTTTGAGTGGGCTCTGGTCGCTCCATATATTTTGGCACAAGTGATTGGCGCTGCCATTGGATCAGTGTTAGTGTGGCTCACTTATAGAGATCATTACCTGAAGACTTCAGATTTGGATGCTAAGATGTGTACCTTTTGTAATATTCCAGCCATTCGCAATTTACCTTTCAATTTTCTGACGGAGCTTATTGCTACGTTTGTTTTGGTCTTTGTCATTTTGTACATCGCAGGACCTGAAATATCAGCAGTAGGCGTCACGGATGTGAAAGTGGGATTAGGATCTATAGGTGCTTTACCTGTAGCTTTTCTGGTTGTGGTGATCGGGATGTCATTAGGTGGGCCCACTGGTTATGCTATCAATCCTGCAAGAGATTTTGTGCCCAGAATCATGCACAGTATTCTACCAATAGGCGATAAGCGAGATGGAGATTGGGCTTATAGTTGGGTCCCAGTTTTAGGGCCATTTGCAGGTGCTGCAATAGCTGGATTATTATTTATCTTGCTTTCATAGATTAATTCAAACCATTCACTACAGTCTGTGTCTTCAAAGCCATATGCTTGCTGTACTTGGGTCCGAGTATCGCTATATATAATAATCGTATTGTTCTGATTTAGAAACTTTAGACATAGGTGAGTATAGCTAATTATGATAGTCGTATAATTATGAACTTAGAAACTTTAGATTTTGGTACAGACAGTGCTTAAGCCCTATTGCACGACTCGATAGAGCTCATATTATCGATCAGTATATTTGCCTTATATCTATAGAATCCTTCTTTGTGAAAAGCTTCAAGTAATATATATCTACTGTCTGTCTCAGGTCTGAATTCTACATCAAATGTTTTCCAATCTAAATCATCTATTAAGGGGGATTCGAATATGAGTTGGAGCGTTTCACATTTTTCTCTGCCAATCCAAATCCTTAGTTTAATAGGATTTCCATAGCCAGTGTACCCTGATGAATTAGCCAAATCGATGGAAAAAGAATAGCATTGATCTTTTTTGACGGTATCTGATAAGCGCTGACCAATTGATTCATATGTACCGTTCTCTCTGGTAATCATACCGACGAACGTTTCGCCTTCCGATGGCTCGTTATAGACACCCCAATACCCTGGCAGGATATCAGGTGTGGTAAATTCTGCACATTCTAACCATCCCATAGGTGTCGTCGCATCAGAGGGTGTATCCTCAAATGAGGGATTATTCAATGTAATCTGACTAAATGAAGACTGTATGCTACAGAATAGCAGGATTAGCACAGAATAAATTATATTAGCATTTGTTATATATGTTCTATAAGTCATAATCGATGAGCGCTATTGCTACACAAAACAACAGATTTTTTACCTCATTCAGTATAATTGCTGTGTTGTTCATTTTGGGAATATTTGGTTTATTGATGCTGCATTCTCAGTATGTAGGGCATAAAGTGAAGGAACAGTTGAATATCGTCATAGAGTTCACAGACGATTATAAAGCTGCGGAAAAGGAGGATTTACTCAATCAATTGAAGAATCATGAAGCCATTATAGAATCATCAATAGCCTTCCATGATAAAGCAGGGGCCAAAGATGTTATGCTCGGAGATATGGCAGAAGAATACCTCATGGATGATGCTGATAATCCATTCCGCGATATGCTGGTCTTCAATGTCGCTTCAGCGTACTATAAAGAGGGATACATAGATAATCTCGCAGACCATTTAAAGAGCAGATCATTCGTGAAAGATGTCGTCTACCAGAAAGACTTCGAGCGCTACCTGGATCAGCTGATTAAGGAGATATCCATTATACCGCTGATTCTATCAATACTTCTAACCATCCTGTCTATCTCTCTGATATACAACACGGTACGACTGACACTGGAGTCAGATAAAAAGAAAATAAAGACCATGGAGCTGGTCGGAGCAAGCCATTCCTTTATTAAGCGGCCATATATGTCATCAGCACTTAAGATCGGTCTCATCAGTGCATTTATAGCCATCATACTTCTTTTTCTACTGATACAATTGATGAGCTTAAGAATTCCAGATATTCAGCCATTTATAAACTACCAATACATTGCGATCATCTGTGTCTTATTATTGGTGATTGGAGTATTGATCCCATATATAGCCACCAGCTTAATCGTATCTAAATACTTGAAACATATATATATCAGTTCAGAATAATATCTTTGTGCACATACAGCAAGAATATACTAAATCGTTACTAATAGGTAACTTATACAAGCATGAGTAAAAACAAAAAAGAAAAACGATCCAGGAAGGAAGTCGCAGCAGAACTATCTGCTAAAGCAAAATCAAATAAGAAGATCACAACAAATGAGCCTAAGGTCATAAAGACGAAATCAAAAGGCGATCTCAGACCGACACAGTCTCGTGTCAACTCGAGAACTACTCAGCAGTCAGCGGCAATTCCTTTACTCTATGAAAGAAAGCATTTTATGCTGATCCTTGGTGGGATAGGTCTGATACTATTAGGCATGCTGCTCATGTCAGGAGGCCATATGCCCAGTCCAGATGTATGGGATGAGAGTATCATCTATAGCTTCCGAAGGATTACACTGGCGCCTATCTCTATACTTGCAGGTTTGGCGGTAGTCCTATATGCTATATTCTTACCTAAGAATGCATGAGATCATAAGAACTGTTGTCTTGGGTATCATCCAGGGTGTTACAGAATTTTTACCAGTCAGCAGTAGTGGCCATTTAGAAATTGCAAATTATCTTATGGGCACAGAGTCAGTCGGTCAGGAAAGCTTTATGACGACTGTGGTCCTCCATGCAGCGACGGCTCTAAGTACGATTGTTGTTTTTCGCCATGATATTATGTCCATCATAAAAGGATTATTCTCCACTATATGGAATGAAGAAAAGCAATTTGCTCTGGTCGTGATTCTATCCATGATTCCTGCCGTTTTTGTAGGTCTCTTATTTGAAGATGCACTGGAAAGTATTTTTACTCAGAATCTTCTGCTGGTGGGTGCGATGCTGATCATCACAGCCATACTACTTTTCTTAGCTGATAGGGCAAAGGATACAGATAGGCCTGTCGGATATACTGCCGCCATCATCGTCGGTATCGCTCAAGCTATCGCGACGCTGCCCGGTATATCGAGATCTGGGGCTACCATAAGTGCATCTGTACTGTTAGGCATCGATAGAACTAAGGCAGCCAGGTTTTCATTTTTGATGGTCATTCCATTGATATTTGGAAAGATAGCGAAGGACTTTCTTGAAGGAGATTTTCATACGACTGAGATTAATGTTGTTGCGCTTGGTGCAGGGTTCATCGCAGCCTTCATCACTGGATATCTGGCTTGTGTCTGGATGATCGCACTTGTAAAAAGAAGTCAGCTGAGCTATTTCAGTGTTTATTGCAGCATTGTCGGAATCATCGCTATCATTGTTTCTCTGAACCAATAACTATGGAAATAACCTGTCCTATCATAACCAAAGACACCGAACTGAATCAGATAGACTATCTGGCGGGTGTGGCTGTTCTCATTGATAAACCCAAAGATTGGACATCATTTGATGTGGTCGCTAAGCTTAGAAATACGGTAGGAAAGCATCTCGGTGTCAGAAAGCTGAAAGTCGGACATGCAGGGACTTTAGATCCGCTGGCGACTGGCCTATTGATTCTATGTATAGGGAAAGCGACAAAGCAGATAGAAGCATTCCAGGGACTATATAAGTCTTATCTGGCTGATATCAAGCTTGGTGCACACACAAAGACCTATGATGCTGAGGCGGAAGAAGAAGACGTACAATCGACTGAGCATATCACAGAAGTAAATATTCTAAAGGAGATCGAGTCATTCACAGGTATGATCTCGCAGAAGCCGCCGATATATTCTGCCATTAAGGTAAAAGGTAAAGCACTGTATAAATACGCGAGAAAAGGTGAGGAAGTAGTGATCAAATCTCGAAATGTAGAAATACATGATTTTATTCTGAAAAGCTGCGACATCCCTCATCTGCAGTGCGAGATTAACTGTAGTAAAGGCACTTATATCAGGTCGCTAGCGCATGACTTAGGTGCACAGTTAGGCGTCGGAGGATATCTATCTGGATTAAGAAGAACAGGAATAGGTCATTTTTCCATAGATGATGCATTAACTTTACCACTCTTTATAGAGAAGCTCTTAGACGAAGAGTCATAGATTAGACGTTTCATAGATCAGTTAACCCATTAAAACCAACATATTTGTCCATCAAGCTAGCATCTGTCTCAAAATATTATGGAGCGCAAGCTGCAGTGAAGGACTTAAGCTTCGAAGCATATCCTAATGAGATATTAGGTGTGCTCGGTCCGAATGGCGCAGGTAAGTCCACTACGATGAAAATGATATGTGGCTATCTCTCACAAGATGCAGGATCCATAGAGATGAATGGAGAGCAAATTCAGTCTGATCCCATCAAGTTCAAATCTCAAATAGGCTACTTGCCAGAAAGCAATCCGCTCTATCTAGATATGTATGTGAGAGAGTTCTTGCTATTCTGCGCTGGCGTACATCAGATAGATGATAAGAAGAAACGAATCGATGAAGTGATAGAGATGACTGGCCTGGGGCAAGAACAGCATAAGACCATCAATCAATTATCGAAAGGCTACAGGCAAAGAGTCGGACTTGCGCAAGCCATACTTCATGATCCTCAAGTGTTGGTCTTAGATGAACCTACTTCAGGACTTGATCCTAATCAGCTGGTGGAGATCAGACAATTGATCAAAGATCTGGGACGGGAGAAGACTGTGTTATTTTCATCCCACATCCTTCAGGAAGTACAGCAGATTTGTGATAGAATCATAGTATTGAATCAAGGTGAGCTGGTCGCTAATAGTACGATAGAGGATTTAAATACATTTCAAGAATATACATCTCTGGTCCTTGTTTCATTTGAGAAAGAGATCGAGATTCAGAAATATTTAAATCAGATCCCTTTAGATCTGATCCATCAGACTTCCAGATCTTCTTATGAGATCAAGTCTAATGAAGCTGATCAACTAAAAAAAGAGCTTTTCGACATCGCTGTCGCTCAGCAAAATAGAATCACGGCACTTAATGAATCTACTTCTTCCTTCGAAGATATTTTCCAATCATTAACCAAGTCTGATTTATGATTCCAATATATCTAAAAGAAATACGGTCTTTTCTGAGCTCCTTAGTGGGTTATGTCGTGATTGGGTTCTTTCTGACGGTTTTGGGATTGATCATGTGGGTTTTTCCAGATACCAGTATTTTGGATAATTTGTATGCACAGCTTGATCCATTATTTGCCGTGGCTCCTTTGGTCTTCATGTTCCTGATACCTGCACTGACGATGAGAAGTTATGCGGAAGAATATCATGCGGGTACCATAGAGCTATTATACACTAAGCCAATTTCTGATGTTAAGTTAGTCTTAGCAAAGTATCTGGCCTACATGAGTTTGATGCTGCTGACCTTACTGCCGACTTTGCTGTACTACTATACAGTCCACCAGCTGGGATCGCCCATGGGAAACCTTGATACAGGTGCTATTGCTGGATCTTATATTGGTTTGATGTGTTTGGCTTCTATTTATATAGCGATTGGGTTATTTTCCAGTGTCTTGACAAAGAGTCAGATAGCGGCATTTATCATTGGAGCTTTCTTGTGTTTTTTCTGTACTTGGTTTTTTGATTTTGTAAGTGACTTACCTGCATTTATCGGATCATATGATGATGTGATAGAAAGACTGGGTGTTAATTTTCATTATAGCTCAATTAGCCAAGGAATAATCGATAGCCGAGATGTGATTTATTTTATATCCATGACTACTATATTTTTAGTGCTGACTTATTATATGATTAAGACAAAGCGAACTTGAGCAAAGGGATTAACATAGTACAGGTTTTATTAATCATCATAGCCATTGTCATCATCAATGCTATCGCAGGGCAATACTATGCACATATAGATCTGACAGAGGATAAGCGATTCTCACTGACGGGACCCACTGAAGCACTTTTAGATGATGTGGCGGATCCGATTTATGTCAGAGTATTATTAGACGGAGAGTTTCCTGCAGGCTTCAAGCGGCTGCGACAAAGTACTAAGGACATCTTAGATCAATACAGATCTCGAGCCCCTAAGATCATCTATGAGTTTCAGAATCCAAGCCCGAAAGATGCATCTAATGAAGAGCTAAATAATATCAAATTAGAGCTGAGTAAGGATGGTATACTGCCGACGACGCTCCGGTATGGAGAGGGAGATGCTTTGACGAATAGACAGATATACCCTTATGCCATATTCAGTTTAGGCCAAAAGCAGGTGGTAGTGAATCTGCTGGAAGAGCAAGTCATGGGCATGCCCGAAGAAGTGATCCTGAATAATTCTGTGAGTCTTTTAGAATATAAATTCTCTAATGCTATTCAGAAATTGACGCTAAAGAATAAAGCGAATATCGTATTTACAGAAGGACATGAAGAACTCAGTAAGCAGCAGACTGCGGTCCTCGAAAACTCTCTGAAGGAATATTATAATACGGGTAGAGTCAACTTAGATAGTATCTACTTGATCAATAAAGAGATCGATGTCTTAATTGTAGCAAAGCCAAGAACTGCTTTTAATCAGCGGTCAAAGTTTCTGATAGATCAATATATTATGAATGGCGGAAGTGTGTTGTGGCTAATCGATTATTTAGATGTAAGTGTAGATAGCATCGGGAGAAATGATATTTATATACCGCCTACAATGAATCTGGATCTGGAAGACTTATGGTTTAACTATGGCTTTCGATTACAGCCAAATCTGGTCCTTGATCTACAAGCCACTCAGATACCGCAGGTGATCGGTATGGCAGGAGGAGAACCACAGTACCAATTAATCAAATGGCCTTATCACGTATTAGCACTGCCCTTGTCGCAGCATCCGATAGTCAAGAATCTGGATCGGATTAATCTGTTTTTCCCTTCCACAATAGATACCATCCAAACCAATGCGCGGGTGAATAAAGAAATATTACTTCAAAGTTCTCCCTATACCAGATATCAGCTCACACCAGTCAGACTTAACTTTCAAGTACTACAAGAAGATTTTAAAGCTGAGCTATTTAATAAAAGTCCTCAGGCTGTTGCTGTGCTTTTAGAAGGAGAATTCGAGTCGGCATTTCAGAATCGTGTCACAGCGGATATGCAAAACATGCTTCAGCAGATCGACGCACCCTTCAAAGAAAAAGGAGAACATGCTAAGCAGATCATCATTTCTGATGGAGATATCATCAATAATGTACTTAGTGTGAAGGAACAAAAAATATTCCCGCTCGGCTATAATAAATGGGAACGAAGGACCTATAAAGCTAATGAGACATTCATCCTCAATGCGATAGAATACCTGATCAATATAGACAACATACTGGCAGCCAGATCAAAAGAAGTCAGGCTGCGAATGATCGATCGAGTGAAAGCAAGAACAGAAAAGACTAAGTGGAGATTGATCAATATTGTATTGCCATTATTGCTTCTCATCGGATTTGGACTAGTCTATCGACAAATTCGAAAATATAAATACGCAAGTAAGAGATGAAGAAGACACTCCTTTTATTCGCAGCTGTATTGATATTAGCTGGGCTGTATTTTCTATTTGCTGCTAAAGACGAGAAAGCTTCGACTATCTTGTCTGACTTTGCGGTGGAAGACATCGATCGTCTATCTCGGATAGAGATTTCATCAGATCAGTATCGTGATATTCAGCTACAAAAGCGAGGTAATGATTGGTACCTTCAGGACGGACATAGGGCCAGAGAGAACGCTATGAAGAATCTCATAGAGGTATTGGGCGGACTCACAATAAAGTATTTACCTCCGGCAGCTGCGTATCAAAATGTCAGCCAAGAACTTAAGCAAATAGCTGTGGATGTAAAATTATATGGTAGCGAAAATGAATTACTGCAGTCCTATCAGATAGGTGGTTCAGTCGCTGATGAGAGAGGGACCTACATGAAGCATACTGATGGAGATCGACTCTATGTCATGCATCTTCCTACATTAGAAGGTAGTGTACGTGGGAGGTATCTACATAGTTATGACGACTGGCGTGATAGGACGCTGATAGATGTGGAGAAGGCTGATATAGAAAGTATTGAGGTGAATTACCTTAGACAGTCAGCCGAGTCTTTTATTATAAATCATACGGGAGTCACTAATAAAGTAAATCAAACGGTCAAGCCAAAAGCAAAGATCGATAACTATCTAAATAGTTTCAAAAAAATAGCCGCAGAATCATTTGAAAATGCCAATCCTAACCAAGACTCTATCAGACAGCTTCTTGCTTTCTGTCAGTTTAAGATACTGATGAAAGACGGCAAGCAAAAAGAAATAGAATTATATCCAGTAGAGAATTATGTTGATCAAGCTTTGGTAACCTTAGAGAATACGCCGAGAATCAATCGGTACTTTGCAAATACCAGTGATGGTGACTTGATGCTGGTCCAGCAGCGGATCATATCTAAGATATTAAGAGGTTATTCTTATTTTGCAGCCGATGAATAAATTAATCTCATTTTTCTTCATTATGGTTTTTTGCAGTGCTTTTGCTTTGCATGATGGAGACATTATTTGGGGCTTTTTCGGGCATAAGAAAATTACCAAGCTGGCAGTATTCACGCTGCCATCAGATATGATGCCGCTCTATAAGAAACATATAGACTACTTAGAGACACACAGCGTGGATGCTGATAAGCGAAGATATAGCGTTTCAGAAGAAGCGATCAGGCATTATATAGATGTGGATTATTGGGGTAGGGGTGCGATAGATATGATACCTCATTCACAGAGTGAGGCAGTTATTAAATTTGCGGATTACTATGTCGCTAGCGGAGTCGATTCTTTACAAATAAGAGGTGTGGACCACGAAGCATTGCCAGATACATTTACCATTGCTGGAGAATCTACCATTGATACTAAAGTCTTAAATAGACTGCTTTGGGATCGGGTCAATTTTTATGATGGTACGACTCGATGGTCATTGCCACTCGCTGAGCTTAGTGAAGCTATTGTTTTAGAAGATAGTATTAGGCATAGATATGATCAGCTGGTTATCAAAGATAGATTTACAGATAAAGGCATCTCACCATACTACATCAAGACGATATATAATCGACTGGTTAAGGCTTATGAGTACAAAGACCTAGATCAAATACTGAGGCTTTCAGCGGATATAGCTCATTATATATCTGACATCCATGTACCTCTGCATACCAGCTATAATTATAATGGGCAGCTGACAGATCAGGTGGGGATTCATGCTTTCTGGGAGACTCGACTGCCTAAGCTTTATGCCGATACTGAGTATGATCTTGTTGTTGGTCGAGCAGAATATATAGAAGATGTACAAGAATATTCGTGGGATATCATCCGTCATTCTCACTCCCTGGTTGATAGTGTATTAGGGGTGGAAAAAAGGCTCAGCCATACATTTACTAATTATCTACAGTTCTGCTTCGAGGATACGGAGGTGAGTACAGTCCGTGTACAGTGTGAAGAATACTCCAGAGCTTATCATGATGCGCTGGGAGGTATGGTCGAAGTGCAAATGCGAGGATCGATAAAAGCAGTGGGCAGCATATGGCTTTCAGCGTGGGCTGATGCTGGGCAGCCAGATATAATTAAAATAGCTGAAGGAGTCATTAAAGAATAGCAAGGATTAAGCGACAAAGATACAAAGGGTAAGATAAAAGATAGTAACTAATGAGCCAAAAAGGAATCAAGAAAAACCACGGGATAAAGTTATCCATGAAAGGGTTTGCGATGGGGATTGCGGAAGTGATACCTGGTGTTTCCGGTGGCACGATTGCTTTTATTACAGGTATTTATGAAGAGCTTCTGAATACCATTAAGAATTTTAATCTTGATCTATTTGTATTATTGAGATCTGGTAACTGGAAATCACTCTGGGAACATATCAACGGTCGGTTTTTACTGTTCTTACTGGCTGGCATGGGAGTGGGTGTTGTGATTGGTATATTCTTCGTGACCTATTTATTAGAGCATTACCCCGAGCCACTTTGGGCTTTTTTCTTTGGGTTGGTCTTAGCTTCTGGATTTTATATGGCCAGGCAGATTAGTTCGGTTAAGCCAATTTATACATTATTGTTTTTTATTGGATTGATTGTGTCTTTCAGTATCACTCAGTTAGCTCCAGCGGGTGGAAGCGATTCCTATCTTGCTATATTTTTAGCTGGTGCAGTGGCTATATCTGCATTGATCTTGCCAGGGATATCAGGGAGTTTTATTTTACTGCTATTGGGTATGTACAGCGTGATCATTCCTAATGTGAAAGGCCTTCTGTCAGATCCTAATTTACACAGTCTAACTATAGTTGCTGTATTTGCAGCAGGTTGTTTGCTTGGCCTGGTGACATTTTCAAGAGTCCTATCTTATACTTTTAAAAATTATGAAGACCAGACACTTGCGATATTAACAGGTGTTATGCTGGGCTCACTGCCTAAGATATGGCCGTGGCGTAATCCGACAAGCGTCTTTAATAAAGAAACGGAATCTATTATAGTGCCTGATCTTTCTTCATTTACTTTATTAGACTTAGAGCATGTAAAAGTTCTTAAAGAACTCAATGTGATGCCATCATCTTATTTTGCTAATCCTAATACGATTATCGCTGTGATTGCTTTTTTTATTGGCTTGGTGTTGATTTTGGGATTTGACTATTACCAGCGGGGTCGGGGCTAGTCGATTGTTATTTACAATTCTCCGTAAGTTTCAACTTTGATATTCATGGTCTGCTGTTCCGCAGTATCATAAAATTCTCTTTCAAAAACATCAAAAATGATGATTGATAATACTTCAAGTATTCGACTTTTACGGGATTGTTGAAAATTGGGAATTGTCATTTTTAATGTAAAAGGATCAAATCCCAATAATGAAAAAATATGTGTAGCATTAGGTGGTGTATAATAGTTAAGTGGCTTACGTGTCGCAACTAATTTCAAGACCAGACATTGATTAACCATAGATATATCTAAGTAGACTGATTCTTCTATTATTTCGAATTCTAATTTGGAGAGTGATCCATCAGCTAGCTTGTCTAATAAACTGAGGATCGTATCATCGTCTATGACTGCTTTGGCGGGAAGAGATTGTAACTCTTCATACTCTGCTTTTATTTTACTCATCCATTGGCTACGAGATTTTTTCAAATGGAGCAGTAGAATATTCTTTTCTTCTGGTTGAGCGTTTTGGTCAATCGGGATGTCATCTGAAGATATCCCTCTATCTTTCTTATTCAACTGAGCTTCTAATTGCAGCATTCGATAATGGTGAGGGTTTTTTCGCTGTTGTAAGGAATTCAGTTTTTTATAGGTATATTCTATAGCTGACTGAAGTTCTGCAGCATATATAAAATCTGCTTCTTTAATACTCTGATCCAATTCAGAAGAAAGATAATCTACCTCTTTTTGGACATGTGTAATCAGTAAATCAAGATCATTTTCTGACATCCTTGTAAAGTTTACATTTCCTTTTAATTATTCACTTTTATAAGTTATTTTATTTGACTTAGATCTTCTGCAGATTGTAGGACCTCATCATGCGCATTAAAAAAAGGGATCAGCTCAGCCAAAATCTTCGGTGCAAAAGAGCGTGGCATATCATGGCCTAAATCTTCTATCCATAGTTTTTTTGCATTAGGAATCAACTCTGCTGTCTTCACACCATGTTCGAAATTAACCAGTGGATCGGCCTTCCCGTGTATGACAAAGCTCGGAATCTTTAATTTTTTTAATGCTTCATACCTGGATCCTGATTTATTAATAGCCACTTCATGATGCTTGGCAGCTTCAGGATTAGTACCATTTCTTTTTTCATATTCATAACGAGCCAGTTGGCCCGCTCTTAGATTATCTTTTTCATAATTTCCTTTGAATAAGTTAGAGACCATGAGGCTGTACTTGATAGCATTTTCTAAGTTCGTTTCTTTCATCATGTATTTTACTGAGTATCTGGTAATGTCCTTCATCGTCTCTGGCCAGATACCTGGGAGATCTTTATCATTGAAGAAAGCTGTCGAGCTCTGAGAGGTCATACTGAGTACTCTATCTGGATGATTAATGGCTACACTCTGTGCGATCATGCCTCCCATGGACATACCTAAGACATGCGCTCTTTCTACATTGACATCATCCAATATAGCGATAACATCTAGTCCAATATCTTCGAGCGTATATGGTTCAGCTGCATCCCAGTCACTAAGCCAAGTCGATTTTCCGATGTCTCTATGATCAAATCTTATCACCTGATAGCCTGCATTCACCATGGGTAGAAAGTAATATTCTGGCCATTGTATCGAAGTGGAGCCGTAACCCATGATGAGTATCACTGTGCCTTTTACTTCACCTTTTGGTTGATTCACTTCATACCAGAGTTCTACATCGCCATTCTTAACAGTTGCTTCTTCACCATGGTAGAATTCTGGCAATGCTGTATTCATGACTTCTTGGTATATCTCTTCCGCATTCTCAGGAATATCGGGAGTCATGTATATGTAAGCGAAAGCTGCACCAAATACAAGCAAAATCAGAAGAGATAATATGAGTAGAACTTTCTTTAACATAAGGAGTGAATTATCTGAATAATTTGTAATCAACTAAAATAGCTAATAGTTATAAGAGGTGCCTTATTTATTCAAACTCTGCTTGACAATAGTCTCTATTTCTTGATCACCGATAAAAACTTGCTTTATTCTCACATCGCCGTTGGCTATATATACTTCTGCATACGCATCTTTCTTCTGGTCTAACTGGTTGCGCCGCGTGAGATTCTCGGCACCTTGAGCCAGTGTTTCCTTCATATAGTACTTATTGAAGGAGGGCATGATCGAGTAATTGCTTTTGCCATTAGGATCAGTGTAGCAGTACACTTCTGATATGAAGTAGTGCTTGTCCGTAGGTTTCAAAATACTGATGTCTTTTACGATGCTATACCCTGCACTGTCTTTCGTAAGCCTTACATACATATCTTTTTTATTTTCTGTATTGCATGCTATATGATCAGAATATTGTTCTATTTCGAACCTTAGTGTGATGTATTTTCCTCTGAATGGATCATATGGGTCTACTGGCATGAGTTTAAATAAATGCCTTTCCCCATGAGTGATGATATCTTCACTACTCCAGATCATCTTAGCAGGGACAGCCAGCTGCACCAGTGCGACTAAGACGAATAAGATGATGACGACACGCTCCTTATTCATCAGAATTATTTTGATTGATGAGAATATAATTCGCTGCAAAGAAGGCTAAGCCGATCAATACAAATACGATCCCTCTGATAATGAAACTAATATCAAAATCAAAAAATCTACAAATGATCAAAATGGTGATGTATATCATACCTAAGTTCATCACAGATAGCTTAGACTGATTAAACCCATCTTTTATATTGGAGACGGCTATCATAAGAATCATTAGATTAATCACGATCACTTTGATAAATATTGGCACATCAATAAAAAACAACGGATAAGCCAGCAGCACACATATAGTTAAGATGATTTTATGAATTGACTGACTTGATTTGTTATTTAAAAGAAGTAGTACGATTGCAGCTATGAAGCATGTAATTCCGATCCAAAAATATATTGATGACAAGAGTGGCATAGTTGACGATTCGGTGCTTATCTCTGACCAAAAACCACTAAAACTACCGATAAAAAGTATGATGATAGATCCGATCATGCCTATGGTTCGATAGCTATTATTTAAATGAATGCGATTATGATGGTATAGATAAAGTCCTATCTGATAGAAGAGGATACAGACAGCCAGAAAAGTAGATAGCAACTGAGGGCCGTCATGCATAAATTTAAAAAGAGAAAATACCATAGATAAAGGCAGCAGCCAATGTAATGTCTTAAGGGTAGGGCTTTCTAAGTTAGATTTCCACACTGTGATATAATAGGGAATGATAGCGAGCAATAGCCCCCAGTAGCTAAAGAATCCATAGTCACCTTTTTTAGGAAAAGTCTGCAAGAGATAATAGCTAATACCTAAAGTATAGAGTATAGAGACAGAAGAAGAGTTCATGAGATATACGACAGGAAGTGCAAGTATCATCCAGACTAATAGAAAGCTATCTAAGCTACCTTGGAGATGGTATATCTGGCTGATCATAGCAATACTCGCACCAATGGCAAAAAATAAAAAACAAGACGAAGCTTCTCTCCACACTTGACTCTTTGTCTTTCGCAGGAGTGTATACAGACATGCTATCTGGCCAATGATTAATGGCAGGAAGCCCAGCATAGTCTTCACAGCTCGTGGAAAGGAATCCCAATTGTGACCAATGATAAGGATGATGCCTAATCCAATCAGAGCTGATCCAATAATGCCAAATAGTATCAGTATTCGATTTGGTTCAAGTCCACTTTTCTTTTGATGAAATTCATTTATTTGATCAAGTTGTTCTGACGTGATAATACCTTCTTGTAGCAGCTCGTTGAGGTTGATCTTAAGTTTATTCTTCATGATTCTATAGAATAGAGAACGATGACATGTCATTTATAATTCCATATCCATCTTATAATAGTCTAATCCAGGTCCCCAATAATCTTCTTTAGTTGCTTGAAGGGTGAATCCAAAAGTCTCAAAAAAACGATATGCTAATTGTGAAGTGAGGACGATCACCTGCGAGACTGATCCATTTTCTTTTATGCAGTCTATGCAGTGATTCACAGCAACACTCCCGTATCCTTTTCTTTGGATCTTAGGATCAAAAAAGATCCAACTGATATGAGCTGTTCTTGTATCCTCAGTGATTAAATATCCGCTGCCTCCCAAGACGGTATCACTTTCATCAACAACAACGAAGTAGTCAGAGGCATGTATATCTATATGTCTCTTGAAGTCTTCCACTTCATCAATATTGAAATACTTAGGTGTATTGAGAATTAAAATATTGACTAATGACGGAAGGTCTTTCTCTTGATAAGGTCTGATCATTTATCATTTTTTTCAATGCATTGATCTGTCTGTGTGTGTTCTAAGATTTTTCTTCTTTTCATGGGGAATGATAGTATAAGCTACTCATTCTCATAGTAAAATATACCCATGATGATGCTATTTACTTTCTGTCAGCAAGCTCCCAGAAAGTATCACTCCTATCAGCATCCTCTCTATCCAGACAAGGAAAGTCTTTTTCTATCAGAATGCTTAGGCCTCTTTTCTCTAAAGAATTGATGTGATTTTCTAAGCTGACTTGATTAGATTCTATCCAATTCATGGCCATCTTTTTAGGTATATAGACCAAGATTTCATTATTGACGAATGAGGCATATAATTCTGCACTATCAGAAATACATACAGCATAGCGAAGGAGGTCGCTCCCAGGGAATTGAATTTGATCTTCAACGATTTCCTTATTTTTAAGCACGTCAATATCCGATTTTCTGAGTCTGATGCGGATACTGTTAGTTGTGCATCTGAGTTTCATATGAATAGTCTATGAATGAAAAGACAATAGTAGTAGTGTGAAATTATACAAAATCAACAATATAAAATAGATGGCAGAGACCAAATCCATCAAGAAATGACTAAAATAGGATAGATGGCTAAGTAGTAAGCTAGTTTCTACTAATTCAGGCATATAAACATCTCATAAATCATGATTGATACATATCAACTGCTGTCCTACTGATGCTATACTTTAAATTGAGTCAAATGATGATCTAAATGCTTAGAAAACATGACATTCCATTCGGCAGAGCTCATGGGTCCGAATGATAGATTCTCTTTGTTTTCAAAATGAGAGCTACCTAATTTTTGAGTTCTCTGGATGTATTCGATAAGTCTTCGTTTCTCTCTTTCAAAATCTTTTGCGCCTGTCATCTTGAATTGAGGAGCTGTTGGACTGTTTTTTTTGTAAGGTTTAGGACCGACTACAGTATTTTTTACGAATGTCTTAAGCATGAATCTTTTGAAAGCATTAGGTGCGGGGTGGATATCGTCATAGACCATTTCATATGCTACGCAGCAGTGAGCTAGCATTTGTGCAACATTCATTTTACCCCATTCTGGATGAGCAGAGCTACTTAGATTGTTGATTCTTGACAGAGTGCTTTTGACATGTGATGAATCGAATAGATTTTTCATTTATCCCATTTACTTTTTTAAAAATCTATATCCTAAAGATAATACATTTGGAGAAGCACTCAGTTATTGAGTAAAGCTAATCACTTGAGTTGAAAAAGCTATTGAATCTATAGCTGCAAATCATTAACAAGGAAATAAATTTATGATTTCTATTGTGCCCGCTTTTTCAAAATCACAGTAATACCTTCAGAGTTAGCATATTTTATTGTATTCCGATCTATGATTTGGATTGCGGAGGAATAGGCTTGAATCTTATCATTGATAGATTCAGCTTGGTCTCCTAAGTATCCACCAGGAGGAGGATTGGTATTGCTTTGCTGGTTTTCTGTATCGCTGGTTTTATTTCCCCCTAAATATCCACCCGACGGATAATTATCATTATTTTCTTGAGTAGAATTATTACCATTATTATTAGAGCTGGTATTATTAGAGCTGTTATGATTGTCTTTGTCATTACCTAAATATCCACCTTGAGGATATTCAGAACTATTACCAGTTGTGGAAGTAGAATTAGTGTTTGAGTTGGTATTAGTATTAGTATTCTGATTGTTGGTTGTATTTACTGGAGGGTCTCCTATTTGTCTGATATAGGTGTTATTTTCTGATCTGAGCCATGCGACATCTTGATTATATAGGTCCTTCATGATGACTTGTTCTCCCTGTGGAGAGAACTGTAGGTTGAAAGTGGTTTCTGTATTATTCTCCATTTCCCAAGTACCCGTAAGAGCTGTGTATTCTAAGCGTAAGTATGATTCATACTTTTCATATTCTGCCCAGTCCTTTATTATGACTGCTCTGATATAGGGCTGTTTCCCACGTTTAGTTTTAAAGTTAAATTGAAATTCTCTGACCACATCATTGCCAAATGCATAGAGCGGAGATCCATTACTGAGTTTATCAGTCGTAGCATAACCATCTATTGACTGCAGATTATCATTGAGGAATCCAGAGTCCCAGTTATCTATTTGAAATTGTACAATTCTTGGATTATGGCCGTAGAGCTGTTGACCTAAGTTATTGTAGATATGTCCAATGATAGTATAAAAGGTGTTTTTTGAATTTTCGCCTGTTTTTTGAGCTGTGTAGCGGAGTTCTATTTGTTCATCTTGGATTGTGTTTTCATGTTTGACCCGATTATAAGCTGGTGTTGCTCCTTGATTAGTTGGTATTTGGTTATTTGTTCTTGGTTGTGTTTCTTCTGGGTTAGGGATTGTAGTGTTTACTGTTGATGATCTTTTATTGACTTGTATTTTACCCCCTGTGCTTTGCCCATTTAAGATGGTGAAACAAAACATGCTAATGAAGAAAAATAATAATTTGCTTTCCATACAATTTTGTGTGATGTAGTTAATAGTGTATCCATATTGCTAATTTATAAGGAAAGAAATTCGTTCCCGATAACACAAATTTAATAATCATATCTTGATATGATATCTGTTTTATTAATGTGTACCATACCCATACTGAAATTCAAATTGTTAAGTGAAATTTTAAGTTGGAGTATTACTCAATATTGATGACTGCCTTACCAAGCTGTTTAAATTCGATATCCTAAGCCTTACGGAGAAGCTTTGCTTGAGTGTATGTGGAATGTACATTTGCTGATAGAATTAAAGCTGCTCGTTGTCTGATGCCTTGATTTTGATTCAGTATATCATATTCAGAACTAATGATAGCATACTGATACGCTTTATAAGTAAATTCTAATGTGGCAAGCCAAAGAAAGTAATCACTTTGAGTTGAGAAATTTTCGTCTGAAAGATTGAAGGCATCGAAAGATCTATGCGGTTTTTACAATTTCCAGCTTAGAATATGAAGATTTGATATTTTTGCTGATACTGAATTTGAAAGTTGATCCAATGTTTTTTATCGATTCTACCTCAATGGTTCCATTATGTCTGAGGACGATTTTTTGACAAAGAGAAAGGCCGATTCCAGTGCCATCATATTCTGCCTTTCTGTGTAGTCTTTTAAAAATATTGAAGATTTGATTTTGATACTCTTTTTCAATACCGATTCCATTGTCTTTGACATAAAAAGTCCAATGACTATCGCTTCCATTAATGACTCCAATATGAATTCTTGGATTTTCATTCTCATTGAATTTTACGGCGTTTGCTATTAAATTACTGAAGACCATCCCTATTTGTACTTGGTCGCAGATAATTGTCGGCAGTGGGTCTATGGTGACCTGCATTTGTTTTTCAGATATGGCTACAGAAAAATCCTGCATGACCTGCTGAATCAATACTTGAAGATTAGTAGACTGTAGATCTATATCTTTACTTCCTACACTTGAGTATTCCAAAAGACTTTGAATCAAATTAGACATACGATCTACTCCTTCGGAAATAAATGATAAATAACCATCAGCTTTTGAGTCTAAATCATTTGCATATTTTTTGTGTAAAAGGCTGGTAAAAGTGCCTATGGTTCTAAGTGGTTCTTTTAAATCGTGTGATGCGATGTAAGCAAATTGTTCCAAGTCTTTATTTGACTTAATCAATTCTTGGTTGGACTGAGTTAGTTTAGCCGTTCTTTGTTTTACGATTTTTTCTAATTCGTCATTCCTTATCTCTAATTGAGATAGTAAAGATTTTACTTTATTATTTTGAATACTTAATTCTTCAGTTCTTTCATCGACGAGTTCCTCCATATATTGTTCACGTTCTTGAAGAGCGATTTCAACTTTTTTTCTTTCTGTGATTTCCTTATTGAGATTTTCATTAGTCTTTCTGATATTCTTAGTGTAGAGTATTATTGACAGCCATATGATTAGGCATAATAGCAAAAAACTTAAAAATTTAAACCACAAGGTTTGCCAGAATGCAGGTATTATATTTATTTCTATCGTTTCTATATTTTCATTCCATACACCATTATTATTCGCCGCTTTTATTTTAAAAATGTATTTACCAGGATTTAAGTTGGTGTATACAATTGGATTGTTTTGATTCGTGTAGGTCCATTCATCATTCAATCCCTCTAATAAATATGCGAATTTATTTTGTTCAGTGTAACTTTGATCATTAGAACTATAGTAAATAGAGAAATAATAAGAGTCGTGAGAAAAAGAAATCTGATCAGAATTTATCACATTGTGATCTTTTGATGAATCTTGACTCATTTCTAAAATATTAGTGATATGAACTTCGACTAAGTCATTGTTGCTAAGGATTTTATCAGGATGAAATTTAGTATAACCTGTTAACCCTCCGAAATAGATACTACCATCTAAAGAAGAAGCTTTAGACCTACGTAAGAATCCTTGTTGGCCAGTATTATTAGCATATTTAAATTCTCTAAAAGTATTATTCTCAGGGTAGTAGACGAATATACCATCTGATGTGCTTGCCCAAATATTCTTGTTCTTATATATCTCAATCGATCTTATGGAGTATTTTTTATGATTTTTTGTTATATTTTTAATTTTTTTTGACTTGGTATCATAAGAAAAGAAGCCACTTTCTGATCCGATATAAAGCATATCTTCCAGTGCTTCTATTTCAATGATGGTATTACTTGGTATTCTGTTTTCTGAATTATTATCATCATATAAAAATCTAGTGAATGAGAAACCAATACTATCAGAAGGCTCAGTAAGCTTGTTGAGACCCTTGAATGTACCGATCCAAATGTTACCTTGATTATCTTCTAATATGTCAGTTATAGCACTGTCACTTATTGAATTTTCATCTTTTAAATCAGTTTTAAAGATTTTGAATTTATTTTGTTTCATATCATAGAGATACAAGCCCATTGAAGTACCTATCCAGATTCTATTTTTTCTATCTTTTATCATTGACTTCACAATGCCTTCATGATATCCTTTATTAAACCACTCAGGTATTTTTATATTAGTCAGCTTAAAATTATCCACATTAATTTTGGAAAGTCCACTTTCTCTGAGAACGTAGATATGGCCTTCATTATCATTATATATTATATTTGCATCTGTAATCTTAGGGAAATTATGATTGACTATTAACTCATTTTTTTGGTCATCATATAGAAGTAATTCTCCAGCATTGATTTGAAGGAGAATCGTGCCTTCCTCTAAGATTGTCATAGATTTTGTATCTATCGTGGAATAATTATTATAGCTTATATATTTTGATTGAAAATTATTAGATTGTTTGTTATACAGACTAAGTCCATCTTCTGTTCCTATCCACATCAATCCCTGTTCATCCTGATAAAGATCTTTAACATAATTACTAATAATTGTATTTTGATTTGAAGGATTGTAAAAATTTTGACTAAACTCTAATTTAGGTTTATCGACTGTAGGTTTATTATAAATCGCTGGATTTGGTAGGTTTTCTTTTGAAATTCTGCATAATCCATGCACGGAACCTATCCAGATGTTACCTAAATTATCTTGTAGAACATCGATTAAGAAATCATTCGTTATGGTGATAGGGGATACCGGGTTATTTCTATAATTATGAAAAGTTGGACTCCATTCAAGGTTATCAGCATCAATGGTAGCAGCTTCTGGTAGCTGCATTAGAAATAGCCCACTCATATGTGATGCAATCCAAAATCGATTTTCTTTATCCTGTAGAATTTTCCAGATATTATGTGTATTTGGATCTTCTGAAGGATAGATATGTTTAAATATTGAATTCTGTATTTTACCATCTTCATCGGGGATCAATAGATTAATTCCTCCTGCCCAAGTGGTAATCCATATCCACCCATTATTATCTTCAGATATACCTAGTACAGCTTTTGTACTAAGGGAGTTTTCATCATTATCATTAGGGAGAAAACGAATAAAAGATTGAAGTGAATCTACATAAAGGTTAAGACCATTTTCAGTACCAATCCATTTTCTATTCTTTTTATCTATGCATATACTAAGGACATCATTATTACTAATACTTTTGATATTCTCAGGTTCATTTGTGAATGTTTCCCAAATATCATCTCTATAGTCATATCTAGAAAGGCCACCAAGCTTTGTGCCTATCCATAACACTCCATCATCATCTACTTCTATAGCGGATATGATATTAGATTTTAAACCACTTGGGTATTCTTTAGAGTCTGCTTTAAATATCTTAACTCTTTCAGGTGAATCTAATCTACATAGACCGTCATTAGTGCCCATCCAGATAAGTCCATTTTGATCCCGTATTATTTTATTAATTGTGTTGTTGGGGAAGGTTTTAGGTAAAGATATTCTATTGAATTGTTGTGTAGAAGTGATCTGACATGATGTATCATGCTGCACAACTAAGATCGCGGATATAAAAGCGATGACACCTATTAAAATCTTGCTATTCACCTAGCATGTAAAATTACACCAATGTGCTTAAAGTTTTATGAAAATGCACATCTACAATATGCCTACAATGCTATCAAATATTTTTTATAAGGTTCAAAACTTGCGCTATTGTACAGTATTCTGTTACTTATCATACCATAACCAAAGAGAGCCGTAATCCTTATCACATTTGAGTTTTAGGATTACAGCTCTTGCAACGAACAAATATATTATCGAACTGACAGAACGCTTGAGTCCCATCAGTACACCCTTATTGTTTTACAATCGTTGATTGTACGATTCCATAATTTTCTCTTACAGAGATATAATAGATGCCTTTAGATATATTACTGATCTCTACTTGATGCATATTATTTCCATTTGATATATTAAATGAACTTGTGTTAACAATATTGCCAAATACATTTCTAATGTCGACTGTAACCTTTTCAATATCAGAATCAGTAGAAATACTCATGATAAGATTATCCAATACAGGATTTTGCATCGTTTCTAATAAAATCAACTGATTAGAATTAGTAACAGGTGATCTTAATCCATTCTCAGCGCAGGCTGTGACATCTGTCTCTGACCAATCACCAGCTGTGTTTCCATCTCCATCATAGCTAAGTGATTTATCACTGGCAAAAGAAGCTACAAAATCTCCAGATGTCCAAATGTTAGCATTGACAGCTACCTGTGATCTACCATGATTCGTGGAGCCCCATTCTACGTAATCAACCATAGCTGTAGAACTACCAAAATTATTAGTAGTGTAAAGTCCCATTTCTCCATCTGCACCATCAATGTCTATTCTTACTGTTTCTACAGTGACAGTTTCTCCCGCGGCTAACATTAAGCTTCCACAATCAACAGTTAAGTTACTTAGTTGATCGTAAGACGGGAAATCACATAGCCAATAGGTTGAAATGTCTATCGTCTCTCCTCCAATATTTTTTAATTCTACTTTATCATCTCCGATAACTTCATTGATGATTACTACAGCAGGTCCATCTACAGCACCACTCGAACATGCGTCACCCTCTGTATCTCTTGTGACAGTTATTGAGTTAGATAGATTAAAACAACCTTGAAGATCACTTGCATTCATGCCGACTTCAGCACCAGTCAGACCATCTTCAAAGCTTAAGTGCCATACCAAACATGTACCTGCACCAGCATCATCAAAATCGACTGCTGAGAAAGTAGGAGGCAACCCTAATATATTGCCATCAGCATCCGTAACCACCCACTGAGAATTAGCCCCAGCATTGCCTTCTAATGTGATGCCATCAGTAGGAATGTTATCCGCAACTCCATCACCGACACAGTATGTAAAAGGTCCACCAGTCAAAGTACCACCAGCAGCATCGCAAACAGGTGCAGCCGATCTGACCACTTCGATAGGGTTAGACAGACTCCAACAGCCAGTTATATCATTAGCATTGAGTCCAGCTTCAGCACCAGTGATGTCACCAGTAAAGCTTAAGTGCCAGACTAAGCAAGTACCTACACCAGCACCGTCAAAATCAACAGCAGAAGGCATCGGAGGAAGACCTAAAATAATTCCATCAGCATCAGTGATGACCCACTGCGAGTTCTCACCCGTGTTACCAGCAAGTGTGATAGAACCAGCCGCAATCGTATCAGGCGTACCATCACTGACAGAATCGAAAGTAAAAGGTCCACCAGTCAAAGTACCACCAGCAGCATCGCAAACAGGTGCAGCCGATCTGACCACTTCGATAGGGTTAGACAGACTCCAACAGCCAGTTATATCATTAGCATTGAGTCCAGCTTCAGCACCAGTGATGTCACCAGTAAAGCTTAAGTGCCAGACTAAGCAAGTACCTACACCAGCACCGTCAAAATCAACAGCAGAAGGCATCGGAGGAAGACCTAAAATAATTCCATCAGCATCAGTGATGACCCACTGCGAGTTCTCACCCGTGTTACCAGCAAGTGTGATAGAACCAGCCGCAATCGTATCAGGCGTACCATCACTGACAGAATCGAAAGTAAAAGGTCCACCAGTCAAAGTACCACCAGCAGCATCGCAAGTGGCTGCTCCACAAACTCCACCAGAATCATTTCTACTGACTGAGATAGGATTAGATAAACTATAGCATCCTTGTAGAGCATTAGCATTCATTCCTACGGCAGCACCTGTTAAGCCATCTTCAAAACTAAGGTGCCAGACCAAACAAGTTCCTACACCAGCACCATCAAAATCAACAGCTGAAAAAGTGGGAGGTAGACCTAAGATGTTGCCTGAGTCATCCGTTACCACCCACTGAGAATTCGTGCCAGCATTACCAGACAAGACTATTTGATCTTCATTGATATTATCAGCCTCGCCATCTCCTATGCAGAAGCTGAACGGACCACCTGAAAGTGTTCCTCCTGAAGGTTGAGACCTATTTACTGTTATAGGGTTAGATAGGTTATAGCAGCCTTGTAGATCGTTTGCATTCATCCCGACTTCTGCTCCTGTCAGACCTTCTTCAAAACTTAAGTGCCAGACTAAGCAAGTACCTGTGCCTGCACCATCAAAATCAACTGCAGAGAAAGTAGGAGGGAGGCCTAATATATTACCTTGCTCATCAGTGATCACCCACTGTGAGTTCGTTCCAGAGTTAGCTGATAAACTAATTCCATCAGCTGGAATATTATCAGCACTTCCATCACCTACACAGAAAGAGAAAGGTCCTCCAGTTAATGTACCACCAGCAGAGTTCATTTCTGTATCTAAATCATAAATACTCAATTCATCAATATCCCAAATAGAAACACGTGCTCCATTATCTATAGGACAATATGCAGTTAGTTCAAATGAAAATAATGTATTTACGTTAACTTGAAAATCAGAGTCATTAGAGAAATCGAAAGATCTTAGATTCCATGAAGTACTTGTGAATAAGTCCTCCATTCTATAGACTTCATTACCATTGGCTGTGACCCTGACAGTATATCTGCGGGGTAAATTATTAATACCAGATGCTCCATTGATCCAGTTGAAGAATACAGGTGCTTGTTGGTAAAATTCTATCCTGCTGATCCCTGAGGGTCGGTCTGAAGATGCTTCGACCATGACCTCGAATCTAATGGCTCGATCACTATCGGCAGTGTAGTCACAGGACTGATCTGCCTCTACGCACATAGCCTGAGAATCAGCGACACCAGGAGTGCATGAGTGTTTATTTACTTCAGGATTTCTTCTATAAAGTCCTTTGTCAGTAATACTTAGTGAAGTACAGTTATGAGTTGTCGATTTAAACTCAGAAAAATCCATGTTATCTCCATTGAAGTTTGAGACACATTCATTCAAGCTAAAATGAATATCAGCTGTTTCTTGTGCACTTAGTATGGAAGTCGTGATGAGGAATAGGAGTAGAAGTCTTAAATGTTGGTACATATTTAAAAGTCTTTAAAATGAGTATTAAAAAAAGTAATTAGTCTATCGTAAATATGCTCTTTTCAGAGCTCGTGGTTATTTCTATAATTTATAAATGATTCCAATATTACTGTTCAAGTATCGTATGTGTGTAGAGGGGTCGGTCGCTGTCGTGTACTGTCTTAAGGAGCTGATTGATCTGTTCATCTGTGTGCGAAATCCAATACTTAGATTTCGAGTCAGCTTTTGCTCTATTCCTATTTGTCCATATAGACTACTAAAATTGTTGACTGCGTTATTCATCTCATCAGAGCTCATATAGACACGGGAGATCACATCCGAATTAACTGCAAATGAAGTATCAAATTCATTATTTATTTTTCCAATTGATTCATAAGTGTAGCCTATCCCAGTGAATAGTTTGGTGGATTTAGATAAGGAGAAGTAATATTTAGCACCTAATGAAAACCCAATCGTTTTTATCTTTTGGTCGATAGTCGTATTAGTTACTAAAATGTCGCTTTGGTCTATTGTTTGATTGCCAATATCGAATGTGGCAGTAGAGCTAACAGATCCTATAGGAGACATGATGTCCATATCCATATAATATTTATCAGTAAAGTGGCTTAATGATTGATACGTTCGGGCTTCTGCTAACAAGCTGTTATTATGAAATACATTTCTTGTCAGGCTTGCTGCAACGGAGAAGTTTTGATTGACATTGTATTGTCCAGATACACCATAGCTGTACCCAGAGTAAATTTTATCATATTCTGTCAAAGAAGCATTATCGCTCATAGAGATATTACTCATGTTGAGGCTTGAAAAATTTATACCTGAGAAAAGCTCGACTTGAAATGGGATAATTTTACGCTGAGTGGTGATATCAGCAATGATAAATGCGGGAGAAAGATTTTCTTCATCTATCGGTATAGCTGACATAGCTAAGCTCGGTACTAGTGTAGAGAGTGGCGAGATAAATTTATTTTTTGGGGGATATATAGATGACCGATTTTTGGTTTGGAATATGTCATTAGATTGATTGATAAGTTTATCATTTAATTGATTGATCGATGACTCATCGGTAGCTTTTTCATCTGAGTATAGTACATTATTTATGCTATTCAAATCAAAGTTTCGAGTATTAGATTGAATTGCTTTTTTAATAGGGTTATAGACGACGAATTTCAGTTTTGTAGATTTTTGGCCTACTTTATTCGTGTTCTTTGCTTCCTTAAATGTTTGATTTGATTTTATAGAATTAGAATTTATTGGAGTGTTGTCAGTTTGAGCAGTAGATTCGGTTTTTTGAGATTTTGATTCTGATAAGATAGTACCTGAATTATCGATATTTTTTGACACATTATTTATTTGTAGCGCGTGCTCTATTTCATTTACTTTTTCACTGATACCAATAATTTTTTTATTTGATATAAAGATAGCTCCGATGACGATCAGTCCTAATAATCCGAAAAGAACGTAAATGGGAAATACTCTTCTATGCTTCTTATCATCTACTGCGATCTGACCCATAGCTTCATCAAATAAGTCCTCAGGAGGATTATTCCAGCCTCTGTCTTGTTTTTCAGCCTCTTTCACTTTAGATCTAAAGAAGTTATCTAAAGCTCTGTTTTCAAATTTTTTCATATGCTCTGTAGTTAATCAGGTATTCTACCTTTTCCCTTAATATCTTCTTAGCCTTAAAATATTGAGACTTAGAAGTGCCTACTGCTATGCCCAGTTTACTGGCAATTTCTTTGTGTGTGTAGCCTTCGACTGCGTACATGTTGAATACGGCTCTGTATCCATCAGGTAGCTTTTGAATAATCTTAGTTAATTCTTCTGCCGATAGCTTTTCAATAGGGGTTGTATCAGATGCTTCGATATCAGCACCTTCTTTAATTTCGATTTCAGATCTTTGGTTTACTCGCTTTCTGTGAAATGAGTAACATTCGTTCAAGATAATTTTATATGACCATGAGCTAAATTTTCCCAATTCGGGTTTGAACTGATGAATCTTGTCAAATATCTTGATCAGCGCATTTTGTAATATATCATTAGCACTCTCCCTTTGATCAGCATACCGAAGACAGACTGTATACCACTGATGTTTATAGAGGTCATACAGTTGTCTTTGCGCTGTGCGGTCCTTCTTAAGGCACTTTGCTATGATATCTGTTTCTTTCAGCACTTAGATTTTACAAATGTTTATATAATGTATATGTAGAACTTAAGGAGAAGGTTGCCTAAGAGTTTTATATTTTCAACTTTTTTTTTGATATGATCCTGCTTGTAGAGATGAGAGCCTTAAAAAAGTCATGAAGAGGACTCTCTCGCTATAAAGATAATGTCTTCATCGCACAGAAAAGCTATGGTAAACACTCAAAATATATAAGAAGTGTAGCGGCTTAGATTAAGGATGTGCACATGTATATGTAGAACTGAATCAATCTATTTGAACTCACTGATCTTATGCGTCTGGTATGGGACCACTCGACCCGAGCGTCATTGGTGCACCATGTAATGTTTGTTATGACTACAGATAAATTGAGTTTTGCTGATAGCTCAGTGATTGCTTTTAGCTTAGCATTTCGGGAGATGCAGTTTTGGATTGTTTGGGGAGTAGTAGTAAACGTGAATAATCCCTCTTCGGATAGAAGAGGGATTTATTGATCACAGAGATTTTGATTTCTAAAACATGTTGCGCCATTTAAATCCAGTCAAACCATTGCCACAACACTTCAGCTTATCGTCATCTGAATCGTAATACACTTGTCCTCTTCTTGAGGTATTACATGTGCCAGGAGGATCAGACATTGGCCAAAATTTTGCAGCACCATTTGCAAGGACTGAAAAGCTTGTCGTCCCTGATGAACGAAGATGAAGGTTTCCACCATTGTTATCCACATCACCCATGACGACATCATTATTCGTCCCGCCTCTTCGGATTATTTCATCCATGTTTCCATTAGAGTCGAGCATTTTTAGATGACTATTATTATGCGGTACTCCATTAGCTCCAGGTCCTCCTTTTGGAAGTATTTCCAAATCACCTGCTATTCTAACAATTTCATTATCAAATTCTCCATAAATAAGGGGCGGATCCACTGAGTTATTATCTATGATCAAAGTATGGCTGCGATTGGTTTCATTAGCACCAGCACCGTTTCCAATGAATACGTTTTGAATGCCTGTATTTTGTATTCCACTGGTACTACCTAAATAAGTATTATTGGTGCCACCTGAATTAAATCCTGAGTTGTACCCAAGAAAGACATTATTTCCTACAGCGCTTCCATTTGTATTGTCATAGTTAGTCCCTGCATTTCCTCCTATGAATACATTCCGATCACCATTAGTGTCATTGCTTCCAGCACCGTCACCAATGTAGACATTATCGTCTCCCTCAATATTTTTAGCTCCGGCATTCTTTCCAATAAGTATATTGTCATTAGCTAGTGAACGTAGTAACTCTCCTGCATTTTCGCCAAAGACAACATTATCATTTTTACTTGAAAGATTGATTCTGAGATCCTTACTTGGTAATTTGTCAATGGTCATTCCACTTGTTCCATCTATACTGATATTGATAACATCAGCTATACCATTTTGAGAATCATCTATCGTTTCTACGAATGTGGATGCATCTTTTGAATCTTCAATTCTATGATCTACACTATTGTTTTGCGAGGGGACTAAGTTAAGCCAAGAAGAGCCATTGAAATACTGAAATTTATTACTTTTTGTATTATAATAAAGCTGACCTTCAGTAGAAGTTGCACTTGCAGGTGCAGTAGCCATCCGCGGCACCACGATTCCATTGGGCAAGAGCTCTACTTCATTTTGAGCTTGTGCAGTCCAACAAGACATAAGCATAGCTAAGGTGCAAAGCACCAATTTCATTTGTTTCATAATTTTAGTTGTTTGGTTTAGTAAATAAAGATTTTAAGAATCTGAGAGATCTGGAATTGTTGTTTTTATATCCGGAAGTCTATCAATGATTCAAAGATGGGTCATTGTATTATTTCAAACATCTATGAAAACATTGATTCATCAAAAATCTATGTTTTCATAGAGGTATGGATCATGAAGGAAGTAGGCTTATTCTGGGCTTGATGTAGAATCTGGCTGCGACTGTGTCACAATAGTAAGAGCGTTACTGGAAAGATATGTCGCTCTTTTAATGAAGAGTGTGCTCACGAATGTCAGATCCTGAATCCAGCCCGCGTATCGGCAGACAGGCTCAGGATGGATCGGCTGTTCAGCTATAAATACTCAGCACTGCAAAGTAATGAAAAGCAGTTCCAGCAAAAACAAAGACATGCCAGATCGCATGGGTGAACAAGAGCTTTTCATTAGCATAGAAAAAGACGCCGATGGAGTAGGCTGCGCCACCTGCCATGAGTAGATACAGCGTAGATGACGATACACTGGAGACTAATGTAGAGTAATCAAAGACAATCATCCAACCCATCAGGACATAGAAGAGGATGCTTAAGTATTTGTATTTATATCTGAATGATAATTTGAATATGGTTCCGGCCAGGGCAAACGCCCAGATCATATAAAAGATCCTCCAGCCACTGCTGTCATTCATTTTAAGTAAGGCGAATGGGGTATAGGAACCAGCAATCAAGAAGTAGATAAAGATGTGATCCACCATGCGTAGTGTAGGACTTAGAGCCGACTCGTATAACTTAGCTATGTGATACGAGACAGAAGCCGAATACAGAAGAATGACAGACATGCCAAATAAGACAGCGGAAAAAACACCTAAGTCAAATGACTGCTGACTCGCCTTGATGATAAGATATACGACACCGATTAGCCCAAGTAACAGGGCTATACCATGTGTCCAGACATTAGCTTGTTCTTCATGTCTTAATCTCTGATCAGCGATCATAATTTCTTACCTCTTAGAGATTCACTAATGGTTTTGTCCATGGCTTTCTGAGCGAATGGGTGTGTATATTGATTGAGCTCATCCATCACACTTAAGATTTTATTTTTATCATCACCCTTTGTGAGTTCAGCTAATTGTTCGCCAAGAGCCTTTGTCTTGACAATTTCTTCTTCCGTCAAGATATCACTGTGCTGCCCTAAAAATTTAGTGGTTGCTAAGACGATGCCGTTTGCCTCATTCTTTGCTTCTTGCAGTGCCTTGATCTTCATATCTGATTCTGCATTCTGTATGGAGTCAATCAGCATTTTGGCCATGGCTTCTTCACTGATCCCATATGTGGATCTGATCTCCACTTCAGTATTGACATCAGATCTGAGTTCTTTTGCTTTTACTCTCAGTATACCATCAGCGTCTATGAGAAACTGTATCTCGATCTTGGGTAATCCTGCAGGCATAGGAGGAATACCTGACAGCGTAAATTCGCCAAGCTTTCTATTATGCTCTATAAGGTCTCTTTCACCTTGGTAGACAGCTACTTTTAATTTTACTTGTCCATCTACGGAGGTCGTATACTGTCTGCCGACAGAAGAGGGGATCTTACTATTACGAGGGAGGAGTACATCCATGAGACCGCCTACTGTCTCTATCCCAAGAGATAGTGGTGTGATGTCTAAAAGTAGCATGTCCTTTCTATTTCCTGCCAGGATATCTGCCTGAATAGCAGCTCCTAATGCTACAACTTCATCAGGATTTAGGGTATGTGATAGTGACTTATTGAATAATGTAGAGATGCTTTTTATAACGATAGGGACTCTTGTAGAACCTCCGACTAATATCACTTCATCTATTTCTGAGATATCTATTTCTGCATCTTTAATTGCTTTATGACATAGATTGATTGTTTTATCGATGAGCGGTTTTATCAACTGTTCAAATTCAATCCTCGTAATAGCTACCTGCTTGTCACTTATCGTGGTGTGGAATTCTTCTTCCACGCTGAGCATCTTCTTAGCTGACTCTGCTTCTGTCCTTAAAAGCTGACCTAGTGATTTGTCAGCCTGTATTTGTTGTATCGAGATACCCAAGTCAGTCATCCATTTTTCTACAATGACCTTATCAAAATCATCACCACCTAAGAGCGTATCCCCATTAGTAGAAAGCACTTCGAATATGCCCCCCTGTATATCTAATATCGAAATGTCAAAGGTTCCACCACCTAAGTCATAGACGGCGACTTTGAGATCTTGATCACGATTCACTCCGATGCCATACGCGAGACTCGCAGCTGTCGGTTCATTCACGATTCTAAGGACGTCAAGTCCTGCGAGTTTACCCGCATCCCTGGTCGCTTGTCGCTGCGTATCATTGAAGTATGCAGGGACAGTAATCACGACTTTTTCAATTGTTTGACCGAGCTGCGCTTCAGCATTGACTTTGAGTTGTTTAAGTATTTCTGCTGATAGTTCTATAGGGGTATAGAACTGATCATCCACTTTTATTTTGACAAGACTTTCTTTGTCCTCATCTATGATGCTGTAGCCCAACAATTCTTCAAAACTTCCAATATCTTGAAAAGACTTTCCCATCAGTCTTTTAATCGAATAGATCGTTCTATGAGGATCACTGATGAGGTATTCTTTGGCGTCATTGCCTATGATGACTTCATTATGATCATTGAAGTGTATGATAGAGGGGACTAAAGTATGCTGGCCTTGCTGATCTTTTATGGCATATGGCTTACCATCGTGAATGTAGGCTATGAGGCTATTTGTGGTGCCTAAATCTATACCGACAATGACATCTTGTTTCTCCTCTTTATCGATCTCGCCACTTTTTAAATTAATTGAAAATTTTGCCATAGGTACTGCTTTACTCTGTTGATATTGAAACGAAGCTTTTGAAACAAAAAAACGCCCTTAAGGTTGTATTGATTTTACTGATGCGATCTATTTCCGCAATTATCATTATTCTTGTTGATAAAGACACCCGATCATGGATTTTTTATTAAAAAATAGGGCGAATAAGTTGTTTTTGATACTTGGAGGCTTTTTCGTCGCTAATGCTCTGATCGCGGAGTTTGTCGGAGTGAAAATATTTAGTCTGGAGCAGACCCTTGGATTTGAGTCTATGAACTGGACGATTCTCGGTGTTTCTGATTTGGGTTTTAATTTGACAGCAGGCGTACTTCTCTGGCCAGTGGTATTCGTCATGACGGATATCATTAATGAATACTTTGGGCAAAAGGGGGTCAAATATCTGTCCTACTTCACGGTGATATTGATCCTCTATTCCTTTATGATGGTCTATGCTTCTATAGCCTTAGTGCCTAATGACTGGTGGACGAATGTCTCTGGAGTCAATGAAGCTGCACCAGATATGAGTCTTCAGAATATGGATTTGGCATTTAGGAAGATCTATGGTCAGGGATTATGGATCATAGTGGGTAGTTTAGTGGCTTTTCTGGTCGGACAGGTCTTAGATGTTTTTACATTCCATAAGATAAAGGCTGTCACTGGAGAGAAGAAGATATGGCTTAGAGCGACAGGGTCTACCTTGGTATCGCAGCTCGTAGATAGTTTCGTCGTACTGTTTATTGCTTTCTACATAGGGGCTGACTGGGATATCATTCGAGTCATTGCTATCGCTCTTGTTAATTATATTTATAAGTTTGCAATGGCTATATTATTAACCCCCTTGATTTATCTGGCGCATCATGTCATAGATAATTATTTGGGAGATTCACTGGCTATAAAAATGAAGCATGATGCTTCGATAACCTAAGACATATGTTTGATAAAAATACGAAGCAGATCACCAATCACATTTTGATGATCCGTCCTGCCAATTTTTCCTACAATACTGAAACTGCCGAAAGTAATGCATTTCAGTCTTCAGCTGATAGCTTAAGTAAAGGTGAAATTCAGGAATTGGCACTCGCCGAGTTTGATGCCTTTGTAGAGAAACTGAGAGCATACAGTGTCAATGTGATTGTGGTAGAAGATACACCGACACCAGCAAAGCCAGATTCTATATTTCCTAATAATTGGGTCTCATTTCACGAAAGTGGGATCGTCGTGACTTATCCTTTGATGGCTGAAGTCAGAAGAAAGGAAAGGAGGAAGGATATCATAGAAGACTTGAAAAAGGACTTTATCGTGGATAAAGAATATTCCTTTGAGGCTTATGAGGAAAAGGATCAGTTTTTAGAGGGGACAGGTAGTATGATATTAGATAGGCAGAATAAGATAGCTTATGCTTGTCTGGGACCAAGGACCAATATCAAGGTGATGGAGAAATTTGCCGTATTGAGTAATTATCAGAAAGTCATTTTCCATGCCACGGATGAGAATGATCTACCTATTTATCATACCAATGTGATTATGTCGGTATGTGAGACATTCGCCATCATATGCTTAGACTGTATCAAAAGTGAAGTAGAAAGAAATATGATCATCAAACAATTAGAAGCGACAGGTAAGAAAATCATCGAGATCACCATGGATCAGGTCAAAGCCTATGCTGGTAATATGCTGCAGGTCGCTCAAGCTGATGGGAAAGGACTGGTGATCATGTCTGAACAAGCATTCAGAAGTCTGGAGCCCGAACAGATAAAAATGATCACAAGTGAAAGTGATTTCTTATACGGTACGATACCTACCATAGAAAAGATAGGAGGGGGAAGTGTGCGCTGTATGATGGCAGAAGTATTCTTGCCTAAGAAGCCAGCTGAGATGTAGCTACTTGTCATGACAACTTTCTAACTGACAGTCATCGTTATTTTCTTATTTAAAACTAAATGCTTACTTGTCTGCGATCTACTGTATTTAGCCGTAGAAAGGTCAAATTTTCTTTTAGTAGTGCCAATGATGACATATGGCAGCTAACTAGCTGATTGTTAGCTTTATTTACATTACATTTGTATAACATATGTATCAAATACGAAAAATAAGTTGAATCTTTTAAAATTTTAACACTTTT
>ENA-ORXT01000034-ORXT01000034.1-marine-metagenome-genome-assembly--contig:-NODE-34-length-187582-cov-30.485512_pt1 | contig 187582 bp, 173 predicted proteins | sample MGYA00237868_ERZ511482 | MGnify/ENA metagenome assembly ERZ511482
GGTATCTACACCAAGGCCGCCGACGTTGGCGCTGACTTGGTCGGCAAGGTCGAAGCCGGTATCCCCGAAGACGATCCCCGCAACCCCGCCACCATTGCCGACAACGTGGGCGACAATGTCGGCGACGTTGCTGGCATGGGCGCAGACCTGTTCGAAAGCTACAGCGGCGCCATCATCGCCCCGATGGCCTTCACGGCATTTGCAATTGCGAGCGACTGGACTCCGATCAACGCCACTGAGCTCAACCTGATCCTGTTCCCGTTTGCCGTCGCCTTCGTCGGCATGCTCGGCTCGATCGTCGGCAGCTTCATGGTTCGCAGCGGCGAATCGTCCAAGATAAAAGATCTTTCGCGTGCACTACACATGGGCACCAACGTGGCCATGGCGATCACTGTTGTCGGCGTATTCGTCGCCGGCTACATGGTCTTCGACGGCGACGCTCGTTGGGGCATCCCGCTCTCGGTGATCTTCGGTCTCGCTGCTGGCTGGGCCATCGGCAAGGTTGCCGAGATCTGGACAAGCGACGAATACGGTCCGGTCAAGGCCATCGCAGCCCAGACCGAAACCGGACCTGCGACCGTCATACTCAAGGGCATCAGCTCGGGCATGATCTCGGTCGGCGCATCAGTGACACTGATCGCTGCTGCTGTTGGCGGCTCGTACTGGGCTGGCCAGCAAGCGCTCGGCGACACCCAACAAGCTGGCATCTACGGCGTGGCAATCGCCGCCATTGGCATGCTCGCCACAACCGGCGTGGTTGTTGGCGTCGATGCCTATGGCCCGATCGCCGACAACGCTGGCGGTATTGCCGAAATGGCTGAGCTTCCACCCGAAGTACGCGAGGTCACCGACTCGCTCGACTCACTCGGAAATACCACCGCTGCTGTTGCAAAGGGCTTCGCGGTTGGTTCGGCAGCGCTCACCGCTCTGGCCTTGTTCGCCAGCTTCGACCAAGCCATCACCAAGGCAAACCTCGACAACGGCATCGCTGCTGTCGATGCTGGCCTGAATCTCGAGATCGGCAACGTCGAGGTCTTCATCGGCCTCTTCTTGGGCGCAATGTTGCCGTTTGTGTTCGCGGCATTGACAATCGACGCTGTCGGCCGGGCAGCCGCAGCGATGATCGAAGAAGTCCGCCGCCAGTTCCGTGAGATACCTGGCCTTCGCGAAGGCAAGCCTGGCGTCAAGCCCGACTCTGCTCGCTGTGTCGCCATCTCGACCGAGGCGTCGCTCAAGGAGATGGTTATTCCCGGCGGTCTCGCTGTGATCGTTCCATTGGTCATCGGTTTCATCGACGTCAACGCGCTCGGTGGTTTCCTCGCCGGTGCACTCGTGAGCGGCTTTGCTTTGGCCATCTACATGTCCAACGCTGGTGGCGCGTGGGACAATGCCAAGAAGTACATCGAAGCTGGTCACCACGGCGGCAAAGGCAGCGATGCCCACGCAGCAGCCGTGATCGGCGACACCGTTGGCGATCCGTTCAAGGACACTTCTGGACCTGCAATGAACATCCTCATCAAGGTAATGACCATTGTTTCGCTAATCTTCGCGTCGGCATTCGTCTAAAAATCCGCTAAAACAGAATCTGACACATCCGGGGGGATGGTCGGTCGCAGGTTGCTTCAAAGAGCTACCTGCGACCGACGCTTCGGTTTTGCGGCGTTTCACCAGGTCGGAGCGACGGAGGAGCGGGCAGAGGCGACGGAGGAGCCGACCAAACGCGCCAGAATCCATATCCGACGAACGTCGGCCCGAGCGGAGCGGTTGAAACCAGCTAGCGTGCTGATCGTGGAGGTAATGGACGCACTTGCTGTGCTTGGGCTGAGACCGCCTTGTGCTTGGGATGATGTGCGCCAGGCCTACCGAGACCGACTCATGGCGAGCCATCCTGATACTGCGGACACAGATGGCTCTGCAGAGCAGACCGAGGCGGTTGTGGCGGCGTTTCGGGCGCTGCGCACACTGACCGAGGATGGATTGCTCCCGCTGCCCTATCAGCCGGGCGAGGAGGACGACGGCATTGGCCCCATGGTGCTCTATGCCCGGCCCGGCGACGTGTTTGCTCGCATGTGCCAGGCGGCGGACGAAATTGGCCACCTGAGCTATGCCGACCGAGACGCAAACTTGCTGCAGGTCACGATCGCTTCTGAGGAGTGGGCGCCGTCTCAGCTCACCGCAGAACTCACGGCCGAGGGCGAGGTCACCACGGCGTTGTTCAGCCTCGAGGCGCTGGGGACCCAAGATGCCCCGCCGATCGCCGAAGTCGTTGCCCGACTTGCAGACCAGCTCAAAGCACCTGCTGCGATCGACTAACCTTGCTGCGTGCCCGGTGATGACTTCGATTCGCATCTCCATCGCACCGCGACCGACGAGGCGAGCCGTCAAGTGGGCTGGCACGCCGACCCGTTCGGGCGCCACTCGCATCGCTGGTGGGATGGCACTGGCTGGACCGAGAAGGTCCGTACCGATGCTGGCCGTCGGGGAATCGACCCTCCTGGCATAGATCGTGCGCCGATTGCAGTTACCGAATCGATACCCGCCGACCCGATCGAAGACGCGCTGCTGCCGATCAAGCGCCGCCCGATCGCTGACAAAATTGCGCTGCTGCTCGGCTGCCTCGTCTTTCTGGCGCTCGTCGCGGTCTTTGTTGTTGCATTGACCACATGAACCATGACTTCTGAAGCTTCTCGCGCCCGACCGCTCAATCTGAACAAGTGGATCGAAGACAACGCAGATGCGTTCGCTCCCCCGGTCTCGAACAAGGTCGTCTGGCAAGACAGCGATCAGATCTTCATGGTGATTCGAGGGCCGAACGCTCGCAGCGATTTTCATGTCGATCCATTCGACGAAGTGTTCATGCAACTCAAAGGGTCGATTCGTCTCGATCTCATGGTCGACGGACAACGCCAGGAGCACTGGCTACACGAAGGCGAGGTCATGCTGGTGCCAGCCAATGTGCCGCACTCGCCGCTGCGCCCCGCAGCCACGTGGGGGGTGGTCATCGAACGCCCACGAGATGCGAACGACTTCGATGCGCTGGTGTGGTTCTGCGATGTGTGTGGCGAAGAAGCTCACCGGGTCACGTTCCATCTCAGCAACATCGAAACGGAGTTGGCCCGGGCAATGGCCGAGTACAACAACGACCCCGAAAAGCGAACGTGCCCGAACGGCCATGTGAATCCTGTTCCTCAGGAGTTCACCGAGACGCCGCCAGAGCGTGCCTGAGCGCCCATGAGCGACATCGGCACGCTGAACGAAGGACCTTTGCATGTTGCGCTCAAGGCGCACTATGCCGAGCCTGGCGACGAGTACGAGGTGCCACTCGACCGGTTCGTGATCGACATCAAGCGTGGACGCCAACTGATCGAAGTGCAGACCGTCTCGTTTGCTTCGATGGGCAACAAGCTCGACCACTTGCTGTCAGAATACAAGGTTCTGCTCGTGCATCCCGTTGCGGTGTCCACCTACCTCGATCGGCCAGGCAAAGCTCTCAGGAAGTCGCCCAAGAAGGGCTCCATCTACAACTTGTTCGAAGAGCTCGTGAGCGTGCCGACTCTCATCGACCACCCGAACCTGACGATCGACGTTGTGCTCACATCGGTGATCAAACACCAACGCCACGACGAAAAGGCTCGAAGAGGACGTGGCGGGTACCGGACCGTCAACCGGTCACTACGCGAACTGCTCGGTACACACCGCTTCGAATGCGCGCATGACCTGCTCGCGTTGCTTCCGACCGCAGATCTACCGGCCCGGTTCACCACCGCTGACATGGCCAATGTCGCAGGCGTGCCACGCGACATCGCTCAACGCATGGCGTATTGCTTCCGGCCCCTCGAACTCATCACCGAACACAACCGCACCAAAGCTGGCATCGTCTACTCGCTCACGACCTAGCGTTGGCTGGCATACCGATCGGTTGGTAGCCGAGCTTCGAGTCAGCGAGGCGGCAAGAGCGGCAACGGGTCGATGACGCTTCCGTCGAGCCGGACTTCGAAGTGCAGATGCGGGCCGGTCGACAGCCCAGTGGACCCGACGTTTCCAATGTGCTGACCGGTCTCGACGATCTCACCCTCGGCGACCTCGAAGCTCGTCTGATGCCCATAAAGCGTGGCATAGCCGTTGCCGTGGTCGACGACGATGGTGTTGCCGTACCCTCCGTTGACACGGGCCATGATGACTACACCGGACTTGGCGGCCCAGATTGGCTGACCGTGTCGCCCTCCAATGTCAAGCCCGCCATGCAGCCGGCTGTAGCCAAGAATCGGATGCTTGCGGTAGCCGAAGTACGATCCGATGCCGCCCGCGGTCGGCCAGGTGTAACCCTGCGACGATTGCGCGGCGTCGAAAGCCGATTGATTGTCGATCTTTTGTTGCTCGACCCGGATGAAGTCGGTCAGATCTTGCTCGATGTTCTCCCAGTCGGCAATGATCTGGTCCCACTCATCGAGCCGGGCATCGAGGGCGTTCTTGGCCCGGGCACGTATCTCGAGGGCAGCTTCGAGTTCTTCGCGCTCTTCGTCGAGTTCGGATTCGAGCCGTTCGACCTCGGCGACTTCTTTGATGGCCTGGGCTCGAAGTTCTTCTTGGAGTTCTGCAGCCGTCCGGGCGGTGTCGAGAACGTCGTAGCCAGCGCCCTGGACCACATCCAGCACGGTGTTGCGGGTCATAGCTTCGTTGATGCTGCCTGATTCGAGCAGGCTCTCCTCGTTGCTCGTACCCAGGTATTCCTGAATCGCCAAGTCGCGGAGCTGGTCGCCGACGACCTCTCGGTCATATTCGGCCCAGGCGATTGCTACTTCGGTCTGGCGAAGCCGCAAATTGGCGAGATCAAGCTGCTTTTCGACGGCGACGGCTCGAGTCTCGGCCCGTCGTACGAGTTCGTCGGCAGCGTCGAAGGCCGCCTCGATGTCTTCCCACTCGGCTTCGAGCACGTCTCGGGCAGCGCGGGCGCGAAGTTCGGCCTCTTGGGCGTCTTCGCGCTGTTCGCGTGCATCTTCGATGCTCTCCTGCGCGTTCACCGGCGACAGGCTCAACATCAATGCCAGAACCAGCACGACGGCCACGCCAACCTGGATGCCGCAACGTGACGCCGTCGGGTGCGCATCATCTGAGTTGGCGAAGTTGTGTATGGGGTGGTCGTTCGTCATGTTACTAATGTTGCTGGAGTAGCCCCGTGAGGCTAGCAGGCATCACCAGCCACGCAACAGCCAGCTGCGGAAAGCGCCGGGGAACGACTAAAGAGCGTTCGTAAGGACTGCGGGCAGTGCTCGCTCGTGGATCACGGCAAGTCGCTGGGTGGCCCGGGTGAGCGCAATGTAGAGCCGGGCTGCGCCCGCTGCGCCTGCGATGATGGCGCCGGGCTCGACCAGTATCACACCGTCGAACTCGAGGCCCTTGGACTCATCGGGCGTCAGGAATCGAACTCGGCTGTTGTCGTCGTCGGTCTCATGGCGATGGTGCATCGAGGACAGATCGGCGGGCGCTGCCGAAATGACTGCTACGAGTCCTCCCACGGCGTCGAGCATGGTGTCAATCGATCCGTCTAGTGAATCGGCGATAGTGTCGACAGGCAGAAACTCTGGTTCCCAACCCGATGTGCGGATCGCCCGCGACGGTGCCACGCCCGGCGCGAACTCAGCTAGTACGGCAATCGCCAATGCATGAATCTCGGCCGGTGACCGGTAGTTGACTGTCAAGTCCTGACGGCGAGCATCGGCCAACTCTGGTGGCAGTAGCTCTTCCCATGTCGACGCCGCGGCAGCGGATCGCTGGGCCAGGTCGCCCACGATGGTCAATGAGCGACCTCGTACTCGGCGCATCACCATGCGCCACTGCATCGGTGTCAGGTCTTGAGCTTCGTCGACGATCACATGGCCGTAGCGCCAGGATTCGTTCTCGCCCGCCAACTCGCCAATCGTGATTCGGGCATCGGCAACAGCATCGACGCTCTCGAGATCGAGTTCACGGATCTCGATGTCGTCGTCGGACTCGAAGGGATAGGGATCCTCAGACACGATCGCCTCGAAGTGGAGGTGCCGGTAGCACGCGCGCGATCTCGATGGCTCGGTCCGCGTCGTCGCTTTCGGCGCTTTCGGCGCTTTCATCATCGTCGGCCATCTGGTCTTGCATCGCTGCGATTTCGAACTCGTCGCGCCGATCTCGAGCCTTCTGGCGATCCTCGTCGGCCATCGTCGACGGCAGCCCGCCGACAAGTGACCACAACTCATCGAGCAACGGCATATCGGCATCAGTCCAACGCGTGTCGTCGAGCTCTTCCTCGATCACCCGGTCGCGCCCGAGAAGAGCAATCTCTGCTGCAGAAAGGCCCGTGTTGCGCCCTGCGAGCCGGAGCAGCGCAGGCGAGCCAAACAGGTCGTTGAGCGCTTGCTGAGGCGTCAGCGTGGGCCAGTGACGGAGCAAGAAGACCTTGAGCGACGGCGACGCGGCAAAGGACCGATAGGCGTCGGCGTAGTTGTCGAAGGCTCGGCTGTACACCTGCTCGGCGAACGTCTCGATCACCAATACTCGAAACCGATCAGAGGCTTCATTGTGGCTTGGCAACCGTGACGCCTCGTCGAAACACGCCTGCAGCGCTGCGGCGGCGATGGTCACCCGGTCCGACCCGTACCACGCCACCAGGTCTTCGGTCGGGCGTATTTGGCGGTCCCGAATCGAGTTCGCCAGCAGCGTCACCATCTCGATACGCCCTTTGAGCCGCGCAGTCTCGGTTGGCTCGGGGCGGCCCTTCAGCACGCCGGGGTACAGCTGAGCTGGCACGGCCGACACCACGCCGGTTTCACCAAGCGAAGGCAGCACTTCGCTGATGTATGACAGGAAATGGGAGCTTGGGCCCACGATCAGCACGCCGTTCTCGGCAAGCGCTTGGCGTTGGTCGTACAGCAGGTAGGCCGCCCGGTGCAGCGCTACCACGGTCTTGCCGGTTCCGGGTCCGCCCTGCACCAGCAGCGGCGCGTTGGCGTCGGCTCGTATGACTGCGTCTTGTTCGGCCTGAATCGTGGCCACGACCGATGACATCTGACCGGTGCGTTCTTGTTCGAGCGACGCCAGCAGGGCTGCTTCGCCCTGCAGACCAGCAACCTCGCCAAGGCGTTCGGCGTCGAAGATCTCGTCGCTGTATCCAGTGAGTTCACGCGGCGAAATCGACTCGGGCGTGTAGTGCAGGTGTCGACGGTGCATGACGTCGAGGGGCTCCAGCGGCGCCGCCCGGTAGAACGGAATTGCGGCCCGTGCTCGCCAATCGACCAATAGCACCTCGTCGCTATCGATCACGCTGCAGCGGCCGACGTAGAGCACCTCGCCATCGGTGCTGGTGATACGACCAAAGGCAGGAGCTTCGCCGACAGAGTCGATCTCGTGGAACCGACGAGCCGCCGCCATGGCATGCACTGCGCCTTCGCGCACCAGCGTGGCTTGCACCGCCGCATCGGGGTCGTCGTCTTCGTCGAAGATGTCCTTGAGGCCATCTTCGGTCATCTTGGCGGCTTCGTCTGCTAAACGAGACGCTCGTTTGGCCACCGCTGCGAGCTGCACTTCACGAACCTCGCTGATCCGGGCAACAATCTGGCGTTCGGCCTCGAGTTCTCGCTTCGCTTGGTCACCCACAGCGGTTACAGGTTCGTATGCCGGACAAGATCGTCGAGCTTTGCCGATGCGCTTCCATCGTCGATGGCGCTCGCGGCAGCATCGATCCCAGATGCGATATCGTCGACCACGCCACCAACGACCATGCCGGCAGCCGTATTGAGCAAAACCATGTCGCGATTGGCCGACGCCTTTCCGGAGAACACGTTTTCGACCAAGGCTTTGTTGACGGCGGCGTCTCCGCCCTTCACGTCGTCGGGATCGGTCTTCGCGAAACCATGATCGGCCGGGTCGATGGTGAACGCTCGTTGCTCGCCGCCAGAAATCTCGATCACGTTGGTCGGCCCGGTCAGCGACAGCTCGTCAATGTCGTCGTGGCCGTGCACCACCCACACCAGCTCAGCATCGGTGCCTGCAACGACGGCTGCGATCTGAGTAGCGCGCGCGGCGTCGGGCACTCCCAGGACTTGGCGTTTGATCCGGCCGGGGTGCGCGAGCGGGCCAAGAACATTGAAGACCGATGGGACGCCGAGCTGTGCCCGCGCCGGACCAACGTGGCGCATCGACGGGTGATGAGCCCGCGCGAACGCAAACCCGAGACCGATCTTCGCGACCCCACCTGCAACCACGTCGGGACTGACTTCGATGTTGACGCCTAGCGCCTCAAGCAGGTCAAATGAACCCGACGTGCTGCTTGCTTTTCGATTTCCGTGTTTGCAGACAGTCGCGCCCGCCGATGCTGCGACGATCGATGAGATAGTCGACACGTTGAATGCGGCCACCCGGCGTCGGGCCGCGCCGCCGACCCCAACAATGTCCACGGTGCCCGCAGGCAGATCGAGTGGGAGCGACGCAGCAAACATGGCGTCCCGCATGCCCAAGATCTCATCGGCGGTTTCGCCTTTGGCGGCTAAACCGACGAGAAAGGCCCCGATCTGGGCATCGGTGGCCTGGCCCGCAAGCATGGCCGTGACTACATGCTGGGCTGCGCTGCGATCTAGGTCCTGTCCGTCGACGAGCGAAGCGAGCACATCGGGCCAACGAATTGCGTCCGGAGTCGTGTCCTCAGCCATGGGCGAAGCGTAGTGTTGCCTAACCTGGAAGCGTGACAACAATCGCTTTCTGGAAGCCCTACGACGTGCTCTCCCAGTTCAGCGACAAGGCCGACCCGCCGCGAGCCACGTTGGCGGATTACATCGACGTCCCCGGCATCTACGGCGCGGGGCGGCTCGACCGAGACAGCGAGGGCTTGCTGATTCTGAGCACGAATACTCGGCTTCGCACCGTATTGACCGAACCAAAGCACCACGTGCCCCGAACCTATTGGGCCCAAGTCGAGGGCCTCCCCGACAACGATGCGTTACGACAGCTGCGGGCCGGGGTGCTGGTCCAGGGCAAGAAGACGCTTCCTGCCCAAGCACGAGCGCTCGCCGCTGCGCCCGATTTGCCAGAACGGGCCGTGCCCATTCGAGTTCGCAAGTCGATCCCCGACAGTTGGATCGAGTTGCAACTCACCGAGGGACGCAACCGCCAAGTGCGCCGCATGACCGCCGCGGTTGGGCACCCAACATTGCGGCTGGTGCGGGCTGCGGTCGGCCCGATCACGCTGCACGAGCTCGCGCCTGGCACCTACCGAGAGCTCTCCGCCAGCGAGGTTCAGTCTTTGCTCTCAAGACCGTGACCCAACGAAGCCGCACCGGCCGCATACGATCTATGGGTGCCTGTGCAGCTTTCTGATCGAGTCGACACCGCCATTGTTGGCGCCGGTGTGGCCGGCCTGTCGTGCGCAAAGCGCCTGATCAGCGCTGGCCAATCGGTTGCCGTGATCGAACAAAGCGACGGCATTGGCGGTCGGGTACGCACCGATGTGGTCGACGGCTTTCGACTTGACCGTGGGTTTCAGGTGCTGCTCACTGCGTATCCCGAAGTGCAGCGAAGCTTGGATCTCGCGGCGCTACGCATGTCGATGTTCACACCGGGTGCAGTGATGTGGATCGATGGCCAGGGCTACGAAATCGGCGATCCGTTTCGAGATCGATCGGCGTTGGTCGAGACGATCAAGAGCCCGGTGTTGCCACTTAGCGACAAGCTACGCATTCTGCGGCTACGAACCAAGGTTCGGCGGGGCGAAGCCCGTCGGCTCTTCGGCAAGCCCGAGCAAACAACGGCTGACCGACTGAAGTCGTTGGGCTTCACTTCGTCGACCGTGACCCGCTTCTTCGCGCCGTTGTTCAGCGGCATTCAGCTCGATCGAGACTTGGGCACCTCGAGTCGCATGTTCGACATCATCTTTCGCTGCCTGAGCGAAGGCGACACCGGGGTCCCCGAGCTTGGTATCGGCGAGATCTCTCGCCAACTCGGCGCATCGATTCCTGGCGAGAGCCTGCACCTCGACACGTTGGTCACCGCGGTGACTGCGCACCAGGTTCGGACCGACGGGGGCACCATCGGCGCCGACAATGTGGTGGTGGCGACCGATGCCCCGAATGCCCACAAGCTGGTCGGAACCCCCGATCGAGGTTCGAACCCGGTGTCGTGCGTATGGTTTGTCGCCGACGTCCCTCCGACCACGACCCAGGCCATCGTGCTCGACGGTTCGAACAAAGGCCCAGTCGCCAACATCGCGGTGATGACCAATGTCGCACCGAGCTATGCACCCGCAGGCCGTCACCTGATAGCTGCAGCCTGCCCGGGCACTTTGTCGAGAAACCTCGACGCCGAGACGCGCCTGCAGCTCAGGGATTGGTTCGGCCCGTCGGTCGAGGACTGGACCACGTTGCGAGTCGATCACATCGAACACGGCCAGCCAGCGCAGGCTCCCCCGCTGCATCCGCGCCAACGAGTGCAGTTGCCCGACGGCCGATGGGTGTGTGGCGATCATCGCGACACTGCCTCGCTGCAAGGCGCAATGTTCTCGGGCCGACGTACCGCCGAGGCCATTCTTGGATTGCCGCCCGCAGTAGCCGAGAGCTAGCTCTCGGGCCGCGCCAGCGACTCTGCCAGTGCAACGAGTCGTTGCTGCCACTGGCCTTCGACACTTTGAATCCACGTCTGGATATCGGTCAATGGCTCCACGCTTGCTTCGTATCTGGTCTCGCGGCCGATACGCGCCGACGAAGCCATACCAGCCTCGGCCAAGACACCAAGATGTTTGGCAACCGCCTGGCGGCTGATAGCCAGGTCCGCGGCCAACGCAGTCGCCGTGCGTGGGCCGCCGCTCGCCAACTGGCGAAACAAGTGGCGGCGAGTCGGGTCAGCGAGCGCAGCGAAGACAGCATCGGACATTTTGGTCAGCGACAGACTGGCAGCAATGTCATCGTGGTCGCAGCCAAGGACAACAGCGCGGTCCGCCAAGCCCAGTTAGCCGAAGTCGATGCCCGGGCTTCTGCCATGCCGGGTCGGGCCTCAACTACGGTGACCCGGGTTCCGGATACACACCGCACCAGGGTGATCGCGACCCGGGTTGCGGAGTCAGGCTCTTGGTCGGGCCACCATGAATAGACCAGCCGCTCGCCCCGCTCGATCTCATCGACACGTCCTTGCTTAGGCTCACCGGTCACCACGTCGGTGACAAAGAGGTCATCGCCCGGTTCGGCCCCCATTGTCGATCCATCACCTAGCCATGCAGCCAGCCCTTCGTCGGTCGTCAACGAACGCCACACATCTTCGGGACTTGCTTCGATATCGAGGCTGATGGTCGCCTCGGCATTCGGGTCTGTACGCCTGTGATGTTCCTGCATTTCTCCACCCTACACGCAACCAATTGGTTGCATGTGAGTCATCGGCGCGCCACACTGAAAACCCGCAACCATACGGTTGCACATCTGAGGAGTCGCAATGAGCTATCTGGTCCCCACGGTCATCGAACAAACCAGTCGAGGTGAACGCAGCTTTGACCTCTACTCGCGGCTGTTGTCAGATCGCGTCGTCTTTCTGGGCACCGAGATAGACGACGCCAGCGCAAATCTAGTGATCGGTCAGCTCTTACATCTGGAATCGCAGAACCCCGAGGCCGACGTCAAGTTGTACATCAACTCCCCTGGCGGCTCCGTCACGGCCGGATTCGGCATTTACGACACAATGCAGTACATCCAGCCTGACGTGTCGACCATCTGCGTCGGTCAAGCTGCATCGTGGGCTGCGGTACTGCTGGCGTCGGGCACACCCGGCAAGCGCCTGACACTGCCCAATGCGCGAGTGCTCATTCATCAGCCCCATGGCGGAGCCCAAGGCCAAACAACGGACATGGAAATTCAGCTCGAAGAAATGCGGCTCGCCCGGTTGCGGATCGAGGAACTGCTGGCCGAACACACGGGGCAGACCATCGAGCGCATTTCGGCCGACATCGAACGCGACTACATCCTGCGAGGCGAAGACGCGGTGCACTACGGGCTCGTCGACCAGGTCATCAGCAATCGCGAATCAGTCGAAGCATCCTCGGCTCCTGCGGCGGTCGCGCCCGGTTACGTGAAGTCGACCTAGCTTGCTAGCCGCGTCTGGGCTCGGGGGCGGCTGAAGAGAATCCATAACCCGCTGAGCATGGCCAACACCGCAGCAGCTACCACCAGCCACAGCCCGAATCGGGTGGTAGCACTCGGTGCATCGAAGTCGCTGGCGACCGGAAACAAGCTAGGAGCGTCGGCCAGTTTGAACAGCGCCGCAACCGCAGTCACCGCAGCGAAGAACGAGATGAGCGCGGCCTCGGGGTCGCTGAACGGATTCCAGAAGTAGCCCAGCACACCCAGCCCGGCGATCACGGCGCCGGCGATAAGCGCCGAGAGACCCCAACCGCCAGCTTCGAGGCCAGACACGGAACTGGCGTACTGATCGGATGGGCCGCCCACAATCGCACCTTCGCTCGGGGCTCTGACACCCGCCCACGGCAAGAACGCGGCAACGAAGATCACCGCACCGAACAGCGAAATGATCAAATACAGCGGGGTGCGCAGCGCAACCGGACCGTCGCGCCCGTCGAGGTCGACCATTGTTTGTACTTCTGTGCTCACGTGGATGATGGTAGTCGCCAGCTGCGCCTTGCATCAGCGGACCAACGCGAAGAAGCCCCGAACACTTTGTTCGGGGCTTCTCCGTTTACGTTTTGTTCTTCTTAGGGAAGACCTCTTTACACGAACCTCGTGAGAGGGGTGCTGGAGAGGCCGGCTCCTGTCTTTTTCCGTCAAGCGGGACAAGCTCTCGACAACAGGGGGCCGGGGTGAAGTGGCAGAAATTTACCAACCAGTCCAGCGGCTAGCTAGTAGCCACTCACCTCCGAAGTCCCAAGCGAACATCTAGATGGTTCTAAAATTTGGACCACCTCCTTTCCTCGGTATCGACAGTGAAGCACACCCAAGCTGCCCAATGTCGGCAGTTTCGGAGGATTTATGGATTTTCTTTTTGGTCACTGTCGAGTGCGACCGACGGACCGAAGGCGCCAACGACTGGGCTGACTGCATGAACGACAAAGGGGTACGCGTTCGGAACTAGGAATGATGCCAGTGCCCTCATTTCGAACGAGACGAACGACCTCAGCGAAGCGATATCCTCAATTGATCAATCCCAGCCCATTCCGCCCGAAAAATGCTAGTCGTTGCGTATCAGCGCCATGGATTCTTCTAGTGGTGGTGCTCGCGTTGGTCGCTGGCTGCGCGTCGGAAGCAGCGTCAGAAGTCCCAAATACTGATTCACCTGCCGAGTTGCTTGGCATCGCCGATCCGTCATCAGGCTTTCGACTCCAGCTTGATGACTCGGATGTCGCGCAGCAGACGATACGTGAATGCATGCTGGAAAAGGGCTTCGATTACGTGCCTATCGAGCCTCCTGTCCCAGTCTTCGTCCGGTCGAACCTGACCGGACGCGATTTTGCTGCCGAGTTCGGCTACGGCGTGCTAACAGCGTTTGAATCCGTTGAGGTCGAGTCTTACAACGTCGAAAGCGCTAATGATTCTGCGCTGGAGCTCATGGGGAGCGCAGAGTGGTTCGCCTGGATGGAAGCGTTTACCGGACTGAGCGAAGACGCCATCCTTGAGACCGATGCCCTCCCAGTAGAAGGACCGCCGATTGGGTCCGGAGGTTGCATCGGCGCAGCGGCCGAACTGCCCTCAAAAGAGGCCCTGCGAAATGAGCTGCTTGCTCGCTATCAGAATCAGTTGGTCGAACTGGAGTCAGCAGTCGCGGGAGATAGCCGCTACATCGAACTCACTGAGCAGTGGGCCTCGTGCATGCGCTCCCAGGGTTTCGTCGTGGCGGGTCCGGGCGATGCCCGATCACCGTTCGGCGTGCTCTATGGAGACCTACTTTCCACTATCGAGGTATCGCCTGAGCTTGGCGTCACCTATGGCGCCGAGATGCTCGAGAAGGGCATCGCCGACGAGATCCGAACAGCGACTGCCGATTGGGATTGCGAAGAACCGCTGCGCGCAGAACGCATGACAATCCGAGATCGAATCACAGCTGATTACTGGCAGCAAAACCCTCAAATGCTCCAAGACCTTAGTGACGCGGCTCTGGCGCAATGACTGCGTACGCTACATTCGGGCTCACGCCTGCGGCGACGACCGCTGAGATCAATCGCAGATATCGCGAGCTTGCCAAGGTCAGCCATCCAGATGCCTCTGGCGACGTGTTCCTCTTTCAGGAGCTTAAGGCTGCATACGCTGCGATCGGCACGCCAGCACCACACCGCCCGCCCCCGAAGATGTGTTGCTGCATAGGGTTGAGATGCCGAGCGCGTCAGCGACTGCTGACGAGCTTGCTGTTGTGGTGTTGACGGCACGGCCACGACCGACGAGCATCCAACTGAAACGTCCAGCAGCACCGCAAGGCCAGATCGTGTGCAGCATTGGCGGAGCCATGACATTGCGCTTTACCGGCCGCCAGCGTTTTGTGTTGAGGCCCACCGGTCATTTCCTGGACTGGCAGACCAGAACCTCTTAGTCGTTCTGCTCGTCCAAGGCCACCGATGGACCGAAAGCGCCAACGGCTGCCAGGTACTGATTGTTGAGCTCAAGGGCAACGACGACGTCGACTGGTTCGGTGGTGTCGCCGCGCTCTCGCAACTGCTGCAGCACGAAATCCACGGCCTCGTCTTCGTGGGCAACCACGGTGTCGCCGGTCGTTGCTGCGACCATGGCGACCTCATCGACGCCGCCATAGGTAGCCATGCCAGCTCGCCGAAAGAACTCGAGATGCAGCCCGAACAGCAACGTCAGTTGTGACCGATCAAGTCGACGGTTCACCTCATCGGGCAGCCGGATTGCGGCGAAGTCGGCTGCTTCTTCGATGTCATACACCACGGCTGCTTCGGTTGCACTCAGCCGTGTGGTCACCCACCACCAGCTGCCCGCAGCGCACCCGACGGTGATGAGTACCGCCAGTGCGATGAAAATGACCACGGCCTAGTTGTACCTGGCCCCCGGCCTAAAACGGCACATGGCCGCTGCCTAGGCAGCGGCCACTCGACAAGTCTTGTGCGCTTGTCAGATACCGATGCGCTGCGCAAGCAGTTCGCGGTGATAGGTGGGATCGCCGAACAGCAGCTCAGAGCTCTTGGCTCGCTTGAAGTACAAGTGAGCTGGGTGCTCCCAGGTGAAGCCGATGCCACCGTGGATCTGGATGTTCTCGGCCGCAGCGTGGAAGTACGCCTCGGAGCAGTACGCCTTAGCCAAGCTCGCAACCGATGGCAGTTCGTCGTTGAGTTCGCTTGCGGCCCAGCCAGCGTAGTACGCAGCTGACTTGGCTGATTCGACTTCGAGCAGCATGTCGGCACACTTGTGCTTGATTGCTTGGAAGCTGCCGATTGGGCGGCCGAACTGAACTCGAACCTTGGCATATTCGACTGCCATGTCGAGACACATTTGAGCGCCACCGACCTGCTCAGCCGCAAGACCGACTGCGGCAAGATCGAGCACTCGTTCAAGAATGTCCCAGCCGCCACCGTCGGTACCAATGAGCGTTGCTGGGGTGTTGTCGAAGGTCAGGCGGGCTTGTTTGCGGGTCTGGTCCATGGTGGCCAGGTTTTCGCGGGTGAGGCCATCGGCGCCACCGTCGACGGCGAACACGCTCACGCCGGCGTCGCTGCGAGCCGCTACCAGAATCAGGTTCGCGATGTTGCCATCGAGGACATACATCTTGGTGCCGCTGAGCGTCCAGCTGTCACCGCTACCGCTGGCCTGCATGGCAATGCCGTCGGCGTTCCACTTGCCGCTCTCTTCGCTGAGCGCAAGCGTTGCGATTGTTTCACCACTGGCGATGCCAGGCAGATGAGCAGCCATCGCTGCGTCGTCGCCGCTGTGAATCAAGGTGTTCGCTGCCAGCACGACCGACGAGAAGAACGGCGCGCACAACAGTGAGCGGCCCATTTCTTCGAGCACGATGATGAGTTCGACATAACCAAAGCCCTGACCACCATGGGCCTCGGGGATGATCAGCGACTGCAGACCGAGCTGCTCGGCCATCTGTGACCAGACGGCGGTGTCGTACCCGTCGTCGGTATCCATGAGGCGTCGCACCTCTTCTTCACTCGACTTTTCTTCGAGAAAGGAACGAACGAAGTCCCGAAGCTGATCTTGTTCTTCGGTAAATGCAAAGTTCACGGATTGACCTCTTGTGATACGTGTTGGGGGCGCGCGATTGCGGCGATTATTGAGTTCCATCGTTTTAGTCGCTCGATGGGTCACAACCCAACCCGAGCCGGAGATCTCTTGCGCGGCGCGTCTGCGCCAACCCCGTGCACTGTCTAAGCTCAGGCCATGACTGGCGCACACGCTCACGACACGATTCAGCACTATTGCGGGGGCGCCGTTATCGGGGTTCCAGCCGCAGCCGACGCAGGGCCCACGTTGCACTACAAGGATCACCAGGCCGAGATCCACCGAGTCATCGTGGGCGACTACGAAAACAACGTGTTCATCGTCCGATGCCGCGACACGGGGGGCTCAGTGCTCATCGATGCGGCCAACGAACACGGCCTACTTCTCGAACTCAGCCAGAAGCTCGGCGTGCGCGAAATTTTGGAAACGCACGGGCATCATGATCACATCGGCGCCGTCACCGAGATGCGCAACGCCGGCTACAACGTGCACGTCACCCAAGAGGACGCTCACATGTTGCCGAGTTACGACCAACTGATCGAGAACGAGCAGGTCTTCGAGGTCGGCAAGCTTCGCCTGCGCTCGATCAAGACACCCGGTCATACCAACGGTTCGGTCAGCTTCGAGCTCATCGACTCGCCAGTGTTATTCAGCGGCGACACGCTCTTTCCCGGCGGGCCGGGCAACACCAAGTTCGGTGGCGACTTCGAGACCATCATCAAGACCGTCGACGAACTGATGTTCTCGCCCTTTGCTGCGGACACCATTGTGATGCCCGGTCACGGCGACGACACCACGATCGGCACCGAACGACCTTCGTTGCAAGAGTGGATCGACCGAGGCTGGTGAATAACAACATCAACAATATCGACGATGCAGCCGCGCCACGGGCGGCGCTGTCAGCGGACAAGCGGCCCTTCGATTTCACACCAATCGACACCGCCGATCTTCCGCCGACGCCAACCCGAGACCGCAACATCGCGGCGACCGCATGGCGACAGGCCACCAACGAACTGCTGACGCTGGGCCAACCAGTGGGAATTGCCGCCGAGGCCACTGCCTACAAGCGCCGCATCGGCGACTGGTTGTTGTGGCGCGCTGGGTCCGCACGCGGCCCAGCCAGGTATCTGGCTATCCACCACGCTGACCTCACTCAGCACTACGGGTTCGATCTTGCTGCCAGCGGAGAGCACCGCGGCGTCGGCCCCTCTGGCGTCGAACACACTCGCTTCCGAGCTTGGAAAGAAGACCTAGCGGGACGCCACGGAGCCACACCCACGGACTAATCATGTGCCTCTCGGTTTCCGCCTAAGCCATCGAAGGTGCGAAGATAGAGACGAATCGCGACCCAACTGGAGATTTGAATGCCTGCTAACCCGCTGAACACCGATGATTTCGGCGGTCAGATGTATGACCTGTCCATGTCCGAAGAGGCCCGCCCGCTTCTCGAAAAAGTGGTCAAGTTCATTGCTGCCGAAGTCGACCCGATAACCGAAGAGTTCCACCAGATGGGCGAGGGTCGCGAAGACCGCTGGAGCTGGGTACCAGGTCAGCTCGAGCTGCTCGACGACGCCAAAGCCAAAGCCCGTGAACAGGGCCTGTGGAATTTCTTCCTTCCTGATGCCGAAACCGGCGAAGGTCTGAGCAACCTCGACTACGCCTACATTGCCAACGAACTCGGCAAGAACAGCTTGGCTTCGGCCGTGCTCAACTGCGCGGCACCCGACACGGGCAACATGGAAGTGCTCGAACGAGTCGGCACCCCCGAGCAAAAGGCCAAGTGGCTCGAACCGCTGCTCGAAGGCAAGATTCGGTCCGCGTTTGTCATGACCGAACCGCACTACGCATCGTCTGACGCCAAAAACGTGCAGACCTCGGCCGTGCTCGACGGCGACGAGTGGGTCATCAACGGCGAGAAGTACTACGCATCAGGAGCGGGCGATCCTCGCTGCAAAATCATGATCGTCATGGTCCGAACCAACCCCGACGCTGCGCCCCATCTTCAGCAGTCACAAATTCTGGTCGAGCCCGAGACACCCGGCGTCGATGTACTTGGCCCGATGCACGTGTTCGGCAACGACGACGCTCCGCACGGCCACATGCACCTCAAGTTCACCGACGTGCGAGTACCCAAAGACAACATCTTGCTCGGCGAAGGCCGTGGCTTCGAGATCAGCCAGTTGCGACTTGGCCCTGGCCGTATCCACCACTGCATGCGCTCGATCGGCGCCGCCGACAAGGCACTGCAGCTGTTCTGCGAGCGTGGCTTGTCCAAGACTGCATTCGGCAAGCCGCTGATCCAGCTTGGTTCCAATATCGAACACGCAAGCCGTATGCGAATCGAGATCGAGGCCATGCGGCTCATGGTCCTGCGTGCCGCCAAGGCAATGGACGTGCTCGGCAATCGCGAAGCCCGAGTCTGGGTATCGGCCGTCAAGGCAATGGTTCCCGAAAAGGTCTGCAACATCATCGACCAGGCAATCCAGATGCACGGCGCCACCGGCGTTTCGCAATGGACCGTGCTGCCATCGCTGTATCACTCACAGCGCACCCTGCGATTGGCCGATGGACCCGACGAAGTGCACCACATGGTTGTTGGTCGCGCCGAGGTAGCCCGTTACACGGCTCAGCCTCTAGCTGGCCTCGAAACCGGCATGGTCGACTACGACAACCCACTACAAATCCAGCGCATCCCAATGCCATAGCTCTCGAAGAAGAGCCAGGGTGGTGCCTGTGGGTGCCGCCCTGGCTCTTCTCGTTTTGCAGCGTAATTCTTGACGGCGATGGGCGTCTGGTGGGTATGAGCTATGACGAGACAGACGTTCAGCGGTTGGGGCAGACTCTTGCCGCAGCGGAGATGACCAGTGGCGAGCGACGCGCACTGCATGCGTTGATCGGTTTCGCCGCTCCCCCAGCGCTCAGCCCGGAACCGCCAGCTGATTTGTCGGCTTCAGACGCACTCACTGCGGCGCTGCACCACGCGCTCTTCGAACCAGCATCGAGCTAATTGTTACGTCCCCAGGGGACGTAACAATTCAGCGGCGGGTTCGGCCAGGGTGAGGGTGGCAACCAGAGGGCGGGTGATCGCACCATCGTGTTCTTGGTCGATGACCGCCACCAATTGATTGAGCATGTCGGAGCGCTGGGGCTCTGGCATCATCTGGGTTCCTGAGAAGGTGAGCAACAGGTCGCGGTATTCGCTGCTGCTGTAGCTCTGATCCCACCGCGCCCGGTGAACTTCAACCGAGGCATACCTGCCGCTTGCAGTCAGGAGGTCGGCAATCTTTGGTCGAGCCGTCTTGTAGGACTTGGGCGCCCAGTTGGGTTTTTCCTGGCCATAGGCCGCATAGATAGGCTGCACGCGTTCGTAGTACCCGCCGTCGATCGGCGACTCGACCTGAATTAAATCGATCACGCCCAACACACCACCGGGAACAAGCAGTTCGAGCGGACGGTCGACTTGGTGCTGCGGGCTGATCCAGTGATAGGCCGTAGCGCACACGACGGCGTCGAAAGAGCCAGGGGCGACATCGACGCTCTCGAAACTCGCGTTGATCACATCGAGCCTCGCTTCGGCGGCGAACGAGGTGCGCAACAACGCAGCGAGACTCGGCCCTATTTCTACTGCGGTGACAGTCGCCGCCCGCCGAAGCAGCGAGCCCGTTGCTTGACCAGTACCAGGTCCGACCTCGAGCACACGCGGCTGAGAGGGCAACGCAGCGAACAGCACATCGAACAGCTCATTGGGATAGGTGGGCCGGATCTGATCGTAGAGCTGGGGAACCTGGTCGAACGAAAGTCGTATGTCTTCGAGCTCGCTCACGTCGGCACAGTAGCTCCTGACTGGGCCCGGTCTCATCGGCGGTTCTCCTCGTACACTGACCAGGTGTCTGATGCTCCCTTGTTCGAGGTCCGCGACCTTCATGTTGCGGCCGACGAAACCCAAATCCTTGGCGGGATTAACCTGACGGTTGGTGCCGGCGAGGTACACGCCATCATGGGACCCAACGGTTCCGGCAAGTCGACGCTGGCCAACGCCCTACTCGGCAATCCCGAGTACGAAGTCACCCAGGGCAGTGTGCTCCTCAACGGCGACGATGTCACCGACTGGGAGCCCGATGTGCGAGCTAAACAAGGCATGTTCTTAGCCTTCCAGTACCCCCAAGAAGTCCCCGGCGTGACCGTTAACAACTTTTTGCAGCAGGCAGTGTCGGCGCGCCGAGGCGAGGACCAATCCGTGCTCGAGACTCGTCGCCGCATCATGAGTTGGATGCAACGCCTGGACATGGACGCCAAGTTCGCCGAGCGTTTTCTCAACGAGGGCTTCAGTGGCGGCGAGAAGAAGCGGGCCGAGATCCTGCAGATGGCCATGCTTGAACCCACTATGGCAGTCCTCGACGAGACCGATTCTGGCCTCGACGTCGATGCGCTCAAGGTCGTGGCTGGCGGCGTACGAGCCGTCAAAGAAGACCGCCCCGATATGGGCGTGCTCGCCATCACCCACTACAGCCGCCTGCTCGACCTGCTGGCACCTGACCACGTCCATGTGCTCATCGACGGCAAGATCGTCGCCAGCGGCGGCATGGAAATCGCCCAGCAACTCTCCGACGACGGTTACGAGGCCTTCCGGTGACCCTCGACGTCGCCGCAATCAAGGCGGATTTCCCGATCCTGAACAAGCCAATCAATGGGCGCGAACTGGTCTATCTCGACTCGGCGAGTACGTCGCAGAAACCAGTGCAGGTACTCGATGCCATGCGCGATTTCTACGAGAACTCCAACGCCAATGTGCACCGTGGCGCCTACTTTCTTAGCGACCTGGCCTCGCGCAGCATGGAACGGGCCCGCCGCAAGGTTGCGAAGCTCATTGGAGCGCCCGATCCAAGCGAAGTGGTCTTCACCAAGAACGCAACCGAGGCGCTCAATCTCATCGTTGGGTCGTGGGGTCGAGCCAATCTGCAACGTGGCGATGTTGTAGTGCTGAGTGTCATCGAGCACCATGCCAATATCGTGCCTTGGCACATGCTGGCTGCTGAGCGGGGCCTCGAGCTGCGCTGGATTCAGCTCGGCGACGACGGCCTGCTCGATCTATCGAATCTCGACGAGCTCCTCGATGGCGCCAAGCTGGTGTCCATCACCGCAATGGGAAACGTGACCGGGGCGATCGTGCCGGTTGACCGAATCGCAACCGCAGCCCACGCGGTGGGCGCACTCGTTGCCGTCGATGCGTGCCAGCTTGTCCCGCACGTGCCAACCAACGTCGCCGACCTCGACATCGACTTCGTAGCCTTCAGCGGTCACAAGATGTGCGGGCCAACCGGTATTGGCGTGCTCTGGGCCCGCAAAGAACTGCTCGAAGCCATGCCACCCTTTCTCGGCGGCGGCGGCATGATCGCCAACGTCACCACCGAGGGTTTCACGTGTGCCGATCTTCCCCACAAGTTCGAGGCCGGCACGCCGCCCATTGCCGAGATAATCGGGTTGGGCGCAGCCGCTGACTACCTCGATGCGATTGGCATGGACAACATCCGGCGCCACGAAGTCGAGCTCAGCGCCTACTTCATGCGCACGATCAAGGAACGCCACGGCGACGATGTCATCGTCCATGGGCCCAGCGAACCGGGCCAGCGTGGCGGCGTGTTCTCCTTTGCCTACAAAGATGTTCACCCGCACGATCTATCGCAGGTTCTCGACGAACATGGCGTCAACGTCCGAGCCGGCCATCACTGTGCCAAACCGCTCATGAAACACCTCGGAGTCGGCGCAACCGCACGCGCTTCTCTCTACATCTACAACGACGAATCCGACGTCGATCGTCTCGTCGAAGCACTCGACGACGCATCTGACCTCTTCTCCCTCTAAGGACCGACAGACATGGCCGGGCTCGAAGACCTGTACAAAGAAATAGTTATTGACCACTACCGCAGCCCCCGTAATCGGGGCGAGCTCGAAACGCCGCCGGCCAAACATGCCGAGGGTTTCAACCCACTCTGCGGCGACGAAGTTCATGTGTATGTGCAGGTCGAAGGCGACACGATCACCGACGTGGCAATCGGTGGCCAGGGCTGCTCGATCAGCCAGGCGTCAGCTTCGATGATGTCGGCCGCCATCAAAGGGAAAACGCTCGCCGAGGTCGATGAGCTCTCCACAGCTGTCAAGGCAATGATGTCGATACACGAGCACGAACTCGAAGACGACGACTCTGGGGTACTGCCAGAGCCGCCCGATGTCGAACTCGGCGATCTCGAAGCACTGAAGGGCGTCGTGAAGTTCCCTGTGCGCATCAAATGCGCCACCCTGGGCTGGAACACCCTGGCCGAAGCGCTCGGCTAGCGCTGCGGGCGTCAACCTCCAACGGCGCGACTAGGTTCACGACATGACCGACTACACAGCCGACGAGCTGCGCGCTCGCGGTGTCGATCATCCCCGAGCTCACGACGACGACGACCTGCTGGCCTCAGTCGCGCTCGTGACTGATCGCGGAGTCACCCTCGACGAACTCGCCGAGCTCGGATTCGCAAAGGCACTGTCGCAGCGAACCATCCGACCCAACCCGATGCTCGGCCTCGACGCCGACGCAGCGTTGGGCGAAGTCGGTATCGATGGCGAGTTCTCGCGTCGGCTACGCCTGGCCATGGGTCTTCAAGGTGGATCAGGCCTTGGCCTCACCAACGACGAGCTCGAGGCGACTCGGTTGTTCGCCAGTCTCAGCGATCTGATTGGCGACGAAGAAATGCTGAGCGTCGTCCGCGTGGTTGGTTCCTCGACCGCTCGGATCGCGCGAGCCACGACCGAGCTGCTGCGAGTGAACTTCCAACCACCCATCGACACTTCGCATGCCCGACTCAGCGACGCGGTCGAGGCCTACGCCGCGCTCATCGACGCTTCGCTTCCCGCATTCCTCGATGCAACTGCCACACTGGTTCGTCGTCATCTAGCCGCAGTATTGGCCGACGACCGATCGTGGCGGGTCGATCGGTCTCGAAGCGCCACATTGCAAGAAAACGCAATCGGTTTCGCAGACCTCATCGGCTTCACTGCCTTCACCCAGGCGGCCGATGCTCAAGAATTCATGCAGGCAATCGTGCGATTCGAACGCGAAGTGCAAGACGCAGTCGTCGACCATGGCGGCACCGTGGTCAAACTCATCGGCGACGAGGTCATGTTTGCGACGCCCGACAGTCTCACCGCAGTCAAGGTGGCTGAGGCACTGGTCACGATCGGCCGTGACATTGCGGGCCTCGACGGCATGCGAGTTGGTCTCTCATCCGGTCAGGTCATTCGCAGCGGCGGCGATTTCTACGGCACGGTGGTCAATATCGCCGCCAGAATCGTCGGGCAGGCCTATCCCGATGCAATCGTTGCGACCCGAGCCGTCGCCCAGTCGCTACCACCGGCCATCACGAGCCAGCCACTAGGACCCCACGAGCTGCGCGGCATCAGCGAGCCCGTCGAGCTCTACCGCATACGGCCCTGACAGGGGGCCGCTACTACTGTTGCCATATGTCCACGGTCGATGACTTTCGGGTCGAAGTACGTACGTTCTTTGATGAGACTCTTCCTGCGGCCCTCGAAGGCGTCGAGGGCACCCAAGTGCGAGGCAAGACGTGGCGGGCGGCGCTTTATGACCACGGCCTTGCAGCACTCGACTATCCGAGCTCGATCGGTGGCCGCGACCTCGACCCCGAGTACCTGCAAGTCTGGAGCGAAGAGAGTCTGGGTCGCGTCCCCCGCGAAGACGCTATGTTCGGCATTGGCGTCGGCATGGCCATGCCAACCATCCGCGACTACGGCACCAGCGATCTCCACCAGACTTTCTTGCCAGGCGGGCTCCGAGGCGACGATCTTTGGTGTCAGATGTACTCCGAGCCTGGCTCGGGCTCAGATCTTGCGTCACTGAGCACCAAAGCCGAACTCGACGGCGACGAATGGGTCGTGACCGGCCAAAAAGTGTGGACCTCGGGGGCCCAGCACAGCCGTTACGCGATCTTGCTCGCTCGGACCGACCTTCAGGCGCCAAAGCATCGTGGTATCACTATGTTCGTAATGCCGATGGACCAGCCCGGGGTCCAAGTCCGTCCGCTGGTGCAGATGACTGGCATCAGCGAATTCAACGAAGTATTTATGGACGAGGCCAGGCTGCCCAAGGAGTGGGTCGTCGGCGAAGTTAACGGCGGCTGGGCAACTGCGGTGGCGCTGCTCGGCCACGAGCGTCGCCAGACCGGTACCAAATCAATGAGCGGTACCGCCGATTCACGATCCAAGGCTGGCCGCTCCCCCATTCCTGTCTCCCAGCTCATCGAGTTGGCGCGTCGTTCCGATCGGATCAATGACCCTATTGTGCGCCAGGAACTCGCTCGGCTTCACTCGGGCGAACGGGTCGTAAGTTGGATCGGAGGTCGAAAGCTTCATCCATCGATCGGAAAACTATGGCGGACGAAGCAGGGCCGGGCAGCAGCTGAACTCGCCGCGTCGCTCGCGTTTCCCGGCTCACCGGCTTGGCGCCAGGATCTGGTCGACGACCGCAATGTCGACGACGACTATTTCAACTATCACATCTTGAATTGCCGGGGCATGAGCCTGGGCGGCGGAACCGATGAGATCCAGCGCAACACGCTTGGCGAGCGAGCACTTGGCCTACCGCGCGAACCAGGTCCGGACCGCAACACACCCTTCAGCGATCTACCCAAGAATTAGCGGCGACGCTAGGTGTCGGTAGCAGCCACCGGTTTACGGCTGTTGCCTTGCATTGGATCGGCGGCCAAGGGCCGGTCGAACCATTCTTGGGCCGACTCGGTGACCGCAGTTCGGCGCAATGACCTCTTGATTCGAGCTACGCCGCCGGGATCATGAGATGCCAGCCGTTCGGCAAGCGCGTCAATGGCACTGAGCACCTGATCATCGGGCACACTCTGGTGAGCGACCCCGAGCCGCACAAGTTCAGGTCCGCCAATGCGATCACCCAGCAACGCGATTCGGCCTGCCAACGATTCGGTGAAGCGCAGACGAAGCCACGCCATGTTCATGGGCGCCGCCATCCCCTGCTGGATCTCACCGACCTGCAAGAACGACTCGTCGCCGGCGATCAAGAAGTCGCAGGCCAGAGCCAGCGCAGCCCCACCGTTGACCGCGGCGCGTTCAAGTGCACCAACGATGATCCGGTCAGAATCGAACAACAACTGGTGCACGCTGCGCCACATCGCCGGGAAGTCCTTGACCCAATCGGGCTGCGGATCCTGGGAAAACTCCTTGAGGTCCAACCCTGAACAGAATGCGTTTCCTGCGCCTCGAATCACAATCACGGTGACGTCGGGGTCAGCGTGGAGAGCTTCGATGTGGGCGATCAGCTGCGCTGCGAGCGGGCCAGTAAGAGCGTTGCGCCGATTCGGCCGGTTCAAGACCACGTGCGCGATTCGGTCGGCTGGTCGTTCGACCAGCACCAAACCGTCGCCAGCTTCATCGGTCACGGGTGCCGCTCCTAGGGCTTCACTCGGGCAGTAGCGGTGCCGGTCAGCACCGGGGTCCCGTCTTGGTTGACGGTAGTCAACTTGAGATCAACAAGGTGTTGGCCATCGTCGGTGTGGATCGCGGTGACTTCGGCAGTGCCGGTGAGGGTGTCGCCCGGCCACACCTGGTTCACGAACCGCACGCCGTACTTGGTGAGCGTGCCGTCGCCCACGTAGTTGGTGACAAGGGCGCCAGTCATGCCCATGGTCAACATGCCGTGGGCAAACACGGTTGGATAGCCAGCTATCTCGCGAACAAATTTCTCGTCGGTGTGCACCGGGTTGTAGTCACCCGAGGCACCGGCGTATTGCACCAACTGGGTTCGAGTGAGATCTTCGACCAGGACTTCGCTGTGGGTGTCGCCGACGGATAGGTTTGCTGCGCTCAATGTCATGATGTCTCCTTAACCCTCGACTGCTTTTTCGGTGGTTACGCCAACACTGCGAGCAGTGATGACGAGCTCGCCGGTTTGATCTCGATACTCGGTAACCGTTTCGCTGAACTTGAGCACGCCGGCACGTTTGGAGTGCTTTTCCCAGCTCTCGCCTGGCTTGACAGTTGCGCTCAGCACATCGCCGGGCCGCATGTGTCGGTGATACTCAAAGTGCTGCTCGGCGTGCAAGCCACGAGCGCCCATACCAACGGGGGCGTCGTCGCTTGCGCCCTCGGTCTTGGGCGCGATTCCGGTCGCTTCTTTGCCCGAACCCATCCACGGCTTCCCGATCTTCGGGCGCAACCGATAGTTCTCATCAAACTGGGCGCTGGCCTGAGCAAAGGTCGGCGGCGCGATGATGCCTCCGACATCGGTCCCTTCGGCATACGCCGCGTCGGAATAGATCTTGTTCGCATCACCGATCGCTCGTGCGAACATCATGATGTGACTTGCCTCGATGGCAAAGTTCTCGACGGCCATAGCGAATCCCCTGTCTCTGATGTAGGTGCTACTCCGTTCTAGCCCATCGGCCCGACGCAACTACTGTCGCTGCATGACTTCAGATGCTGCTGTGGTGGTGCAGGCCGAAAGGCTCACTGCGTTCGTCACCGAGATCTTCACGCACACCCAGTGCTCCCGCGAAGAAAGTCAGCGCATCGCGCACAACCTGGTCGAGGCGAATTTGACGGGCCACGACAGTCACGGAGTGATCCGCACCGGGCGATACGTCGACTGGCTCCGAAGTGGGGTTCAGCTCGCCGATCAGACGATCACCGTGCTCGTCGACCAGCCGACACTGATGTTGGTCGACGGTCACTACGGAATGGGCCAGACCGTGGGACCTCAAGCCGCGCAGCTCGGTATCGACCGCGCCCACCAACATGGTCTTGCGATTGTGGCCTTGCGCAAAGCCGGGCATCTGGGCCGCATTGGCGCCTTTGCCGAACGGGCGGCTGCTGAAGGACTTGTCTCGATGCACATCGTCAACGTTGCCAGCAGTCAACTCGTTGCGCCGTTCGGTTCCAAGGATCGGCGCATGGGCACCAACCCGTACGCGTTCGGGGTGCCGCGAGCCGACGGACCACCAGTTGTGCACGACTTTGCCACCTCGATCGTGGCCGAGGGCAAAACCATGGTGGCATTGCACGGCGGGCCGGCGGTTCCCGACAACGCGCTCGTTGGCCCCGACGGGATTACCGGCGATCCCTCGGTTCTGTACGAGATCGTTCCTGGCCAACGTCCGAACTCCAATGGCGGGCCCGGTGCGCTACGAGCCATGGGCGAACACAAGGGTTCGGGCCTGAGCGTGATGTGCGAGCTGCTGGCCGGGGCTTTGACAGGGACTGGCACCGCTGGCCCGGGCGATATTCGTTTTGCTAACGGCATGCTGTCGGTCTACATCGATCCGCAACGCCTCGATATCGACAACAGCTTTGCCACCACGGTCACTGACTACATCGATTGGTTTCTCGACGCCAGTGCGCTCGATCCGCTCGACCCGGTTCGTCTGCCTGGCGACGTGGAGCGTGAACGCTGGGCCGACCGAACTGCCAATGGTCTGCACCTGCCCGCAGATCTTTGGGACAGCATTGTCAACGCCGCGACCGCTGCCGGCATGCCCGAGACTCGAATAGATGTCTATCGTTGAATACGCTGACGTCATGACGGTTGCGCTGCTCGGTCTTGCCTCGATGCGAACTCATCGCCCACGTTCAGAGCGGCGCTCGCTCCAGATGCGATTCGTGACCTGGTCGATATGACGGAGCGGCCGCCACAATTGTGAAAAAGGTCGCGGCAAATTTGGGTGGCTCGCCGTAGCGCTGAGTCGCCGACACGACGGCGGGCGTGCGAGACTGACTACTCATTTATGACCGTGACCAACCCGCTGTCGGGCACATTCGAGCGCGTCGGCATCGACGCTCACCAGCAGGCGCCACGAGCAACCATCGATCCCGATACCGAGCTCGGATGGGTCCGGCGGCTGCGACCGGTCATCGCGCAACACAAACGACCGTTGGTGATAGGCGCCATCGCAGGGTTCGTGGCGCTCGTGTTACAAGTCTCGGTACCAGCTGTTGTGCGAGCCGCGATCGACAGCACGATTGGCGACGCTGGCGGAGATGGCGAGTCGGACCTGACGCGGTGGATCATCATCTTGTTGGCGCTGGGTCTGGGTCGCTTCCTCTTGGGCATGACCTACCGCTATTCGCTGTTCCAGCTTGCATGGAATGTCGAAACCGACCTCCGAGCACTGCTGTATGACCACCTGACGACGCTTTCATTCTCGTACTACGACCGAACCCAGTCGGGCCAGGTGATCTCGCGAGCTAACAGCGACATCCGATCGATTCAGCTGCTATTGGCATACGGGCCGCTGATCATGATGTCGGGTCTGGCATTCATTCTGGCGTTTGGTTTCATGCTCACCATTCATGTGCCGCTCACCCTGGTTGCACTGAGCACGCTGCCGTTTGTCTACGTGTTCGGCCAGAAGCTGCGCACTACCGTCTTCCCGCTTACGTGGGTCAGCCAGGCCCGCATGGCCGAGTTGGCAACTATCGTCGACGAAAACGTCAATGGCACCCGAGTGGTCAAGTCGTTCGCTGCCGAAGAGCGTCAAGTCAATTTGCTAGCTCGGGCTGCGGATCATCTGCGATGGGCCAATATCGAAGCAATCAAGACTCGGGCCACCTACAACCCCTTCATCGAGGCGCTACCCCGCGTAGGTATGGCCATGGTGTTGCTCTACGGCGGCCTGTTGGCCATCGATGGCCAAGTCAGTATCGGCACGCTGTTTGCCTTCAATGCCTACGTGATCATGATGCAAGCGCCGTTCCGGATGTTCGGTTTCATCTTGTTGCAGGCGCAGCGCGCGAGCGCATCGGCGAGCCGCGTCTATGAAGTGCTCGACGAGCAGAGTGCGATCACCGACGCACCCAACGCAAGCAACCTTGTCGACCCAGCAGGTGCCGTCGAATTCCACGACGTGCACTTCACGTATCCGGCCGCTGTTCCGAGTTTCGAAGAAGGTGTCGACGGCCAGCGCCTGCCTGTGCTGCGTGGGCTCGATCTCTCGATCCGAGCGGGCGAGACGATTGCGATAGTCGGACGGACCGGAAGCGGCAAGTCGACCATCGCTCGGCTGCTCGCTCGTTTCTACGAGGCCGACAGCGGCAAGATACTTATCGACGGCGTCCCGATCAGCGGCGTCACATTGGCCAGCCTGCGCCACCACGTGGGCCTGGTCTTCGACGAGCCGTTCCTCTTTTCATCGTCGGTGCGCGACAACATCGCCTACGGGCTCCCCAATGCCGACATCGACGACGTGATAGCGGCCGCAGTCGCAGCTCAGGCCCATGACTTCATCATGGATCTGTCCAATGGCTACGACACCGTCGTCGGCGAACGGGGCTACACACTGTCAGGGGGCCAGCGGCAACGCATCGCGATTGCCCGCACGCTGCTAGAAAATCCGCCGATTCTTGTGCTCGACGATGCGACGAGCGCGATCGACGTCACAGTCGAAGCCGCGATCCACGACGCGTTGCAGGGCCTTCTTGCCGCACGGACCACGATCTTGATCGCCCATCGGCTATCAACGATTGCACTTGCTGACCGCGTCGTCCTGCTCGAGGACGGCGTCGTTGCGGCCACAGGCACACACGCCGAACTGCTTGCGCACGAACCTCGCTACGTACAAATCTTGGCCGAGGCGGACCCGACAGCGACAGTTGAAGGAGCGCAAGCGTGAGCTTTGGTCCTCCGGTGGGTTTTGGTGGCGCCAACTCAGTCACTGCGTCTCGAGATGCAGGTTTACCCCATGCTGGGGTGCCTGGTCATCTCCAGGACCGAGTCGATGCGGTGCTGGACCGCGAACCCGATCACCCTGATCCTGCGATCGAGTTCTCCCATGCGCATCCCAAGACGGCGCCATTCACCTTGCGGAGCTTCCTGTGGCCACATCGGTGGCGCCTCTTAGGGGCGCTTGGCCTCGTGGTACTTGAGAGCCTTGCCCTACAAGCCGGGCCGCTACTGACTCAAATTGGTATCGACGATGGAATCACGCCCGGCAACAAGAGCGTGCTGATGTGGGTTGCAATTGCCTACGTCATCTCGATAGTGGTTGGCGGCATCAACGGCCGGATCCGGGTTCGCTATACCGGCACCATGGGCGAAGACCTGACCCGATCGCTCCGCATTCGAGTATTCAGCCACATGCAACGCCAATCACTCGGCTTCTACACCGACGAGAAGGCTGGTGTGCTGATGACGCGTATGACGAGCGATATCGAGGCGCTCTCGCAGCTCTTCCAAGAAGGCTTGGTCAACTTCGCAGTGCAGGGCCTGACGCTGGCGGTCATCACTGCGGTGCTGTTCGTGCTGGACCCCTATCTCGCTGCTGTCACGCTGGCCATTGTCTTGCCGGTCACGTTTATGCTCAGCAACTGGTTTCGACGTAAATCCGACTCGGCCTACAGACAAGTCCGAGACCACATCGCGCGTGTTCTGTCGGATCTGCAAGAAAGCTTGGCCGGTATCCGGGTCATCACCGCCCACAATCGGCGCCGACACAACGTGGTCAACCACACCAACATCGTCGGCGATCACAAAGACGCCAACCTTCATGCCATTCGAGCAGCCTCGATCTACACGCCCGGCACCGAGGGTATTGCCATCTTTGGACAGGCAATGGTGTTGTTGATCGGTGGACGGCTCGTGCTCGACGGCCGCCTCGAGGTCGGCGAACTCACCGCCTTTTTGCTGTACCTGGCTGCATTCTTCGCTCCGATCCAGTCGCTTACGCAGCTCTACAATGGCTATCAACAAGGACAGTCTGCGGTTCGCAAACTTCGCGAGCTGTTGAACACACAGCCAGCGGTTCCTGAAGCACCCGGGGCCGAGCCGCTCCCCCAGATCAACGGCGCAATCAACCTCGACAACGTCACCTTTGGTTATAACCCGGCCGTGCCGATCCTGCGCGACGTCAGCCTGTCGCTGGCCGCTGGTGAGTCACTGGCGGTTGTTGGGCCCACGGGCGCGGGCAAATCCACGATCGCCAAGCTCATCACTCGCTTTTATGACCCACAAGTTGGCACGGTGCGGATCGATGGGCACGACTTGCGGAATGTGACGATCGACTCGTTGCGACGCCAACTCGGTGTGGTGCCCCAAGAGCCGTTCTTGTTTGCTGGCACCGTGCGCGACAATGTGGCGTTCGCCCGACCCGACGCAACCGATCACGAGATCTGGCAAGCGTTGACCGCGACCGGAATCGACGATCTGGTCGCCGCACTCCCCCAGTCACTTGACACGCCGGTCCACGAACGCGGCGCGTCACTCTCGGCGGGCGAGCGTCAACTCTTGGCACTCGCCCGTGCGTTTCTGGCCAGACCGCGGGTGCTCGTGCTCGACGAAGCAACGTCGAACCTCGACTTGCAATCCGAGGCCAAGGTAGAACACGCACTCGATGCGTTGCTCGATGGCCGCACTGCCATCATCATTGCCCATCGACTCGCGACCGCCATGAAGGCCGATCGAATAGTCGTCATCGACGCCGGTGCAATCGTAGAGCTTGGAACCCACGACCAACTCGTGGCCACCGGCGGCTACTACGCCAACATGTACGCGACCTGGATCAGCCACAGCACCTAGATGAGCGGACGCTCCATGCCTAATCGTGCTCGAGGAAGATGCACTCGCCGGGACAGATCAGGGCTGCTCGTACAACTGCGTCCTGATGCTGTTCGGGAACGAGGGCCTGGCTTTCGGACATTCCTGGATCGTTGAGGACAGCGCCGTCTTCGCACACATAGGCGATGCCGTCTTCGAGCAAGGTGAAAACCTCGGGTACGACATCGACGCACAGCCCATCTCCGGTGCAGAGATCTTGATCGATCCAAACGTGAAGCTCGTGGGTCTCGACCACGTCGAGCGCTCCACCGGGTGTATTGGAATCCTGGGTCGACATCGACGCTCAGTGTTGCGGGTCCAGCCCTCGTTCGACACATCGAGTCGTGTGAAATATGTCAGTTCGCCCATTTGAGCAAATAGAGCTTGGCGAGCTCCTCGGGCAACGACTCGACGTCGTTGATCACCAGGTAGCGGTGATCGGGACACATCTGGCGAAGGTAATCGTGGCCAGCCGGATCGATCGTGACACAAAAAGTCTCGATGCCGGCGGCTGTGGCGTCGAGGAGCGCACGAGCGGTGTCGTGGATGCCATAGTCACGGTCGTGTCGGTCGCGGCCGTAGTCGCTGTCTTGGGGGTAGCCGTCAGAGATCACGATCAACACTTTGGTGCGAGCCGATTGTGCACCGAGCTTGGCTGCCGCATGGCGGACTGCTGGCCCCATACGGGTATAGCGCAACGGTTTCATCGCAGCGATCGATGCCCATGTCGACGGAGTCACTCGGTCGCCGAAATCCTTGCCGATCTTGAATTCGACGTTGTCGCGACCAGTCCCAGAGAATCCATAGACCGCATACTGATCGCCGAGTTCGTTCAGTGCGTCACCCATGAGCGCCACCGCGTCTTTGGCGACGTCAACGACCCGTCGTACCGGTTCTGGCTTTGGCGCAGCGTCCCAGATCGGCCCGTAAGACATCGGATCGTCCATGGGGTCGGTATCAGGAACCACTTCGGGTTCGGGTGGCACTGCTGGCGAGCTCGTCGACGCGCTCAGATCTACCAAGAATGCGGTAGCCACATCACGGGCAGCTCGGTCTCTGCGCACGTGAAGACGATCATCGGCCGGCGCGCCGCTACGGCGATCAGCGATGGCCTCTATCGCGGCACCGATGTCGAGTTCGTCGCCATCGGCGGAGCGATACACACGAACCAAGTCCTGTGGTCGCAGCTTCATCAACGACCGCCGCATACGCGATCGCAGCGCCTGGTGGCGCTGTCGGACGTCGTTCATGAAGTCGTGATCGTCGCCCACGAGTGGTTCTTCGATCACACGACACCAGTCTCGCCGATGGAGCCGCGCGTGGTAGTCCCACTCGTCGTACACGTAGGTTCTGCGGTCCAGGTCGACGTTCGATGCCGTCACCGCAACGGCCAGGTCGAAGCCCGGGGTGGGCTCATCCCCACCCTCGCGGTTCGTCATCGTGGCATCATCGCTGTCGCTCAGGAGCTGACCGCCGCCGAGGCCGTTGCTGACTTCGAACTCGGTCGGCGTGCCGGCGTCGAGCAACACTCCAGTGGTCCCCTGGCTTGCAATCTCGGGTGCGTCTTCGTGGTTCGCAATGTCACCCACCAACTCATCCAGCCCGGCGCCGAACGACCGCAGCAGGTCACACAGTGCGTTTGCGGCCGACACCGAGTCGGGTGCGGTCGCTTCAGACGTCACGACCGAAGATGTCAGTCGATCGATCTCGGCATATTCGGCGGTGAGATCGACCGGACCTGTGGGTTGTCCATCGAGCGAGCGGATCCGCAGTGCACGAAGCAGTCCAGCCTCGCGGGCGGGCCATGACAGTTCGGACGCCACTACGCTGTGAAGCGCTGCCAGCTCGCTTGCCGCCCCCGGATACCGACTTCTAATCTGGGCAGAGACACGAAGGTCTTCGACCAAGGCGTACACGTATTCGAACGCCTCATGCCGGGAGCCTTCGACTGCATCGGGCGCGGCTGCGGTCAACATGCGATGCAGGATGATCGTGCGGCACAAACGCCGATAGCGCACGCCGATCACACGCGCATCGTCGTGCACCTTGGCCTGCGGCGGCAACAAGACGTGGCGTTGACCAGGTGCCGTTACGGTCCATGGCCAGCATTCAACTGGCGACTCGGCGCGGGCGAACCCAATCGCGCTTCCTGCTATTGCCTCGCCAAACAGCCCGAGCGAGGCTTGCACCGCGCTCAGCGTGGGCAAGACGTCGGCTGCTTCGCTACGCAAAAATCACGTCGACGATGTCGGCAACTGCGTGTTGCATGTCGGCATCGTCGCTCAGCGACTGCACCATCGCGGCCTCGCATGCCCTTCGGGCCGGAATGCCCTGGGCTATCAGATGGCCTGCGTAGACCAGCAGGCGGGTGCTCACGCCGTCTTCGAGCCCGCGGTCTCGCAACCGACGGGTCTTTTCGCCGCAGCGGGCCAGCCGGACGGCGATCTCTGCGTCGATACCAGTCTCGGCCACGATGATCTCAGCTTCGGTATCGACCGGTGGGTAGTCGAATTCGATGCTAACGAACCGTTGCCGGGTCGAAGGCTTCAGATCCTTGAGCACGCTCTGATAGCCGGGGTTGTAGGAGATAACCAGCAGGAAGTCGTCGTTCGCTTTGAGCACCTCGGCGGTCTTGTCGATCGGCAGCAAGCGACGGTGGTCGGTCAGTGAATGAATGATCACGGTGGTGTCTTTGCGTGCCTCGACGATCTCATCGAGATAACAGATGGCGCCGGTGCGAACCGCGCGTGTCAGCGGTCCGTCCATCCACTCGGTCTTATCGTCGCGGAGCAGATACCGGCCCACCAAGTCGGTTGCCGTGAGATCCTCGTGGCACGCCACGGTCGTGAGATCACGTTGCATCCGCCATGCCATGTGCTCGACGAACCTGGTTTTACCACAACCGGTCGGCCCTTTGAGCAGCACGGGCAAGCGCGCCGCGACTGCTGCTTCGAAGACCGTTATTTCGTCGGCTAAGGGAAGATAGAAAGGCCCGTCCACTCCACGAACCTACGCGCCGAATACGCAAACATGGACATCGAGCCTCGCACGGGTGTAAAAAGATGAACCGAAAGCGCGCCTCATCACGCTGCTTGTTGGCAGCCAGTATCAAAGAACTGGTCCACCACGCCGTTCTTGGCGCTTAACAACGGACAAGTAGAGTGCTGTCGTGACGAAGCTGGCTGATCCGACCCGAGCCGAGCCTGGTTTTGGCGCGATGGTGGTGCCAGCCGCCGATCTACCTGATGTGCTGCCCTCCGAGCGGCTGCTCGCTGGCGGCAAGGCGGTGCCCCTCTTGCGCAGCGAACTTCGTAGGATTCCTGAGTGGCGAAGTTGGCTTGCGGTGCTGCTCATCTGGCCGGAAGCGGTGGCGATCGTTGCGGCTGCCATATGGCTCTCACACCCTGCAGCCTGGGTGGCTGCATTCGTGCTGATGGGACGTCAATACGCTCGGTTCGCGTCGCTGGGACACGAGGCGGTGCATCGCACCCTGTTCACGAATCGCCGGCTCAACGACTTCGTCGGCCGGTGGGTGCTTTCGTATTCGACGTGGGTCCCCTTCGAGCTGTACCGACGCGCGCACCTTAACCATCACCGCGATGAGATGGGCCCCAAAGAACCAGACAAAGCGCTGTACCGGGCCTACCCCATCACCGTCGCAAGCCTGCGCCGCAAACTGATTCGTGATGCCACGGGGCAAACCGGCCTGAAGCTGTTGAGGGGTCTGATCAAGGCGGCCGCCAAAGGCAAAGGCCCAGCGATGCGTATCTTGGCAAGCCAGTTGGTCATCGTCGGCCTGTTCACGGCTGCTGACCGGCCGGAGCTGTATCTGCTGCTCTGGCTGCTGCCCCATCTGACGGTATGGCGAGTCATTAACCGTCTGCGTTCGATCGCCGAACACGGCGGGCTGATGCAATCGCCCGACCGACGCCAGACGACTCACGATGTGAAGCAGAGCTGGTTAGCGTCGTTCTGGCTGGTGCCGTACAACATCGGTTTCCACCTGGCCCATCATGTCGACATGGGAGTCCCCAATTGGAACCTGCCCGCGCTGCAGGCCGAACTCGTCGACTCGGGTTGGGTCACGAGCGGCTACACCTATCCGTCGTACCGGGCGCTGTGGCGGGCATTGGCCTCGGCACCAACCTCAGCCCAGGAAACGACCAGCGAAATCTTGACCTGAGAGCGGCTCGGCGAACAAGAAGCCCTGAAAGCCTGTGATGCCCAGTTCGCGCCCGTGCTCGGCTACGCGCAAGCTAGTCCAACCGCAACCGTATCGCGACACCAGGCACGGTTCGTTGAATGCGGGCGTATCGACGTCCCACAAGAAAGCCTCGCTCGTATTGACGCTGAGCTGAAAATTGCCAGGAAGCGATCCGGGCGCGTTCCATTCACGAGCTGCGGCTGCCGTGAGAAGTTGGACGCGGCAGGTGTGACGTTCCACACTAGCTATGTGTCGTCTCGACGACAGTGGGACCCGGTGGCACTGCATACGTTATGTATATGGAAACCACTCAGCACAACACGTTTAAAAAGATCCTCGCTCCACTTCTAGCTGCCCTGATGGCCTTTGCGCTCATCGGCTGCGGTGGCGGCGAACCTCAAACCGGTCTTGAGCAATACGGCATTGATGCCGCTGAGCTTCAGGAACTCGAAGAGGAGATCCGCAACATCAGCCCCGAGGAACTCCAACGACTCGAGGACGAAGCGAGCGCAATCACCAACGGCGGCTAAAGACCTGCGGTCTCTGCCTGTCGCGGGATCAGGGGGGTTCATGGCTAGCGTTTGACTAGGCATGCACCTGTCCCCGGTCTGGTCTTGGTCACCACGCTGCTTGGTTCACTCGCCGCTGTCGCACTGGCTAGCAGCTTGCACGTCGCAACCCTCGATCATGATGCCGAGCGCGCGGGGCAGCTCGTCGTTGACTCCATCGCTGGTTTCTAGGGCAAATAGGCCAACACGACCGGCGAATCGCTCCCCGCCCAGGTCCCTGACAGGGTTGCCGAGGGGCTTTCAGGTTGAGGTGTGTCGAGGCCGTGGCGCACCACGACCTGCACGCCGCCAGCGTCGATGATTGTGTCGGCGTCGAAGGTTTCCGCATCTACGCCCGCGATCTCTGGGATCGGCGTGCCCGGAACACCGCTGCCGACGACCACTGCCGTGGGTTCGCGGAACTCGCGACCGCTAGTGGTCTCGAAGTACTGCTCGACCTGGGTGCCGCCGGTCAAAATGGTGCCGACAAGCTGCGTGGCGTACACCGGATCAGTACAGGCGTTGTAGACGTACCGAGTGCCGAGCACCGAGTGCTCCATGACGCCGACCATCCACTCATCGGCTCCGGCGAGCAACTCGTTGCGGTAGGTAAGCGGCACGTGCATCACGCCACCGGAGCTGTGTCGCACCAGGTGTGTCTCGATACCGACTTCGCCTGCCGGGTCTTCGAACCGATACGCCCCAAGCAACTCGGTGGCGCCGCCATTGGTATATGCCATCAACAGTTCGAGCTTCGAGGGCTGCAATGTCGCCCGATGCAAGAGAGCCATGCTTCGACCCTACCTGCGCGCTCGTCGGGGATGACCATGGTTCGCTGCGGATGTGCGATGCTTGGATGTGGACGAGACGCCGGTAACGATCGACACTGGAACCGCCTACGGCATGGCTCCACCGCTCTTCGACGCCGATCTCATCGAGGTCGAAGCTGGCACTCCCACCGGTGAGATGCTGCGCCGATATTGGCATCCCTTTGCCATCGCTGCCGACGCAACCGAGACCCCTCGTCGGGTTCGCATACTGGGCGAGGATCTCATCTTGTTCCGGAGCGGTGGCGGCGAGCCCGGGTTGATGTACCCCCGATGTTGCCATCGCGGCACCACGCTCTACTACGCAAAGGTGGAAGCCGACGGAATCCGTTGCTGCTATCACGGGTGGCTGTTCAACGCACAAGGGCATTGCCTGGATATGCCGGTCGAGACCGACCGGGGCCAGCGCAAGGACCGGTATCGGCAACCGTGGTACCCAGTCCACGAGTATCACGGCATGCTCTTTGCTTATCTCGGTCCTCCAGAGCACAAACCGGCGTTCCCGACCTATGACATCTTCGACGACCTTCCCGACGGCTGGCAGATTGTGGCCGACGACACCAACATCGGGCTCGAGGGTGATCCAACGCCGTGCAACTGGTTCCAGACCCACGAGAACGTCATGGACCCCTTCCATGTCTTTGTGCTGCACGCTGGCTTTTCTGGGAACCAGTTCGTAGCCGAGATGGCAGGCTTGCCTGAGGTAAGCTGGCATTTCACCAACATGGGCGTGAAATCGCACCAAGACCGGGTACTCGACGATGGACGGTTCTTCCACCGGGTCACCGAAGTCGTCATGCCCAACGTGAGGATTGTTGCGACACCGTTTGTCGAGGTCACTGGTCCGGCCACATCGGTGGCGTGGACGCTGCCACTCTCGCGAACCGAAACCAAGATCTTCACGCTCCTCAAACGTCCTATCGGCGCGGAACGACCACGAGCGCGCTACGACGGCAAGATCTGGCCCGAGCTGACCGAAGCCGAGCACCAACGGTTCCCCGGCGACTACGAGGCTCAGGTAGGCCAAGGCGCAGTTACCGCTCACAACCAAGAACACTTAGCTGGCTCAGATAAGGGCGTCACCATGTTTCGTCATGCGTTCCGTCGACAGCTCAAAGCCATGGCCGAAGGGCGAGCACCGGTGGCGACCAAGCACTACGCGGTACGAGCAGGCAACTACATCGGCGAACACGCCGACGTCATCGACCTCGGCTGACCTTTCTTGGGCTCGAACCAGGGGTTCCGCTACTCCCCGGTGCTTCAGCCGTGATCGAGACGCGACGAAGATGCTTGACTTTACTTTTTCTGCGACAAGCCAACCAGCGTTCGCGTGGCGATGAGAGCGTGGCGGGAAGGATTGGCCGAAGCAGCTGGACTAGCTCGCTAGGTCGTCAGCAGCCTCGGCAAAGGCCGTGTCGTAGTCGGTGAGGCCGCCCGCGTCATGGGTGGTCAGCGAGATCGTCACCCGGTTGTACACGTTGCTCCACTCAGGATGATGATCCATCTTCTCGGCCATGATCGCCACCGAGGTCATGAATCCGAACGCTTTTACAAAGTTCTCAAAGGTGAACTCTCGGCGGATGAACAATCCGTCGAGTTCCCAAGCAGGATGCTCACCGAGCCAGGCAACCACTGCGTCTTTGGTGAGCAGAGACGGTCGATCCATCGTCTTATGCCAGCGGGTCTGCGAACGGGTCATCGGCGGCAGGTGCGCCGACGGTCATGAGCGAACCCAGTGACCCGCCCAGGCCCACTGAAACTTCGGTTGCGCCCAGCGCGATCCAGCGGTCATAGCCGCTGGTCTCGATCTCGTCGGCGAGCTCGGCCGGGCCGTAGTCGACAATGCGACCATTGATCAGCACGTGCACCCAGTCAGCATTCAGCTCGGCCAGCAGCCGGTTGTAGTGCGTGATCGCGATCACGCCCATGTTGTTGTCGTTGGTCTCTTGTTCGACTCGAGTCGACGCGAGCCGCATGGCGTCGACGTCGAGCCCAGAGTCGAGCTCGTCGAGAATGGCGAACTTGGGCGCCAGCACGCCCAATTGCAACGTCTCGTTGCGCTTCTTCTCGCCGCCAGAAAGATCGACGTTGACGGGGCGATCAAGCAGTGCCTCGGGGATCTCGAGCCGCTGCGCCTCGCTCGCGATCGCTGCGTCGACATCGCCTTGGTCGCGGCCCGATGCTTCGAACGCAGCCTTCATCATCATCGGCACCCGAACACCGGGAACCTCGGTCGGGTACTGCATGACCAAGAACATCCCAGCCTGGGCTCGCTGATACGGCGCCAAGCCCAGCAGTTCGACACCGTCGAGCTTCACTGAGCCTCCAGTGACGGTGTAACCGGGACGGCCCATCATGACCGCAGCCAGAGTGGACTTTCCCGCACCGTTGGGGCCCATGATGGCGTGGACCTCGCCGCTCTTGACGCGCAGGTCGAGACCGCGCAAGATCTGCTTTCCGCCGACCTGCGCCGACAGATTTTCGATAACCAATTCGCTCATTGTTCAGCTCCAGGGGTCGGAAGACTCACGGCGACTTCGCCCGCTTCGACGGTCACGGCGTAGACGTTGACGCCACGAGTTGCGGGCAAGGTTTCGGCTGCACCCGATAAGAGCGAGAACAGAGATCCATGCTTCCAGCACTCGATCGTGCAGTCATCGAGATCGACCTCGCCCTCGGCGAGTGAGTAGTCGGCGTGGCTGCACTCGTCGTCTATCGCGAACCAGCAGTCTTGGCCGCGCACGACCGCAAGCCGGTGATCATCGAGATCGAAGCGGCGGGCTTCGCCGACCTCGAGGTCGCCTTCGGCACAGACCCGAACCGACGTCATGTGCGAATCAGTCATACTGGCTTCGACTCACGGAGTTTGGCGTCGATTGCGGCCCGAAGCGCAGGCTCGATCATTTTGATCGGCAGGTCGGCGATCACTTCGTCGAAGAAACCAGCGACAATCAGCTGATCGGCGACCTCGGGTGGCACACCGCGAGTTTCCAGGTAGAAGCGCTGATCTTCGTCGATTGGCCCAACCGTCGAGGCGTGGCTGCACTTGACGTCGTTGGTTTCAATCTCGAGATTTGGTACCGACTCAGCCCAGCTATCTTCGCCCAGCTTGATGTTGCTGTTCGTTTGGTAGGCAACCGTGCCGGGGGCGTCCTCGGAGACCCGGATGAGACCGGTATAAATCGCGCGCGACGCGTCGTCGACAACGCCCTTGAAGAGCAGGTTGCTGGTGGTATTCGGCGCGTTGTGGTCTTGGAAGGTGCGGAAGTCCAGCACTTGATTGCTGTCGCCAAAGTAGATGGCGTCGAGGTCGCCGTGGGCGCCGCGCCCTTCGAGCCGACAGTCGGAGCGCATGCGGGCGTAGTGGCCACCAAAGGCGGCAATCGACGATCGAAAGGTACCTTGTTGGCCGACCTCAGATATCTGGGAACCAACCTGCCAAACACGTGGCCCAAGGTGCTGCTGGCTCACGTAGCCGACGTTGGCGGACCCGGCGCACGAGATCTCGATCTGTGGCACCACCAACGCATCAATGTCGGTTGACTCGAACACCTCGAGCACTTTGACCGCTGCAGATTCGTCGGCGACAATCTCGAGCCGAGTGAACACGGCGGCGCCATCCTGGTCGATGAGATGCACTATGACGACGTCCTCGTCGATCATCTTGCCCGCTCGGACCTGCACGCTGACGATTGCGGTTGCGTAGACCTCATTCATGTCGCCGAACAGATCACCGTTGGCCGCCAACCGCGGTGCGTCGCCATCGGCATCGGTTATCGCAGCGAGGCCTTCGGCGTGCACCACCACGCCGTTTCGAGTAACCACGAGGTTGGGCGTGTTGTATTTTTCGCGGAGCGCTACCAGTTCGTCGCCGCCCAACTCTGCCGCCTCGCTGGCTTGGGTATAGCGCTCGAGTTCGAGCTCCTGGATAGGGCTATAGCGCCATTCTTCAAGCTCCCAACTCGGCAGCGAAGCGCCGCTCAGACGTTGCGATGCTTGCACACGGCGATCTTGGCCACCCACTGAGTGAGTCGCCGGGTTAAAGGGGTCCACGAGTTCAGTTACTCTTTCTTACGGCGACGAAAGAAGCGGCCAAGGCCACGACTTCGTTTCTCTTCCGCAATTCGTTCTTCTTCGATATCAGCAAATATGTCGGGCCCAGCGCTACGCACTATTTCTTCGGCTTCGTCAAGCAGCGCCGCAATCGAGTCGTCTTGACCCAACGAAGAGGGTTCTTCGGGCGTCGGTGGAGTTACCAAGGTGCCGTGCTTCCAGTTCACGTCGGCGAGTCGGCGCGTATAGGAGCCACAATCGACAGGACAGCGCCACGGGGCTTCGGGTGCAAGATTAAGGTCGCACTTGCGCACCGTGTCACCGCTCGGATACGAACGGCTTTCATAAAACTTGCAGTCCTGACGCATTGGCATGGGATGTACTCGGTCGCGAACGGCTCGCCGTTAACCGACCGAGCCTTCCATCTGCAGCTCGATCAGACGGGTCCACTCAACGGCGTACTCCATTGGCAAGTCGCGGGTAACCGGCTCGATGAAGCCATTGACAATCATACCCATGGCCTGTTCCTCGGAAAGGCCACGGCTCATCAGATAGAAGAGTTGCTCTCCGTCGACCTTGGAAACGGTCGCTTCGTGACCAACAACTGCGTCGGGCGAGCCGATCTCCATATACGGATAGGTGTCGCTTACGCTCTGGTCATCGAGGATCAGTGCGTCGCACTGCACGAAGCTCTTGCAGCCGTATGCGTCGGGCTCGACCCTGACCAAACCGCGATAGCTGGTGCGGCCACCGTCTTTGGAGATCGACTTCGAAATGATCTTGCTGGTAGTTTCGGGAGCAGCGTGGGTCATCTTGGCCCCTGCGTCTTGATGCTGACCTGGACCGGCGTAGGCCGCAGACAAGACAGTGCCCGATGCCTTTGGACCGACCATGACAACTGCGGGATACTTCATGGTCAGCTGGCTACCGATGTTGCCATCGACCCACTCCATGTGTCCGCCCTCTTCGACTCGGGCACGTTTGGTCACTAGGTTGAAAACATTGTTCGACCAGTTCTGAATGGTCGTGTAGGTCACTCGGGCATGGGGTTTGACAACAATCTCGACCACGGCCGAATGCAGTGAGTCCGTCGTGTACACCGGGGCTGAGCAGCCTTCGATGTAGTGCACCTTGGAGCCTTCGTCGGCGATAATCAGAGTGCGCTCGAACTGACCCATGTTTTCGGTGTTGATCCGGAAGTAGGCCTGCAGCGGCAACTCGACTTCGGTGTTCGGCGGCACGTAGATGAAACTTCCGCCGGACCAGACTGCTGAGTTCAGCGCAGAGAACTTGTTGTCGTTGGGCGGAATGACCTTGCCGAAGTACTGCTGCACCAACTCGGGATACTCGCGCAAGGCGGTGTCCATGTCGGTGAATATGACGCCTTGCTCTTCGAGATCGACCCGGTTCTTGTGGTAGACAACTTCGCTTTCGTACTGGGCGGTCACGCCGGCGAAGTACTTGCGTTCGGCTTCGGGAATGCCGAGCTTTTCATAGGTGTCTTTGATCGACTCAGGAACGTCGTCCCAATCCTTGGCCTGGCCCTCCATTGGTTTGACGTAGTAGTAGATGTCGTCGATGTTGATGCCCTCGACGTTGCCGCCCCAATTTGGCATAGGACGCTTTTCGAACCGCGTGAGTGACTTCATTCGGAAGTCACGCATCCAAAGGGGTTCACCCTTCATCCACGACATCTCGTTGACGATGTCGGTGTTCAGACCCTTCTTGGGTTTGAACACATAATCTTCTTCATCGCTCCAGCCGAGCTTGTAGCTGCCGAGGCCAAGATCTACGTCGGTGTTCGCCATGTGGGTTCCTTACGAGATGGGACAGAACTGATTCTAGGGACTGCGTAGCCATGGCCAACGCTTCAACGACAGAGGATGTTCCCAGACCCCAACTAGTTCGTGTGACCTGCTCAGCTGGCATTTAGTGCGCTGAGCGACGAAACTCTCCCCCGATGACTAATTGGAGCGCAGGCCCAGCGCGCAACACCACGGGTTTCGATGGCTGGGCTGTCATCGATATCGAGGCCCGGTCACTGGTGCGAGCCAACCCGCAAGCGTGCGAGCTTCTCGGCATCACCGCCGCTCAGTTGCCAGCCGAATTGTCTCGATTCTTGACCACCACCGACTTCGCGCTCCTTGCCAATCAGATACTGCCGGTGCTGCGTAGCGGCCGCCAATGGCAGGGTGGCCTGCGACTTGGCGACCAGCTACGCAACGGCCACCGGGTCGAGCTCACGCCATCGACCATCATCGCCACCCCTCACCTCTTCCCCGATACGAACACAGCGCCAGATTTCGCATCGCTACTTTTTGCCTCGACCATCGACTTCGTTGGCGCCGTACAGGTGCCCGATCCTTTGACGGGGCTACCAACGCGGTCTGCGCTGTTCAGCGAACTCGGATCTGCCCTACGTCGAAACCGTGCAGGTGGCCAGTTACTCGCTGCGTTCTTCCTCGATCTCGACGGGCTGAAGAAGATCAACGACCGTTATGGACACGAGGTCGGCGACACGGCGCTGATCGAGACCGCTCAGCGCATCGCAGCGTCCATGCCTCCGGACGCACTCGCAGTCAGGTTCGGCGGCGACGAATTCGTGATCTTGCACGAGAACGTGACCGACATCGACGCCGCCGTGACGTTAGCCAACGACATCTTGACGACCCTTAGCGAGCCGGGCGACTACCACGCGATCTCGTGCAGCATCGGTGTTGCGTTCAGCCGCAACGGCGAGGTCGAGCCCCACGAGTTGATTCGGCGCGCCGATAGCGCCATGTATCGGGCCAAGGCTCGCGGTGGGTCACGAGTCGCCATCTTCGACGCCGAGATGCGCACCCGCCAACTCGACGACGAAGAATTGCGATCGAGCCTGCTCCAAGCCATCTCCAGCAACGGATTTGGCGTCGCTGCCCAACCCATCTACGAGCTCGCAACTGGTCGAATCCACGGGGTCGAACTCTTCATCCGCGTGCGCGACGACGCACCCTATATCGCCGACGCTAACCAACTCTTTCGACTCGCGCACGAATACGGCGAGGCGTTAGACGCCGCCGTGCTCGGGCGTGCACTCGCCCTCGCTCGACTCTGGCGCGACGCATTCGGCACTGGAGCACCGCGGCTACAAGTCAACGTGTCCACGCAATCGATTGCTTCATCGCAGTTCGCTCGACGGGTAGGAGAAACAATCGCAGCAAGCGGCCTACGACCTGGTGCCATTGCATTCGAGATCGACTGCCAGGACCTGGCCACGGCTGGCGACAGAGAGCGCACAACGATCGAGGCCCTGCAGTCGGCTGGTGTGCCCATCGTCGTCGACGGCTTCGGCGACAGCTCTTTGACCTTGCAGGACTTGGCCGACTGGTGCCCGGTCATGGTCAAACTTGACGGCACGAAGTACTCAGCGAAGGTGCTCGGTGCTTTGGTGCGAGCGGTTTCGACGTTGCGTATTCCAACCGCCGTCAAGGGCGCGAGCAATCCGAGCGACCTTGATTTGGCGGTCCGGTTGGGTGCCTATGCGTGTCAGGGCAATGCCCTCACCCCAGTGCGCACCATCGACAGGATCAATGCGCTGCTGCACGGGCCTCAACGCCTCGGCTTCTAGCTCGCACCGACACCCCTTCGCCGAGTAAGACTGATGCTGTGACTGCACACGCCCAGGGGTCCGGTGACACCTCGGCCGGTGCCGCCGAGGTCGCTGGATTCCAGTTCTTACCGAGCGACCCATCGGCCGAGCCGGTCAGTCTCGTCGACGGCCAGACGGCAGACCGGTTCGTCGACGGCTCTTTGATCGAGGTTGCTGCCGCAGCAGTACGTCGACTGCAAGCCATCGCCGACCAAACCAATTAGAGACTCAGTCGACGCGACGCAAATCGCGTCGAAAGAGGTGGCCGCGTTCGACATAACTTGCCGCACCCATCGCGATCATCTCCGGGTTTGACTTGCCTTCTCGAATCTTGGCCGGGATACCCGCAGCCATTGCACCGTCGGGGATCTCGGTGCCGCCGAGCACGACTGCGCTCGCAGCCACAAGCGCTCCATTGCCAACGATTGCGGCATGAAGCACGACCGAGTTGCTCCCGACGAGCGCCTTGTTCAGCACGGTGCAACCCTCGAGATGCACGAGATGACCAATAACGCAGTCATCACCCACCCGCGTCCAGAGCTCAGGGGTGGTGTGCAAGACCGATCCGTCTTGAATCGACGTGCGCTCGCCGATGATGATCTCTCCGTCGTCGCCACGAAGCACCGCGCTTGGCCACACCGTGGACTCGCTGCCGATGGTGACGCTCCCAATAACGACGGCGTCGGGGTGGATATAGGCGTCGGTGGCGATTGTCGGTTCCTGGGAACCCAGTGCATAGATCGGCATCGACGCAGCTTAGAGAGCCGCTCGTGCTGGCCGGTAGATAGTCGACGATCGGTGGATCATCGTCGCGCAGCGAGCCCGTTAGTTCGGTAGCTCACTCAAGTCGATGCGCATGCCCTCGCGTGCTGAAAATACCTGGCGCAGTCCGGCTGCTTCGCCGAGCTCTTGAGCGTGGCGTTCGATTGCGAGCAGCTGCTCGTCGGTGTGCATCGGGTCGTGCGAAAACAGCGCAAGCGAAGAAACCCCGGCCTGGCGTGCGACCTCGACTGCATAACGCGGGGTGCTGTGGCCCCAGTGCGCCCGCTTTTCGAACAGGGCTTGTGGGTACTGTCCGTCGTGGATCAGTAGGTCGGCACCATCGCAGAGCTCGAGCACAGTGTCAGCAACATGCGACGCGTCATCGATTGGTTGCTGGTGATCAGGGATGTAGACCACCGACTTACCTGCGACTTCGACCCGGTAGCCGCTCGTGGCGCTGGTGTGGGGCACCGGACGGGCCCACACCTTGGCGGTACTAACTTCGACGTCGTCGCTCCAGAAGTCGTACATCCGCAGCTCACCGGCGAAGTCCGCGATCGTCACCGGGAAGAACGGAGGCTTGATAAGCGTGTTGATGGCTTCGTCAAGAGTCATGCCCTCGTCAGGCGGTCCGTAGATGTCAAGCACGCCGCCCGGGCACAGCACCGGCGAAAAGAATGGAAGCCCAGCAACGTGATCCCAGTGCAGATGAGTGAGAAGCACCGACGCCTCAAGAGCGCAGTCTCCGAGTTCGCGTGCATAGGCAAACAGCCCTGAGCCCATGTCGAGGATGATCGGCTTCTCTTCGGGGATGTCGATGACGACGCAGCAGGTGTTGCACCCAAAACCGATGTGAGACGCCGCGCTAAATGGTGTCGATCCACGTACTCCGTAGAACGTCACCCCCGGGCTCTGCACGGCGTCAGTGTAGGACCTTGGAAACATCGTCGCAGAATTCATCAACCGTTCACCGCGGCGTGAATTCCGTCACGCCCCTATGACGGCAGTCGCAGGTGAGCTCCTGACCGCAACGCAAGCCCGTCGCGGACGAGGCCATCGGCGATGCGTTGCAGGGTCTCACTATCGTCGCAGTCGCGCCCGAACCGCGACAGCTCGGCGACAGGGACCGGTCCGCTACGAAGCGCATCTACCAACCGGCCGCGCACTTGGCGCTCGCTGCCGTGAAACCGAGACTGAGCGATCGATACCCCTGCGCTAGACACCGCTGGGTCGTCGCCAGATCCCGCCCACTCGCATTCGTCGAACACTGGACATTCGACACAGCGGGGGTCTCGCTTGCGACAAACGGCGACAGCAAAGTCGAAAAGGGTTTGGTTCCACAACCAACCCTGGCCGTCGGGCACCAGCTGATCGGCTATCTGCTGGGCCTGCTTTGCGCTGAGCGACTCTCCCGTCCACCGAGCCAGCAGCCGACCGACGTTGGTGTCTACAACTCCAACGTCTTGTTCGAATGCGAACGCCAAGATCGCTCGTGCGGTGTAGGGACCGACGCCAGGCAGCGCGAGCAACTCGGCCAACGTGGCTGGCATCTTGCCATCGTGCTGTTCGGTCACCACCGATGCGGCTCGCCATAAGTTCACCGCCCGCCGGTTGTATCCCAGCCCGGCCCACAGCTCGATTACCGCCGAAGTGGGCGCGGCGGCGCAACTGCGAGCAGTGGGAAAGCGGTCGAGGAACGCGCGATAACGATCAAGCACACGAGCGACTTGGGTCTGCTGCAACATGACTTCGCTTACCAGGACATGCCACGGGTCACGGCTATGGCGCCATGGCAGATCTCGAAGCTCGGTGGCGGCCCAACCTCGCAGCCCGACAACAACGCCGTGCGGCGCTGCCGTCATGCACACATCTGTGACGATGTAACCGCGCTATGCGCTGAAAAATCGTCACAGATTGCAGGTGTGGGAGCAAGCACGGCCGGTGGCTTCAAAAGAGCTCGGCGACGATCGGACACCCGCTGGCACGCACAGCCTGATCGGGGCTGGAGATGCCAGTCGTGCTCAGGACCTGGTCGAGCAAGCCGATTGGGATCTCTTCGGCGCTTCGCATGTAGCGCGGTTCTGACGTGTGCTCATTCCAACGGCGGGTCACTCCGTTGTACATGCGCTCGGGAAGTGCCACACCAGTCGCGGCGATGCCCCAAGTCGGCGTACCAAGGTGCCGGGCCACCGCCAGCGCACTGAACGTGCCGAGCGGCGCCAGTCCATGTTCGGGACCCAATGCATCAAGAAAAGTAATCACGTGGGTGGTGTCGAACATGGCTTGCGCGGTGCCTTCGGGATCGACGGTAGTCATGGCCGTACCGCCGTCGATCAGACGATCGATGTGATACTCCGCGTTGCCGTCGGTATCGACGACAACAAAGCCAACGTCACCCCGCTTGCGGGCCAATGTTGCGATTGCGTCGTTCCACCCAACCGTCGCCACGACTGCGTCGTCGGGTAGTTCGTAGGCAAGTGCCGCCATCGTGCGGTCATCTTCGAGCGCTTCGACGGCATCCCACAGTGCGGCCCGCTGGTCCGGTGCTCCAAGTGCGTGGGCCACCAGCCACACTAGAGCGGCAGACGCAGGCTGGCGATCGAGTATCCGGCGACAGGCAATCAGCAGACCAGCGTCGTCGCCGACGAAGGAAACCAGTGCCATGGCCGTCTCGCGCGCCAGGACATCGGCCGGGATGTGTGTGGCTCGTGCCACGTAACGCAATCGCTCAATGGGGTGCACCTAGGCACCCTAGTCCTGCGCCCTGCTGCACCCCGAGCGCAGCTGGTTGTGTTCGCCCGTCAAGAAATCGGAGTTATCCCCGCTCAGTTGGTAGCGTCTTGGCATGCTGCTGCGCTTCAACTTCCGTTTCGCTCGTGCGGTGGCACCCCGTGCACCTCTAGGCGAAACGAGACGCTGATGGCTACTGCTCCCCCACCTGAGATTCAGCTCGACCCGATCCAAGGCGACGCGCGTCCACTAGGCGACTGGGTGACCACCTTTCATCTCGCCGTAGTCGTGCTCGATCCGTTCACGCACGAAAGTTCGTGGATCATCGACACCGCCGCCCGCATCTTGTCGCAATACAACGCGGCCGATGTCCGCACCGCGTGGTTGGTCACCGGCACAGACAGCCAAGCCAAAGAGTTCCTGGGGCCACTGGCCGACGAGTTCCTGACCTTCGCTGACCCTGACCGGGCCTTCGTCAAAGGGCTCGAGCTGTCGACGCTGCCTGCCTTCGTGCACATAGACCACGCCCTAAATGTTGTCGGCGCCGCCGAAGGCTGGAATCCAATAGAGTGGCGCAGCGTTGCCACCACGCTGTCCAAGCAGATGAGCTGGAGTCGTCCCGCCATTCCCGAGTCTGGTGACCCGACCCCTTATGCTGGCACGCCAGCGCTGGGCTGATCGCCATGGTCGAATTCGATTACACCGATCTGCTGCCGCTCGAAGGACCAGATACGACCGAGTACCGATTAGTTACGACCGATGGCGTCGAGACCGTCGACCTCGGCGGGCGTCAGTTTCTCGATGTCAGCCACGAAGCCATAACTGCGCTGACCAGCGAAGCAATGCGCGACATTGCTCACTTGCTGCGCCCTTCGCATCTGCAGCAACTCTCCAACATTCTCGACGACGACGATGCGTCTGCCAATGACCACTTCGTGGCCACCGAGTTGCTCAAGAACGCGGTGATTGCAGCGGGCGGAATCTTGCCTGGTTGCCAGGACACCGGCACTGCGATCGTCAAGGGCAAGAAGGGGCAATACGTGCTCACGCCGGGCGACGACAAGCCCGCTATTGCGCGCGGCATTTTCGATACATACCAGACGTCGAACCTGCGCTACTCGCAGCTCGCGCCACTCGACATGTTCACCGAGAAGAACACCGGCAACAACCTTCCAGCCGAGATCAAGATCGAGGCGATTCCGGGCGACGAGTACAAGTTCTTCTTCATGGCTAAAGGCGGCGGTTCGGCCAACAAAAGTTTCCTGTTCCAAGAGACCAAGGCGTTGCTCAACGAAACCAGCCTGATCAACTTTCTCGACGAGAAGCTCCGCAAGATTGGCACGTCGGCGTGTCCTCCCTATCACCTGGGCCTCGTCATTGGTGGCACGTCGGCCGAGTACGCGGTCGAGATGGCCAAGATGGCTTCGACCCGCTATCTCGACAGACTTCCGACCTCGGGCTCAGAGACCGGTCACGCGTACCGAGACCTCGAATGGGAAGAACGCATTCTTGCGATGACGCGAGAGTTCGGCATCGGCGCGCAGTTCGGCGGCAAGTATTTCTGTCACGATGTGCGAGTCATCCGACTCCCTCGTCACGGTGCGTCGTGTCCGGTGGGCATGGCCGTGTCGTGTTCGGCTGATCGCCAGGTCTTGGCCAAAATCAACCGCGATGGTGTCTGGATCGAAGCTCTCGAGCAAGACCCTGCCCGGTTCCTTCCCGAGACCACCGAAGGCCAGCTCTCTCGCGAGGTTGTCGAGGTCGATCTGAATCAGTCGATGGGCGAGATCCGCGCCCAGCTCACGCGATACCCGGTCAAGACCAGACTGTCGCTGACCGGCACCCTGGTCGTTGGGCGCGACATCGCCCACGCCAAGATCAAAGCGCGACTCGATGCTGGCGAAGAGATGCCCGAGTACCTCCGCGAAAGCCCGATCTACTACGCGGGTCCAGCCAAGACCCCCGATGGGTACGCATCGGGTTCATTCGGCCCGACGACCGCGAGCCGCATGGACCCGTACGTCGAACAGTTTCAGGCTGCGGGCGGATCCATGGTCATGCTCGCCAAGGGAAATCGTTCGCGACAAGTCACCGAGGCCTGTCGCACCCACGGCGGCTTCTACCTCGGATCGATCGGCGGCCCCGCTGCCCGCCTGGCCAAGGACTCGATTCGCAAGGTCGAGGTCCTCGAGTATCCCGAACTCGGCATGGAAGCTATCTGGCGTATCCAGGTCGAAGATTTCCCTGCGTTCATTGTGGTCGACGACAAAGGCAACGACTTTTACGCCGAGGTCACCACCCCGGTCGCACTGCGAACCTGATCAGCACGAGGACCTGACCGCCAGCAGAACTGGAACGGCAGCTAGCTCCCTGACGATCATGGTCTCGATGTCAGACCGATACCGTCAGAAAGCCGATAAGCGACCGTCGTCCGGCTTACGCGGCGGGTTCGGCAGTTGGGGTGAACACGATCAGTTCCGGGCTGGTTGGCGGTGGCGCGTCCAGATCTCGCAGATCGATCGTGAGCCAGTCGCGTTCGTCGAGGAACATCACCTTGAGCTTCGGATCTCCCACTAAATCGAGCCAGGTGACGAAGTTTGAACTTGGGCCCCATGCAGGTGATTGCATGCCGGCTCCGATGACCCAGCTCACGTCGTCGGACTCGGACTCGTAGACCTCTGCGAATCCTTCAGACGTATATCGAAGCAACGATGTTCCGGCCGGCGACAACACGAACTGATCGCCCAGTCGCGAGAAGTTTGCCGGCACCGTCCACGCAGAGTTTGTCAAGCGACTGGCGACTTCGAGGGTGCATGCGGTTGGGTTCACGCATGCCTGTTCGAGAATCGCGCTGCTGTTTGCCGTCAACACTCGGTTTTCGGACAGCGTTACGAACTCGTCGGCGGCCGAGATTAACGTAGATCCTGTTGGGCTTTTGGGCACAGCTATGAGCCCCAGTCCATCGAGTGCACGCAGCGTGTAGCCGCCTGGTGCAAGGTGCGCAGAAAGCTCGCCGTCGGCGACCACCTCGACCACCGCTGAGTGTTCGCCGAGCGTCGCTGCACCGACGAAGTAGCTGTTGCCGTCTTCGGCCCGAGTGACGACCAAGCTCGAATCGTCGACAACCTGGGCCACGGCGAGTGACGCCGGGTCAATTGCGAATGTCGAGGCGCCTGAGCGAAGCAGGAACGCGCCTGCATCGATGGTGGTTGCGCCGGTGGTCAAATCAGCGACCTGAGAGGTGCCTGCGGTGAGGTTGATGATCACCACCCCGTCGTCGGAGCGGTACGCCACCACCGCAGAACTGTCGCGCCGTATCAGCTGGCGTTGTAGCCGCTCGACCTGCACGGTGATTTTGACTCGGTCGTGATCGTCCGCCTCGTCGCTTTCGCCGATCCTTCCTGCCGGTGCGGCATCGGCATCGCCGTACACCTCGTCGAGGCCCTCGGTCAACGCCGCAGGCGCGCCTGGTTCCTCGGCCACTTCTCGCTCCTCGGCAATGCGCTGGCTTTCGGCTTCTCGTTGTTCGCGAGCAACCCGGGCTTCTTCTATGTCGATCGCAGCTTGCTCATCGATTGAGTCGTCGGGCGTGACCACCTGGCTGACGCCAACGAAGGCGCCCCAAACCGCGACCACCGCGACTACGCCCATCAGCAGCTTCTTGTCGCGGCCGCTTTTTGCCGAACCCGCAGGCTTTGCGAGCGTGTGCTCGTGGCCCAGGCCCGGGGCCCCAAGCCAAGTCGCGTTGGTCCGAGCTTCGCCCTCGGGCAGCTCTTGCCCGCACGACTCGCACCAGTGCGCCATCGCACTACCGTAGATGCTCTCGTGCCTATATACGGGTTCGAGTGCCTCGAAATCAGCTGATCGAAGGCTGCGAAGTGGCCGAACCTGGCGCGCTCTATTGGTCTTGCGAGCTCAGACGTGGTTTCCTGGTAGTAACCTGTGCGTCGGCTCGACGGTGCACATCCCTGCGACACCGAGGATTTTGATGCGCGGAATTGTTGGCTACGGCACCTACGTGCCCTACTACCGATTGCAACGATCAGCAATCACTGCTGCGCTTGGCGCGGGCGGCGGTCGCGGCAACCGGGCGGTGGCGGCCTACGACGAAGATGCCACGTCGATGTCGGTCGAAGCGGCTCGCAACCTGCTTCGGTCCTTTGGCGGCAAGGCGCCCACCCCGGAAGCCATCTACTTTGCATCCGCTACACCGCCCTACCTCGACAAGACCAACGCAAACGCGATCCACGCCGCGTTGAGCATGCCGTCGAGCGTGTTCGCCGGCGACATGGTCGGTTCGGTACGGTCCAGCACCGCCGCACTGACAGCAGCCCTAAACGATCAACGTCCGTTGCTCGTCGCGACTTCGGATGTCCGGACCGGACGTCCGTCATCGGCTGACGAAACCAATATGGGCGACGCCGCAGTGGCGCTGCTGATTGGTTCCGATGTCGACGGACCCGTCATCGCCGAATGGCTCGGGGGCGCTTCGGCCACTGGCGAATTTCTCGATCGCTGGCGTCAGCCCGGCTGGGACTACTCGCGCGTTTGGGAAGAACGATTTGGCGAAGCTGCCTATCTTCCACTTGTCACCGAAGCTGCTACTGCTGCGTTCAAAGACACCGAGATCTCGGCTGACTCTGTCGATGCAGCCATTGTCACCGGAACCCACGCCCGAGCCGTTCGGGGCGCAGCCCGTGCTGCTGGCATCGGCGGCGACACCCCGGTTGCCGACGACCTCAGTACCGAGATTGGCACCACCGGCAGCTCACATAGTCTGTTGGTGCTTGCCAGCGTGCTTGATACCGCCGAACCCGGCAAGATAGTCATGGTGGTCAACTTGGCCGATGGTTGCGATGTCAACTTCTTCCGCACCACCGAGGCCATCGCGACCTACTCGCCGTTCAAGACGGTCGCCGATCAGATCGCAAACGGCAACGCCTCGCTCGACTACCAGACGTTCTTGACATGGCGCGGCTTCCTCGACCGAGAGCCACCTCGTCGGCCAGATCCGGTTGCACCGGCGGCGCCGCCTTCGAGCCGCATGGTGCGATGGAAGTACGGCTTCAACGGATCGCGTGACCGTGAGTCGGGGGCAATTCATTTACCGCCGCAGCGAGTGTCGGTCAAAGGCGGCAACGTCGACGACATGGAGATGGTGCCGATGGCCGACGTCGAAGCCAAGGTCACGACGTTTACCATTGATCGCCTGGCCTATTCACTCTCGCCGCCCACAGTTGGTGTCATCATTGACTTTGACGGGGGCGGCCGGTTCAAGGCCGAACTCACCGACGCCGACCCCGACGAGGTCGAAGTCGGCATGCGAGTACAAATGACCTTTCGCCGGTTGATGACAGCCGACGGCGTACACAACTACTTCTGGAAAGCAACACCAATCCGCTAGGACTGGAAATACAACACCGACTAATCAACACCAGTCAATCAACACCGGTCAATCAAGACCGGTCAATCAACACCGGTCAATCAACACCGGTCAATCAACACCGGTCAATCAACACCGGTCAATCAACACCGGTCAATCAAGAAGAGGGAAACCAATCCGCAGAGCAGCCAGCCCGAAGCGAAGCTGCCACTGCGAAAGGAAACAGCCATGGCATCACGAGGAATCAAAGACCAAGTCGCAATTATCGGTATGGGTTGCACCAAGTTCGGCGAGCACTGGGACAAGTCCGTCGATGACATGTTGATCGAGGCCGCCCATGCGACCTATGAGTCTGCAGGTATCGAACAAGACGACGTCGACGCGTTCTGGTTCGGCACCCTCGGTTCCGCGGTGTCTGGTTTGGCGTTGAGTCGCGCACTCAAAATTGACTACAAGCCGGTAACTCGCGTCGAGAATATGTGCGCCACTGGTTCCGAGGCGTTCCGCAACGCTGCCTATGCCGTTGCATCAGGAGCGTTCGACGTCGTCATGGCGATCGGTGTCGAGAAGCTCAAAGACAACGGCATGTCTGGTTTGGTTGGCGCTCCGCTGCCCGACGACGGCACCAAGTCTCAGCTGACAGCGCCCGCATCGTTCTCGCTGCTTGCTCCCGCGTATGCCGACAAATACGGCGTGGATCGCGAAGAGATGAAGGAGGTCATGGCCCGGATTGCATGGAAGAACCACTACAACGGCGCCCGCAATCCTCGTGCTCAGTTCCAAAAGGAAGTCAGCATGGAAAAGATCACGAATGCGCCGCTGATAGCCGGTGATCTGGGTATCTATGACTGTTCGGGTGTAAGCGACGGCTCGGCGGCCGCCATTTTGTGTCGGGCCGAAGATGCGCACAAGTACACCGACAACCCTCTGTACGTGAAGGCGTTGTCGTTCACCGCTGGTCCGGCTGCCGGCCCAATCGATTCTGACTACGACTACACCACCTTCCACGAAGTGTCCGCTTGTGCCGCCGACGCGTACGCGCAGGCAGGTGTGACCAACCCGCGGGCCGAAATCGCAATGGCCGAAGTGCATGACTGTTTCACACCGACCGAGCTGGTGCTGATGGAAGACCTCGGTTTCGCCGAACGTGGCATGGGCTGGAAAGAAGTCCTCGCCGGCACCTTCGACCTCGACGGCGAACTGCCGGTGAACCCCGACGGCGGGCTCAAGAGCTTCGGCCACCCCATCGGCGCAAGTGGTTTGCGCATGTTGTTCGAGTGCTGGCTCCAGCTGCGCCAAGAAGCACCGGCGGACCGTCAGATAAAGTCGGTGACCGAAGGCGGCAAGACCCTCGGCATGACCCACAACCTGGGCGGCGCCCCCGGCGAATGCGTCAGCTTCGCCTCGATCGTCGGCTCACAACTCGGGTAGCCCACGTTTCGGCTGAATTGTTACGTCCCCAGGGGACGTAACAATTCAGCTGAAGCAGTTGGCGACTTCGGCGTAGAAGTTGCGTAGCTGTTCGCTGTGGGCGGCGTCGGTTTTGCCGAGTCGCACGAACGTGAGCCCTAGCTCAGGCGCCACCTGCAAGCGCTGGCCCTCGTAGCCATTGGCGGCGTACGAGCCGTGGTCATCGCGAGCAAGCCACCACTGCAATCCGTATCCCTGACCGCTGTCTGGGCAGGTCGCGTGGTCTTCGATCGACGCTGCGACCCAACCGTCGGGCAGCAGGCGCGTCCCGTCCGGCGCCACGCCATCGTTGCGGAAGAGCTCACCGAACGCAATGTAGTCGCGTGCGGTCGCGTAGAGGAACGACGAGCCGATGAACGTTCCCGCCTCATCGAATCTGATGGTCGTGCTCTTCATGCCAGCAGGTTCGAGCAGATCGGCGATGAGTGCCTGGCTGAAACCGGCCTCTCCCCCGCCGATCACGTCGCCCATGATCCGAGCAATAATATTCGTCGTGCCCGACGAGTACAGCCACTCGGTCCCTGGCTCACAAGCTAGCGGGCAGTTAGCGGCGTAACCAGCCGTGTCCTTCTGCCCCTCGCCGAACAGCATTTCGATGACGTCACTCACTTTGTCGTCGACGTAGTCTTCGTTCCACTTCAAACCGCTGCGCATCTGAAGGAGATGGCGTAGTGTGATCGCTGCTCGGCCGTCATCGTCGCAGTGCCACTCTGGCACCGCCGCAGGCGCATCACGCTCTAGACGGCCTTGGCCAATGAGCACGCCGCACATCGCCGACGTGACGCTCTTGGCCATCGACCACGACAAGAAGGTGGAACTCTCGTCGAAGCCGTCGGCGTAACGCTCGAACACAACTTCGCCGTTCAAGCTGGCAACCAGCGCATGTGTCTCTCTGAGCACCGAGTCAGCATCGAACGCATTGTCAGCTAAAGAATGCAGCGCCTGCCCGTCGTATCCCATCAGCCCACGCTAGTGCTGGGTGTGGGCAGGGGTCTGCAACCGTCGTTGGACATTGCTGACTCCTACTCGTGGCCGACGAGAACAAACTAGATTCGCACTATGACTCGACCATTTGACTGGATTGCCCATCACGCCAACACGCGATCCAACGGCACCGCCATGGTCGACCTCGCCACTGACCGCACCTTCACCTGGGCTCAGATGAAACCCACGGCGACTAGCGCGCCGGACAGGTAGACCTTCTCATGGCCCAGAACATCTACGACGATCCCGAGTTCTTTGCGGGCTACACCCAACTCGACCGCCAAGTTCGGGGACTCGACGGCGCAGCCGAATGGACATCGCTACAGGCGATGTTGCCAGCCATAACCGACGCCCGGGTGTTGGACTTGGGGTGCGGCTTCGGCTGGTTCAGCCGGTGGGCGATCGAACAAGGCGCTACAAGTGCTCACGGAATCGATCTGTCGGAACGAATGCTCGAGCGGGCACGAGCAGACACTGACTCGCTGTCGATCACCTATGAGCGAGCCGACCTCGATGTCGTTCGGTTACCTGCCAAAGCCTTTGACCTGGTGTTCAGCTCACTGACGCTGCACTACGTCGAGGACGTGGCCCGACTGTTCGATTCGGTTGCCGATGCGCTCTGCGAGTCGGGCTCGTTCGTGTTCTCGGTCGAGCATCCGATTCTGAGCGCGCCGTCGAAGCAGCAATTCGAGCACCTCGACCATGAGCGCACAGTCTGGCCGCTCGAGAACTATCTGGTCGAGGGAACCCGCGCAACCAACTGGTTCGCCGACGGAGTCATCAAACACCACCGCACGATTGCGACCTATGCAAACCAGCTCGTTGCCGCTGGCCTCGCGGTGCAAGAGCTCTGCGAATGGGGACCGGACGCCGACGCAATCGCAGCAAACCCCCACCTCGCACGGGATCTACATCGCCCCTGGTTCCTGCTGGTACGGGCAACCAAGAACCAGCAACAGCAAATGTTACGTCCCCAGGGGACGTAACATTTGCGTGCGAAGACAGCCTGCGTCGGCTCGGCACTGACCACATCGACTTGTACCAGGCCCACTTCATCGACCCGCTCGTTCCGATCGAAGAGACCATGTCTGCGTACACCGATCTGGTGCGCCAGGGCAAAGTGCGCTACCTGGGCTGTTCGAACTTCAGTGCGTGGCGGCTCCTGGAATCGCTATGGGCGTCGGACAAACGCAACCTCGAGTCGTTTGTGAGCGTTCAACCGCTGTACAACTTGCTCGATCCGCTGCGCGCTCATGTCGACATGGACCTGGCCCCGATGTGCGAGCGTTATGGGATCGGCATGGTGCCATACAGTCCGCTGCAAGGCGGCATGCTCACCGGCAAGTACCGGCGCGACCGGCCGCTTCCCGAATCGGTGCGCGCAGTAGAGAACGCCGAAGTGAGTTTCAGTGACCGCAACTGGGACATCATCGAAACGTTGATCGAGGTTGCCAGCGACGAGGGCCAGACCCCGGCCCAGGCAGCAGTGAACTGGCTGAGGTCGAAGCCGTGGGTCACCTCGCCGATCGTTGGCGCCAACCGCCCTGACCAGCTCACCGACACATTGGCGGGACTCGACACGCCTCTCAGCGTCGAAGCCCTCGAACGCCTCGAGGCCGTCAGCGACTTCGCTTGAAGCCGCCCCCACCTCGAAACCTGACCGTCTGCCAGTCTCCGTCACCGAGTCGAACCTAAAGCCGATTCACGCCAACCTGCGACTGCGTTCTAGCGTTGGGCATGCGATTTGGGATCTTCTATGAACACCAGCTTCCGAAACCTTGGAAAGACGGCGACGAAGAACAGCTGCTGAACGATGCGGTTGACCAGGTGGTGCTGGCCGATCAGCTCGGTATCGATCATGTGTGGGCGGTCGAACATCACTTCCTCGAGGAGTACTCGCACTCGTCGGCGCCCGAGGTGTTTCTTGCCGCGTGCGCTGCTCGCACCGAACGCATTCGCATCGGCCATGGCATCAAGCACACACCAGCCAACTACAACCATCCGGCCCGCGTCGCCGAAGAGGTCGCCACCCTTGATCTAATCTCACGAGGCCGGGTCGAGTTCGGCATCGGCGAAGGCGCCACTCGGATGGAACTGGGCGGATTCGACATTCCGGCCAAGCAGAAGCGAGCGATGAGCATCGAGGCTGGCGAGCAGATCGCCAACATGATGACTATGACGCCCTATCCCGGTTACGACGGCGAGAGCTTCTCGATGCCGTGCCGCAATGTGCTGCCAAAGCCGAGCCAGAAGCCGCATCCGCCCATGTGGATCGCGTGCACGAACCGAGCCACCATCGAACTTGCGGCTCGTTTGGGCATCGGCGCGCTCGCGTTCACCTTCGTCGATCCGACCGAAGCCGGGCACTGGGTCAAGACCTACTACGACATCATCAAGAGCGACGAGTGTGTCCCGCTTGGACACACGGTGAACGCCAACATCGCGCTGGTCACCGGCTTCTCGCTACACGAAGATCGAGCCGAGGCCATCCGCCGTGGCCGCGAGGGGTTCGAGTTCTTCCAGTACGCAATTAGCGCCATGGTCACCAAAGACAGCGTTCCCGGCCGCACCAACTTGTGGAAAGAGTTCCAAGACAAACGGGGCGCCGACGCCACCGAAACGTTTGTCGAAAAGGCCATGTCACAGGGCGAGGACTATGCATCCGCGATCGGCACGCCAGCCGACGCTCGCCGCCACATCCGTGACCTCGAAGCCGCCGGCGTCGATCAACTGATCTTTATCCAACAAGCCGGCCGCAATCCACACTCAGACATCTGCGACGCACTCGAGCTCTTCGCAGCCGAAGTCATGCCCGAATTCAAGGAGCATGAAGACGCCCGCGTCGCCGCCAAACAAGCCGAGCTTGCTCCGTACATCGAAGCTGCGCTGGCCCGCAAACAGTGGATGCAACCACTCGCCGACGACGAAATCCCAATCATCCCGGCTGCGGTAAAGAAGGCTCAGGTCCCAAACGCCGAGCGGAAAAGCCTCTAACGGTTTCCGCCTCTGAACGCGCGGCACGAGATCACCGATTTCGCTGTGCAACGATAGTCATCCTCTGGCCAGAAATCTGTCCGTATCAGGCACTTCTGGCCATTCGGTTTGTCCTTGAACGGCACCTTTGGGACCGTGAGAATGACCTTCTAGACCTCGCCACCGTGGCGAGCCAAAGGAGTTGAAATGACCGATCTACGAAGTGACGTCGCCCAACTTTTCCGACAGTCAGCGATAGCCGCATTGTTGTTCTGCCTCTTGGCCACCACGTCTACGGTGGCGACACCCAGCGAAGCAGACGGCTGGATATGACCGGTACCCGGTCATCTCGGCTCATCAGCGATGCATTCGGGGCGTGGATCACAACAGTCACCTTCAACCCCGACTCGGCGCCCGAGGCCGACTTCGTTGAACAACTCAGTGGTGAGACCCGGGCCCAACTAGAAGAACTGCGCACGATAGAGATCGAGACGGCAGTGCAATCATTTGCGTGTGAGGAACCAATTCGCCCCACACTCGTCGAGGTGGCTGTCGAGGTCGAGCAAACATGGATCGCGGACAACCAAGATCGTCTGGGGCGATGATGCCGAAGATCACCGGATTTCTACGCACGTTGCCCGGCCAGTGGTTCCCCCGCCAACACCCCGACAACCTGCCGCTGATCGCTGTTGATGTCGTCTCGGGTCGGGTCGTCGCCCAGAGCACGCTCGGCCCATACGACGATTTCGAATTCGTCATTGCGGACGAAACACCATTGAGTATCGAGATACGGGTTGCGCTTCCTGGAGTTGCACCGCTGATTGTTGACGTCGACGAGCTCGATGTCGAGGTCGAGCTGAACTACGACAACAACCAGAATTCGCGCCTCTGAGCGACCTTAGCTACATTTAGCGAGTATGGACTTTTGGCTTATCGGCGGATCGGCGCTCTTTCGAGAGGCCATGATGGCCAGGCTCGACAAGGCTGGCATTGGCGCCATCGACCAGGAGCCCCATCCCGATCGTCGCCAAAGGACGGTCGTAGTTGCCTTCTGTAACGACGACGATTCCTGGCGTCGGCTCGAGGCTCTCGATGGATATCTCGGCCGCACAGCCGTGATCGAGCACCTCGACATCGACTTGTATCGACGCGCTTTGAGGTCTCGGTTAGGCGTCGTGCACATTGACACGACAAGCGAGATTATCGTCAGCGTCGCCGAAGCTTCGGCACGACACGAGGTTGTTCTACCCGCCGAGATTGGCCACCGCCTTGCAGACGGTTTCAACGGCACACCGGCCGAAGCCAGCACACTCGATAGTGCCGAAATCGATCTGATCAGATCAATCGCACAAGGCGAGACCCTCGCTTCGCTGGCGGAGCAAAGATTCTTCAGCGAACGGACCTTGCGACGGCGGCTGCAATCGATCTACCTGAAACTCGGCGTGCAGGACCGAATCAACGCCATCAGGGTCGCCGACAAGCTAGGGCTGATAGACGCGGCGTAATGCTGAACGCACCCTGCATCAGCTTTCGATCAGGCTGCGGTATCCCTCGGCGTCTAGGAGTGCGTATTCGCCGTCGTCGGTCTTGAGTTTGAACAGCCAACCAGCGCCGTAGGGATCTTCGCCGAGCGTCTCGGGTGATGTTTCGAGTGAGTCGTTGACCTCGATCACTTCGCCGCTCATCGGTGCGTAGATCTCGCTCACGGCTTTAGTTGATTCGACTTCACCGCACGGCGTGCCGGCCTGCACGGTGGCGCCGACTGCAGGCAGCTCAACAAAGATGATTTCGCCTAGTTCCTCGACAGCGTGGGCGGTGATGCCAACTGTTGTCAAGTCACCGGAGGCAAGCCATTCGTGCTCCGCGGTGTAGGACAATTGCTCGGGAATCTCACTCATGGTTACTCCTTTGAAGTTCTCTTGTAAAAGGGCAGGTCGACAACTGTTGCCAGTGTCATCGTGCCGCGCACGTCGATCTCGACGACGTCGCCGGTCTGTGGTGTCTGGTCGAGTCTGGCGATCGCAATGCCGGTTGCCAACGTTGGGCTCAACGCACCGCTGGTCACATGGCCAACGACGCGGTCACCCAGCGTTACCGGATAGCCAGCACGGGCTGGTCTGCGGCCCTCGACACTGAGGCCCACGAGAAATTGGTGAGGCTCGTCGGCAGCCGTTTCAAGTGCAGCGCTGCCAACGAAGCCACCCTCCTTTGGTTTCACAAGCCGGGCCGAGCCCACGTCGTAGGGCGTGGTCTCGAGCGATAGTTCGTTTCCGTAAAGCGGCATTCCGGCTTCGAGGCGAAGGGTGTCCCTGGCTGCCAGGCCGACTGGCACGAGACCATCATCGGCCCCATCGGCGAGCAAAGCGGCCCACAGATCGGCGCCGAGTTTGGCCGGAACGAAGAGTTCAAATCCGTCTTCGCCGGTGTAGCCGGTACGAGCTGCATAGGCGGCGGCGCCCATGATTTCAAGCTCCGCCACCCGGTAGTACTTAAGCTCACCAAGTTCGGGCCCGGTCAGGCGCAAGACGATGGCCTCGGCCCTGGGGCCCTGTACCGCGACGAGCGCAAACGCATCGGTTCGGTCTTCGACAGTGGCCTCGAAGTCTGCGGCACGCTCGACCAGTTCGGCAAAGACCACCGGACCGTTCGATGCATTCGCAACAACCATGAACTCTTCGTCGCCGAGTCGGTACACGATCAGGTCGTCGATGATGCCGCCCAGTTCGTTGCACATCATCGAGTAACGAGCTCGCCCGACTGGCATGGCCGACGCGTCGATCAACAACGACCAGTCCAGTGCGTTCGCCGCTTGGGGCCCGGTGACGAACAACTCGGCCATATGACTGAGGTCAAAAAGACCAGCCGCAGTGCGGACTGCATGGTGCTCGTCGGTCGCGTTGGTGTACCAAACAGGCATGTCCCAACCAGCGAAGTCGATGATTCGCGCACCCAGATCCTGGTGCACGTGATGCAACGGTGTTCGCCGCAGCGCTGACTGTTCCGACGTCATTGGGCACCTGCCTCGGCGAGTTCTTCGATCGGAGGGCAGCTGCACACAAAATTGCGGTCGCCGTGAGCGCCATCGATACGAGCGACCGGCGGCCAGATCTTGTTGCGGCGAGAGGTCACTGCCGGATATGCGCCAACCTGGCGGCTGTACGCATGAACCCACTCGTCGGCCGTCACGGCCTCGGCGGTATGAGGAGCGTTGACCAGCGGATTATCGTCGACTGGCCATTCGCCTGACTCGACTCGAGCGGCCTCGTCGGCGATGGAGATCATTGCATCGCAGAACCGGTCGATTTCGTCGAGAGATTCCGACTCGGTCGGTTCGACCATCAGCGTGCCTGCAACCGGAAACGACATCGTTGGCGCATGGAAGCCATAGTCGACCAAACGTTTGGCGACATCGTCGACGGTGATACCGGTGGACTCCTTCATCGGCCTGAGGTCGAGAATGCACTCATGCGCCACGTGACCCTTGTTGCCTGGCCCTGCGTCGCCGCGGTAGAGCACGGGATAGGACGGTTCGAGTCGCGCTGCGATGTAATTGGCGCTCAAGATCGCGGTGGTCGTCGCTCGACGCAAGGCATCGGCGCCCATCATGGCGATGTACAAGTAAGGAATCGCAAGAATGCCGGCCGAGCCCCACGGGGCGGCGGAGATGGTTGGCCCGCCGACTCGTTCGCCCGCCTCGGCTAAGACCGGGTGCCCGGGCAAGAACGGAACCAGGTGCTCGCCAACCGCGACCGGACCCACGCCGGGTCCGCCGCCGCCATGGGGGATGCAGAAGGTCTTGTGCAGGTTCAGGTGTGAAACGTCGGCCCCGAACTTGCCGGGCTTGGCCAACCCCACCAATGCGTTGAGGTTTGCGCCGTCGACATACACCTGACCGCCAGCTTCGTGCACCAGATCGCAGACTTCGACAATCTCGGCTTCGAACACGCCGTGGGTACTCGGGTACGTGACCATGATGGCGGCGAGCTCGCTGCGGAAAGCGTCGATCTGTTTGCGAAGATCGGCGACATCGACGTCGCCGTTGTCGTTGCAAGCCACGACCACGACTCGCATGCCGGCCATGACCGCACTCGCAGCGTTGGTCCCATGGGCAGACGACGGAATCAGGCACACCGTGCGCTCATCGTCGCCGTTGGCCCGGTGCCATGCTCGAATCGCCAGCAGCCCAGCCAGCTCACCTTGGGAACCTGCATTGGGTTGTAGCGACACACCGTCGTACCCGGTGATCTCGGCCAACATGGCTTCGAGTTCGGACACGAGGCGGGCATAACCCTGCCGCTGCGACGCTGGTGCAAACGGATGGATGTTGGCGAACTCAGGCCACGTGATCGGTTCCATCTCGGTGGTCGCATTGAGCTTCATGGTGCATGAACCCAATGGGATCATTGACCGATCGAGCGCAATGTCCTTGTCGCTCAGATAGCGCAAGTAGCGCAGCATTTGGGTTTCGGTGCGGAACTGGTGAAACGGCTCGTAGTCCAGGATCTCGTCGGTGCGCAGCAGCCCACGCAGTGGCGAAGTGCCGGAACCGGCTTCGGCGACACCAAACGATGCCAGCACATCGGCCACGGTTTCTGCAGTGGACAGCTCATCGAAATTGACGGCTACGTGATCATCGTCGATTCGACGCAGATTGATCCGCCGGTCGGCTGCGGCGGCAACCACCTGGTCGGCCTTGCCGGACACGACCGCGGTGACCGTGTCGAAGAACTTGTCGTGCAACAGCTCGATTCCGGCGTTCGCCAAACCAGCAGCGAGTGCAGTCGCCCGGCTGTGGACGCGATTGGCGATAGCTCGAAGCCCGTCGGGTCCGTGGTAGCTGGCGTACATAGCAGCCATCACTGCGAGCAGCACCTGGGCGGTACAGATGTTGCTGGTTGCCTTTTCGCGTCGGATGTGCTGCTCACGGGTTTGTAGGGCGAGGCGCAGCGCGGGGCGACCTTCGGCATCGACCGACATACCCACGACTCGACCGGGGAGCGAGCGCTGCGACCCTTCTCGGGCCGCGATGAACGCAGCGTGGGGGCCGCCAGCACCCATGGGCACGCCGAAGCGTTGGGTCGAGCCAACAACCACGTCGGCCCCGCATTCGCCCGGTGACTTCAGCAGCACCAGCGACAAGATGTCGGCGGCAGCGGCCGTCAGTGCTCCTGCCTCGTTTGCAGCAGCAACCAACGGTGCAAGATCGTAGACCTGGCCGGTCGTACCCGGATATTGGTACAGCACGCCAAAGACATCGTCACCGACAGCGGCGGTTCGATCGGCGACCCGGATCTCGATGCCGACGGGCTCGGCTCGAGTGCGAAGCACAGCGAGGGTCTGCGGATGTACTGCTTCGTCGACCAAGAACACCGTGCGGGTCGACTTGGACATGCGCAGCAACATCACCATGGCTTCGGCCGCCGCTGTTCCCTCGTCGAGGAGCGAAGCGTTCGCAATCGCCAGTCCGCTGAGGTCAGCGACCATGGTCTGAAAGTTCAACAGCGCTTCGAGGCGACCTTGACTGATCTCGGGCTGGTACGGCGTGTAGGCCGTGTACCACGCAGGGTTCTCCAAGATGTTTCGTCGCAGCACGGCGGGGGTGAGCGTGCCGTGATAGCCAGCACCAATCAGGCTGGTGAAGACCTCGTTGTCATCGGCAAGCTCGCGGATGCGGGCGATTGCCTCGGCCTCGGTGAGCGGCGCCTCGAGTGCAAGTGATTCGTCGCGAATCGAGTCGGGCACGGTCGCATCGATGAGTTCGTCGACAGAGTCCACGCCAATGGCGGCAAGCATGATGGCTCGCTCGGCATCGTCGGGACCGATATGGCGGACGGCGAATGCGTCTGGCTGTGTCATTTCTGGCATGGGGGCACCTCGGTTGAAAAAGCGCCCCCCTCTGTCCTGGTACCTGAGATATTTACAACCTTCGGTGAGCTGGTCTTGCACGCAAGCACAGCTGCTCTCCAGAGTGTGGTCGCAGGTAGGGTCCGGGATGCCTGAGAGTTTCCGGGGGCGGTTGCTCCTTCGGCGGACCGCCAACTCGTTGCCGAGTGCGATCGCTCTCCCCTACCAACGGGGTAGTACGGAATCGGCGCCGGAGCGCCTCATCCTATTTTCTAGCTTCCTAACGAATAGTCCCGGACCGCTTCGCTACCTTCCCACGGCCCTAGTTTTCTGTTGTGCACCGACCTTAGCTCGCGATCGAGGCCGGAGCAGCCTGGGTGAACAACTAGTTGATCTGGCGGTCCATGTCTTTCCAGTATTCGCTGCGCAGCTTGTACTTCTGCAGCTTGCCGGTGGCGGTGCGAGCCAGTTCTGATCGGAACTCGATCGACGTTGGGCACTTGTAGTGCGCCAGCCGCCCTCGGCAGTGATCGATCAGTTCTTGCTCGGTCACCGACGCGCCTTCGGCCAATACGACAAGCCCCTTCGGCGACTCGCCCCACTTCTCGTGAGGGACACCAATAACTGCTACCTCGACGACGTCGGGATGGTTGAACAGCGCGTCTTCGACTTCGATCGAGCTGATGTTCTCGCCACCAGAGATGATGACGTCTTTTTTGCGGTCGGCAATCGCCACGTAGTTGTCTTTGTCGAGAATGCCGCCATCGCCAGTATGGAACCACCCGCCTTCGAGTGCAGCAGCGGTTTCGGCCGGTTGATCCCAATACGACTCGAGTACGACGTTGCCCCTAGCCAAGATCTCGCCCGCTTCGCTGATCTTGATGTCGATCCCCAGCGCGGGTTGACCGGCACGGTTGAGGTTCTGTGCTCGTTCACTCGGCGACAAATCGTCCCACTCGGGACGGCAACGATTCATCGTCAGATACGGGGCAGTCTCGGTCAGACCGTAGAGCTGAATGAACTCCCAGCCGAGTTCGGTTTCCATTCGCTCGACGGTGGCCGTAGGCGGTGGGGCGCCGGCAACAACCATCCGCACCTTGCCCGAGCCAGGCACTGGGCCATCCCAGTCTTGGGCTGCGTCGAGCACCGCAGTGACAACGGCGGGCGCGCCGCACATCAGGGTCACGCCGTGCTTGTCGATACGGCGCAGGATCTCGGGACCGTCGACCTTGCGCAATACGATCTGCTTGGCGCCTACCGAGGTGAGCGCAAACGGCATGCCCCAGCCATTGCAGTGAAACATCGGCAGAGTGTGCAAGTACACGTCTCGGGTGTTCGCGCCGGTATCCCACCCAAACGTCGCTGCGTTGAGCCACAAGGCACGATGCGTCTGCTGCACCCCTTTGGGCCGAGCGGTCGTGCCGCTGGTGTAGTTGATGGTCGCGGTCTCGTCTTCGTCTGGTTCCCAGGGCACCGGATCGACACCCTGCACGAACAACTCGCTGTCGGCATCGTCGCCGATCGTGTACTTGAACTCACACTCGACCGATTCCATGTCTTCTTCGAGCTCAGGATCGATGAGTAACACCCTGGCGCCACAGTGGTCGACGATGTAGCGGATTTCTTCCTTGTTCAAGCGAAAGTTGATCGGCACCGCAATGCGGCCGTGGGCAGGCACCGTCAACAACAGATGCTGCAACCGGGCGGCGTTGTGCGAAACAATCGCAACTCGATCACCGAACCCGACGCCGAGTCGATCCAGACCGGCTGCCAGCTGGCGGCCTCGCTCGGCGATCTCGCCAAAGGTGAGAGCAGGCCACGGGTTCGCTGGTTGGTCCGGCTCGTCGATGATGGCAATCCGGTCCGGGTAGTTGAACTCCGCGCGATCAACGAACGTCTTGATCGTCAAAGGTGTACGCATTGGTCTTGGCCCCCTGTGGCTCACATCTAGCTTCGGCCCCAGAGTAGCGGGTTGTCAATCGGGGGTTTCTTCGAGGCCGATCACGCTGAGTTCACCGTCGAGCACTTGCAGCACCCGATAGGTGCGACCCAGATCCATTCGTGCCCCGTTCAAGAACGACAGCTCGCCGGTCGAGAATGCCTCTTGATCGAATGAGCCAAGTGCGTTGGCGACGGCGCTCACTTCGGCGCTGTCAGCTGCCCGCACCGCCCGAGCCCACATTTCGATGGCTTCGGCACCCAGAATGGTCGAGACACCCGGGCCGGGAGTTTCATCGGCTTCGAAGTTGTCTCGAGCCCGAAGCGACACGCCGTTGATGCGCTCGTCGGGATCGTTTCCGAACGCTGACGACCAGCTGATGAAAGTGAGCTCGCCCATGGTCGGTACCAACTCGAACCAGTCTGGCTCATCGACGGTGCTGCCGGCCAAGATCGGGGCTCGAAATCCGAGCCCGCGCAGAATGATGATGATCGCAGGTGCGGCATCGAGTTCACCCGGTACGTGACTACACAGAGTGATGAATGCCGTCTCGGTCGATTGGCCGATGAGCCGATCCTCGAGCGGTTCGAGCGTGTCGTAGCTGAATTCGTCGCGGTACACAACCGAACCGCCAAGCTCGCGAAACGCACGTTCGAAGCCATCGCAGAAGCTCAGCGCTTCGGGACTCGTGACATCGCGTAACACGATCGAGGTCAGCCCATATTCTTCGACCGCAACCGACGCAGCCAGCTCCCCCTGTTGTTCTGCTGGTGCTCCGAGCGTGTAACTGCGAGGTCCGAACGCGCCGGTGAGATAGCGCGGATCGTCTGCACATGGACTGATCGTGAGGATCCCGGCTTCGGCCGCAACGTCGAGGGCTGGCAGCGAGAAGAGCGTGTCGCAAGAGACGACCAGCAGGTCAGGCGGGTTGTCGATGAGCCGACTTGCCAACCGCTCCGTAAGGCTCACTCGTGAGTTGGTGTCGAAGCGTCGCAGCTCGACGGGGCGTCCCAGCAAGCCACCGCTCTCGTTGAGCGCATCGATCTCCGCCACCACACCTGCCACCGCTGGACCATCAAGACCGGCCATCACACCGGTCTCGCCCAACAACGACACAACGATCAGGGGCTCGGGACCCTCGGGAATCGGCGTTGGCTGCACCACGACCGCCGGTGCTGGATTGATCAGCTCGATCTCGACAGTGGGTACCGGAGTGATTGGATCGGCTTCGGTCGCTCGTTCGGTGCGGCTGGTTGCAGCACCAGGTGTGCAGGCAGCCGCAATCACACAAATCAACGCAAACACAGCAACCCGCACGTGCAGTGTCCAACCCGGCATCCGCGCAGCGTACTCGTGCGCTTATCCCGCCAGGTGGCAGCCGAACTAACGTCTGGACATGAGCGATCGCGTAGTAATCGAGATGAGCAACGGCGTTGCCGACGTCAAGCTGAACCGGCCCGACAAGATGAATGCGCTCGACGGCGCAATGTTCAGTGCACTTATCGAAGCTGGCGAGACACTGAAGGCAGATGCATCGGTACGTGCGGTGGTTTTGTCTGGCGAAGGCCGTGCGTTCTGCGCTGGCCTCGACTTCGGCAGCTTCTCGAAGATGGCCGAGAGCGAAACCAGCGCGGACTCCGCTGCCGAAGCGCCCAAAAGCGAGGCCGACGAACTCGATGACCTCGAGGGCCGAATCACTCATCGTGGCCAGCAAGCGGCGTACGCCTGGACCGAGATGCCGGTACCGGTGATCTGTGCCATCACCGGCGTAGCCCTGGGCGGTGGCTTTCAGATCGCGATGGGTGCTGACATTCGCATCATCGCCCCCGACGCTCGCATGTCGGTCCTCGAGATTCGCTGGGGGCTCATCCCTGACATGACCGGAACCCAGACGCTCATCCAACACGTGGGTCTCGATGTCGCCAAGGAGCTCACCTTCAGCGGTCGGATGGTCGAAGGCCAAGAATGTGTCGACATCGGTCTGGCGACCAGGGTCTCCGATGATCCTCGTGCCGATGCGCTGGCGATGGCGCACGACATCGCCGCGAAAAGCCCGCACGCAATTCGGGCCGCCAAACGGTTGATCCAGAATGCCGAGTTCCTCTCTGCCCAGGACCGATTCGAAGCCGAACGTCGAGAGATCGGAGCGTTGATCGGTTCGCCCAATCAGGCCGAAGCCATCCGCGCCTACTTCGAAAAGCGCGATCCCTCGTTCGCCGACCCGGCCTAGACACGCAGGCAGCTAACCTGACCGTATGAGCCACGCAATCAGCATCACCTACTGCTTCAGTTGAAATTACGCTCCTCGTGCCGTGGGCGCGGCCAACGATCTCTTGGGCAACTATCAACACATCGTGTCGGATCTGACGCTGGTACCCGCCTCGGGTGGCGTCTTCGAGGTCGAGGTCGACGGCAACCTGATCTTCAGCAAGAAAAGCCGCGGCCGCCACGCAAAACCAGGCGAAATTCTCGAGTTGTTCACCGATCTGGTCGGGGCTGACGTCAGACGGTACGGCACCTGATCTACTCTTGACGCCGTGGATACGACTTCGATTCGACGGCTGTGGGGCGCAACTGCCGCCTTGGTCTTTCTCGCACTGGCTGTTGTGTTGCTGTGGTCTGACCGGGCCGGGGCAATGTTCGACTCCGCGGTCGACATCGTCGTTAGAACCGGGCGCAAAGTCGAACGCGACTACGACGTCAACTTCGTCGACCGGTCAGACATCCCGGGCGAAACAGACCAGATCGGACACGCCATGCTCTGGGGATCGGGGATGTTGCTTACCGGATGGCTGCTGCGCCGACGTGTACCGGTCACTCTGTCGGCGCTGCTTATCGCTGCAATCAGCCTTGGTTTCGAGTTCGCGCAGCCTCTGCTGAGCCAGACTCGAGTCGTCGAACCATCTGACGTAACCGCCAATCTGGTCGGCATTGCCATCGCTGCGGTAGTCCTCGGACCGTTCCTTTGGATCTGGCGACAGGTCTTCGGCGATGACCGTTCGTTCTACACCGATCGCTTCTTCTACGGCGATGCTCGCTTCCCACCTGAGCCAACACGGCCGACACAAACCCAGCATCGCGCCTCGCCCGGCGTCGGCGCCCACCAGGCCGATTGGCACAGCGCCGAGGTCTATAGCGGCGAACCGACTGCGGAGATGCTGCTGCCCAAGGATTAGGGTCGGGCGGTGAGCGTCCGTCAACTCAGCCGAGATCAGGCACGCCGGATCGCCCTCGACGCGCAAGGATTCGGCCACAAGGACCGCAGCGCAGCCGTCAACCGTGGCCATCTGCGTCGGCTCGTGCGACGCTTGCATATTCTTCAACTGGATTCGGTGCCAGTCATCATTCGCACGCAGTACATGCCCGCATTCTCTCGCCTGGGGCCCTATGACCCCCAGCTACTCGACGATGTGGCGTACGGCAACGACGAATGTTTCGAAGCGTTCGTTCACGAAGCTTCGCTCGTTCCGGTCGAAGACGAACCGCTGTTTCGTTTCATGAAAGAACGTGCCCGCAGCGGCGAGACCTGGGCGGGCCTTGTCACGCTCGCCAATCGCGAAGCCAACTACATCGCCGACGTACTGCAAGAGGTCGCTGACCGTGGACCCATCAAGGCCAACGAGCTCAGCAACCCTCGCCCTAACCGTGGTGAATGGTGGGGCTCGCGTTCGGTTGGAACGCTTGCGCTCGACTATCTGTATCGCGTTGGAGCAGTCAGTATTCGCAGGGTGGGCAACTTCGAAAAGGAATTCGACCTGCTCGAACGAATCGTCCCCGCCGATGTCCTCGGCCAGCCAACACCGGCCGAAGAAGACTCACTTAAAGAGCTGCTCGTTCGTTCCGCAGCTGCACTTGGTGTCGGAACCGGGCCCTGTTTGACCGACTATTTCCGTTTACCGAAGCGAGCGGTGAAACCGTTGTTCGACGAACTCGTCGAAGAAGGCCGCCTCGTAGTCTGCGATGTGCCAGGCGCCAACCGTGTCACCTACATGCACCCCGAAACCAAGGTGCCCCGTTCGGTCGATGCGCGAGCACTGGTATCGCCGTTCGACCCAATCGTGTGGTTTCGCGAGCGGGCCTCGTGGCTCTTCGATTTCGACTATCGCATCGAGATCTATGTGCCGAAACCAAAGCGGAAGTACGGCTACTACGTGCTGCCATTCCTGCTCGGCGACGACATCGTTGGCCGTTGTGATCTCAAGACTGATCGCCAAGATGGCGTGCTTCGCCTGCTCGGAGCATTTACCGAACCAGACATCGACGCGGCCGAGATCGCCCCCGACCTGGCCGCAGAGCTGCAACAGCTCGCAACCATGGTGGGGGTCGATCAGGTCGTTGTCGACGCCACTGGTGATCTGGCGCGCCGAGTAGACGCAGCGCTCTAGGCGGTCGTGGCGCGGTTCATTGCGCTGACAAGTGCCCGCAGCGAAGCCGTGGTGATGTCGGTGTGCATGCCGCAACCCCAGATCTCGACGTCGTCTACCTCGGCAAGCACGTAGGCCACGGCAAACGCGTCGGAGCCAGCACCCTTGGCGTGTTCGGCGTAGTCCAGCACCCGCAATGAAAGCCCGGTCGCTTCTCGCAGCCCGTGCACGAACGCATCAAGACTGCCCGAGCCGGTGCCTTGCACCACGGTTGGCTCGCCCGCAAACGTCATCCGGGCCGTCAGGAGCGTTTGATCGTTGCCTTCGTGGTTTTGTGCGGCTTCGTATCCGTCGAGACGATACGGCTGTGTGGCATCGAGATACTCGCTGCTGAACTCGTCGAAAATGCTCTTGCCGGTGATCTCAGATCCGGTGTCCTCGGTTATCTGTTGAATCACGCGAGTGAATTCGATCTGCATGCTCCGAGGAAGGTCGAAACCTTGTTCGGACTTGAGCAGGTACGCCACGCCGCCCTTGCCCGATTGGCTATTGACCCGCACCACATCTTCGTAGCTTCGACCAACATCGACGGGGTCGATCGGGATGTAGGGCACTTCGAAGTAGGGGCTGTCGCTTTTTTCGAGAGCTTCGAAACCCTTTTTGATGGCGTCTTGGTGCGAACCAGAGAACGCGGTGTAGACCAACTCACCAACATAGGGATGGCGAGGGTGTACCGGCAGCTGATTGCAGAATTCGGCGACTCGTCTCAGCTCGGCGATGTCGCTCATGTCGAGCATCGGGTCGATGCCTTGGCTGTACATGTTCATGGCGACGGTGACGATGTCGACGTTGCCGGTCCGCTCGCCGTTGCCAAAGAGTGTCCCCTCGACTCGATCGGCGCCCGCCATGACCCCGAATTCGGCGGCAGCCACACCGGTACCGCGATCGTTGTGCGGGTGCAGGCTCAAGATGATGTCATCGCGGCGCGCCAGATTGCGGTGCATCCATTCGATCATGTCGCCGTAGATGTTTGCCGACGACATCTCGACGGTCGCAGGCAGATTGATGATTGTCTTGCGTCCATCGTTCGGGTTCAAAACGTCGACGACGGTGTCACACACCCGCTTGGCGAATGGCAACTCGGTGCCGGTGAACGACTCGGGCGAGTACTCGTACAGCACCTCGGTACCACTCGAAACCTGGTCTTCGAGCGAACGGCACAGCTCGGCACCCTTAACTGCAATGTCGACGATGCCGTCCTCGTCGAGGCCGAACACCACCTTGCGCTGCAACGTCGAGGTCGAGTTGTAGAGATGCACGATGGCCTGAGCCGCACCGTCGATCGCTTCGTAGGTGCGCTTAATCAACTCGGGCCGAGCTTGGGTGAGAACCTGGATCTTAACGCCCTCGGGAATAGCGCCCTGCTCGATGATCTCGCGGACGAACTGAAAGTCGGTGTCGGAGGCCGACGGAAAACCAACTTCGATCTCGGTGAATCCCATATCCACGAGTGCGGTGAACATCTTCCACTTGCGCTCGGGGTCCATGGGCTCGATGAGCGCTTGGTTGCCGTCGCGAAGATCAACCGAACACCACAGTGGCGCCTCGGTGATGACCTTGTTTGGCCAGGTGCGATCCGGAAGATCGATCGCAGCAAAGGGTTTGTACCGCTGAAACGGCATACCGGAACTTTTTTGAGCCGCGTTGGCTCGGTAGTCATTCGTCATAATGATTCCTCTCTAGTGGTGCTTCGACAGATGTAGGTGCCAATGGCGCTGAGGCCCGTGGCGCTGAGGCCCGTGGACGGGCGAGCGTGACCCCGGTCGGCCTGATCAGGCCGCCGGGTCAATAAGTCGAAGCGCTAGGTGGAATGCCACGGCGCGAGCATAACCCAACCAGTAGCTTGACTGCACATGTCTTCAGAAACCACTGGGCAACAAAGCACTGGGCAAGACAGCACTGGGCAGCGTTATTCTCCCTGGCTTGCTGTTGGCGGCGTCTGCGCCGTGTATTTCTCCTTTGGGCTCACCATTGGCGTCATGGCACCGCTGGTCGACGAGATCAGCGCCGACCTCGACCTCAGCCGCAGCACCATGGGTTCAATACTCGGAGCTTGGGCACTGATCTACGTCTTCACTGCAGTGCCAGCCGGGGCCGTGGTTGACCGTCTCGGGTTGCGTTGGTCGCTTACGATCGGTGGGCTCTCGATCGCAACGTCGGCCTTAGTTCGGGGCACAGCAAACGGCGCCCCGTCCTTGTTCGCTGCGGTCGCCATCTTCGGTGTTGGCGGCCCGCTCGTATCCATCGCTACTCCGAAGCTGGTCGCATCGCTTTTTGCAGAAGACGAGCGTCGACTGCCGACGGGCGTCGGCGTAGCGGCGCCAGCTCTTGGATCTGCGGTCGGGCTTGCCATCACCAACCCGGTTCTTCTCCCTCTCGTCGGCGGCGACTGGCGCGGTGTCATGGCCATCGTGGGCGGCGTCTCGATGGTTGCGACGGCCATATGGTTTGGCGCGTCGCGGGCCGCGGCACATGTGCGCCCGGGCGACACCCGAACCGACAAAACCACACTCATTCGATTGGTCAGGATCCGATCGGTGCAGCGGGTGCTGGCCATTTCACTGTTCTCGTTCTTTTTCAGTCACGGACTCAGCAATTGGCTGCCGACATTGCTCGAAGAAAGCGGACGATCCGATGCTGCAGCCGGTTATCTCGCTGCGCTCAGCGTGTCCGTTGGGATAGCAGGTTCACTGTTCATTGCGCGACTCGTGCCATCGCATCTTCGCCCCCACGGGTTGGTAGTCATCTTCGTCGTCATGGCCGCAACAACCATCGGGCTGACGACCCTGCCACTGGTTCTTGTGGTGGCGTCGCTCGGCGTGCTCGGCTTCGCCAGAGCAGGGACCATCCCTCTGCTGTTTCTCGAAATAATGGGCGACGACAATCTCGACGTCAGCGACATTGGAGCTGCGACCGGGCTCTTCTTTGCGGTCGGTGAGATCGGCGGGTTCACCGGCCCGTATGCAGCTGGCTACGTGGCCGATCGAACCAATGGCTTTGCTGCAGTGACCGTGATGTTTGCGATCGTTGCCTTAGCCGCCGCGGCCGCGTCGATGTCGTTGTTGCGAGAACGATCGCACCGATCGGGTACGTCAGTTGACGCTGGCTTGCTCAACGGGCAAAGACCTGCGAGTCGTCTGCAAATGCCTTGAACTCAAGGGCATTGCCCGACGGGTCAAGGAGAAACATGGTGTGTTGTTCGCCGGTCTCGCCCGCGAAGCGAACTTGCGGTTCGATGATGAAAGAAACGTCGGCGTCGCGTAGACGGTCAGCGAGTCGCTGAAACGAGCTCGGAGCCAGCAGTGCGCCAAAGTGCGGGACCGGCACGTCGTTGCCGTCGACGGCGTTCGTGCCTGCGACGCCTATCCAACCGGGCACCACATGGGTGACAAGCTGATGCCCGCCCAAATTCCAATCGATCCAATGCGAGGCCTCGCGGCCTCGTTCGCATCCCAACGTCTCGCCATAAAAGACCGCAGCCGCGTCGAGGTCGGCGACAGGAATGGCCAAGTGGAACCTAATCTGGTTCCCATTGTGGCCCTCGAGGTTGATTGGTTCAGCCATGTTGGGCTTCGAAGATAAGCGACCATTGGTGGGTACCGGGGCCGACGAGATACTCGGGCAGGCAGTCAGGTCCGCAGGCGGCGGTCCCGAGCCCGCGTATGGCTGCGTCGACGTGCACTTCGATCGTGTCTGACTGCCAGACATCAGCGATCGTCGATGCCGACGCCAACGTGACGTCGTGCTCGAATCGGGCGCTGAACGAGCCTGGTGTACCAGTCGTGACCCGCAAGCCCTTGCCGTGCCGATCGGTCAGGGTGAACCACCGGGTCTCGGCATGTGCGCCATGTTCTTGCGGCACCACAAACGGGTGGTACTGGTCTGCCACCCGACTCTCCCAGGTCCCGGTGAGCCCCGACGACTTTCGATCGGGATAGGTCTCGTGTGGGCCGCTGCCGAACCAGGTCAAACGATCGAATCGAGGCGCCACTTCAAACCGTGAACCAACTCGTGGAAGGTCGGTCCACTCATCGGGTATCACGATCGATTCTTCGACCACGATCGATTGGGCATCAACGATGAAACGAGTGGTAGCGACCGCCTCGCAGTTCGCTCCCTCTACTGCGCGCGTGAAAGTGATCGTCGTCGCGCCCTCGTCGGTCTCAGCGCGTGTGATTGCGCGCGGCACCACGGCGAGCGAGTCGAGACCCTGCTGCATCCACTGGGGGCGCACACCCGACACTTCGCTCATCCAACCATGGCGCACACCATCGTTGTCGGTAGGAGCACGCCACAGGCTCGGCGCGAGCTCGCTGGCTCCGACATCGATGCCGTCGACCACGAACGAAATTGCGCCTTCGTCAGTCCAGCGAAGTTCGGTCTGACCAACTCGAACCGAGCCCGAACCGGTGATCGGCGTCGAGTTCACTATTTCGACGTGTGGCGTCGAAGTCGTTGGTGAGCGCAGGACGACTTCGTCCCACGACACGAGATGCCCAGCTTGGGCCCATGGTGAGTCGTTGCGCTGGTGCCACATCACGTGGATGCGTGCATCTTGTCGCTTACCGAAATCGGTCTCGATCGGAATCGACAGAACCTGAGATTCGCCAGCTGCGATATCGATGTCAAGACTGCCCTGCTCCACCGTCGCGCCATCGACCACCAGCGACCAGCTCGCCTCAAGATCTGCAAGCGATGCAAAGCTGCGGCGATTGACAACGCGGACTCGACGACCTCGCACCGACATCACGGTGACCGGCCGATAGGCCCAAGCGACTTCGGTCAACCCGGGATGCGGTTGACCGTCGGGCCCGACAAGACCGTTGATGCAGAAGTTTGCATCGTTCGGTTCGTCGCCGAAATGGCCACCGTAGGCCCAGTAGACCCGACCCCGGTCATCGACTTCGTAAAGCCCTTGATCGCGCCAGTCCCAAATGAATCCGCCGCCGAGCGCGGGTTCATCGTGGAAGGCCTGTGCGTACGCAGCCACCGAACCGTTCGAGTTTCCCATGGCATGGCTGTATTCGCACATGATCAGTGGGCGGTCGTCGCCACCGGTCGATTCAGCCCACTGCGCCCACGACACGACGTGGTCGATCGAGGTGTACATCGGGCAAACGACATCGGTGACGAAACGTTCGCGGCTACTCGGCGGCTCGAGTAGGTGTGTGTCGTCGCCATCGTTGACATTGAAGCGGCCTTGAATCGCGCCCTCGTAGTGCAGTGGTCGACTGGGGTCGACCGCCCGGACCCACGCTGCACTGGCATCGTGGGCTGCCCCATGACCCGACTCGTTGCCGAGCGACCACATGATCACGCTCGGGTGATTACGGTCTCGCAATACCATGCGCTTTACCCGATCGATGAAGGCGCCGAGGTAGCGGGTGTCGTCGGCGAGCGAGCGGAGCCGAGCGTGGCACTCGATGTTGGCCTCGTCGATGACATACATGCCGAGTTCGTCGCACAAATCAAGCAGGCGATCGTCGTTGGGATAGTGGGCGCACCGAACTGCATTGATGTTGTGACGCTTCATGCTCAAAAGGTCTTGACGAAGATCGTCAATCGATTGCACCTTGCCCGTGACGGGGTGATGATCGTGGCGGTTGACGCCGAGCAAGACCACGGGCGTGCCATTGACGAGCAAGCGCCGATCGCCCACTTCGACTCGACGAAATCCGACCTGCAAAGTCGTCGCATGCACGGTGCGATCGAACTGGTCGAGCAATTCGACTGCGAGTTCATAACGCCGAGGCGTTTCGGCGGTCCACGGCTCGACCGGGCCCACATCAAGGTCCATCGACGCTACGCGTCCGGGGTAGCTGTAGGCAGCACCGAGTTGATCCAGCGGCTCACCGGTTGGTATCGCAGGAACCGGGCTCGTAGCGGTTGCCAACGACCGCTCGCCATCAAAGAGCGTCGAACGCACTGCGAAGACTCCATCGCCACACACGTGAGCATCGACGTGCAGACCGCCGGTGCTGGTATCGGCATCGAAGTCTGTGATCGTTGCGACGTCGTCGATGCGCTGCTGCGAGCGGGCCTCGAGAAACACGCTTCGGTGCAGCCCTGCGTGCCACCAATGGTCTTGATCTTCGATCCAGGTGGCATCGCTGTACCGGATCACCATAATGTCGATCGAGTTTCGACCCGCGACGAGCGCGTTGGTGACGTCGAACTCCGATGGCAGACGACTGTCTTTGCCCATGCCGATGAACGCACCGTTGCACCACACCAGCGCGACGCTCTCGAAGCCGCCGAGATGCAGTACGACGGTGCGGTCGAGCCACGCTTGGTCTATGGCGACCGAGCGGTGGTACAGCCCCGTGGGGTTGCGAGTTGGCGTCTGCGGTGCCTCGAGCCCGGGCCACGGCATGATGACGTTCGTGTAATGGGGCCAATCGCCAACCCGCTGGCGCGTCCAGCAGCCCGGCACTTCGACGGGGTTCCAGGACCGGGCACCGATGGCCGATTTCTCGGGCCAGTCAGGTGGTACGCGTTCGGGGTTGTCGACCAGCCGAAAGCTCCACTGGCCGTCGAGCGACATTCGCCACGACGAAGGCTTGGCCCGGCGCGCCGAGTCGAGATCGTCGTAGCCGACCAACGGTGCTCGCGCCGAAAGCCGGTTGATCTCGACCAGGTCGGGCGCAAGGATGCGAGACGGGTTGATGCCCGCTATGTCGGGGTGCATCAGGCGGCGAAGTCAGAAAGGAGTGCGTTGAGAGTTGCGCTCGGACGCATTGCGGCGGTGGCCAGGTCCTCGTTTGGTGCGTAGTAGCCACCGATATTGGTGGGTTGGCCTTGCACTGCGTTGAGTTCGTCGACGATGGTGGTTTCGTTCTTTGCCAGCGCCTCGGCCAGCGGCGCAAACACGGCCGCCACCTCGGCGTTGTCGGTCTGTTCGGCAAGCGCTTTTGCCCAGTACATCGCAAGGTAAAAATGGCTACCACGGTTGTCGAGTTCATTGACCTTGCGCGACGGTGACTTGCGATTTAGCAGCACCTGTTCGGTGGCCGAGTCGAGGGCATCGCCGAGCATGCGGGCCGCGGCATTGTCGCTGACGTCGCCGAGATGTTCGAGCGACACCGACAGCGCCAAGAACTCGCCGAGCGAATCCCAGCGCAGATGATTCTCTTTCTCGAACTGCTGCACGTGTTTTGGCGCCGATCCGCCAGCGCCGGTCTCGAACAGTCCGCCGCCGTTCATCAGCGGGACGATCGACAACATCTTTGCACTGGTGCCGAGCTCGAGGATTGGAAACAGGTCGGTGAGATAGTCACGAAGCACGTTGCCGGTGACCGAAATCGTGTTCTCTCCGGCACGGGCTCGATCAAGAGTGAATGTTGCGGCGTCGGCCACATTCATTATCTGGATGTCGAGGTCATCGGTTTCGTGATCGTCGAGGTAGCGCTCGACCTTGGCAATCAGCTGTGCGTCGTGAGCTCGGTTCTTGTCCAACCAGAAGATGGCGGGCCAACCGGTCGCACGAGCTCGGTTGACGGCGAGCTTGACCCAGTCTTGGATCGGAAGGTCCTTCACTTGGCAGGCCCGCCAGATATCACCGGGCTCGACCTGGTGCGACGTGAGCACGGCGCCGTCGTGACCGACGATGGACATGGTGCCGGGCTCTTCGACCTCGAACGTCTTGTCGTGCGAGCCATACTCCTCGGCCTTTTGCGCCATGAGCCCCACGTTGGGCACGGTGCCCATGGTGGTCGGGTTGAAGGCGCCGTGGGTTTTGCAGTTGTCGAAGGTGGCCGAATAGAGATCGGCGTAGCTGCTGTCGGGGATCACGGCCTTGGCGTCCTGGAGTTCACCAGCTGCATTCCACATCTGTCCTGATGTTCGAATCATCGCGGGCATCGACGCGTCGATGATGACATCGCTGGGGACATGCAGATTGGTGATGCCCTTGTCGCTGTTCACCATGGCGAGCGCCGGGCCATTGTCGTAGGCAGCAGCGATGCTGGCTTCGATCTCGGAACGGGTGTCAGCATCGACGTCGGCCAATGCGGCAATCACATTTCCCAGGCCGTTGTTCGGATCGGCATCAGCTTCGTCGAGGACGTCGCCGTATTCGGCAAACACGTCAGAAAAGTAGGCTCGCACGCCGTGGCCGAAGATGATCGGGTCAGAGACCTTCATCATGGTGGCCTTCATATGGAGCGAGAACAGCACTTCTTTTTCGCGAGCGTCGGCGACCTCGGCTGCCAGAAATGCGTCGAGCGCCGCCTTCGACATGAACGTTCCGTCGATAACTTCGCCCGCCAGCAGCGGGACCTCTTTGAGCACCGAGGTGCCTGCGCTCGTGGTGAACTCGATCCGCGCCGTCCCGGCCTCGGCCACCGTGACCGACTGCTCGTTGTCGCGAAAGTCGCCCGCTTGCATGGTCGATACATGGCTTTTGGAGTCAGCGGACCAGGCACCCATGCTGTGCGGGTTCGATTGGGCGTACTTCTTGACTGCTGCTGGCGCACGGCGATCTGAGTTGCCTTCGCGCAGCACCGGGTTGACCGCGCTTCCCATGACCCGGCCGTAGCGAGTTCGGATATCGCGCTCTTCGTCGGTCTTGGGGTCTTCGGGGTAGTCGGGCAGCGCATAACCTTGACCTTGAAGCTCGGCAACAGCAGCCTTGAGCTGAGGGACCGAAGCACTGATGTTGGGCAGCTTGATGATGTTGGCCGCGGGCGTCTTGGCGAGCTCGCCAAGTTCGGCCAGCGCATCGGCAGTTTGATGTTCGGGTGCAAGCCACTCGTTGAAGTTGGCCAGGATGCGACCCGCAAGCGAAATATCGCGTGTCGCCACCGACACTCCGGCCGCGCTGGCGAATGCTTCGACGATTGGCAACAACGAACGGGTTGCCAGCGCAGGTGCCTCGTCGGTGAGTGTGTAGATAATCGATGCGTCTTCAGTCATAGTTGCTCCCAAATCTAGTGCGCGTTACGCCTTGGAACCCGGTTTGTCTTCGAACCGCTCGCCGAGGTGCCCATGCACTGGATCATCGGTCGCCCACGGCCAACCCCCAAAGCCGGTGCGCCGGTAGTCGGCAAAGGCTTGCCGCAGTTCGGATTCGGTCGTCATCACGAATGGCCCTTGCTGCGCAACCGGCTCGCCAATCGGACGACCCTGCAGGATGAGACACTCAGCCGTGCCGTGAGCGCGCAGGTCCACTGGCTCATCGACATCGAGCACTGCGCCGGTATTGGCATCGATGGCGTCGGCCCCGAGATCGAGGCGTTGACCGTCAAAGAAATACAAAACCCGCTGCACCCCTTTGGACGCTGCTGGCAAGGTCCACTGGGCGTCAGTTTCGAGTTTCAGGTGCCAGATCGCCACATCGCTGTTTGGCATTGCGGCCCAAGAATCAGGTGGCGGCTTTGGCGCAACGCTGCCGCCGAGCGCTCCAGCAATGAGAGTCACTTCGACACCTGAGGTAGCGACTCGCGGCAGGTCGGTATTCCACAGCATCGAGTAATACGGATCCACCATCTTGTTTGCCGCTGGCAAGTTGAGCCAGATCTGAAACAGGTGGAGCGGGTTCGGCTTGTCCTTCGATAGAAGCGGAAACATCTCGCTGTGAACGACTCCTGCACCAGCCGTGAGCCACTGCACATCGCCTTGACCGAATCGGGCTCGGGCGCCGAGCGAGTCAGAGTGATCGCACCAGCCCGTCCGCACGTACGTGACGGTCTCGAACCCGCGATGGGGATGCTGGGGAAACCCTGGCACGGCTGAGCCGTGATACATATTCCAGCCGTCGATGCCAGCGAAGTCTTGGCCGATGGTTCGACCGCCGAGATCAGCCGCTGGCCCCAGCGCGCCGTTGCTGGCGGGATAGCTGTCGAGATGATGAGCACAGAAAAGGAACGGGTCGATCGTTGGCCATTGGGCCCCGAGGGGCACCGTCTGCTTCACCGGAGACTGCATTTCTACAGGGTAGGGCGGCGAGCCGGACGCTGGGAATACACTCAGGTGCATCGACGTTCTTGCGTGCCGGGCGTCACAGTTGGGTACGCTCGCAGAACTAGTCAAGGTAGAAGAGAGAATTCCATGTCAACAATGCTCGAAGAACTTGCAAGCGCACTCGGCGGTGACACACTTGGTCAACTCGCTGGCGTCCTTGGCGCCGACAACGATGCTGTCGGCAAGGGCGTGGCTGCCGCGTTGCCAGCACTGCTCGGGGGCTTGGCACGAAACGCTCGCGAGCCCGAAGGTGCTTCGTCACTTGCCAATGCGCTCGGAGACAACCACGACGGCTCGATCCTCGACAGCCTCGGCTCCATCTTTGGCGGCAGCCCGTGGGCCCAGCAGCAGGCGAACCGCGACGGTGAGAAAATTGTTGGCCACGTCTTTGGTCGGTCGAGACCTCGGGTTGAGCAGCAAGTTCAGGCCTCGAGCGGTCTCAGTTCGGCAATGGTCTCCAAGCTACTGCCATTGCTCGCACCAGTCGTCTTGGGGTACTTGGGCAAGAAGCTGACGGGCAACAACAGCGAGCAGGTCGCCAGCACGCTCCAGCACGAACGGGCCGAGGTACAACAGCAAGACGGCATGTTCGGCAAAATCCTCGACATGCTCGACGGCGACGACGACGAACCTGGAAACGGTGGACTGATGGATATGGCCGGCGATCTCCTCCAGGGCCAGGCAGGGCGCATGATCCTTGGCAGGCTTCTCGGCCGCTGAGCACATCCCGTGCGTGTCGGCGTCTTCATCGACGGCCAAAACGTAACCATTGGAGCCCGCTACGCCTTTGGACACGGCAACATGCACCCGCTGTTGCTGGCCAGAGAGCTGGCGGGCTCTGACGATCTTGTCGAGGTCCGCTATGTGACCGGCATCCCCGCCCACGAGGTCGACCCCGAGCGTCACGAGGCACAACGACGCCGCCATGAATTAATGGTGGCGACCGATGTCGTCGTCCTCGAGAAGCCGCTGCGCTACCGATGGGAGTGGAGCATCCGCGATCGCAACCTGGGCGATCCGTACAAAAACCAGGGTCAGGTGACTCAAGCCCGGGTGAAGTCACGAAATCGAGGCCAAGAGAAAGGCGTCGACGTGTGGCTCGCGCTCGATGCCCTCGTGATGTGTACCCGCGAGGACCTGGACTGCGTGGTCGTGGCGACGGCCGACTCGGACCTTGACATGATTCCAGATTACGTGCGGATGGTCCCTGGCAACGAGGCCACCAAAGTGGTACAAGCTCGCGTCGTGCGAGATGGCCACATGCTGCGACAGAGCCCGGCTTGGGATGCGACGCTCGGGATCGATCTCGACATGTTCGAACGTTGCCGGGACGACTTCGCTTACGAGTCGCCACTGCTCGAGACCGAGGTGGCTGCGTTCGTCACCCGGCTTGGGGTGGAACGAGATGGCGTGCGCGACTAGCTCACGCCTCCCGCGCACCGGCCCTCCAACTGTGTCGAAACGCCCACTATCTGCATGTGTTTCGAACACTTGGCGTGAGAACTTTGTTACGCGCCGTGATGTGTGACACACTAAAGGCCGACAGACCCACCTAGCACCAATCCGAGGGGCGCTATGAACACGGTCATTGACCTACCCGAACTATGCCCGCGCGTGGTGTCCAACAAGACGGACATCGAAGCGCTTCGCTGGTTTCAGACGAACCGATACTTCGAGGGCGGCGTCATCGACAGCCTTCCGTCGGAGTTACCGTTCGATCCAGCGGTTGCGAGGAGCATCTATTTCGGCGTGTATTCCGGGGGCTCCATCCAGGCCACGGCTCGCATTATCCGAGATACCGGTGGCCTGCCGATGCTCACCCATCACACGATCTACCCCTACTACTCGCAGCTACTCGACGAACATCGGGGAAGCGTCGGCGAGATTTCACGCCTGGCGGTGTCGAGTTCGACCCCGCACTACCGAGCCCTCGAGATGCTCAGTCGCGAGTTCCTGCGTTACGGCTTGCGCAATCAGCACGCCACGATTCTTGTCGCATCGGTCGCAGAATCGCTGGTCCGGATCCTGAACCGGCTGCTCGGCGTTCCCCTTACGATCATCGGCCCACCGCTCGAAAAGTACGGTAACTTTAATGGGGCTGGCGTGCCAATTCTCATCGATACGGTCGCATGCCTCGACAACTTCCGCAGCCAGAAATCACGTCGATGGGAGTTCTTCACCGAAGACCTGGTCATCGACCTCACCGGAGCCGATTCGCTCACCGAAGAAGGGGCAACTCCAAACCGCTGATTATCTGACACCACGATTCCAAGAGTCGCATGCGCGGTTGGGGACCACAAAGGACGTACGCAACTGTCCCAGACCTTCGATCTCTGACGTTATGGTCTACCCCGGTTCGATCGAAGAACAATCTGGGGCGAACCGATGCGCAAACGCGGATGCGATCTCGACACCTTGGCTGGCAGTGACGACACAGGGGCGGCCTTCGAGGTTTCCAAGCTTCATTGCTGGTGTCCTAAGCCAGCACCTGTTTAGAGATGATGGTCTTCATGATCTCGGATGTGCCTCCGTAGATGGTGCAGACCCGAGCATCAACCCATGCACGCGAGATTGGGTACTCCGACATGTACCCGTATCCGCCGAAGAGTTGCAAACAACGATCGGTCACACGAGTTTGAAGCTCTGAGCCCCACAGCTTTGCCATTGCGGCATCGGCCGGAGTCAGCTCGTTGTCGTTCAGCTTAAGCAGACTCTGGTTCATGAATGGTTCGGTGACAGCAATCTCGGTCGCAATCTGCGCGAGTTCGAACTTTGTATTCTGAAACTTGGCAACCGGCTGGCCAAACGCGGTGCGATCTTGCACGTAGTCGACGGTCCACGACAGCGCCGCTTGGGCCACGTAGAAGCCGTATAGCCCGATCGAGAGACGCTCTTGTGCCAGGTTGAATGACAGATAGTCGAAGGCTCGTCCTTCTTCGCCGAGCAGGTTCGTCACCGGCACTCGCACATCGCTGAAAAAGAGCTCCGACGTGTCTGCCGAGTGTTGCCCCACCTTGTCCAAATTACGACCGCGCTCGAATCCAGGCATGCCTCGCTCGACCACCAGCAGCGACATGCCACCATGTCCACCGTCGCTATCGGTCTTGCATACCACGATCACCAGATCCGAATTGATCCCGTTGGTGATGAACGTCTTCGCACCGTTAAGCACATATTCATCACCATCGCGTACCGCTGCAGTCGCGACCGCAGCAAGGTCCGAGCCAGTGCCAGGTTCGGTCATGGCGATGGCGGTGACCAATGCACCCGAAGCGATTCCCGGTAGCCATCGCTCGGCCTGTTCTTCGTTGCAGTACTCGACAAAGTATGGCGTGGTGATGTCGTTGTGGAGGGTGAGCCCCAGTCCCCCGCCACCTACGTTCGCCCGTGCAAGTTCATCGGCCACGATCGCGTTGAACCGGAAATCGTTTGACCCGCCACCGCCGTGATTCTCGGGAATTGCCATCCCCACGAAACCAAGCTCGCCAGCTTTGGCGTAGATCGCGCGATCCATGATTCCGGCACGCTCCCACTCATCGACGTGCGGAGCCATCTCAGAAGCGACGAAGGAACGGAAGCTCTGACGGAAGAGGTCGTGGGTTTCGTCGAAGACCGGGGCTGCAGCAGTGCTCATCGCGTCATCGTAGAGTTTCGGCCACCGCACCGCGAAGTTGCAGACTTGCTCGCCCCGCTTCAGGGAGCCGAGGGGTAGGACAACCCGGCCAGGTCCTGCACAATCCGAACGACCTGATAGCTATAGCCAGCCTCGTTGTCGTACCAGACATAGAGCACACAACGTGAGCCGTTCACGATGGTGGCCTTGGAGTCAATAACCCCGGCCCGGTCAGAACCAACGAGGTCACTCGACACGATTTCGGCAGACGACGTGAAGTCGATTTGATCGCGCAGCGTCGAGTCGACCGACAGGGTGCGTAGGTAGCGATTGACTTCGTCGCGGTCAACCTCAGTCCCGAGCTCGAGGTTCAAGATGGCGAGAGACACGTTGGGAGTCGGCACTCTAATGGCGTTTCCCGTCAGTCGACCCGCCAACTCGGGGAGCGCTTTGGCCACCGCGGTTGCTGCGCCGGTTTCGGTGATGACCAGGTTGAGCGGAGCGCTGCGGCCTCGCCGGGCCTTTTTATGATAGTTGTCGGTGAGATTCTGGTCGTTGGTGTAGGCGTGCACCGTTTCGAGGTGTCCACTCACGACCTCGTACTTGTCGTGCATTGCCTTGAGCACCGGCACGATTGCATTGGTGGTGCACGACGCTGCGCTGACTACCCGATCGGCGTCCTCGATCTGGCCATCGTTGACGCCATAGATGATGTTCTTGATTGCACCCTTACCTGGAGCAGTGAGCACCACCCGCTGCACGCCAGGAGATTCGAGATGCTGCGACAGGCCTTCCTCGTCTCGCCAGATGCCAGTGTTGTCGATGACGATTGCGTTCTCGATGCCGTAGTCCAGATAGTCGACGTCAGCGGGCGAGTTAGCGTAGATGAGTTGAATAGCATTGCCGTTCGCAATGATCTGGCTGTTCTCGCAGTCAGCCTTAATGGTGCCGGTGAACGCGCCGTGGACCGAATCGCGGCGCAACAGGCTGGCGCGCTTTTCGGCATCGTCGGGGCCACCTGGCCGCAACACGATGGCCTTCAATCGAAGCTTGGCGCCGCTTCCGGTGCGCTCGATCAGAATGCGGGCGAGCAGCCTGCCAATGCGACCGAAGCCGTAGAGCACAACATCGGTCGGCTCGCTGAGCAATCGCCCGGATCCCGACAGGATCGGGGCGAGAACCTGGTCGAGATACTCGTCGATCGACAGACCCTCGCCGGCCTGCGCGTAGCCCGTGGTCAACTTGCCCAAGTCAAGCCGAGCTGAGTCGAGCGGACGGCGGGCCACAGCCTGCAAGATGGCCGTACTCTGCTGTATTGGTAATTCAGCGTCGATCACTTGCCGTGCATAGCGATGCGCCTTCAAGATGCTGGTAGCCGACTGACGCACGAGTTGGCGACCGTAGATCGACACGATCACATCGCGGTCCCGGTAGAGCGAACCCACGAGCGGCACCATGGCCTCGGCGAGTTCCTCGCCTTCGAGCCAGGTCGATAGCACGTCGTCAGGTGATGGTTGCATACGAGATCAACGCCTTTGTTGGGGCCCTACGGATCACGGCCAAGACTAGAGAGTCGACGCCACCGAAGCACGACTCTTGTTGCGCGAAGTATCTATCGAGGAGCTCAATTCCCTGTCCGGCGCGTCCACCCTTTAGTTTGTGGGCCGAACGAAGTCATCCCAGAGGAGTCCCCATGTCAGCGCTCAGCGAATCTGTATCGATCGAGAATCACGGTGCGGTCGCCGTCATCACGATTGACAACCCACCGGTCAACGCGCTGAGCCACCACGTCCGCACTGGCATTGTTAGCGGCATGGAAGCCGCAATCGCAGACGACACCGTGCGCTCGATCGTGTTGATATGCGACGGACGCACGTTCATTGCGGGCGCCGACATCACCGAGTTCGGCAACGCGCCGCAAGGCGCATCGCTCCAAGATGCTCAGGCCGCAATGGAAAACTCTCCCAAGCCGGTCATCGCCGCAATTCACGGCACCGCTCTCGGCGGCGGTCTTGAGACCGCAATGGCAGCCCACTACCGCGTTGGAGTTGCCTCCGCCAAGTTCGGACTACCCGAGGTCAAGCTGGGCCTGCTGCCCGGTGCTGGCGGCACGCAACGTCTACCCCGCGTGACGGGAGTGGCGAAAGCGCTGCAAATGATGACATCGGGCGATCCGATCGGTGCCGACGAGGCGCTGGCGTGTGGCTTGATCAGCGAGATCGTCGACGATCTGCGGGCTGGTGCCATTGCCTTTGCCGAGCGCGTCGTTGCCGAAGATCTACCGCTGGTGCGGATCCGCGACTTCGACGACAAGCTGGCCGAGGCCAAAGACGACCCTGAGATCTTCACCAAGTTTCGTGCCGGAATTGCTCGCAAGACTCGTGGTTTCCTGGCACCCGAATACAACATCCAGTGCATCGAGGCGGCAGTGAGTCTGCCGTTCGACGAGGGTCTCAAACGAGAGCGCGAACTGTTCACCGAGCTGATGACAGGCACACAGTCGCAAGCCCAGCGGTACTACTTCTTTGCCGAGCGACAGGCAGCCAAGGTTCCCGACGTTCCCCGTGACACGCCGCAGATCGACATCAACACTGTTGGCATCTTGGGTGCTGGCACCATGGGCGGCGGTATAGCGATGAACTTCGCCAACGCCGGCATCCCCGTCAAGCTCGTCGAACGCAACGAAGAAGCGCTTGAGCGCGGGCTTGGCGTTGTTCGCGGAAACTACGAACGTACTGCGTCGAAGGGCCGCATCTCATCTGACGATGTCGAGACTCGTATGGGCCTGATCAGCGGCTCGACCGACATGGGCGACTTCGCCGAATGCGACATGGTCATCGAAGCCGTGTTCGAAGATATGGACCTCAAGAAATCGATCTTCGCCCAACTCGACGAGATCTGTAAGCCGGGAGCGCTCCTCGCAACCAATACCTCAGCTCTCGACGTCAACGAGATCGCCTCGGCAACGTCTCGGCCCGAGAGTGTGATCGGATTGCACTTCTTCTCCCCCGCCAATGTTATGAAGTTGCTCGAGGTCGTACGAGGCGACAAGTCATCGAACGAAGTCATCGCAACTTCGATGGCGATCGCCAAGAAGATCGGCAAGATCCCAGCGCTCGTCGGGGTGTGCCAAGGCTTTGTCGGCAACCGCATCTTGGCCATGCGGCGGATTGAGGCCAATGCCATGAGCCTCGAAGGCGCGACCCCTGCTCAGATCGACGACGTGCTCTATGACTTCGGATTCCCGATGGGCCCTTTTGCCATGAGCGACCTGGCGGGGCTCGACATTGGCTGGAAAGCAGAGACGTCGACCAGTTCGACGATCAAGGACCTACTCAACGAGAGCGGCCGCAAAGGCCAAAAGAATGGCCGGGGCTACTACACCTATGACCCGAAGACCCGGGCCAAGACGCCCGATCCAGAAGTAGAAAAGATGGTTGCCGATTTTGGTCGTAGCAAAGGAATCGAGCAACGCAACTTCGACAACGAAGAGATACTCGAGCGGTGCTTGCTCCCCATGGTGAACGAAGGAGCCAAGATCCTCGAAGAGGGCATCGCCATACGCCCGAGCGACATCGACGTGATCTGGATCAACGGCTACGGCTGGCCGGTCTACACCGGTGGCCCGATGTTCTGGGCAGACACCATAGGCCTCGACACGGTCGTCGCCAAGATCAAGAAGTACGGCGAGACACTCGACGGCGACCACTGGAAAATTTCGCCGCTGCTCGAGAAGCTGGCAGCCGAGGGCAAGACCTTTGCATCGATGGGAAGCTAGCTCGTGACCAACGAAATAATTGGCTACGAAGTCGCCGCCGTCGAAGCGTGGGTGACCCGACATGTGCCGACAATCGAGGCTCCATTTGCCTGGACCAGACTCGAAGGTGGGCACTCGAATCTGACCTACCAAATCGACGGGAGGAATGGTTCGCGGTCGGCAGTCATCCGTCGTCCGCCGATGGGCGAGTTGCTTCCGAAGGCCCATGACATGGCGCGAGAGTGGAGCTGCATATCGGCGCTGTGGAACACTCCGGTCCCGGTAGCGGAGCCCCTCGCCTTCTGCGAGAGTTCCGATGTCACCGGCGCACACTTCTATGTGATGGGACTGGTCGATGGCAAGGCGCTCTACAACGCCGAAGATGTCGAGGCATTTCTACCCGAACCGAAGCGCCAGCTCATGGCCGAATCGTGGATAGACACGCTCGCCGCGTTGCATTCGCTTGACCCCGACGACATCGGCCTCACGGACCTCGGCCGCAAACAAGACTATGTGCTTCGCCAGATCAAGACCTGGTATCGGTCATGGAATGCCTCGATCGAATCCGCCGAAATCGACAACGAGCAGGTCCATGAACTTCACGACCTGCTCGTAGCGAGCGTGCCGCAACAAGGTCCAGCAACCCTGGTACACGGCGACTACGGCACGCACAACGTCATGGTCGGAGCCGATGCAACGATCGCCGCAGTTGTCGACTGGGAAATCGCAACGCTCGGTGACCCGCTTGCCGACTTCGCTTACTCGCTCAATGCGTGGCTGCAGCCCGACGACGATCTTCTCGACAACGCCGATGCCCCAACGCTTGCGCCTGGGTTCCCCGATCGAGCATTCATCATTGATCGCTATGCCAGTCAGACGGGCCGAGATCTGGTCGATCTGCCCTTCTACCTCGCCTTCAACCGCTTCAAGACAGCGTGCATCCTGCACGGTGTCTATGCCCGATACAAAAACGGCCAGAAGGCCATCGAGTTCGAGGATCTCCAAGCCATGCGCGAGCGTGTTGACAACGCAATCAAACGAGCCGAAATCGCCCTGGCCGAACTAAAGAGCTAGCGCAGCCAGCGGGCGCCGTCACGTCGGCGCTTGGTGCCCGTAGTCTGTTTGCATGCATTCGAGCTGGCCACGCGTTCGAGCCAATCCGAGGGTCGCCAGTATTGCCGCGCTCGTGTTCGTAGCGGCGTTGGCCAACGGATGCGCGCAACCGACCGAAACTATTGCCACCGACTCCGAACGAGCACTCATCGCTCCGGCGCTTGACGCAACGCCTACTGCACTGCCGGCCCCAGCGCCCACCGAGCTTCCTGTTGGCGACCGAGCCGACGCTGTGTCCGCAGACGCGCCGGTCGACGAGACGCTCGTGCCCGATCCCGACGATGTCGAGGCCGCGGCTGGCGACCCAGCCAACGTCGCCGTGCCAACAACGGTGGTTATTGAAGCGCTCCATCCGCTCATAGCGGTGCTACCCGACGAAAGTCGGTTCGAGACGCTGTTCGGCCGAGGAACGTGGGAGCTCGACACGTCGACTCTGCTCGTACCCGGCGCCACCGGTCAGACCACCTGCGAGCAGGTCGACCCGCCGTATCTCGATGGGTTCAACACCAAGTTTCAGTCGCTGGACCATCACCAATACGTGTTGGTCCAGATCCAAACCGGCGACGGGGCCGAAGCCTGGCGTGAGCTGATCGAACGCTTCCCGAACTGTGCCTTTGGTGTTGTTGCTACCGAAATTTCGGTAGATGGTGCCGACCAGAGCGTGGTGTTGGCAAGCGACGGCCCCAGCCCCGATGGCTACTGGTCGGTCGCCGCAGCCAATCTCGATGAACACTTCTTATTGCTCATCGGTGGCGCTTATGCACCCGACGGGGCCACGCTCGACGCCGAGTCGCTTGCGATGCTGGCGTCAGAGATACTGATCGACATCGAGGACGCCTAGTCGCTACCCGGACGCAGCGGCGGCGCAGTACCGACCGTCCACCCATCGGGCCGGATCCCGAAGGCCTCGATGAATCGTTGCCATCCAGACGCGACTGCGAGCGCTGATCCGAGTTCGAGGATTTGATCATCGCTGAAGTACACCTTGAGCTCGGCCTGGAATGCAGGCGTGACAATCGGCGTGTCGCTGGTGAGCACGTCGGCCAGCCGCAGCGCCATCACTGTCGCGCTGGGAAGAACTCGAGCTACCGCTGTCGCCGTCAAATCACCCAGCGCGACGTCGATCATTGCGTCATCGAGATCGGTGTTCATCAACGATGAACTCTTCACGCTGCTTCAATGCACGCACTCGTTGCGATGGGCGAGTCGAATACGGCACAGCTCGACCATCGCTGGATCCAGCGATGACTTGTCGGTGTAGATGAACGCAGTCCAGTCGAGGAACATGCGCAGCACCTCGGGGCGCTGCGCCAAGGTCAAGAACAGGTTGTCGTCCTCGTATGCCTTGGCGAACCACACGTCTCGCCGGTGCTTCGACGCTTCAGAGAGCTCGTCGACATGTGCCTTGGGCAAAAGCCCGTGATCGTTCGCCACTCAGGTCGAGGCAGTCTTGATCGAAGCGGCCCGTGCAGCTTGTTTTTCGCGCCGCTTGCGGCCAAGCTCAGCGAGTTCGCCACGATTGTCGTCGCCGACGTGCATGTATGCCGCACGCCATTCGTCGGTACCCCAGTCGAGATCGAGGCGTCGGGTCGTGCGGGGCGCGACCGCGCTCGTCAGTAACTCAAGCGCTGCTTTGATGGTCGAGAGGTGCTCCGCGGGGTGGCCCGGGCGCCCGAGCGGGTTCCCTAGCGGAAAGTCCACAAAGACGAATCGTGGAACTCCTGCGGTCTCTACGATGTCTTGCGCACTACCAATGACCACGGTTGTAATGCCCGCTGCCTCAAGGTGTCGTGCGACCAAACTCACGGTTTGGTGACAAACCGGTCAAAGCGCCACCAACAGCATTGCGTCGATGGCGTCCTCTTTTGCCCACGCAACAATTTGTTCGGCATCAGCGTGGGTACGGCGCTGTGAGTATTCGGTCGGCACTCCATAGAAGCGGTCGTTCACGCTGCCGATGACGTTTTTCTCGGCCAGTGTGTTGAGTGCTGCCAGCGGCAAGAATGTGCCGACATCGTCGGTATGGGTTGCGTCTTTGTCCCAGGACAGGTCATTGGTGAACATCGTGTCGGGAACGGGCGCCGAGGCGTGGGTGTACACCTCCTTGGGAGCGGTGAACCCGCTCGGGAACGCAGTCGTCACGACACCGATACGAGCCTCGGACAGTTTCCGCCCGGTGTCGCTCCAGGCAACGAACGGGACTTGGTCGTAGCTGGCCCACTGATAAGGCTGTGGGTAGCCGTGGGCAGCGTAGAATTCGCGCGACTTGTCGATGTAGCTGACAACGCGCCGATGGGTTTGGGGGCGATCGCTCATATCTCAAAGCTAGACCGAGCTGCTGGCTCAGTACTAGAACGAGCCTTCACGACGGAAGGCGTGGTGCTCGCGTCTCCAAGAACGCAGCTGAGCCTTCGCCCACGTTCATCGGAATAAGTACCGCCTATGATCTCGCTTGACGTCGAACCGTTCGTCGAACGTCCGGGCAGCGGTCTTCTTTGGCATCGAGATCACGGTTCGACGCTGCGTCGACACCGGCCGCTCTACTAATCGTTGCTACCTTGGCGAGTGGGGTTCACTCACGAACCACATCCAACTCGTTACATCCGCTGGTGTCGGCGACGTTGCAGCCACGATGACGGCCCATCTCGTCGATTGTCCGGTGCGACTGGTCGTCGACGGGCGGGTCGACGGCTTCGAGAGCTGCGAAGACGCCACCGCAGCGACGAATCCGGGGCCGAACTGGCGCCGGGTGAGCCGGGCGTCATCTATTTCGAGCGCGACGTGATGCCGTTCGAATACCACAACGATGATGCGAAGACCGAAGACTCCAAACACCCTGACCATCCCCTCTGGACCAAGCTGGGCGATGTTGGTTACCTGGATGACGATGGCTTTTTGTTCCTGACCGATCGCGAGTCGTTCATGATCATTTCGGGCGGCGTCAACATCTACCCCCAAGAGATCGAGGATGCGAAGGTCATGCATCCGCTTATCGCCGACGTGGCGGTCTTCGGGGCGCCGAACACCGACACCGGTGAAGAGGTTAAGGCTGTCGTGCAACTCGCCGACGGGATCGAGCCGACTGACCAGGTTCGAGGAGAGCTCATGGAGCACGCCAAGGCCAACCTGGCGAAGTACAAGGTGCCGCGCAGCATCGACTTCGAAGCGGAGCTACCTCGGCTTGAGACCGGCCAGCTCTACAAGCGCTTACCCAAAGACCGCTATTGGGGAAACAAGGACAGCCGCATCGTCTAGCCAAGGCTGTCTTGGGCAGAGGCTGCGAGCTCGGCCGAGCGACTGAGACTGCAGCACGGGGCCCGTTGACGACTTCGGCGTGAACGGGTGACCAGACATTGCGGCATATCTCAGATGCGGCAGTGAATGGGCCCCAGACGTCATGCTGTGAACTCGATTTCGATCTCGTTGTTCAGCCGGTGGCCTCGTAGGAAACTCGCAAGGTTGTCGGCCAAGATTGTCCACGCGTTTTGCTGATAGCGATCCAATGACACTGCCGAATGAGGCGATAGATAGATCCTCGGAGCAGTCCAGAGCGGATCTTTGGCAGGGAGTGGTTCGTTGCGCATCACATCAAGGACTGCGGCTCGTAGATGACCTCGTTCGAGTGCTGCAATGAGGTCTGACTCGACCACCAGTGTGCCTCGTCCGACGTTACAAAAGATCGCATCTGAGCGCATGAGCGCAAACATGTCAGCATCGAACAGGTCGAGTGTGGCGGGCGATGTCGGTAACGCGCATACAACGGCATCGGCGCCTGGGAGCAACACACCGAGCGACGAGGCAGGATGCAATTCGTCGACGTCGGGGTCGACATCGCCCGGTTGGGCGCTCCCCCGGGTCGCGATCACATGCATGTCAAAGGCCCGGGCTCGGCGGGCAATTTGGCGTCCAATAGAGCCCAGCCCCACTATCAGGATTGATTGACCACCCACCTCGGTGCCGAACGTCTCGTTCCAGGTCTGCTTGCGTTGATGCCGCTCGATCTCGCGCAGGCTTTTCCAGACTTCAAGCAACCGTGCCATCACGAATTCGGCAATGCTGGCCGACGCAATTCCGCTGGCGCTTGACAGTCGTGCGCCCATGGTTGCGAGCTGCGTGCAGTCGACCTGATCTATGCCAGCAGAGATTGTTTGAAACCACTTCAGATTCGGGAGCATCGCCGGATCTGGCGGCAGATCGAGGCCGACCAGCACGTGAGCCCCACGCCATATCTCCAGCGTGGCCTCGTCGACCGTCGGAGTCTCGATTCCTTCGGGAAGTGCTCCACCGTTTGCGCCCCGGGCTGCTCGTGCGTCACGCGATTCGTTGTAGGGCGTGAAGTGAACCTCGACATCGTCGACGTGCTCGCTCAAGCGCTCCTGCAAGGTCGGATCCGGCGGGAACGGCACCGTGACCGCCACCACCAAGGGTTCGCCGGGGGCGCGGTTGAAGGGGTCGACAAAGGAGGGGTCCGCAGACATGGGTCGACGTTAGCGAGCGCGCTCGGTCAAAGTCACTTCTCCCAGTGCGGTACCCAATCGCCGACGAGGCGGTACGACAGATTGGCGTCGTCTTAGATTCGTCTCGCACCATAGAGTTCACCGGCGTCTTTGCCATAGCGCTCGATAGCCATGGTGAACGCGCCAGTCGCCACGGTCATGGGCAGGTCGGTGCCGGCGTTCTTTGCGAGTTCGTTCGAATATCGGCCGAGCTTGCACGGCTCGGGCCGATGTCGACGCACCTGCACCCTGGGTGCCACCGCAGCTGCGAGGGTTGAATCGAGATCATCGACGATGACCTCGTAGCCAGCCCGGGCCAATCTGGCTGCCATCGGGGACCCATGTGACCGAGGCCGATGAAGCCGTGCTGGGGGTGGCGCCCTGTGTGCTCATGCACACTCCTCATGATGTCTGTGGCCAGGGACCCTACTTTGGTGGCGCCGGTTTGTCTCGCTTCACCCAACGAGCCGTCTTCGTGATGTCTTCGACTTCGGCCCCTTGCTCTTTCCAGCCGTTGAAACCGGGTTCGAGATGAGCAACATTGGTGTACCCGAGTTCGGCTACGGCCTTGACCGCCAGGGCCGATCGCCATCCGGCTGCGCAATGGAAGACGTAACGATTGTCGAACTCGTAGCGATCGTTGTAGTACGGACTTTCGGGGTCGAACCAGAATTCAAGCATGCCTCGGGGCGCGGAAATGGCGCCCGGTATGACACCCAATCCGATGCGTTCGCGAATGTCGCGAATGTCGATCACGGTGCAACTGTCGGCCTCGATTTCGGCCTGAAGCTCGGCCACGTTGAGCTCCTCGATCTCGCTGCGAGCGTCTGCGACGATGTCGTGGATGGTGCGTCGTGCCATGGATTGGGCCTCTCGGGTCGCTGATCTGGGTGTGCAGTCGAGAGGTTAGTTCGTTGGTCTGTCCCGAAGCCATGTGAGCGCACCGTTCGCAGCAGCAACGCCGGTGCTGAAGCACGCCTGCAGTAGGTAGCCACCAGTAGGTGCCTCCCAGTCGAGCATCTCGCCCGCAACGAAGGATCCGGGGATCTTCGTCAACATGAAGTGCTCGTCAATCTCACCAAATGCCACACCGCCTGCAGTCGAGATGGCCCGATCGATATCGGCCATCGCCGCAACTGGCAGGTGCAGGTTCTTGATGAGACCAGCCAGCGCTGCCGGGCCCTGGGGGATCTGGTTCTGCGTCACTTCGCGCACCAGGGCAACAGTCACCGGAGCAAGGCCAGCCGATCTGAGCCACGACGTGGCTGATGACTTGGGCCTCCGATTCGACAAACGCTCGGTCAGCTGATCGGTCCCGAGGTCAGGAGCAAGATCGCAGACGACAGTTGCCTGTCCGGTTCGCTTCAACTGGTCACGTAGCTCTGGCCCGACCGCATAGATCGGCCCGCCCTCGATGCCGTTGTTTGTAATCATTAGATCGCCACGCATGACCTGCGAACCCACCGTGATCGAAGCGTTCTTGACCGGCGTGCCTGCGAAACGAGAACGCATGACAGAGGTCCACGCGACCTCGACTCCGCAGTTTGCGGCCTGCAGCTCTGCAACATGTACTCCTCGGCTACGAAACGGCTCTACCCAGGATGCATTGGAGCTCACACGGGGCCAGCTCTTGCCCCCCAGCGCAAAAATGGTGGCCTCGGTCTCGACGGTCCGGTGCTGCGTGTCATCGCCGCCGACTTCGAAACGAAGCTCGCCTTCTGCTGCCCACCCCAGCCAGCGGTGTTGCCGATGAACGGTGATGCCAAGATCGTCCAGACTCCGAAGCCAGGAACGCAGCAGCGGAGTCGCTCGAAACGACTTTGGAAATACTCGATCGCTCGTGCCGACAAACACCGCTTCGCCGTGGTTGGCACACCATTCGCTCAGGTCGGCGGGAGAGAAGGCTCGGACTGCGGCTTCGAGTCGTCGCTGCGCAGGACCGTAGCGAGTAACGAGCTGAGAAATCTCCTCGGCGTGAGTGATGTTCAGACCGCCACGGCCAGCGAGCAGGAACTTTCGGCCAAGCGAACGCCGGTGCTCGAACAAGCTCACGCGAAGGCCAGCCGACGCCAGCACTTCGGCTGCCATCAGACCCGCCGGTCCACCTCCGACTACAGCTACGTTCGTCGAGCGCACCCTCACACGCTAGGACTCACTGCCAAGGCTCGTGGTGATGACCCCCAACGACATGCTCCGATGGGTGATCACGGAGTGAGACCGCTACTGTTTGCACATGTCCTTGTTGCGTGCCTTGTATTCGGTTTTCTTTATCGCCATCTTCTCTGTCGGAGCGATGTTCGTGATCACCAAGTATTCCGATGCTCAGGAGACCAGCTGTCCAGCTGGCACGGTTTTGAGCGCCGACGGCGCAAGCTGCCTATCCGAAGCAGTGAATGACAACGTGACCACGACCACGAGCTGCACCCAAGGCGTTTTGTCGGCCGACGGTCAAAGTTGCGTCGTGCCCCGCCTCGATACCCAGCCAGCTCCTGCAGACACACCGCTTGCGGCACCGGTACCGATCTTCACTGGCTGAGCCCAGGATTCGATCACCATGGATTCAACAATGAACCTAGCTTCGGTCTGGGAGCGCATCGCCGACCATCAACCCGATGCAGTTGCCCTCATCAATGGCGACACCACCCGCACCTGGGCTGCATTCGATGAGCGGGCCGCCCGATTGGCGCACGCATTCGACACGGCGGGTATCGGCACCGGTGACAACGTTGCGTGCGCTCTGTTCAACGGCAATGAATACCTCGAAGCCGAATACGCCGCATTCAAGGTTCGCGCCGCGCCCTGCAATGTGAACTACCGCTACGTCGAAGCCGAACTCTCTTACCTAATCGACAACAGCGATGCCAAGGCCGTCTTCTTCGACGCCTCGCTCGCCGAGCGCATCTCACACATCGTTGACGATCTGGATCAGGTGAAGCTGTGGATTCAAGTCGGCGGTGAAACAGTGCCGGACTGGGCACACGGCTACGAAGCGCTCATCGAACAGAACCAACCTGCTGACCGGATCGAACGCTCGAGTCAGGACCTGTGGATTCTGTACACCGGCGGCACTACTGGACAACCCAAAGGTGTGATGTGGCCGCATGAGAATCTGTTGACGATCACCAAGCGCATCTTCGACACGCTCGGTCTCGCGATGCCGATGACGCTCGACGATGTGCCTGCTGCCATCGACGCCTTCGCAGCAACTGGAGCGACGCCGCGTCAACTCGCAGCTTCGCCGCTTATGCACGGCACTGCCGGAATAGGCGCACTGATGTATCTGAGCTGCGGCGGTTCCTGCGTCACGATGACCAGCCGGAGCCTCGACCCCGATGAGCTCTGGCAGACGATTCAGGACGAGAAGTGCACCGTGGCTTCGATCGTCGGCGATGTTTTCTGCGCTCCAATGGTCGACGCGCTCGATGTAGCTGCTGCAGCTGGGACGCCCTATGACTTGACGTCGCTTGTAACCGTCACCTCCTCGGGCGTGATGTGGAGCCAACCGGTCAAGGACCGGTTATTGGCCCATGCCCACGCCGGGGGAACGTCGCTTATCTGCAACGACTCGCTGGGCTCGAGCGAAGGAGTCGGCTTCGCTGGCAAACAGTCAACCGCCGGCGGTGGGGCCGACACTGCAACGGCCACGTTCGTGCTCGGTCCACATGCGGCGGTGTTCACCGAGGACGGCCGCAGGGTCGTTCCGGGATCCGACGAGCGCGGATTGCTCGCCGTTGGCGGCCCGATTCCACTTGGTTACTACGGCGATCCAGTCAAGTCGGCCGAGACATTTCGCGACATCGAGGGCCAACGCTGGTCGGTTCCAGGCGACTGGGCAACCGTTGCCGCCGACGGCACGGTCACTTTGCTAGGTCGCGGATCAGTATCAATTAACACCGGCGGCGAGAAGGTCTATCCCGAAGAGGTCGAAGAGGCGCTCAAGCTGCTTCCCGCGGTGACCGATGCCAACGTTGTTGGGGTACCAGATCCCAAATGGGGATCTGCCGTCACCGCCATCGTCGAGCTCTCACCCGGCTCGTCGGCGACCGACGCTGAACTCGTCGATGCATTGCGCGCCAGCCTGTCGGGCTACAAGTTGCCGAAGCATGTGGTGCGGGTCGACAAGCTCTTTCGCAGCCCCAACGGGAAGCCTAACTACACGTGGGCCGCCGAGACTGCCTACGCATCGCTCGGTCTCACCCAGTAGACATCGAGTCCGCTAGCTCGCTCCGTCGAACATGCTGGTGAACCCAGCTGGTTCATAGGGCCCGACCACGATTTGCTCCAAGACACCGCGGCCGTGACGTTCGCCATCGGTCACCGACACGACCTGTTGCACATGGATGTTCTCTGGCGCCGTCAGGTCAAGTGTTGCCGGGTCGAAGCTCTCGCCATGAATGGCGTAGTCTCCCTGCCAGGCTCCTTGGCGCCATGTCGGGTGCCCGTATCCCAGACCCTTCATCTGAAATCGCAGCTTGGGCGTCATCTCGATAGTCCGCACGTTTCCGTAGAGATCGATCAGATCGAGCTCACAGCGTGCCGCCAGCCGAGTGCCGGGCACGTACTCGACGCGATGAACTGCAGTTGCCATTGGGGTGGTGGTGTGCTCGAGCTCAGCCGGTATGTCGGTTGCGGTTTCATAGAGCGCCGAGGTCAGGCCTTCACGTACGATCGCCTCGCCCCGGGCACCGTCGAAGAACACTGCGTGAGACACGTGATCGTCCCAGATGAGCGGCGCCCAGAGAAAGAAGAAGCTGCCAACATCTCGCGGCGCACCAATCTGGATTCGTTCGCCTACCCCTCGCACTCCCCACGAACGATCTTTGGTGCCGTGCCAGTTGACCTCGTCGACAGCGAATTCGCCGTCGGGATGACACACAGTTCCCGTCCAGCGTCCGAACTGGGCGAAGCGGGTGGCGTCCATGAATCGGCGTTGCCCCACCAGCAGAATCTGGCGAGCCTCTTGGATGGGTGATGTGCGGGCCGAGAAGGTCAGGTCGGCGGCGATACCGGTTTCGTTATCATCGATGATGACCCTGGCTTTGCGTAGCGGCTCGTCGATCTCGAGCCGAAACGGTCCCATTGTCATGTCGGTGCGTTCCTGCGGAGCCCGCCCCGAAGCGAAGAAGCAGTGCTGGCGACCTCCAGCTTCGACGGTGCTGAACGCACAATCGAGAATTCCACGGTGCGGATACACCGCCAAACCAATACCGAAGTATTGCGAAGCATCCTCGCGATACCCGTTGAACCAGGTGCGATCATAAAAGTTTGGGTCCGATGTCGCGGGATGCGCTACCGGTTCCGGTGTTTGATGGATCGGGAAGTCGTCGAGTTTGTTCAGCACAGTAATGGCAGTTTTAGTCGCTCGCGGCCCCGGCGTGCCTATCCAAGAACGAGAGCACCGCCCGGTTGAAGGCATCGGGTTGTTCGGCGTTGATGGCGTGGCCGCCTTCGAGGCTCACGACGGTGAGGTCGCCAATGAGCTCGCGCGCCACCTGTTCGAACGGTTGAAATGCTGACTCCCACCGTCCATTCACCAGCAACACCGGAATGGCGAGTTCGGGCATCCGATCGGTCGACTTCCATGTATGACGCCGAGCCATGAAATGAGTGACCGCATGTACCGGCATGGCATCGGCCGCTTCGACCATGCGCTGCTTGATGGACTCGGGAAGCCGTTTTGCGTTGATTGGATGCACCGGTAGATCCCGAGTCGAAGTAATCGGTGGCGGCCCCTGGCCTGCTTCGGCAGACACGCCGGTGCGCTTGATCCCAAACGCAGCTCGCGAGTTCGTGAATACGAGGCAGCGCACACACTGGGGGTGCATGAGCGCGTACAGGATCATGATTGCACCGCCGAGCGATTGGCCACAGATCGACCACTGATTGACGTTGTGGTCGATGCGGATCTGTTCGAACTCCTCGACCAGGCATTCGATGCTGTAGGCCGAGGCATCATCGGGAGCGGGAGACTGCCCGTGGCCCACGAGTTCCACCATGATCAGCCGATGATGCTCACCCAACGCCTCGTGATTGAGGTCCCACTGGGCGTTGCTTGAAAGAAACCCGTGCACGAGTAGCAACGGAGGCCCGTCGAGATTACCTGCCTCTTTGGCGAACATCGTGCGGGAGCTCACGAGACAATTGTGCTGTCGGTCTTACCCCAGTAGCGATCTCGCAGAAGCCGTTTGTAGAGCTTGCCGGTCGGCAGTCGCGGCAACTCAGCGTCGAAGTCGACCGAACGTGGGCACTTGTAATGGGCGATGTGGTCGCGTGCAAAGGCCACTAATTCGCGAGCAAGCGCATCGTCGGCCACAACACCAAGGGCTGGCTGCACGACCGCTTTCACCTGCTCGCCCATCTCGGCATCGGGCACACCAAAGACAGCAACGTCCGCGACCGCCGGGTGCGCAATCATGGCATCTTCGATCTCTTGGGGGTAGATATTGACTCCCCCACTGATGATCATGTGCGCCTTTCGATCGGTCAAGAACAGATACCCGTCATCGTCGAGATAGCCGATGTCGCCCAGGGTCGTACGTCCGCCGGGCAAAGCGGCGTCGGCAGTCTTTTCGGGCGCTTTGTGGTACTCGTAGCTTCCGCCACCCGAGAAGTAGACCCCACCGATCTCGCCCGCAGGCAGATCTTTGCCATCGGCATCACAAATGTGAATGGCGCCCACCCGCGCCTGCCCAACCGACCCCGGATGGGCTAGCCAGTCCGCGCTATCGATCATGGTCGAGCCGTTGCCTTCGGTACCGGCGTAGTACTCAAAGATGATGGGACCCCACCAGTCGATCATCGATCTCTTCACCTCGACTGGACATGGAGCCGCCGCATGGATCGCCACGGTCAGCGACGACAGGTCGTGCCGAAGCCGGGCTGAATCGTCGAGTTTGAGCATGCGGATAAACATCGTGGGCACGAACTGGGCGTGAGTCACGTGGTATCGCTCGATCGCAGCAAGGGCGCCAACGGGATCGAACTTCTCCATGATCACCAATGTGCCACCAAGGCGTTGCACCGGGTTCGAGAATGCCAGCGGGGCAGCGTGATACATCGGTGCGGGCGACAGGTACACCATGTCTTCGCCGTAGGCATAGGCCGATTCCTTGAAGAGCCGGGTGCGCACGTCGAGCTCGTCGATCAAGTGGTCGGGCAGGTCTCTTTTGATGCCTTTGGGGCGGCCTGTCGTGCCCGACGAATAAAGCATGTACAGACCGGGGCTTTCGTCGTCGATCCTGGAGGTGGACTGCGCAGCGACCGTGTCTTCGAAGCTCTCCCAGATCGGGCCGCCAGGTTCATGTGCGATGCCGTCGGTCATGAGCCACCGTTGCACCTTCGGTGTTGTCGACGGGTCGATCAGCGCTGCTTGGTCGGCCTTGTTCCTCGAGCTGATCACGACCTCGGCATCGCAGTCGTCGACGATGTAGGCGACCTCGTCGGCGGTCAGGTAGCTGTTGATAGCAGTGATGTACAGGCCGCTGCGCAGACACGCCCAGATGATCTCCATGTACCGAATTTGGTTTTCCATGAACAGTGCAACGTGGTCGCCGCGGGTCAGGCCTTGGGCTCGTAGCACATGCGCCAGTTGGTTCGATCGGCTCTCGAGCTCGCCATAGGACAATGTCTCGCCTGACCCGGCCATGATGATGGCCGGATAGTCGGGTTTGGTGGCGGCATGAGTGCCTGGGTAGGCCATTCGTTTCCTTCGGTTTCCTTTGCTGTTCCCCTGTGCTACCACAAGCGCCCGGCTGGTTCGCGACCCGAGCGCGAAGGCTCAGCCGGCATCAGTGGCGTCAAAACCTCTCGGTGGCTGTCAGGTCGGTTGGACTATGCAATTGGACACGTGACCCCTCGGTTCGCTCTGGTCTATCTATGCTCTTCGCAGGCGAACAATGGAGAAGCCAGAATGAAGACGATGTATCGAGCCGTGTGGTGCTTATTGGGGGCACTGGCACTTCTCGCCACTGCATGCTCGACGGACAGCCCAGTGGTGAGTTCACAGTCAGACAACACCGTGGTACCGCCAGCCCAGGCCGACGAACCAACCGCAGTCCCCACCGACGAACCAACCGCAGTTCCCGCCGAGGAACCAACCGCCGTGCCCGCCGAACCAACGGCCGTCCCCGCAACCGAGGTCCCCGAACCTGAGCCAACCGCCATTCCCGAAGACGACCCGAAACCCGATGCTGGAACCCAAGATGTCGACGCGGCCAGCGCTCGCGGGGTGCTTGGCACTTCGAGCTTTGGCGATGACCTGACCGCTGACGAGTTGACGTGCGCTATCAGCGCACTTGCCGATGACCTCGACCTGTTGTCACGCACCTCCGATGCCGCCGACGTGACCGATATGTCACTCGATGACCAAGCTGACCTTGCCATCATCGCATTCGACTGCGCCCCCGAGGCGCTGGCAGCTGAGTTCAGCCAGGCGTTGAGCGCAGGCGCAGGCGACGACATCACCTTCCCACCATCTGTCGGCGAGTGCTTCGCCGCCAGCATGAGCAGCGGCGCACCAGATCGACGCGAGGTGATCTTGGGCTTCGCAGCCCTTGGCGCCGAGACTGCAGTCCCGGTCGATGCCCAAGGCGCCGTGGTCGACACGATGGTCGAATGTATTCCAGGCGAAGTATTCGCTGGCGCCGTCTCTGCCATTGCGCTCGAAGACCCCGCACTGGGCGACGCTCTCGATATCAGCTGTCTGACAGAAGGACTCGACGGCGAGACACTGCGCCCTATGTGGCAAGCAATGGTGTCTACCCCTGATGTCGACTTCGACGACTTGAACCCCGAAGAAGTCGGCCCGCTCCTCGACGCAATGTTCGCCTGCATCTCGTTCGGTCAGATCATGGCGGCTGAGGCTGAATTCGACCTTTCTCCTGACACCATTGCATGCATCGACGACTCACTTGTCGGTCTCGACATTCTCGCAATGATGGAAACGGGCGAAGGCGCCGACGAAATGACTCGGGCTCTTCTCACCTGCCTGAGCCCCGAAGAGCTCCAACAACTCTCCGAAGCCTGATCACGACGCAAGCACATCTGCTTGCTCCACACCGGTCGTAGAGCCGGTGGAGTCCACCAGCAAACTGCTGGTGGACTCGTCTTCTACCGAATCAGGCCGTCAGACCAGAGGGTTGAAGCCAGCCTCGGCCCTGGCCGTACCTCCCGCAAGCGCCGCCGGCGTGCCGTCGGCGCGCCAACAGGCAGCACCGGTCATGCAGCCAGCCTCGTGATCGATGATCACCGCGTTCATGCCTCCTGCAACGTTGGCAACGACGCCGATGTCGTGCCCCAGAGCAGCAAGGCCATCACCGACAGACTCTGCGTAGGCGGCTTCGAGCTCGACTGTTTGACCCTGGGTCCAGAGCCGAGGCGCTTCGACAGCTTCTTGCAAGCTCATCCCGTGGTCGATCACATTGACGAGTCCCTGCATCACAGTCGGGAAGATGCGCACTCCCCCGGGCGTACCCATCCCGAGCCATGGCTTATCGCCTTTGCTCACAATCACCGGCGCCATGCTGCTGACCACCCGTTTGTTCGGCGCAACCGAGTTGGGGTGACCCGGGTGCGGGTCGAACATTGCCTGGGTGTTGTTCAACAACATGCCGGTTCCAGGCACGGTGACCTTTGATCCGAAGAGTTCGTTGATGGTCTGGGTCATCGACACCATGTTTCCGTCGGCGTCGGCCACCGTCAGGTGCGTTGTGTACGACGACTCGCCACGGCCCGACCCACGTTCAGGGGCTCCTGGTGCAGGCTGAGAGGCGACGGTCGGATCGATATCGGGGCGCCGACTCTCGGCGTAGACCTTCGACGTCAGCCATTCAAGTGGGATATCGACCGTCGCAGGGTCGCCTAGATACGCGAAGCGATCTGCGAAGGCGATCTTGAGCGTCTCGATGAGCAGATGGCAGCTTTCGACGGTGCCGTAGCCCATAGAGCCAATGTCGAACCCTTCGAGGATGTTCAACATCTCGATCATCAGCGTAATACCGCTGTTTCCCGGTGGTGGCCCAGCAATCGTGTGGCCTCGATACTGACCGGTGACTGGCTGGTTGTGGATGGTGATGTAGGCCGCAAGGTCCTGCGTGCTGATGAGGCCGCCATTGTTGTCCATGTCATCGGCCAGCGCTCGACCGAGGGCCCCGTCATAGAGAGCGTTGGATCGCTCGTCGGCGATGAGGGCGAGCGACTCAGCGAATTCGGGTTGCAGGATCAGGTCACCCGGGCGTATCGGTGTGCCGTTGGGTTGAAACGTCTTGGCCGTGTCGGCGAACAGGGCGATGTCGGATGCATGTTCGTGAGCGAATTGGCTGAGGTAGTCGGTGCAACGGAAGCCGAAGCGGGCGTAGCGGATTGCAGGCGCGACCACCGCTGCCCAATCCAGCCTGCCGTGAAGCGCGTGGACTTCGTCCCACGCTTTGAGATTGCCGGGAACGCCCACCGCCAAGCGGCCGACCTGGCTTTCGCGGTTCTCGGTGAGCAGGTAGTCGGGCCAGGTATCGGAGACGGGGGTGTACATGTCTGCGGTTGCGGCACTGGGCGCCAAGCTGTAGTTGTCGATGCACAGCGCAGTGCCATCGGCCATGGCAACATTGATGTACCCGCCGCCTAGGGGACCGACCATCATCGGCTCGACGACGCTGAGTGCGAAGATCGATGCGATCGCTGCGTCGACCGCATTGCCACCCATCGCCAACATCTCGAGTCCGGCGCTGGACCCAAGGGGATGGTTGGTGACCACCAATCCGTTGGAGCCGGTCGCCGCCTGCTTGTAGGTGTCGAAGGTGGTCCCAGGTGTGGCGCGCCAATCTGTCATGGCCCGAAACTAATAGAACGCCTGGCACCGACCACTGATCCGCGATACAGAGACAGCGACTTGCGCCCCAAAACCCTGACCTGTGAATCTCGACCGGGGACGCCCCTGCGGCAGCGGTTACTCAGTCGATGACCCGTTGGGCGATGAAGACGAACTCTTTACCGGGACGGTCGGGGGCATCGCGGATATCGGTCACGTCTGGGGTCAGGCACTCGCCACGAATTAGGTGTCCAGCTCGGCGGCTTCTTTCATGGCGTCTTCGCCCTTTTTCCACAGATTGCCCTGCCACAGTTCATCGAGGCCGGTTTCGCCGCTGACGCCGGGAGTCGCCAGGTAGTCGGCGTAGGACGTGGGCTTGTGACCGGTCAGGTTGTAGAAATCGGGGCTGCACCGGCAGTAGAAGCCGTTGGACAGATACTCGAAGAACTCGGCCCGGGTGCTGCCGAAATCGTCCTCGAAGTCTTCCATGGTCTGCGGCCGGTACTCGATCGTTGTACCCATTGCGGCGCCGAGCTCAGCGGCGATCTCGGCCATGGTCTGCGGCTCCGGGCCAGTGAGGTCGTAGAACTTGTTGGCGTGCTGGTCTGGGCCTTCGCTTAAGATCACTGCGGCTGCCTCCGCAATATCGCGTGTCGCAACAAACGAGTTGCGGGCCGAACCCAACGGGTTGGTGAACCACCCTTCGTTCAAAATGTTGTCGCTATCGGTCTTGAGCAAATGATTCATGAAGAAGTTGTTCCGCAACACCGTGACGTTGAGGCCTTGGTCGATGAGTGCTTTTTCGCCCCACCAGTAGTGCTGCAACATGAGTGGGATCCCGGCGCCCGCCCGTGACGCGTGTTTGTCAGCGTCGTAGGAGGCCGTGTTGGTGTCAGCACCCATACAGCTCACCCGCACCACGTGAGCAATCTGCTCGGTGCGTGTGCCTAGCGCCTTGCAAAACGCCAAGTGGCCTTCGAGCATCGGGTCGAGCGACGCCGAGTACACGGCGCTCACGCCGTCGAGTGCTGCCTCCCATGTGACTGGGTCGTTGAGATCAAAGTGCACGACCTCGTCCGCGCCGAGCTCGGTGAGCGAGGCTGCTTTGTCAGGAGAGAACGAACACGCACGCACCACGAATTTGCCAGCTTCAGCCAGTATTGCAACGAGTTCTTTGCCGATACGGCCTGTCGCCGAGGTGATGAGAACAACTGGCTTTGACATGTGGGTTCCTGAGGTGCCGTCGAAAGCCCGACCGTAGCCGCGTTCGCACCTTGGTTCTCCCGAAAGACACTTGCTTCCCCGTACGTTTCCTGGCTGAACCGGCTGGCTTCAGGGGCAGGATTTGCTCGGTGCGAACTTATTCATCGAGCGGTATCGAAATTGGCGGCCCCGTAAGCCGGGCGCCACCTAGCACAACATGGCGCTCTCCCACCGCAACAGTTCCGGACCTCGTGTCCTGCACGCTCTCCCAGATCACTCGCCAGGTCACGCCGTCTTCAGAAAAGAAGACTCTGGCATTGATCGACGCATCGTCGTCGAGACCAGCAGCGCGCGACTGCTCGATTTGCAGCGCCGAGATCTCTATCAGAACATCTTCGGCTGCAGGCACCCGTAGTCGGACAGATCCGTCTGGATCCGTTTGGACACTATCTCCGCTGCCGGAATAACGGTAGGTCTGCGTTCCATCGGCTGATCGAGCCGTGATGGTTCCCGAGTCGGGCTGTTTGGACACGATCCAGTCACCATCGTCGACGGCCCAGCCCAGTTCGTTTGTTCGCTGCTCCCCTGGCCGCGATGTGGACACCAAAAGCGCCCATCCTGCAGGACCCGACGCAAGTATGGGCTTGCTCCATATCGACGCGGGATCGAGGTTGGTCGGCAACGAACCAGCTTCTGGTTCGCCGCCGTCGAGCAAAACCGAGGTCCATCCGGTGTCAGACGGCAAGATCACCACCAAACCATTGTCCCCGGACCCCTCGAGCAGCGTGAAACGATTTGGTGTTTGGCTTGCGAAGCTCGTCGTCCATGCGCGCCCATCTTCGGATCCCATCACGTCACCCGTCAGCGAATCGATTGCCTCGAAACGATCTCCCACGCCTACGAAGCCCAAGGGATCGAAACCCTCGGGGACTCTAATCTCGGTGAAATCTGCGCCGTTCTCCCCCAGATAGAAACGAACCCGAGGCGGCACCACCGACGGTTCTCCGAACGTGCGACTGATTTCCAACGTCGTGCCGTCGCACAAGTAGACCAGTCGCTCAATCGCTAGCGTTGCATCGATACAAACGTCGCTGGCTCCGATGCCCAATGAGCGATAGTCGAGCTCCCTCGATACCGCAACTGCGACCAGAACTCGACTTCCAGCGGCAGCAACGTTGATGACATCGACCTGGTCCCGAAGCCCCTCGATTTGGTCAAGCGGGCCAAGCTCAATCTGTCGAACCTGCCACTGCGACAAGTCAACCGAGGTCGCAATGTAGGGCGGCACCGAACCACTGATGCCCGGCGCGGTCTCGATCACGGCGACGTAGCGACTGCCGGTTCGCGAAAGACTGGTTATTTCGGTGCGCAGATTGACCGCTCGCGAGTTCCACGTGACGTCGCGCAACCAGAGCACCCCATCGGTCGAGGAGATGAAGTCGGCGGCACCGCTCGTGTTGAGTGCAACGAACCCTCCGCTGTCGGTGGTGACGGGGCCGAACCATTGAGATGATGTGCTCGGAGGCTCTGCGATCTCGGGCTCCGGGGCGGTTGGCCTATTGGTGCCACGAGTACCGATTAGAGCTGCACCCGCCGCGATGACAGCCAGTCCAGCGCCAACCGCAACCGCGCCGCGAGCAAAGGTACGGAGTCGAGCCGACCAGAGCGTTCCTCGAAGCGTGGGCACCGCAACCGGAGTCGAAGCCGCTTTTTGCTCGAAGTGAGCACGGATGGCGGAAGCCACCTCGTCAGCATCGCGACCGGCGTGGTCCGCCAAGAAGGCCGTAGCGCGGTCACGACGAGTCGTCACTGCCTCGGCTGACACATCGAGCCCAGCTGCGGCAAAAGCGTCTGACCATCCCAAGTGATACGAAGCAACAAGCGCCGACCGTTGTGTCGTGGGCAGGGTCCCCAGTGCGTCAACGAACGACAGTCCTCGCACGTATCCGCCGGTTGCCTCTTCAATCAGCCCCGAACGAGTTTTCCGCTCGGCTCGATCGATCTTGGCAACACCCTGACCAAAGGCGTAGGCGGCAGGACTCTCCGAGCCGCTTATGCTGCGCCATCGCTGGGCTGTCTTCGAGAGGCCATGGGCAAGCGCATCGGACGCCACGTCCGAATTATTAATGACCAACCCAAGCGCGGTGCCGAGACTCGCCGCGTGGTCATGGTGAAACTCGGCGAAGGTCTGCGCAGAATCAGGGCTCTGACGCTCAACAGCACCGCCGAGAGTGATGTCTGATGCCACACGTGATTCTCGCACCGTGCTGCGTTCCCGGCAAGGCACGCGCTGGCTTCGCCGGTGGGCTGTGGAGCAGTTGCCCCACAGCCCGCCCAGCAAGCTGTTAGATCACATCGACGGTGAGCGGGAGGCTCTTGTCGCTGCGGTTGTCGTTTATGTCAACGGCCCGCACTTCGTAGTCATAGGATTCGCCAGCGACCGACGTCGCGTCGACGAAGGTCGTGACATCGCCCGGGGTCCAGCCCACATAGGCACCGTTTCGGTAGACCAAGTAACTCTGAACGCCGACATTGTCTAGCGACGGATCCCAGATTATCTCGGTGGCACCGGCGGTCGGGTTGATGAGCCCAAGGTTTGCTGGTGTTGATGGAGGCTCTACGTCTTCGCCGCCGATCGTCACCGAAGCACCAGGACTGCTCTTCTCGCTGCGATTGTCATTGACATCAACCGCCCGCACCTCATACAGATACGCCACGCCCTGCGCCGGAGGCACCTCGGTAAACGTCGTCACACCATCAGGAGTGAAGCCCACATAAGCACCATCGCGGTACACCAGATAACTCTGAACCCCGACATTGTCAACCGACGCATCCCACGAGATCTGCACCGAACCATCACCAACATCAACCCCAACCACATTGGCCGGATCCGACGGAGGCTCAACATCTTCGCCACCGAGTCGGAAGTTCACCCCGGGATCGGTCTTTGCGCTGCGGTTGTCATTGACATCGACCGCGCGCACTTCGTAGAGGTAGCTGACGCTTGCCGCTGGTGGTGTCGCAACAAAGCTGGTCTCGCCAGCTGGGCTGAACCCGATGTACGCACGGTCTCGGTAGATGAGATAGCTCTGAATTGCAACGTTGTCGACCGACGCATCCCAGGTCAGCTCAACCGAACCATCGCCGTCGTCAGAGGCCGCAAGGTTTTGGGGCACGGTTGGCGGCTCAACGTCTTCGCCACCAAGAGTGATTGACACTGCTGGTGTGCTCTTTTCGCTGCGATTGTCATTGATGTCGACCGCACGGAGGTCATACAGGTAGGTGACACCCTCGCTCGGCGGAGTATCGACAAAGGTTGTTTCGTCGCCAGGAGCGAAACCGATGTAGACACCGTCGCGGTACACCAGGTAGCTCAACACGCCGGCATTGTCGATCGACGCATCCCAAGAGAGTGTGACCGAACCGTCGCCTCCGTCGATAGCGACCACATTCGATGGCACAGTCGGCGCCTCGTCGTCGACGAATCCTACGACCGCGGTCACCGACACCGGCGGGGACAGCGCACCGACGCGGTTCTCGGAGCGAACCTCGTAGAGGTAGCTGGCGCCAACCGTGACGTTATTGTCGGTCCAACGGGTGAACGATCCGGAATCGACCGAGCCGACCTCGACACCGTCTCGAAAGATTCGATAGCCAGTAGCGCCTGCAGCCTCTTCCCACTCGATCGTTACTCGATCAGCGTCAGCCGAGGTGACTTCGAGACCTTGTGGGGTAGCGGGTATAGGGGTTTCGCCGCAGAAGCGGGCGAATCCGCGAGCGAAGACTCGACCGCCCGGTTCGTAGAAACCGCCATCGATGATGTCGCCGCCCAGCCAGATGCAGCCCACGTCGTCGGTGGCGACCGTCCAGCCGCCATCCACGTTGCCGCCGATGTCGAACTGGGTATCCGAAGGCGTACCGTCGAGTTCGTAGGCCATCGACACGCTGTGAGTAGTGCGCCGATTGGTCACCGAGCTGTAGTGATTAGGTCGTCCGTTTCGATCGAAGCGGTCGTTGCAATGACAACCAGCGAACACGAAGTTGCCGACCTTCTCGACAAACTGGAAATCGCCGCCGACGCCCGATGACGACCAGCAAAATACCGACGTGCAGTTGTTGCCGGCGAACTGCCAGAAATCGACCTGATGGGTGTCGGCATCGAGCCCGGCTACGAAGTGTTGGGAACCAGCCACCCACACCTGACCCGCTGCGTACTCGACGTCGTACATGTCGACCTGGCTCTCGGCGTTGATGGGGCGATCTGCCAGGCCTTGCACGGTCGCGCCGGTCTCGGTGGTGACGACCACGTACTCGCTATTCGCAACGTCGCCATTTGCCGAGCTGAATCTTCCACTGAGGTGGACTCGGCCCCGTTGTTGGTCAACGCCGATACCCCAGACCGAACCGCCGGAAATGACGGGTGCCCAGGTCGGGTCGATCGATCCGAAGTTGGCGGTCACTCGTGCAGCCTTGTTCACCCGCGTCCGGGTACCGCCCGCGCCGTTGATGTGGCTGAAGTTGCCACCTATGTAAAGGAAGTCGCCAACAACTTCGAGCTCGCGAATGATGGCGCGTCCTTGAGGATAAAACGGCCGCTCGACCCAGGCTTCGAACGAGGAATCAACCTGGCCGGTGGCCGGGTTGATTGCAGCAAGGCCTTGGGTATTCGGCAGCCCGTCGATGTTGGTGAATTCGCCACCGACAAGCAGTCGGCCCCGCGAGTTCAGTTCGAGCGCGTGCACGTTGCCGTCGAGGACGGGTCGGAAAGTCGGATCCCACTTTCCGGTAGCTATCGAGAAACGGGCGAGGTGGGGTTGGCGCGTCTCGCGCTCGGTCTCGCTCTCGATGACTTCTTTGAATTCGCCGCCGACATACATGTAGCTGCCGACTTGTTGCATGTCCCAGACGGTCACATCAAGGCTCGCCGTGGTGTCGGAGTTGAAACGGTCCCACACGACGCCATCGGTCCCTTCGACAGGTCGAGGACTTACCGCATTTGGGTCTACTGCGGGGTGTTCGGCGACCACACCTGGGGGTGGGCCGTCGGTAACAATCCACTGAAAGAAGTCGGTGGTAAAGGCTTGGCGAACTTCGACTGGCCAGCGACCCTTGACAAGCACGGTGCCGCTGACGGCGCGGTTGGCAAAGACCAGACCCGGTGGCAGGCCCACGACCTCGGCGTTCGCAGGCCAATTCACTGCCAGGTTGATTGGTTCGCCGACTCGGCTGAACTGGTTTTCGACGAACACTGTTTGTTGTGCGTCTGCAGTGGTCGCCGGAGCAAATGGTGCAACTACCAAGGCTGTCAAGAGCGTCAAAACGGCGACCAGCGCCCATGTGAACTTACGAGTTGCCACTGCCATGCTTTCAACGTTAGGGGTTTTGTTCGGATCACGCCGTGATGTCCGGGCCCTTCGGCCCTGAGTTATCTTGCCCATGCTGGTTGTACTTGTCATATCGTGCTCGTCGCTGTTGCGTTTCTCATGGTCGTACTTGTTGGCTGCTCGCCGATTTCGGGTGGGGCCGAATACCACCAGGTTGGTTCGTCGAGTAGAGCCGCGAGGCGCCCGACATCGGGGGCGAATTCTTGCCACAGCCGGTCGCGCGTTATGGGCGCAACATTAGCACTGGGCAATCGGTTGTGATGCAGATCGTCTTGTGCCGGAGTGTCAGCCTGAGTCAGGCCAAGAAATTTCCTCGTTTGTGCGAGCACGGCTGCTGGGTCGCCATACATGTCTTCGCTGCGTAGTACAAGCAGTTGCTGTCGCGGCCAATGCTCGAACCACCGCTGCATCGACGAGCCGTATCGGCTCTGGTCGACATAGGCGAAGTTGAGGTGATTCCAGCTCACGTAGGTGGGATCGTTGAGCATCCGCTCGACCTCGCCTTTGGTGCGTTCTGGCTCGGCCTCGAGCGCTGCCTCGAACGTCGGCAGAGTTTCAATGCCCTGCTTTCGACGCTCGCGATAGTGCGAGAAGGCGCGATCAACCGGATCGCGAAGCACACAGATGATGCGGGCCTCGGGCACGACTTGACGGGCTCGGCGCGCAGCATGGGGGTGGCTCAGGTAGTACGGCGAGGCGTCGCCGACGATGTTCTCGCCCCGGGCTCTGTGCGTCGGGAAGTGCGATCGATACCACGCCTCGCCTTTGCCGTAATTGACATCGAAGAAGTAGGTGCCCTTGAGATTCTCTCGCTGGGGGAACAGGCTGTTGACGCCAGGTGATGTGATCAGACTTCGGGCAAGTGTCGTCGAGCCGCCGCGCTTTGCCCCAATCAACAGATAGTCGGGAAGCACCCGGCGCGAACTTGTCGCAGTACCGAAAAGCCGGATCGCCCGTTTGGCTGCTGGCACGACTGGGCGGCGCAGTCTCCACAACAGCGACTCGTCCGCGCCTCGACCATGATCGGCCCGGCGGAAGTCGAACGTGGTTTCGTCCGGTGGCTGAGTACTAGTCGTCATCAGTCAGATCCCGCGACCGAACCGGTGAGCAAGCCGGAGCAAGAAGTCGGCTGGCACGCCGAGTGCGACGACGAGTGCGAGCAATGAGCGCTTTTCTGTCGGACGCAGCGAGACCGTCTCTTTGATGAGTCCGAACGCACGACGACGCTCGCCTGCTGCGGCCGCAGCAAATGCCTGTTGACCGCGGATTCTGGCGAGTCCAGTGGGAGCGTTCTGAAATTCGGGATGCTTGTCGACCAAGAAGCCCAGCGCTTCGTCGATCATCTTCCAGCGATCGCGGAAGTACGTCGATGGGTGCCAATTGATACGGACCAGAGGCTGTCCCACGGACACGATCTGCGAAGAACGCGTGGCTCGTAGCAGCACGTCGTAGTCCTCGGCGTAGCTGCCGGGCAGTTCCTCATCGACCATCCCGAGCTCATCAACGAACCACGATCGGTCCATCACGAAACTCGACGGATGTACTTCGGTCATGCGGTCGTCGAGAAACTCATCGAATGTGAGCCGCTTCTGTTGCGGGATCCGAGCGAAGTCCTCGCCGTCGAAGTGAATATTGATGCCGCAAGTGGCAAGTCGGGCCGCCGGATTTTGGTTGAGTAGATCAACTTGCAGTCGCAGTTTCGAGGCAGACCATTCGTCGTCGTCGTCGCAGAAACCGAGCCATTGGCCGGTTGCTGCAATCGCTCCGGTGTTGCGCGCGCCTGCGAGACCTGCCGTACGGTCGTTGGTCATGACCCGAACCGGCCGTTGCGTATCGGTAGATGCAATGCTGCCGTCGGGTTCGCTTTGGTCGAACACCACTATTGTTTCGACCGGACCTGCGTAGTCAGATGCAGTGATCGTTTTAATTGCTTGTCGCAACATGTCGGGGCGATTGCGGGTTGCCACGACGACTGAGACCAACGGGTACTCCTCGGTGGTGGGTTTCGTTCTTGATTCGCTTGCTGACACAGCACTAGCCACGGGCGCTACCTCATGGTTGATCGATGTCTTCATGAGCGACGCATCCAGGAGCCCAAAATTGAACGTTGCGGCCTGGACATGAGCTCTTCGATGATTGAGGAGATGGCGTTGAGTGTTTCGACGGGCGAACCAACTGCTATCCGCTCGACCTGGCCCTGCAACACCGATTCGAGGTGTGCGGCAAGTTCGTCCTCGGTACGGGCCAAAAGAATGGCGCCCTTAGCGGCCATGAAATCGGTGAAGCGCATCTGGTGATCGTCGACATGCTCGCCCTTCGAAGGGTCACGAGGCACGACAATGGGAACAATTCCTGCGCGCCGCGCCTCCATGATCGTCGAGGGGCCGCCGTGACAGACCACGGTGTCGGCTCGTCGCATCAGCGCTGCGAGTTCGCCCGGCTCAAGAAACGGAGTCGATGATGTCTTCGGGATGCGGCTGGTCGAACCTCGCTGCACGAACATTTCGCACTCGCTGTGGCCACTCTGCCAAGTGTCGATCCAGTCGACGAAACGATCAAAGGGATGATGGTCGGTACCAACGGTTGCGAAAACGAAGAGCTGCTTGGTGACCGCCATCAGTACAGCTCTCCGACCACGGTGCCGCCACCGTAGACCTGGCGCTGTTCTGGCCATTGGACCATGAACGCGCTTGAAAACGGTTTGACGAGTCGGCCCGTCAAGGTTCGGCTGTCGATCCGGTCATAGACCTCGAGAAAGACGGTCCGCACACCGAGCAAGCGCCCGATCACGAAGAACGGCACGGCAAGTCCAGCGCCGGTCGAAACAATGATGTCGGGTTTAACGGCGCGAATTTCGCGCCACGCCACGACCGCATTGCGAAGCAGGTTGGCGATATTGCGAGTAGTGGGCCCGTGAGCCAGCACAAGCGAGTCATCGCCGACGTCGACGCTCGGGTGATCGACCGAAACCCATCGACGATCAAATGACTCGAAGCACGGCGCGAGCAGCTGCAGCTGGGCCAAATGCCCGCCTGGAGTGGCCACCAGCATTGCCAGCGGTGGGTTCTTCGATGCACTCATGTCAGACTTGGTAACCGTGAATGGCGCAGGCGTTCAGTGCGGCGAGGATGGCCGCAGTGGCCGCAGCTTCGTCGGCGCCGGCAGCTGCCAGCTGGCCCGACACTGCAGCGATCTCGGCCTCGGGAGCGCTGGCCGCCGACTGCGATGCGTCGTCGAGGGCCGCAACGAGGCGGTTGGTGTCACCAATGTCCAAATAGTCGATAGCGCGTTCGGCAGATGCGCATGCCGCCGCAGCGCTCTCAGAGATGCCCGAAGATTCTGACTCATCGACCGTCGGTCCGGTGACGACGATGTCATCTGACGGCACGGGCCCTGTCGGCTCAGGCACGACCACAAACGGCTGATCGGTCGCCGGTTGCGGGGTCGGGCTTGGCTGTGGCGTGGCGGTCGGGACCTGCGTCGGTGCTGCGGGCACGGCCGTCGCAAGCGGCGCCGTCGTGGGCACCGCAGTCGGATCAGTCGAAGGCACAGCGGTAGCAAGCGGCGCCGTCGTGGGCACCGCAGTCGGATCAGTCGAAGGCACAGCGGTAGCAACCGGCGCGGTTGTCGGCACCGCAGTCGGATCAGTCGAAGGAGCCGTTGTCGGCACAGACGATGGATTGGTCGAAGGAGCTTCGGTGGAAGTGGCGGCTGCGTTTGGCTCCGGCGTTGCGGTTGGAGGAAATGCTTGGCTATCTGACCCATCGGAACTGGAGTCGAAATCGCGAGCGCCACGTTCGTTGATCGAGGTCGAATCCTGGTCGGCATCGTCGTTGGTCGTCGACTCAGCAGTGTCTTGCTGGGTCGCAGCCGACTCGTCGTCTGGTGACTCGTCGTCCGGCGACTCGTCGGATGCTCGAGGGGTGACTTGGCCCTCGTCTGCCGGCGATGTTGCCGTTTTATCGCCTATACCGCTCGAGCACGAGGCGGCGATCAGGCACAGCAGCCCAAGTGCGATTGCTGCAATTGGTTTCGCGACGATTGCGTGCCATAGTGACGCGTCATGAGAAAGCTCATCACGGCTGCTGCGAGCCGTTTCGGAGTGTTCAATCGGAACCGCAAGGCCGACCGACTGGAAGCGATCGTTCGGGCGATCGATGCTCACAGCGTGCTGGTTGTCGGCGTGCAGCCCCGCCAAAACCAGCCGTTCGAGAATATCATCGCCAACCGAATGGCTGGCGCAGTCGAGATGTTTGTCCCGAGTGGAATCTTGTTCGAGCGGCTCGACGGCCGAGCAGAACACTCGGTCACATGGTCGAACTTCTTGGTTGCCGACGGGCGACACCTGCCATTCGTCGACGGAGCTTTCGACTTGGTGGTGTCCAACGCAGTTGTCGAACACGTCGGAGACGAACCCGACCAAGTGGCGTTTGTCGATGAGCAAGTGCGGGTCGGGCGAGACTGGGCTATGACCACGCCGAATCGTTGGTTTCCGATCGAGGCGCACACCCGAGTCTTCTTCAGACACTGGCAGGCGTCGTGGCGAGCCGCACATCGTCGACAGTTCACCCGGCTTCTCAGCAAGGGCGAGTTTGCGGCGATTCTTCCTGTCAACGCCAAGATCACGGGCAGTCATGTGTCGCCAACATTTTTTGCATCATCGGTTCACGATCACTGAGATTATCTGACGAAGACATTTAGTAGGCGCCGCGACCAAGCAGCGCTGGGATCGTCCGTATCAGGATCGAAAGATCAAGGCCGAAGGTCCAGTTGTCGACGTAGTACAGGTCGAGCCGCTCATAGTCTGCGAACGATGCGTTGCTCCGACCGCCGACCTGCCACATTCCGGTAATACCGGGCGAAACTTCGAGGCGATCGAAAAGCTCTACCGGCCAGCCGTCGGCTTCGATGGCGAGCGCCGGACGGGGGCCCACCAGGCTCATTTGGCCCCGGACAACGTTCCACAATTGGGGTAGTTCATCGACCGAAGTGCGCCGCATGAAACCACCGACTCGAGTGATCCGAGGGTCGTCGGCCATTTTGAACAGTGGGCCGTCGGCCTCGTTCTCATCGACGAGGTCGATCAGCATTTCTTCGGCTTCGGGCACCATGGTGCGAAACTTGATCATCTCGAATTGCTGGCCGTTGCGACCAAGCCTGCGCTGCGTGTAAAAGACCGGCCCAGCCGAACCCGCCTTTACCGCTATCGCAGCTACAGCCATGATCGGCGAGAAGACAATAAGCGCAACCGAAGCAACGACAAGGTCGAAGACACGTTTGGTGGCAACGCGGCGACGGCCATGGAGGCCTGGCCGCACATGCACGGTTGAGAACCCGTTGACGTGGCCGATCTCGAGTCGGGCCGGGCGAACTCGAGTGGCACCGGTCAAAAGGTCCACGCCGACGCCGCGCAAGCTACAGCGGCGCACCACTGCGTTCACGACAGGGATCCCCGGCGCAGCCGCAAGCATGACAACTCGATCGATCTCGCCATTTTTCGCCAAATCGATGACGTGATCGATCTTGCGCAGGGCTGGACGCACGTCGTCGTAGGTGTCGAGGTAGGTGCGGTGCGCAACCAGTGTCGGGCCGTCGTGACTGTCGAGACGGTCGAATTCGTCGATTGCGCTGGCATCGCCAATGAGGGCCAGACGAGTCGCCAGGTAGGGCCGCACCTGGGGCCGTGCAGCAAGGCGACACAGCACCAGCCGATGCAGTGCCATCATCCCGGCTGCACCACCAACTGCAAGTGGCAACCAAGCGCGGTCGTGCTCGACGCTCGTCACGTAGGAGACGAGCAGAAAGATGCCTGCACTGACGCTCAAGGTCGCAGCGCAGCGATTGCGGGCAATTGCGTTTGAATCGGTTGCACCGACTGCGTACACGCCCATCTGTCGAGCAACCAGGGTGCTGATAGCGGCCGCTGCGAGCGCAACCACCGCAGCCGGAACGCCGTCGATGGGCGCCAGGATCGAAGCAACGACGAACGCTGGCAGCAAAAGAGCGAAATCTGTTGCCATCCGGTATCTTTGAGATACAAATCTCGCCTTAGAGGGGTTGTATGTGAGCTCGGTAGGCTGGGACCCTTCGGACCGTTGGCCGCTGCTCGCACCATGCGATAGCGAAACGGTCTCTTCGGCTTTCGCTTGTGTTGGTATCGGGGTCACAATCGTGGGTCTTAGCTCTCGGTTCGATTTCCGACGCCCCGCAGCGTCGAACGATGCCTGCAACATCGCCCTCAGATTCTAATCTCTGGGCTGTAGACGGAGAGGGAGTCAGGGCGAATTACCCCCTGGGATCCCGTGGTGAGGCCATTCGCAGCGCACGGCCAGTCACTCTCCGCGTTTTCGCGACGGGACGCTGGGTAGTTTCACCCACCGATGTGCCTACGCCTCATGGACCACAAGACTGTCTCACCGGTGACAGACTGGCCGACGTGACCGCAGCTGTAGCGCGCCGAAAAAGGGGCGCTAGCGTTCAGGCGATGCCATGAACGTCACGGGCTCTCGCCCAGCATCGCATTGGCGATATCCCGCGCCGAACCAGCCAGCCTGGGACGCACCGAACAGTCACGAGACGACCTTGTCCAACCGCCCAGAGAGCGAATCTACCTCGCAGAGCGACATCGATTGGCTCGAGTCAGTGCTGTTCGAGCGGCCGGGCGAGCTGATCTCGGTACCGCCGACACGGTCTAGCCCTGCCACTCATGCGAGTTGGATTGGGCTGCCACTTCGCGGCGCAACCCGCCGGCTGATTCCGACGGCAGGGCCGTTCGCCGCTGAAGCCTTTGCCAACGATCACGACGCCATGTCAGACCGGCGGCGGGCCCTTGGCCGAGCCGCCCGCAGTGTGGTCCGAACAGGTGCGCTGCGATTCGCTCCCCAGTTTCGATCTGATATCGGCACCGTGTTCGGGGACCCCAACCGGTCCGTCATCGCAGCCGCAACCTCCGGTCTGGGCGAGACGGTTGCAGGCTGTGCCATAACGCTGGGGCCACGTCGTTACAACCGCAAGCCCGTGGTGCAACTGATGAGTCACGATGCAACGACATTCGGGTTTCTCAAGGTGGGCGCCGACGCAATGACCTCGGCAATGGTCGCCACTGAAGCTTCTGCGATCGAGATGCTGGGCCAGACGATTGATCCCGTGCTCGAAGTCCCACGCGTCTTGTGGCGCTCTGAATGGCAAGGACGAGCGGTTGCGTGCTTCTCGCCCGTCGGAAGACACGCCACTACCTTCGTGCCGGCCAGCCCATCTCGGCTGATCGCGGTTGCCAATGCGGTCATCGAGGCCGGTGGAGGTCGCAGTGATGTCGAGGTCGGCGGCTGCGCCCCAGTCACTCGGCTTCGCATCGAGGCAAACGCTGCAGCCAAACCGCAGGTCGCCGAGTTGGTGAAGTTGGCCGTCGATGTGTACGGCGACCAGGTCGTTTCGGTCGGAGCCTGGCACGGCGACTTTTCGGCATGGAACATGATTAGTTCCGAAACCTCGACGGCATTGATCGACTGGGAGTTCGCTTCTCGCGAAATGCCGGTCGGTTCTGACCTGCTCCATCACGATGTCATGGGGGCTACCCATCTCCAAGGCGAACCTGCAAATGAGCCGATACAGAGGTTGGTCGGCGCTCGGGACAACATCGCTGCTCTACACGCCATGAAGATTCCGGCGCGCCAGCACCAACTGCACGTGCTCCTCTATCTCCTGGAGCTGATTCGTCGTGATTTGGAACTCGAGCGGGTTGGTCGGACCCCTACCGGCTTCGGCGGACCTGCTCTCGAAGCCGTCGCTGCGATCGTGGCCGGAGCCTCCCTCCTATGACCAACGCCCGGTTGCCCACCGACGATGCTGTTGTGAGCGAGTCTCGCACCGCCCGCGGCTCCCTGCTCAACGGTCTCAGCTCGATCGTGAGCACCGGCCTGAGTTTCTTGCTTGTCATCGTTGTCACCAATACCTATGGCGCCGACGACACTGGCGTCTTCTTCGGCGTCGTTGCGCTGTTCGCTATCGTCGCGACGGCGGCCAAGCTCGGCACCGAGACCGCACTCGTGTTTTTGGTCGCTCGCTACCGCACCGAAGGATCCCATCGGTCGATCCGAACGGCACTGGTGGCCGCGGTGCTACCGGTCCTTGCCTTCAGCGCGATTAGTGCCATTGCGTTGTATCTGCTCGCCCCTTCCCTGGGCCAAGTGTTCAGCAGCGACAGCGCAGCCGCTTTCACCGATGTGCTGCGCGCGCTGGCGCCATTCCTGCCGGCCTGGGCAGTCGGTCTCGTGTTGCTCGGTGCCACTCGTGGCACCGGGACGATGATCCCCACTGCGGTAGGTCTGCAACTGGTGCAACCTATCACGCAGATCTCACTGGTTCTGCTGGCGGCCTCTCGCGATTGGGGGTTACCGGCGCTGGCCCGGGCGTGGGGCGCTCCGCTGATCGCCACCGCAACGATTGCCCTGATGGGCCTCGCGCCGCACCTACGACTCGACCAAGACGAACCCGCCGTCGAGCAGGGTCCGATTTGGCGAGAGCTCTGGGCATTTGCTGGACCGCGCGGCATCGCTGGAACCCTGCAAGTATCCATCGACCGGGTCGCCATACTGCTGATCGGCGCACTCTCTACCTCGACCGCTGCGGGGCAATGGGCGGCAATAAGTCGTCTTGTGGGCGTTGCGCAGCGTTCTTTCCATGCGGTCGGCCAGGCGCTCAATCCTCGCCTGAGCTCGCTGGCACAACGACGAGACTGGCCCGCAGTCAGCCGGGTGTTCGAGCAGATCACGGTTGCGACGGTGGCGGTGCTGTCGCCTGCGGTTCTGGCACTGGTCTTCTTCCCGAAGTCTGCACTTGACATCTTTGGCGGGGCCGAGTTTGCGGCCGCTTCACGCCCGCTGGCCATCGCAGCCCTCGCCACCTTTGCCGCGATTGCATTTGCTCACGTCGACAATGTGCTATTGATGGCCGGGCGGAGCAGCGTTGCACTCGCCGACACTGCAGCAGCATTACTGGTGACTATCTTGCTCGATCTACTGCTGGTGCCGCCGTTCGGGCTCGAGGGCGCTGCGGTGGCGATGGCCGTCGGAGTCGCCGTGTACCGAGGCTCGGCTGCGGTACAGATCGCCCGTTCGTTTCAGGTTCAGGCCCTGTCTAGGCCAGTGCTGACGGTGACTGCGGTCGCAACTGTGTTGGTTGGCGGCGCCATGTTGATCGGACGCGTCGTTGGGGGCGATCGCCTGCCGGTTGCCATCGGCGCCTCGGGGATCTCGGTGCTGATCTACGCAGTGGTACTACTTCGTCGGGGCCGAGCGCTGGGCATCGACCTGCGATTCGACGCGGCCTAGTTCGCAGCAGCCGTCGATGTGTCGGCGCTCCAGCCAATAGCGGCTGGATGGTGACGGTCGATAAGCCCGATCGCAATCACCGCCATGACTATTGCCAACTGTTGCGGCACGTGGCCGTAAAAGAGGGCCTGCACAATCGATGTGAAAATCACCACGTGGGCCCAGAGGCCGACTTCGGAGTTGAAGCGTTGGGTGCGCGCGTACATCGCGATCAGGAAACCAAAGTATGTCAACGCTCCCAACGCACCGTGTGAGAACAGCACAATCCAGACCTGACCGTGCGAGCCCAGAGGAGGTCCGCCTTGCTCGACCGCTCGCGGGCCACCGAAACCAATGAACGGCGAACTCGGTATCTCTGCGATTGTGTCGACGACCAGTGAGCTTCGTTCAGCATCGCTGTGGCCGGTGTTGAGTCGATCGACGAACAGGTCACCAAGTGGCGACAGTGCCACGAAAACCAAAATGACGAGGGCACCGATGAGCAGCTGGAGAACAGCACGGCCCTGGCCGCGTCCGACAAAGATGACCGCAGCGTACGCAGCGGCGATCGCCAGGCTCAACCACAAGCCCCGATTGACCGACACGATGACGGGAACAATGGCGAGCGCGAGCGAGATGCGGGCGGTGCGCTTGCTCAGGCCAATTCCGTGTTTCGCGTCGAGGACGACAAGGGGCGCAAGCAGACCAGCGGCAGATCCCCATTCGTTCGTATAGGTGAACGGTGCTTTGGGGCGGCGGATCTCGTAGCCCAGGAAGGTCTCGATATCAGCGAACGAGGGGTTCACGACCGCGCCCACGAACTCGTTCGATTCGACCCCGGCCGGCAGAATCAGCGCGAACGGCGACGCAAAGCTGAAGTCGCCCAGCACAAGCCCAAGATAACCACCGGCAACGATCCCCAGCCAGAAGAACCCCAATGCTCGGAGAACAAGTCGACCATCCACCACATGGCGAAACGTCAAGACGTAGGGGACGATCAATCCAACGCTCACATACTGCGCAAGGCGAATAGACCACGACAAGATGTTGCTTGCTTCTTGAAGCATCATCCCCGAAGCAGCTACGACCACGACGAACGCGATGTACAACGCAAAGCTCAACGGGGCGCTGGCTCGGCCAGCCCGAAGCAGCGCAACGGTCATCCAGAGGCCAGCTGCGGGCCAGATCAGCTCGCCGAGGCCGGCCGCCCACCACACGGGAAATGCCGCAAACAGGAACAAGGGTACGGCCCCGTCTGTCTTCCAGGAAACCTGACGGAAGCTTGTCAGCGTCGTCGACGCCTCGCCTGCGCTCCGGAATCGGAGGCTGGTCACTCTTCGGCAGCCGTTCCAGAATCAGTCAGCACAATGGAACCCAAAATGTCAGATCCTGATCGACGCAGGGCCGTGGCGGCGCGCTCGACTCGGGTGCGACCGTCGGCCTCGTCGACGACAAGCAGTACACAGTCGGTGGCGAAGGTCGCAAGGTGCGCGGTCGAGTTCTCCAAGATGCTGGGGGCACTCACGACGATGAAGTCGTAGTCGTCGCGCCCCGAGTCGAGGAAGCCCCTGAGCCCCACCAGGCGCACCAACATGTCGGGGTCACCAACGGTGCGGCCAGCACCGACCACGTCGATCTGGCCGTGGGTCTGTCGTACCTGGGCAACCGAGTATCCCTCGGCTAGTGCCTCGAGCAAGCCCGGCTGGTCGGCCATACCCAGCCGAATGCTCAGGTCGCGAGCCGCAAAGTCTGTGCTGATAAGCAAGACCCGATGGGTTTGACCCAAGCTGAAGGCCAGCCAGGTTGCCACCAGCGAAGCTGGTCCGGCATCGGAGGTTGTTGTCACGCCAACCACCTTGGCCTGACGCTGAGTCAGTGCCGCCGCAACAGTACGCAAAGAACCATAGGTATCGGCTCCGCCAACCCGGCGAGGAATGTGACCGACTGCGGGGAAGCCCATGCGTGCAAAGTCGACGTCGTCGAGTCGTTCCTGGCGCCGTTTACGATCACGGAAGACGGCAGCGATCAAGCCGAGCATGGTGCCCAAGATGGCACCGGCCACGATGATCGGGATCATTCGAGCCCGAGTTGAACTCTGGCTCAGCTGGGCCGGGTTGATGATCTGGCCTGGGTCAAGCGAAAGCGAATCGAGGTTAGCGATGTCGTTGTCAAGCGAACTTATCTGTGAGATGAGAACAGCTTGGGCATTGATACCAGCCCGGAACTCTGGTGACTCCACGGATTGGTTAACGAGCACCTGCTCGATCTCGGTCAGGTCAGCCTGCACCTCGGCCCGCCGCTCGAGGAGCGTCGTCTTCGAATTCTCGATAGAGCTCTGGGCCTGTTCGAGTCGCACCGCCAGATAGGACTCGGCAAAGGCAGATGCAAGGTCGCGCGCGAAAACCGCATCGGTGTCTGCCACGGTGAATTCGAGAACGGGACTCGACTCGACGGTACGCACCTCGATGGTCCGCCGTAGCGTGCGGACTTCCTCGATGTCGGTGATACCGACTCGAGCGGCGGCTCGTTCGGCAACGAGAAACGAGCGCGCGAGCTCGCGCTCGACGACCGCATCGACGTTGTTCGCGGTCGTCCGGCTCAGCTCGACACCGACCGGCTTGACGAGCACGGTGGCCCACGATTGATGGGTGTTTGGCTGGGCAAGCGCAAAGACCAATGCGAGAACCAATCCAATTGCGAGCCCCAACGCCAGAAAGTTGCGACTGCGCTTCAAAGCCCCGAGAGACAAATCGACATCGACAAATCCTGAAGTGGGTCCTGTTTCGACCATTGAGATAGTGAACCCCGTCGAAGCGCTCGTTCCACCAGTTCGTGGGTCAGCTGGCATACTTCGAGAAGTGCTGTTCTCCCGAGAAGGTCGCTCGAGCCGGGCCTGGTTCGCCCGATTGGCCTTGGTGGTTGCATGCGTGGGGCAGATTCTGGTTAGCTGTTCTGCACCCGAAGCGGAGTCGGGCACTGGTGCCTCACAAGCACCGGAATCATCTGCGCCCGCCGACGGATCGGCGGCGGGACCCGAGCGAATCAACCTTGGGATTGCCGCAGGTCGCCGCCAAGGCCAGACGCCCATCGATGCGTTGCACGACACCGAGCAGGTTGCGTCGCGAAGGTTCGACACACTGCGCGCCTATGCCTTCTGGGATGGAGAATTTCCCGATCTTCGTCATCAGCTCGCGAGCGAAGGAGATCGGATGCTCCATCTGTCCATCAACGCTCGTCGAACTGACGGATCGATCGTGCCGTGGCAGGTAATCGCAACCGCATCCGAGGGCGACGTCGTCCACGGCGAACTCGTGGCATGGATTGAACGCCTCGCCAACCACGAGGCGCACCTTCGGGTGACGTTTCATCACGAGTCAGACATCGAGCCCGAATTCGGGAGCCCCGAAGACTTTGTCGAGGCGTGGCGCCGGTTCGCAACAATGCTCGACGAAGCTGCGCCAGAGATCGAGACGGTGTGGGTTCTCACAGGCTTCAACCTCGACAAGCCGATCGCCGATGAATTTTGGCCCGGCGACGAGTACGTCGATTTCATCGGTGCCGACGCATTTAACTGGTATGGCTGTCGCGGTGTCCCCGAGGCGTGGCGCAGTCCCGCAGAGGTCATCGCCCCGCTGCTGAAGTTTGCGACGAAACATCCTGACAAGCGACTCGTTCTTGCCGAACTCGGTTCAGACGAAGATGCCGAGGATCCTGGCCGAAAGGCAGCATGGTTCGACGAACTGGCAACGTTGCTCACCCGCGGCGACTACGCACAACTCGACACGGTGGTGTTCTTCCACAACGATCACGATGACGACTCGACCTGTGATTGGTGGCTCGACAGCAGCGACGCGTCGGCCGATGCATTCGAGAGGCTGGCGGCTCTTCCCTTATTCGGTGGCGATGTCGCGCCCGCTGCGACCCTACAGTGTCCAATCGTCGCCATGGGTGTGTCACTGGTCGAAGATCTTGCGCTTGTCGATGGCGACGGCGACGGCCGGTTCGACTTCGAGTTCGGCGACACCAACCGGTTCCTCGGCATCGGCGACCAATCCAACGACGGTGCTGACCATCGACTTCTCCTGCAATTCGACGCGCTGCCTGCGCTTTCGTCTGAGGCCACGCTCGAGCTTCGGATTCGCATCGGCGAACGCCAACCGGCACTCACCGGTGATATCGATCTGTATCTACTCGACGATTTCGACCGCGCCGGCGAAGCCTTTGCTCAGCCTGGCGTGTTACTGGAACCGGCGCTGTTCACCGCATCATCGCCGGGCGGGCATCACGTGATCGACGTCACCGGAAGAGTCGACCCAGGCCAGCCGTCGGCATTTCGATTGCAGCTCGCCGCTCCCCCGCCGACAGGCGATGGCCAATCTGCGCTTTACATCGGCATGGGCGATGCTTCGCGCTCTATCGACCGGCCAACGCTGGTTGCTCGACTTTGCGACTAAACCAACCCACAATGAGAAGGCTCCAGCGTTCATGACTGCGTCGACGAACAGCTTGCGAACCAGCACCCACTGGGGTGATTTCATCGCCGACGTCGTCGATGGAGATTTACGTGAAGTGCGGCCGGCCGACCGTGACACCAACCCGTCTCCGATTGGCCAGTCGCTCATGGACTCTCAAGATCGGGGATGCCGCATCGATCAGCCCTGCGTTCGGCAGGGGTATCTCGAGAACCCTGGGAGCACTGACGGCACTGGGCGCGGCGTCGATCCGTTTGTCGCCGTGTCGTGGGACGAAGCACTTGATCTCGCTGCTGGTGCACTTCGCTCCACCGTCGCGAACCACGGTAACCAGGCAATCTTTGGCGGCTCATATGGATGGGCGAGCGCAGGGCGCTTCCACCACGCTCAAAGCCAAGTACACCGTTTTTTGAACAAACTCGGTGGTTACACCCGGTCGATCGGGTCGTACTCGACCGGAACTGCGCAGGTGATCGTGCCTCATGTTTTGGGAGTGCCATCGCTGTTCTTGCAGACCGAATCGCCAACTGCCGAAGATGTCGCGACCCACACCAAACTCGTGGTCAGCTTTGGCGGCATCAGCATGAAGAACATGCAGATTAACCAGGGAGGCATCACCGATCACACGGCGCGTGACCAGCTGCAGGGATGGAAAGCCGCTGGCGTCGATGTGGTTTGCGTGAGCCCGACTCGCGACGACGTTGCCGACTTTCTCGACGCCGACTGGTGGCCGGTGCGACCGAACTCCGATGTGGCGCTGATGCTGGGCTTGGCGCACACGCTGCACGCCGAGAACCTGCACGACACGTCGTTCTTAGCAAGCCATTGTGTCGGTTATGACCAGTTCGGCGCCTATCTCATTGGAGCGGTCGACGGCATCGCCAAAGACGCCGATTGGGCGGCGGCGCTGTGTGATGTCGGAGCCGACCAGATCCGAGCGCTTGCCCGCCGCATGGCGAAAGAGCCGTGCCTGCTATCGATCAGTTGGTCGTTGCAGCGCACCGAGCACGGAGAGCAGCCGTATTGGATGCTCACGGTATTGGGGGCGATGCTCGGCACGATTGGGTTGCCTGGACAAGGCGTCGGTTTCGGCTACGGCTGTATTCACAACTACGGCTTTGCGGGGCGACACCGGCTTCCCTTCAGCATCGCGGCGCTACCGCAGGGCACGAATGCGGTCGCTGACTACATCCCAGTAGCTCGGATTGCCGACTTGTTGTCCAAGCCCGGAGAAGTGTTCCCGTTCAATGGACAGCAACTGACCTATCCCGACATCAAACTCGTGTACTGGGCAGGCGGCAATCCCTTTCATCACCATCAAGATCTCAATCGACTGCGCCAGGCTTGGTCTCGACCCGAGACCGTCATCGTGAACGAGCCGTTCTGGACTGCAACGGCGCGCCACGCCGACATCGTCTTTCCAACAACGACGTCGCTCGAACGGGAGGACTTTGCGTGGGGCAGAGCCGAGCTCTCGGGCTCGCCGATGCACCAAGTCCTCGGTCCGTTCGAACAGTCGAAGAACGACTACGACGTTTTCGCCGGCCTGGCTCAGCGCCTTGGAATCGAAGACGAATTCACCGAAGGACGCACCGCACGCGAGTGGCTCGAACATCTGTGGGAGAAGACTGTTGCGCGAGCCGCGGCTGTAGCCGTAGCGCTGCCGTCGTTCGATGAATTCTGGCAAGACGGGGCGCGGGTCGACCCAGCCTCTCTTCCTGCGACGACCTTCGTTCTCGAGGCGTTCCGAGCTGACCCCGACGGCGCTCCGCTACCAACCCCGTCGGGCAAGATCGAGATCTTCTCGCAGACGCTCGCATCGTTCAACCTCGATGACTGCGGCGGCCATCCTGCGTGGCGCGACAAACAAGAGTTCATCGGTAGCCAGCGATCCAAGAAATATCCGCTGGCACTCAACTCGAACCAGCCGATCACACGGCTGCACAGCCAATACGATTTCGGACGAACCAGTAAGAATGCCAAGATCTCTGGTCGAGAGAAGATGACGATCCACCCCCGCGATGCTGCCGCTCGAGGCATTGGCGAGGGAGATATTGTTCGCCTTTTCAACGATCGCGGTGCTTGCCTGGCGGGCGCTTCAATAAGCGACCGTGTTCGCCCCGGCGTTGTCGTGCTGCCGACCGGCGCCTGGTATGACCCGCTCGACCCCAGTGACCCGAAGACGCTCGACGTGCACGGCAACCCAAACGTGCTGACACGCGATGTGGGCACCTCGACGCTGGCCCAGCAGTGCAGCGCCCACAGCTGCCTCGTCGACGTTGAACTGTTCGAAGAGCCGCTTCCACCGATCCGGGCATTCGAACCACCACCGATCACCGTGCGGTAGTGGCCACGAGTACCGGCCGCACATATTAATCGGTACTATTTGCCACCTGCATTTCATGTACGCCGTACCGGAGTAGCGCCAGACTTACCAGAGATTTTGTCGAAGCATCTTTGCCTTTCACCGGCCTCGACGCGCGACCACGATGAGACGACACCGAAAGATGGCCATGGCCAAGAAGCTCAAGAAGAACCTCAACCTCTTCGATGTCTATGCAATGTCGACCGGAGCGATGTTCAGCTCTGGGCTTTTCCTGTTGCCAGGTATCGCCGCCGGACTCACCGGAGACAGCGTGTACTTGGCCTACCTAGTTGCCGGGTTTCTGATCTTGCCTGCCATGTACTGCATGGCCGAGCTCTCCACCGCGATGCCCAAGGCTGGCGGCACCTATTATTTCCTCGATCGAGCAATGGGCCCGATGATGGGCACCATTGGTGGGCTCGGGTCCTGGATTGCGGTCGTTTTCAAGAGCGCCTTTGCCCTGGTGGGATTGGGTGCGTACCTCAGCATCTATCTCGACCTGCCATTCACGATATTGGCCATCATCCTGACTGTTGTTTTTGGACTCATCAACATCATCGGGGCCAAGGAAACCACTTTGCTTCAGCGCGTTCTCGTCGGCGCCCTTGTCGTCATTCTTGCGGCCTTCATCATCTTTGGGATGACCGAGGTCGAGGGCTTGAAGATGTTCGCACCGAACAACGACGATCAGAGCTTCTTCCGCTCAGGTGTTGTCGGGTTCGTATCGACCATTGGCCTGGTGTTCGTTTCCTACGCCGGTCTCACCAAGGTCGCAAGTGTTGCCGAAGAGATCGAGAACCCCGACGTCAACATCCCACTAGGGATGACGTTGTCGCTCGTCACGGCAACCATCATCTACACACTCGGCACTCTCATTCTGATCAACGTGCTCGACCAGGCAGCGCTCGAAGAAAGCCTGACTCCAGTCGCAGATGCGGGCGAGGTTTTCCTCGATTGGGTGCCGTTTGACCTGGGTGTCATCTTGATCGTGGTTGCCGCCATCGCGGCATTCGCGTCGACAGGTAATGCCGGAATCATGTCAGCCTCGCGGTACCCGTACGCCATGGCCAAAGACAAGCTCATCCCCAAGAACCTGGCCGAGATCGGCCGCTACGGCACGCCAGCCAAGTCAATCGTCGTGACCGTGTTGGCAATGATCGTCGTGCTGATGGTGTTTGATGTCGAGGCGGTTGCCAAGCTCGCATCTGCCTTTCAGCTTGTCTTGTTCGGTCTCGTCTGCGTCGCCGTCATCGTCATGCGAGAAAGCAGGATCGACAGCTACAAACCGGGTTTCCGTGCGCCGTTCTATCCATGGCTTCCGATCGCCGGCGTGGTCATCGCAGTCTGGCTCATCAGCGAGATTGGCCTGCTCGCCATTGCGTTCACTGTCGCTCTACTTCTTGGCTGTGTTGCCTGGTACCGGTTCTACGCCGCCGACAATGTCGTGCGCCGCGGGGCAATCTTTCATGTGCATCAGCGTCTCGGCGAACAGCGATACGTTGGCCTCGAGCGCGAGCTGATGACCATCATTCATGACCGCACCCAAGCCGAGGATCTGACCTACGAGGCGCTCATTGCCCGCTCCGTCGTCGAAGATGTCCAACAAGGCAGCTACGGCAAGGGTCGCCTGACCGATCTACTGAGCCAGCTTGCAATCGAACGCTTCGACTCGGGCGAGGAGATCGCGGCGACGTTCACCGAGGACTGGACGTTCAGGCCGGTGGGCGATGGTGTTTACCTGTCTATCGAGACGCTCAAGGATCTGATCCAGCCCGAGCTCACTGTCTGTCGCTTTGGGCCCGAGGCAGAGCTGAGCATCGACGGCATCGACGACGACGCCCACACGGTGGCCTTCCTGGTAACGCCAGATCGGCCGGTCGGGCTCGATCTGCGACTCGCAGGCCACATCGCCGAGGTCGTCCAAAGCGACAACTTCACCCAGCGTTGGCTGCGGGCAACCAACGAGAAGGCGCTCAACGCCATCTTGATGCGCGATGACCACTTCTATCATGGCCCGATTGAAACGTTGCCATTCCTTGTCGAGCAGCTCGGCGTCAAGGTAGGCGAACTCGAGCTGCCGACGTCCTGCATTTTGGCGCTCATCGAGCGCGACGGCGAGCTGATCATTGCGACCCCTGATGTCCGGTTGTTGGCCTTTGACGGTGTGGCCATCATTGGCGATCCCGCTGATATCCAACTCTTGAACGAAGGACTCGACCCGTGGCAGGTCAAACAAGCGGCCTTGGCCGCCGCCACTGGCGCAGCGAAGAGCGATTCGCCCGAGCCATACAACTCAGGCAGCTGACCAGACGCATTGGTTCGGGCAGCCTCCAGGCAGCACCGAGCGTGTGCAAGTTATGGCTGGCTGATCCCGCCGGACGCGCAGGTCGCACAGAAACCAATGAGGTCGAGCCGATGATCGGTTGTCGTGAACCCCGTTGCTTTGGCGGCGCGTTCGAGGCCCAGATGAAGCGCCTCTTCGGTGCGCGCATCGAGTTCGAAGTCAAGAACGTCGCCGCAGCGCGTACAGATCATGTGATGATGATGTTCGGTCAGTTCTTCGGCGAGTTCGTAGCGAGCGAATTCGTCGTTGGTGACGATGCGTGTCACCGCACCGGCGTCTTCGAGCAGCGTCAGGTTTCGGTAGACGCTCGACTGCGCCAGCGATGCGTCGGCTGACACGATCTGGGTGATGGTCAGCGGCCCCTCGCCTTGTTGCAGCGCTGCAACGAGGCGACGCCTCCCAGCGGTGTATCGCTGGTCGGCCACGCGCAGAAGCGCGGTTACAGCGTCGTCGACATCCTGGTTGCCCATGGCGACAAAGTTACTACCTAACGCTGCTGGCTCGGCGGGCTTCATTGCTGATCTCAGTGCACGTGATGATCGTCGATCATCAGATCTTGGCCGAGTCGAACAACGTGGTGTCCAAACGCGGAGCGAAGATTCGGCTCGGTGAGGACTGCGCCGGGCGCCCCATATGCAACTGGCTTGGTTCGTAGAAGCAACACCAGGTCACAGGTTGCCGCATCGGTGAGGCTATGGGTCGTCATCACGACCGTTCGCCCCGCAGCGGTCTCTTCTTCGACCGCATCGAGCACGAGCTGTCGTGCCGTCATATCGAGACCTGTCATTGGCTCATCGAGAAGAAGCACCGGGCTTTGTTGCGCCAACCCCTGCGCCACCAGGACGCGCTGACGTTGGCCACCTGAGATCCCGTTGAGCCGTGCGTTGGCGAGATGCGCAACGCCCATTCGCTTGAGCGCAGTGGCAACAGCTTCGGTATCGGCGCGACGAAAGCGCCTGAAAAGACCCACCGTTGGATACCTGCCCAGCTTCACTGCGTCGTGCACCGTGATCGGGAGTGAATCGTCGACGTCGGTCGCTTGAAGCACCAGCGCTGGCGGTTCGCCATCTACCGCGACACTGCCGCCCGAGACAGTGTGGGTTCCAGCAAGAGCACCGAGAAAGGTGGACTTACCCGAACCGTTTGCGCCAACGACCGCAAGCGACGCTCCGTGTGGTACCGACACGTCGACGGCCGCAAGCGCGACAACATCGTCGTAGCGGACCTCGAGGCCCTGCGTTTCGATAGCACCTTGCACCAGTCGAATCGTACTGGCAGTTTTGACAATCATTCTCAGTTGAGGTTGATTTGGCTGGCGCGAGTGCGTACGGTTTGCATTGCAAGAATGATTCTCACTACTAGGAGCAGCCGCACTTTGCGATCAATCAACGTACTTGGCCTGCTCGCAACATGTGCGCTCCTCGCGTCATGTGCGAGCGCCTCGGGTACCGAAGAAGCTTCACTGTCGCAAGATCGGCCGGTTGTAGTCGCGACGACATCTATCTTGGGCGACGTTCTGACGAATCTTGCTGGCGACGCCATCACCGTCGTGACGATCATGCCAGCAGGTGCAGATCCGCACACCTTTCAGCCGTCGGCTCAGCAGATTGCGACGATCGAGACTGCGAGCGCCATCGTGATCAATGGTGCGGGGTTCGAAGAAGGGCTGCTCGACTCGATCGAGGCTGCCGAGGAACGTGGCACACCCGTGTTCGAGGCCGTAGCAGCCATTGATCCACTCGGTACCAGCGAGACCGGCTCGTACAACCACGACGATGATCACGACGATCACGACGACGATGATCACGATGATCACGACGATCACGACGACGATGAGCACGACGATCACGACGATCACGACGACGATGAGCACGACGATCACGACGACGATGATCACGACGACGATGATCACGACGACGAACATGATCACGGTGATGTCGATCCGCACTTCTTCACCGATCCGGCCCGCATGGCCGAAGTCGCCGACGCGGCAGCTGACTTCGTCATCCAAAACAGCGAAGGGCTCGACCTGGCAACGTTCCGGACGAACGCCGATAGCTACATAGACGATCTCAAAGAGTTGGATCGCGAAGTCGAGGCAACCTTGGCTGCGATTCCCGAGGTTCGCCGAGTGCTGGTCACCAATCACAGTGTGTTCGGCTATTTCGCCGATCGCTATGACTTCGAGGTCGTTGGTACCGTTGTACCCACAAGTGGCGGCCTCGAAGGCGTGAGCGGTCAGCGTTTGGCCGAGCTTGCTGCAGTTCTCGAACGGGAAGACGTTTCGGCCGTGTTCACCGACTCGTCGGCGTCTGATGAGCTCGCCCAGACCTTAGCGAGCGAGGTCGGCGATGTCGCCGTCGTCGCCCTGTTCTCTGAGTCCCTTGGATCGCCCGATTCCGGTGGTGGTACCTATATCGAGATGGTGCGCACCAACGCCACTCGTATCGCCGAAGCCCTCGCAGGCTGACTAGCAAGTCGCTGTGGACTACTTCTTCGACGCGTTCGAGCCTGCCTTCATGCAGCGCGCATTCATTGGTGGACTGGTTGCCGTGGTGGCTACCTCGCTGGTCGGCACTTGGGTCGTGCTGCGCGGCCTTGCCTTTCTCGGCGACGCCCTGGCCCATGGCGTCATCCCGGGCGTTGCAATTGCGACCCTCGCCGGGATCAGCCCCATCATCGGTGCATTTGTTGCTGCTCTCATCATGAGCGGCTTGGTGAGTGTCGTTTCGAATCGCACGCCGGTGCGCGACGAAACCGCAATCGGCCTGTTGTTTGTCGGAATGCTGTCGCTTGGCATCATCATCGTGTCGAAGTCGTCCTCGTTTTCAACCGATCTCACTGCGCTATTGTTTGGTGACATTCTTGGCGTCACCGACGACGACATCACCACCCAACTCGCAATCACGGTCATCGTCATCGTGGTCATGGTGTCCTTGTACCGACCACTACTTGCACTTGCCTTCAATCGCACGAAAGCGATCACGTTGGGGATGCGACCGGCGCTGACCCAGTCCGCTCTGCTTGCTCTCGTGGCCCTCAGTATCGTTGCCAGCTTCCAAGCGGTTGGAACGCTGCTGGTCTTCGGGCTCCTAGTTGGACCGCCAGCAACCGCCTCGCTCGTGGTGCGCCGGGTGCCAGCCATCATGGCACTGTCGATGGCCGTGGGCGCCGTCTGCGTTGTTGCCGGTCTGCTCATCAGCTTCCACCACGGAACCGCTGGTGGAGCAACCATTACTGCTCTGACCGTGGCCGCCTTCTTCGCCGTGTTCATCGCTCGTGAAATCGCTACGCAGGTGCGCCGCGCTGCGACGAGTACCCAACCCAACCTTGGCCTGAGGCCGTAAGGAGAACCACTCATGAATGTCGACTCCAAGACCACCGTGCGTCGACTCACGTTGGTGATCGCCGTCTGTCTGGCCTTTGCTGGACTGAGCGCATGCGGCAGCGGTACAGAAACCGTTGCCGTGAACGCCAACCCCGAACCGGCCGCCGATCAACCCGCAGCGGACGCCAGCGCAGACCCTGAGGAAGTCGACGACGATCACGACGACGATCATGACGGTGATCATGACGACGAAGACCATGACGATGATCATGACGACGAAGACCATGACGACGAAGACCATGACGATGATCATGACGATGATCATGACGATGATCATGACGATGATCATGACGACGAAGACCATGACGATGATCATGACGATGATCATGACGATGATCATGACGAAGACCATGACGACGAAGACCATGACGACGAAGACCATGACGATCATGACGATCATGACGATCATGACGACGCTGCTGGCGGGTTGGGGGCACATGTGCACGGCGAGGCCGAACTGCTTGTGGCTTGGTCAGGTAGCGACGTGATCATCGACCTCGTCACCCCAACCAACAACATCTTCGGGTTCGAATACGAACCAGTTACCGACGACGACGTTGCGCTGGCCACCGAGCGGACGAGCACACTCGGAGGACCCGGGATGCTCGTCTTCAATCCCGAGGCAGCGTGCCGCGCCGTTGGCGACGCCGAAACCGAGACGGTATACGAGGGAAGTCATGCAGAACTGACGGCCTCGTGGGAGTTCGTGTGCGACAACCCCGATCAGATCGCCACACTCGAAACCGAGGCGCTATTCGAAGAGTTTCCTGGCTTCGTCGATATCGATGCCCAATGGGCTTCAGACGACCGCCAGTCGGCCGCTGAACTGTCGCCGTCGGCAACCACTTTGAACTTCGACTCATAGCCACCGCGTTCAGATCCGCCCGGTGGCCAACTAGATTCGAAGAGCAGATGTCTCGTCCAGACCCACCGATTGTCGAACTAGACCAGCTGCGATTCCGTTGGCCAAGCCAGCCAACTGACATTGTGTCCATCGACGCACTCACGCTCGAACCCGGCGAGCATCTGTTCGTCCGCGGATCGAGCGGCAGCGGAAAGACCACGCTGCTCAACCTTCTGGCCGGGATTCATGTGCCAACCAGTGGTCACCTTCGACTGCTTGGCACCGACCTCGGTGCGCTCTCACCCAGTCGGCGCGACCAGTTCCGCGCCGACCACATCGGAGTTGTCTTTCAGCAGTTCAATCTGCTGCCGTACCTCACGACTCTTGAAAACGTCACACTGTCGTGCGCATTCTCGCGTCGGAAACAGCAACGAGCGACCGACGTAGGACCGATCGCCGAGACTGCTCGCAGTCTGCTGCGGTCGCTGAACCTCGACGACGAACTCCACCGCGCACCCGTGGGAAAGCTCAGCGTCGGCCAGCAGCAGCGAGTGGCGGTCGCACGGGCTCTCATCGGCGGCCCCGAACTGGTGATCGCCGACGAACCAACATCTGCACTCGATGCTGACAACCGAGACCGCTTCCTCGAATTGCTGTTCAGCGAGGTCGAGGCACAACGGTCGACACTGATCTTCGTCAGCCACGACCCGTATCTCGCCCGTCGATTCGATCGCACGATCGAGCTCGGCGCTGCGACTGACATCGGCGCATCACTGTGAACCTGCTGCGCATCGCAATCAAGAGCGCCCGCTTTCGGCGCACGAGCTTGCTCTTGACGGTGATCTCCATTGCGATCAGCGTCACCTTGTTGCTCGGCGTTGACGTGGTTCGCAAAGAAGCCAAGAGCAGCTTCCTTAACACGATCTCGCAGACCGACCTGATAGTCGGCGCACGAAGCGGCCCCTCGAATCTGCTGCTGTACAGCGTTTTTCACATCGGCAGTGCCACCAACAATGTGGCTTGGGACTCCTACGAAACCATCGACGGACTCGACGGCGTCGCATGGACGGTGCCCATTTCGCTCGGTGACTCCCATCGGGGGTTCCGCGTCATGGGCACCACCACCGACTACTTCGAGTACTACCGCTACGGAACTGACAACCAACTCGACTTCGACGACGGTGTGGCATTCGACGAGGTTTACGATGCGGTGCTGGGCGCCGACGTTGCCCGGGACCTCGGGTACCAGTTGGGCGATGAGCTCATCATCTCCCACGGCCTGGTATCTGCTGACTTCGCGGCCCACGACGACAAACCGTTCACGGTCGTAGGCATTCTGGCCAAGACAGGCACGCCCGTCGACCGCGCCGTTCTGCTCAGTCTGGCCGGTATCGAAGCGGTCCATGTTGACTGGCAAGGAGGCGCTCGATCGGCGGTGACCCTCGACGCCGACCAAGCGTTGAAGTTCGACCTCACACCCACATCGATCACCGCGTTCATGGTGGGGTTAGACAACCGGGCCACGACCTTCAGGGTGCAGCGCGAGATCAACGAATACGACGGCGAGCCGCTCTCGGCGATACTGCCAGGCGCCACCCTCAACGAGTTCTGGCGCACGATCTCGACCGTCGAACAGGTTCTCTTCGTGCTGTCTCTGTTTGTTCTGATTGCCGGGCTTCTCGGCATGCTCACCACCATTTTGTCGACCTTGAACGAACGGCGACGCGAGATTGCCGTGCTGCGAGCGATCGGCGCCAGACCATCTAGCGTGGTGATGCTGATCGTACTCGAGACGTTGCTCACGGTGATCGCAGGATGTCTGCTCGGTATGGGGCTTCTCTATGGCATGCTCGCGCTCGCACAACCAGCCTTGGCCCGCAGATTTGGTGTCGAAATTTCACCTTCATGGCTCGACCCGACCCAACTACTCATCATGGCTACGGTTATCATTGGGGCGACCCTGGTCTCTTTGATTCCGGGGTTCGTCGCCTATCGACGCTCTCTTCAAGACGGATTGGCTGTAAGGATCTAGCAAAATGACACTGCAAGGCTTACAACTCAACCCGCCACGTACAACGTCACTCGCCCGGCGGCTCATCGCACTGGCGTGTCTTATTGCCCTGACCGCAGTCGCCTGTGGATCGGGAACGACCCAGGTCTCCGCCGAACGAGCAGTCGAACAGGCCCCGGGTCCTCAACCGAGCGGACACGCGTACGGTACCTCGATCAACGATTGGAAACCCGCAGCTGGTGAATCAGAAACCGCCTCCTCCGCTGTCGGAGCCGACCAGGGCGCCAATGCCGAGGCCACAGACGCTGCATCCATCGTGTGGGAAGATCTGGTTCCACCTGGGTTTTCTGGCCCGGAGATCGTGGCCCGTTACCAAGAACGCCTCGACGCGATCGAACCCGGCTCGGCTGAGGCCAGCGCACTGTTCGCAGAGATGCAAGCCGAGTTCGACCCTGAAGCTGTCAATCCCCAGCTCGACGGTCAGCAGATTCGACTTGCTGGTTTCGTCGCCCCGCTCACCTATCAGGACGACATCGTCACCGAATTCCTGCTAGTTCCGACCTACGGGGCGTGCATCCACGTGCCACCCCCGCCTCCGAACCAAACCATCATGGTGTCGGTCGACAAGTCCAACGGCTTGACTACCGACGAAGCATGGGGAGCCGTATGGGTCGAAGGCACCATCTCGGTTTCGCCCGCAACCACTGAACTGGCGAGCGCGAGCTACACGATCTCTAACGCAACGAGCGGCGTCTACAGCGACTTCTGAGTTCGCCAACCAACCGAGCCACAAACTGTCTTGTAAGGACCGGTCCCTACATCGCCAGACGGACGCATCGGTTACCGTCGACCAATGAACCCGGCTACCGAAACCAGCGCTTGCGTTGCCTGGCGTGGGCGTCGGCGCGGTGCGCTACTCCCGTCTGCCCTCCTGCTGGCAGCGGCTCTGGCCGCACTATCATCGTGTGCGTCGAGCGATGGCACCGAGACAGTAGCGCCGACGACTACGCCCACCGTACTCGTTGCGCCTGTGCTGACTCCTCGGCCTCTGCCGACGCTGGCCGCTCCGCCCTCGGTCGTGGCGCCCGACGCGCAACCGTCCATTCTCGCCCCAACAGTCACTGCCAGGAGCGAGCAGGACGTGTCTGATCTCGTTGACCAGGCGTTGGCCATCGCTGCGTACGCGCCGTTCAACCAGGATGGAGCCGAAGAAATGGGGCCGTTCTTCTTCGGATACGACGAGGCAACGGGCCAGGCTGGTTTCGCCTGTTATCAAGAGCGACTCGACGAGCTCGTCGACTTCGCTGCCCTCCGCCAAGAAGCCGCACTTGTCGCGTTCTCCTATTTGCCACTTCCTGCCAACGCTGAGCTGAGCGCTCGTCGGGCAGCCGCAGACTGCATCTCGGCCGAGGACTATCGCCGCAACTGGATTAACGCCCACGTCTGGGGCTGGAACACCTACGGACGAGACCGTTCGACGCCCGAGCTCGAACCATCGGACCCGTGCTTCGAACCCGTATACAGCAGTCCAACCGAATTCGTCAACGCGGTCGTTGCTGGGACACTAGAACAAGACCGGCTGGCCGAAGGATACATTGGCCCATTCCCGTGTGCCGATCCGGTCGGCTAGGGACGGGGGCGGCTTGCTCGCTCAGTCGAACTCCCAACGACTGATTCGCCCTCGGGGTGATATGGAACTCGGAGGAGTCGGAAGCCCAGGCTCTGACTGAACGCGAACCCATTCAAAGAGCGTGGCGAGTTTGGTGGCGTTCACCTTGAAGTCGCGTCCCTCTAGTTTCGACAACAACTCTCTGGCTGGATCGATATCGCCAGCCATGAGTAGCGCGTCGACCCGCAGCCGCTGTGCCGCTCTCTCCAGATGGATGAAAACCGGGTGCTCGCCAATGCGCGCCAGCAACAGGCTGGTGACTTCAACGAACGCCTCTGCGTCCCCGCTGGCTTGGGCGACTTTGCCTTTGGCATAAAGGACTTGGATCCAGCTCATCGTGTTGGTGGGAGGATGGGCGACGTTGTTGAGGATCGAGCGGGCTCCATCGATATCTCCTCGAAAGAGCCTGGCGCGACAGCGCAGCGCTGCGACAACATCGGCAGGGCAGTGCGGATTCTGAGCCAGGATCTCATTGAATCGATCAATGTGGGTCAGCGTCGATTCTTCGGGCGCATCGTCGATATCGCGAAGATGTGGGTTCTCGAGGAGGTACAACCGAAGATCGTTCAGATTGATTGCCGAAAGAGCGACACCAGGAAAGTTGCATTCGTGGTAGCGATCAAGGCTCCATTGCCAGCGTTGTTGTGCCTCGTCGAGGAGTCCGAGGTTCGAAAACGCGGCCCCGATGGTGTTGTCGACCGCACTGCCTTGCTCGTCGTCCATCTGTCTTGTCGACCGGATCTGGTGGGCGTGAATGAGCGCATCGACCCGATTGGCGATGGTGGACCCCAATGGGGACACGGCCAGCATCGCGTAGAGCTCAGCGCAGTACCCCCATTCGTCGACGCTCTCCGCCCAGTCGATCGAGGCCTGCGCCCACTTTCGTAGGGAGTCCAAATCGCCGGCATAGGCCGACATGGTCGCGACGCGCTTGCCGATGTCACATCGCAGCGAGTTGGCCGCTGGACCGAAGTCCTTTGCCTGTTCATCAAGCGTTCGCAGCTGAGTTCGTCGGCTCTCGTAGTCGGTCGTCGCGCGCGGATCAATCGCGCGAACCTCTGTGCTGAGTGAGTCCAGCGTGCTCGCTTGCGACGGTGCCACAACCGACAACATATTCGCACCGGGCACCGGTTGTCCAGGATGGTCGGGTTGGTCGGACCGCTTCGCTTCTCGCGACGCCCACCTGCGAGAGCGCTCGGGTTCAGCTCAGGAGCTTGCTCTGGGCTGAAATCTGACACATCAGCCCCCGCAGCTGGGGGGATTCGAGCGCCGCAACGTCGGCGCTGCAGCCGACCACCAGCGCCGCTAATGAGAGTGACCGTAGCGAAAGACATGGCGACGGGTGACCGAGCCAGGTTGCGGCTACGCGGCGTCAGGTGTGAAGTCGTCAGACTTTGTAATAGAGAACGTGCCCGGGACGGGACTTGAACCCGTACGAGGGTTTCCCCTCCGGGGGGTTTAAGCCCCCTGCGTCTGCCGATTCCGCCACCCGGGCGAAGACGTAGATGCTACGCCGCGCCCACGGCCAATGCCGACAAATCAGTCGTGCTCACGCCGCTTCGACCGCAGCAGCGCTGAATGTCTCCCACAGATCATCTCGAGCTCGCGAGACCTGGGCACCCTCGAGATCATTGATGTGCACCACGCCGTCGATCATGTCGGCCAACACGGCATACCATGGCCGATTTCGAAACAAGATCGCCACCACCGCCCGACCATCGGGGCGATATCGAATCGTTCGACTCACCCCCAGAATCCGAGGCGGCGACTTGAACACCGGCGTGACTAGACCAAGTGATCGAGCGCGCCCCGACAACGACCTGGCTGCTTCTCCGAATTGAACTGCTTGTGACTCCACCACCTGATCAGTATCGCGCTCGGGTGTGACAACGCCAAGCGCCGACTCGGCGCCAGGGAAATCTGTGACGCTCACGCCGCTCATAGCGCGGAAGAATCGACACAGATTGGGACTAGCCGGCGTTGCGTTTGCGGGCCAGATTTCGGGCTTGGCTCTTCCAGTCATCGCGCTCGATACGACCGCTGAAGGTCTCGAGCTTTTCGTCGATGCGAGCAATGTCGGCCTTGGTGAACGCCGCAATCTGCTCGAACGTATAGACGCCCTGGGCGTGCAGGATGCGTTCAAGTTTCGGTCCCACGCCACTTATGAGCTTAAGGTCATCGCGACGTTGCCCACCAGCGCCCGTACGCTTGGCGGCGCGTTTGCCAGTTGCCTTTGACGCTGCCTTCTTCGCAGCCGCCTTCCTCGCCGGTGCCCCAGCCTTCTTCGCAGCCGCCTTCCTCGCCGGTGCCCCAGCCTTCTTCGCAGCCGCCTTCCTGGCTGGGGTAGAGGCTTTTTGGCCGGTGCGAGCTGACGCTACTGCGTCGCGGGCTCGTTGTTTGGCTTCGGCTTCGGACTCGGCAAGTTTGGCGGCTCGTTTGCCAGCGCGCTCAGCAGCCCGAGCTTGAGTGGCCGCGGCTCGTTCTGCCTCGGCTACCTGGCGTTGCGCGGCGTTGACCTGATTCGCAGCCGCCTTCTCGGCCGCCTTAACCCGGGCGGCTGCGTCCTTCTCGACTGCCTTGACCTGATCAGCTGCAGCCTTTGCCGCCGCGGCTTGAGCCTGCTCTGCGGCCTTGACCTTATCGGTGGCACCTTTCTGGACTTGACCGACCTGAGCTGTTGCCGCCACTTCAGCAGCCTTGACCTGATCAGCGGCCTGACGTGCAGCAGCTGCTTCGGCAGCCTTGGCCTCGGTAACTGCGGCAGCGGCCGCCTTCTGGGCATCGGCAACTTTCTTACCAGCTGCCTTTTCGGCAGCGGACTCAGCGGCCTTGGCTTGGCGTACTGCAGCAGTCGCAGACTTTTCGGCGGCTGCGACTTGTGCTTTGGCGGCAGCTTCGGCGGCCTGGGCCCGAGCCGCTTCCTCGGACGCCTTGTCGGCAGCTGCGCTGCTCTTGTCAGCCGCCCTCTGAGCCTCGGCGGCTGACCGCTCGGCAGAGCGAATGCGCGACACTGCGTCGGTCTCGACCAACTCAGCTTGTGCCACAGCTGCTGCCTGAGCATCGATGGCTATCCGTCGGGCCTCGACCGCATCGGTCAGCTGCGTCTGCATCGCAGCCAAGCGCTCGTTTGCTGCGGTCAGGTCGGCGGCTATCTGCAAGCTCTCGCCCGCAACCGAGCGGGCGTACTCGGCGTCTTCCTGGGCCAGCGCTTGCGCCTGCTGGGCACGAGACACGTTGAGTCGCGACGTGACCAATGCCGACTCCGCTTCGTCGGCTCGCAACCGAGTCGATACCAGATTGCGTCGGGCCTCGTCGAGATCGGCTCGCATTGCTTCCAGCTCGGCCTGTTGCTCTCGTAGTGCAGCATTTTCCTTCTGTAATGCGGCAGCACTCTCTGCATCGGCCCGCAAACCAGTGACCTGAGCACGGAGCGCAGCCATGCGATCGAGGTCAGTACGAGCATTCGCCAGCTCGAGCCGCAGTGCTTCGGCGTCACGAGCTTCCTCGGCTCTATCAGCTGCCAACGCTTGCGCAGCCTCGGCTTCAGCCCGGGCGGACGCCGCGGCTTGCTCTGCGTTCGAGGCACGTTCAATAGCAGCACCGTGATCCTCGCGAAGCGCAGCGAGCTGAGACTCGAGTGCCTGGACTTCCTGCGTGGCGACCGCGGCGGCTTCGGCCTCGTTGGCCCGCTTTGCATCAGCGACTTGTTGCTCGAACACCGACGCCCGGTTCTGGGCTTCGGCCACCTGCGCGGCCAGCTCGGTAGCTCGGCTCTGCGCATGAGCTATCTGGCCTTCGAGTTCGGCGGCACGGCTTTGTGCGATCGTGATCTGCGCTTCGAGGTCGGTCGCCCGAGTCTGAGCGACCACGGCGGTGGCTTCGGCTTCGATGGCACGGCTCTCGAGATCGGCCATCCGGGCCTGAGCCACCTGCGCAGCTCCGGCTGCGCTATCTGATTGTGCCGCGGCTGCGCCGAGATCAGCCTGCAGCGAACCGAGCTGGCGCTCAAGCGTCGAAGCTCGCTCCTCGGCAGCAACCGCAGCGCGCTGTGTTCGCTCGAGCTCGGCCGACATGCGGCCCGCTTCGCTGTCAGCCTCGATCAAGCGAGCTTCAAGTTCGTCGACCAGCTCGACTGCTTCTTGGGCCTCGAGCAGCCGCTGCTCGAGATCGGGCACTTTGGCAGCAAGCTGTCGAAGCTCTGCCGCTTCGGCCTCGAGATCGGCCAATCGGCTTGCGTCAGCGCGAAGGGTAAGGACCTCGGACTGGAGCGCAGCGGAAGAATCGGTCGTGGTCTGGGCTTGGGCAAGTTGCAATTCCAACTCGTTGATACGACGCAGCAGTTCAACCGGGTTGGTGCCCGCGTCGATATCTGCAACGGTCTGGTCGAGCTGCGCAGCAGCGGCTTGCACCGTGGTGAGTTCTGATTCGAGTTCATCGATGCGACGCTGCGCCTCGGGTGGGAGTTGGGGTCGGCTGCTCGTGCGCAGCTCGGCCAACTCGGCCTCGAGTTGGGAAGCTCGAGCGTTGGTGGCATCGAGCTGAGCTCGGAATCCAGCAGCTTCGCCACGGGCCACTTCGAGATCGTGCTGGTTCTCGTCGGCAAGGCGACGGGCTGCTTCGAGCAGCTGTTGCTGTTCGATTGCGTCGCGGCGCGCTGCCTCGATTTGTGCCTCGCGATCGGCCGCTGCGGCACGCGCACTTTCGAGCTCGGCTTCGATCTCGTGCACTCGCTCGGCATCGGCTTGCAGATCGGCTACCCGGCCTTGTAACGACGAAAGCTCGTTGGCTGACTCGGCCCGGGCAGCTTGGAGTTCTCGCTCCAGCGCTACCAGCGAGGTACCCGAATCATCGACGGGCGACTTCGCCTCGGCGTGCGCGTCGCGTTCTGCCCGCATCGACTCGAGCTGGGCTTCGAGACCGGCGACTCTGCCCGCTTCGACTTCGAGATCTGCGAGGCGACCTTCGACCGCACCGGTCTCGCCGAGACGCACGCGCAGCATTGACACCTCGGACTCGAGTTCATTGATGCGAGCCGACGACGCCGAGGTGATGGAGGCAGCCGAGTCGGCACTTTGCACGGTCAGCTCTTCGATGCGGGCCTCGAGATCGGATACTCGGTTGGCTTCTTGCTGGGTCGCAGCGAGGCGAGCCAACAGATCTTCGACCTCGGCTGAGGTCGAATCACGTGTCGAGTCGCCACCCTCGACAGAGAACTCCGCGTCGGCCGCGAGCTCGGCGTCATCGATGCCGAAGTCGGCGTCGTAGGTTGAGCTGGTTCCAAGCGCTTGCACGTCGAGTGCGCCACTTCGTTCGGTGGTGAGATCGGCATCGTCGTCGAGGCGGATCACGGTTGGCTCGGCACTTGCGACGGAATCGTTGTCGCTCGCATCATCGAGCAACTGCACGTGCGGCAGCTCGATATCAGACCCATCGATCTGGGGCACCTCGACCTGAGGCACCTCGACCTCGGGCGCTTCGACCTGGGGAACCTCGACCTGGGGCACCTCGACCTGAGGCACCTCGACCTGGGGCGCTTCGACCTGGGGAACCTCGACCTCGGGCGCTTCGACCTGGGGAACCTCGACCTGGGGAACCTCGACCTGGAGAACCTCGAGCTGAGGCGCTTCGACCTGGGGAACCTCGAGCTGAGGCGCTTCGACCTGGGGAACCTCGACCTGGGGAACCTCGAGCTGGGGCACCTCGACCTGGGGAACCTCGAGCTGAGGGACCTCGATCTGAGGGACCTCGACCTGAGGGACCTCGACCTGAGGCGCCTCGACCTGGGGCGCTTCGGCATCGCTCGATTCGATTCGGACCGTCTCTGTCGCAAAGCTGGCCACGCCACGGGTGGTGTTGGAACTGTCGGCCAGGGGCGTCTCCACCAGCGCCGCAGCCGCCGCTTCGGTCTCAAGCCCTCGAACCGTTGACTCGAGCTCACTTACCTGGCGAGTTCGAGCATCGAGATCCGCAGCCAGCGTCGTGCGTTGCGTCTCGAACGAAGCGCGATCTGCGTCGGCCTGTGCGAGCCGAGATTGGGCTATCTCCCAGTCGCGGCCGCTGACTCCACCACGACCTCGTGTCAAGAACCACATCGTGGCGAGACCGAGCAGGTACGCCAAAATGGTCCAACCAAGGATCTCGAGCACAGTGAATAACATGTTCAGTTCCCTTCAACGACGAATGCAACCCGCTGGTTGTCGGCTCGTCCCTGTTCGGTGTCGTTGTCGGCAATGGGCTTGGATGCGCCAAAGCCTCGAGGCGTCAGAAGTGCTGCGTCGACGCCTTGGTCAATGAGGTAGGTAACAACCGCTTCGGCGCGGTCCTGGCTGAGAATGAAGTTGACGTCGGGGTCACCCACGTTGTCGGTATGAGCCTGGACCTCGACTGCGGTGTCTTCGAGGTCCGCCAGCTGTTCGGCGGCCTGATCAAGCAGCTCCATGCCTTGGCTCGTCAGGGTGGCGAGGCCCGGCTCGAACTCGATGCCCCGGTCAGCAATCGCTCCCAGAGCTTGCGTAGCCGTGAGCGGCGCCGGCTCTGGCGTAGGTGCCTCGGTGGGTTGGGGCGCTGGCGTGGGTTGCGCAGCTGGCTCTGGCGTAGGAGCTTCGGTTGGCTCAGGCTCGACCGGTGGCTCGGCGGCGATCGTTGGCTGGGGTGCGGGCGGAGCGCTCGTGTCGGGAAACGACGGATCTCCAATAAGCTCGACGCTGCGCACGCCTTCGATGCCACGGAGGTCGGTCAGCATTGCGCTGCGGTCGAACGGCGTTGCCACGGTGTCGGGCAGGCGAACAGTGAGATTGCGGCCCTCGGCCGTCACGCTGGCATCGAGTGTCACCGGAAAGACAATGGCTCCGGCCTTGGTTGCAAGGTCGCTCTGAATCCCCTGCATACCGTTGAAACCTCGGGGCCCGCTGATCGCAAGCGCCATCACGCAGACAGCAACAAATGCGGCGAAGCTCACGAGGGCACCGAGGCGGCGACTAGTACTCATCGGGCTCCTTGTGACAGTGGGCGCAGTGGCATTCACGATACTGAACTAACAGTTGGGAACGCCGCCCAAAGACTACTCCGTCCTAGAGTCCGATATGTGAGCGAAGTAACACCGACCGCAGTTCTTGCGTTGAACGAGGCGCAAGCGCGCGTGGTTCAGGAACTCGGAGCGACCGCTCAGCATCGCCCGGTGTTTCCCGACGGTCTCGCGGCTGGACTGCGAGAGCGCCTTACCGACGGCTTGAGGCCCGTCGCCGACAACATCGAAGCTGGCGACAACGTATTCATAAACAAGTTCCTGTTGAGCCAGGTCATGAGTTGCGAAGCCCGTCACCTGCACGAGGTCCAGCGAGAGTTTGCGTGGAGTGTGCCCGTTGCGCGGGGAACGGTTGCGCACAAGGCCGTCGAGCTCTCGGTGCACTGGCGCACCTTGCCTATTGCAAACGAACTCGTCGACCAGGCACTCGCGACCCTGAGTAACGACGGCTCCGCGATATCGGACTACCTCACGCATCTCCCCGAAGCGGATCGAGCCCAATTGCGCAGCGATGCCGCCAATGCCACCCAAGCATTTCTCGACGGCTTTCCGCCGCTGCGTTCGAAGCCACAATGGCGCCCTGCGGTCGAAGTGCGTGGCCGCTACGAAATTCACAACGGCAAACTGATCATGCAAGGCAAGATCGACTTGAGCCTTGGTGGCCCGAGTGGCGACCGCAGCGGTCGGGTGTTCATTGACCTCAAGACTGGTCGCCGCAGCCGCACCCATATCGATGACCTCCGCTACTACGCCTTGATCGAAACGGTTCGCTTCGGCACTCCGCCACGAGCGCTTGCCAGCTACTACCTCGACGAGTCGCGACTCAGTGTCGAAACCATGAGCCAGGACCTGTTGTGGAGTGCCGCCGACCGGGTCATCGCTGGGGTCGAGCGCCACGTGACCTTGCTTGCGGGCGAGGATGCACCGGTCTACCGGCCCAGCCTGGCGTGTCAGTGGTGCCCGATGCTCCGCGACTGCGAGACGGGCGCGGCGTTTCTGAGGGCCACCAACGAAGACGAACTCAACTTCTTGACCTGACCGAGCGGCGCTGGACAGGAGGCGCTAGCCGAGCCAGGTCGCAACGAGTTCGGACTCGCGCCCGGCCCATTCTTCGCTGGTGATTGCAAACCGGATGTGGTCTTCCCACTGTCCGTTGATCTGCAAGTATCGCTCGGCGACTCCCTCGGCTCGCACATCGAGCTTTTCGACGACGCGACGGCTCGCCGTATTGCGGGGAATGATCGAGATCTGGAGCCGATGCAACTTCAGTTCGGCAAAGGCGAACTGCATGAGGGCTACCAGTGCTTCGGGCGTGTAGCCGTGTCCGGCGTGGCGATGATCGATCCAGTAACCAACGTAGGCGTTTTGGTGTGCACCCCGATGAATAGAGCTGAGGTTCATCTCACCAGCAAACCCTCCGTCGACAAAAACACCGAAGCTGAACCCGGTGCCGGCTTGGCGGTCGCGGCGCCGGGCGTCGCACCGCACCAAAAACGCGGGACGATCTCGGACGGGGTCCGGCGAGTTGGAGGGACGACGCGGCTCCCATTTGAGGAGCCACTCTTCGTTGGCCAGGCGCACTTCTTTCCACTGTTCGAAATCTTCTTCGCGTAGCGGACGCATGGCGATGCGTTTTCCGGTCAGCCACGGGGCGGGCTGAGACGATGGACTCCGACGACGCATCATTGGACACTCCGGGCCAAGCCGTCGAGAATATCTGATTCGCTGGCAAGCAAACTGTCGAGCTCAAAGTGACGCATAATGCGCACCAGGATGGCCATACCACCCACGATCGTGTCAACTCGGCCCGCTGGAAGACCAGGATTGAATGCTCGGTCCTCGCGGTTTTCGGTCGCCAACGTCCGAAACACGTCTTCGGCTGCGGCCCGGGTGAGAATAAAGTGGTGGATCTCGTCACGATCGTATTCGTCGAGGCCGATCTCGACCGCAACCGCCGTGGCGATCGTGCCCGCCACGCCAACCACAGTCTTGGCATGGTGCGCCTGGGGTAGCTCACGGTCGACATCGTCGAGCCATGAACCGGAGTAGGTGATGCAGTTCGACAGCTCTTCGGGCAGTGGCGGGTCATGCTCGATGTACATGTCGCTCAAGCGCACCGAACCAATGTCCAACGAAATCGCGGCCTCGAACTGGTGGCCGCCGAACGCGAACTCGGTCGAACCGCCGCCGATGTCGATGACCAAGAACGGTCCGTCCGATGGAGCGAGTTCGCGCGTAGCTCCCAAGAACGTCATCTCACCTTCGTCTTCGCCAGTCAGCACTTCGACGGGCGCACCGATGATCGCGCTTGCTCGTTTGATGAACGCTGACCCGTTCGAGGCGTGGCGGGCCGCAGCTGTGGCTGCAACGCGCAGTCGCGCCGAGTCGACCGCGTGCCTATCGAGCAGCTCCCGGTAACGCGTCAGCGTGGCACAAACCCGTTCGATGGCATCGGGCTGAAGTGCGCCAGTCGCGTCGAGGCCCTTGCCGAGCTTGGTCAACTCGACCTCGCGCACGACCGTCGTGTCTGCGACCATGATTAGAAGCCGCGTCGAGTGAGACCCGCAGTCGATCGCGGCATACGGGGCGTCAGTCATCGCCATCGTCTCGTACTTCTTGTTGCTTGCGGAGTTGAGCGGCAACCCAGCTCCCCACGGGATCTGCGCCACCGGCGAGATGATAGGCATAGTGCGCGTGCAGGCACTTGACGCCGATGCGAGTGCCGCCGACGCCAGCGCTCGGCCGGTGACCCTTATAACCACTCGGGATGAGCGCCTCTCGTTCGGCGCGGTACGCCTCGTGAGCGGCCGCGAGCTCATCGCCGTCGACCGCCTGCTCCGCGCGGGTCACCGCACCAGATGATTCGAGTCGACTCACGACCAGACGATCATGGGGCGACACCAGCCAATACAACGTCGGCATCGGGCGACCGGTTTCGAGCACGGGCGCGTTGCGTAATACCCGGGGCGTGCCATCGTCGTGACGCAAGACGATCTCGAAATGACCAAGAGGGTCGCGACCGAGCAAGTCGGCCACGACCGCACGGTCTTCTTCGGTCACGGGTTCCCAGTCGCCGGGCCGCTCCATCACACGAGGGATGCGAGTTGCGATGTCCGCATTGCGGATTGGCTCGGACACCTAACCGCTAGCCCCATTAACCCCGCCGAAAGAGGCGACGGAGCAGCAAGAGAACGGCCGCAACGCCAACAACCGGAAGCACTCGCTTGAAAACCGGTGCGCCAGCCGCATCGAGCAGGTCTACGGCTTCGGCTTCGGGCATGTCGATCTTGCGGGGGCCATCGTCGGCCGCTGGCTTCGCTGTCGAAGCGCCGGTTGAGGTTGCGGTTGCGGTTGCGGGCGGTTCTGCAGCGGCGGGTTCACCAGCTGACTCCTCGGCCAGCAGTTCTTGAAGATTCTCTGCGAACTGGCCCATGAGCTTGCCGCTCACGTCGGCCATCACACCTCGTCCGAACTGCGCCACCTTGCCGGTGATCGACAGGTCGGTGTGCACGTCGACTCGGGTATTGTCGGCATCGATCTCGTGCAAGGTGGCGGTGATGAGCGCACTGGCATTGCCTGCACCACGGCTATCTCGCCCGTCGCCTTTGATGACAACTTTGCCTTCGGCTTCGTTCTGCTCGATGAAGGTCGCTTTGCCTTTGTACTGGGCGGTCACCGGACCGACTTTGACCTTGACGTTGCCCTTGTACTCATCGCCGTCGATCTCTTCGAGCTGTGCGCCCGGAAGGCACGGGGCGATCCGTTCGACATCGTTGAGCACCCGCCATGCGGTCGCACGATCGGCTGCCACTTCAAAGCTGTTGTTCAGGTCCATGAACCAAGTTCCCTCGTGAGTTGGTTGCGGCGTACTTGATCGAATTCGACCACTGTGTCGACGTCTACCGCGCTTCCTGGGCAGGGTACCTCACGGACCAATTCTGGACGACCTCGAAGCAATTGTCTCGCGCCTTCGTCGCCGTCGAGCGGAAGCAGACCCCATACATCAGCGTGCAAACGCACCGGCGGCGTTGATTGCTTCGCGAACTTGGCGACGGCGATGGGGCTGGGGCTGGCAGCAACAAGGCGCCACGCCTCGGGCGGCACAAATGGTTGATCTGCAAGCCCGATGACCAGTGTGTCGTAGCCGGTCATCTCGGCGTAGTGCACCGCCACCTGGAGCGACCGCGACTGGCCGTCTTCCCAGTCGTGGTTGCGGGCAATCGACACTTGCTGCGGCACCAAGTCCGACACCGCAACTGCACCTTCGATGACCAGCACTTCTTTGAAGCCAGCCGCAATTGCATGGCTTGCAGCCCACCAGATCAGCGGTTTCTTGTGCAGCTTTGTCGCCAACTTGTGCTCGGGGCCGTTGAATCGGCTGCCAGCACCTGCTGCCAAGATGACCGCCAGGGTGGTCTCAGAAGGCAGCGGTGTCTCTTGGTCTTCGGTCTCGATCGTCGTCGTGTCGTCGTCGGTCGGCTCGTCGTACTCGTCGCTCACAGCTCGCCAGTGTGGCGCGGGATCAGCCAGGTGCCTCGCGTATGGTTCACTATCGCGGCAAGCAGATAGCTACGTCGATCTTTTGGCGGCCCCGGTGTTGCGCGTTTTGGAGCTTCGCGCTCTGCTTATCGGCTCAACCTCTATGGTGCTCGGGTGGATGAATTTGTCGCACCGACCGGCCTACGCGTGAACATGATGCTCTGCGACTCCGCCCAGGCAGTCAACGGCAAGTTGTTCGTGCTCGGCGGCGGGCTTTCGGTGATTGGGCCGAAGCCGCAACCACTGGCGCTCGCCATTCACGTGACAGTGCCTTGGGATCGTGCCAACATCTCGCACCTCTGGACACTCTCGCTGGTCGACGAAGATGGTCGACCAATCACTGTTGGCGACAAGCCCGTTGCGGTCACTGGACGATTCGAGGCTGGTCGGCCTGCGGGGCTGCGCGCCGGGACTCCCCTCGGCGTTCCGCTGGCCATCAACCTCACTGCGCTTCGGCTCAAGCCAAGCATCGGCTACAGCTTCGTGTTCGAGATCGACGGCGAATCTCGACCCGAATGGCGGTCACAGCTGTTTGTTCGCGCCCCTGCTCAGCAGTGATACCTGCGTCGACATGATCGTGCGCAACCAAGACCAGCCCGGTCATTTTTCGTGGATCGCCCCGACAGCCCCAGCGGTAAGCGCAGCCGTTAACAATTCAGCCGCTAACAATTCAACGACGAAACCGTCATCGTTCGTGCATCGCCCCGACAGCCCCAGCGGTCAGCGCAGCCGCTAACAATTCAACGACGAAACCGTCATCGTTCGTGGATTGGCCCGTCGGTGTCTCGCAATGCGCTGACCTTGCGGCCCGACCGAAGCGCGATGATCTCGGCACAGATCGATACCGCCGTCTCTTCGGGCGTTCGACCGCCAATATCGATACCAATCGGTGAGCGCAGGCGGGCCAGGCCATCGCTGGTCACACCCGCCTCTCGGAGCCGCTCGGTTCGGCCGTCGTGTGTCTTACGGCTGCCCATGACGCCGATATAGCCGACACGAGTTTCGAGCGCACGAACTACCGCAGGGACATCGAACTTGTTGTCATGGGTCAAGATCGCGACTGCGTCTCGGGGCCCGAGTTCGCTGCCGAACTCATCGAACACTTCGTCGGGCCAACTCACGCGAAGCTCGTCTGCCATCGGGAACCGTTTGCGCGTAGCGAAGACCGGCCGGGCGTCAGCAACAACGACCCGGTATCCCAGCAACTTGGCGGCATTGGCGAGGGCCGCGGTGAAGTCGACTGCGCCGAAGATGAGCATCCGGGGCGGCGGTGCCTGAGACTCGATGAAGACCGTCAGGTCGTTCTCTCGTTGCTGGCCCTGGGCGCCATAGTTGCGCACACCGCTGCGGCCGACCTCGAGTTCGGCAAGTGCGTCTCGCTCGACGACTCGATCGAGTTCGCCGTGGCCAAGCGAGCCAACGGCTGGCATCGCAGGCCGGATCAGCATCTTGGCGCCCAGGTTCTGGCCCTCGATCACGGTGACCAAACAGACGGGTTCCGCACCATTGATCGCCGAGACCCAAAGATCGAAAATGGAGTCGTTCACGCTGTCCCAGCTACCAGTCGAGCGGTTCGATGTACAGGTGGATCGTGCCGCCACACGTGAGACCAACCGCAAACGCTTCGTCATCGCTGTAGCCAAAGGTGACCATACGACGCTCGCCGCTCTCGATGATCTCGAGGGCTTCGACGACGACAGCACCTTCGACGCAACCGCCTGAAACCGAACCGATCACTTCGCCGTCTTCGTTGACAGCCATCGCTGCGCCCGGGTCTCGGGGGCCGGAGCCTTCGATGTCGACCACGCGTGCGATCGCCACCTGCTTGCCTGCATTTCGCCACGACACGACGTCGCCAAGAATGTCCTTCATGCCAGCCCTTTCTTCTGCCCCGACGTTACCGCTCGGGGCTGCACACAGCGTGTGGAGATCACGCTTCGATTGAGTGAAACCCGGTCGAGGCCGGGGTTTGTTCCGCGCTGCGGTTGACTGCCATTGCGAGCTCTTCGAGCGCTCGTAGCGAATGCCCTTCGACGAACTCGTCGAGATACGGCAGTGCGGCCGCCATGCCTCGAGCCAGCGGGGCGTACCCCTCGGTGGCCTTGAGCGGGTTCGACCACACGATGCGGTACGCAACCCGGTCGAGTCGAGCCATCTGCTCGGCCATCAGCTCGGGCTCGCCTCGGTCCCACCCATCGGACAAGACCACTACTACGGCGCCTCGGGCCATGCCTCGGACCGCCCATTCGTCGTTGAAGGCGCCGATGGACTCACCCAATCTCGTGCCGCCTGACCAGTCCTCGACCGCGCTCGCCGCGTTCAAAAGCGCTCGATCAGGATCGAGCGTTGCCATTTCGCGCGTGAGGCGAGTCAGGCGAGTGCCCAACGCAAATGCTTCGACCCGGCCATGTGCCATGACGCTGGCATGCACGAATCGAAGCAGTGCCCGAGAGTACGCCTCCATCGAGCCGCTGATGTCGAGCAGCAGAACGACTCGGCGCCGTTGGACACTACGTTGGCGGAACGCACGGTCGATTGGCTCGCCATCGTTGGCGAGGGCCCGACGAACCGTGCGCCGCAAGTCGGGCCGTCCGCGACGCAGCTGCGAGCGAACTTCGCGGCGCGACGGTCGCACCGCTCCCCCGATACGAATCTTGGTCACCAGGTGATTCAGTTCTCGTAGCTCTTCTTTGGTGTACTCGGCGAAGTCCTTATCGCGGAGCACCTCGACGGCGCTGTAGCGCATGGTGACGTCGGGTTCTGCGTTATCATCGTCGTTCTCGAGGCCGTCTTCGTCTTCCTGGTCTTCTTGGTCTTCTTGGTCCACTGCGATTGTGGTCGTGGTTACCATCTGGTCTGCGTCATCGAAGTCGGTACCGACCCAGTATCGGCCGAACACCTTGTGGTACGTCATGAAGTCTTCGGCACGAGTGATCAGCGTGGCGCGCCCACACCAGTAGCGCGCGGATCGATTCACGCTGTTGACCGCAGCCAGCGCTCGCACATAGAGAAGTGTTGCGCCAATGGGGATCTCGATGCCGGCCTCGCGCAGAGCATGAACGAACCCAGCGGCCAGAATCGGCAGCTTGGACCGGTCGACCTGGCGGCCCTCGGGCAGCGGCGCTTGTTCACCTTGCATACGGCGCTGGGTGAGCACCCAGTCGGGCTGGTCCGACATCGGCAGCTATGTTGCGGTTGCGGTGGCGACGACCTCGGCCAAGCCATGATCACGAACTCGCTGCTGGTCTTCACGGTACTTCAGCACGGTGCCGAGGCTGGCGTCGGCCGATTCGGCGGTCAGGCCTCGCTGTTCGAGCCGGTGAAGTGCCTGGGCCCAGTCGATCGACTCGGCGACACCTGGTGGTTTGTACAGACCCAGGCCACGGAATTCGGCAACGGCACGTGCGACCTGGCCCGCGAGTGCATCGGTCACGCCGTCGGTGCGACGACGAATGATCTCGACTTCGCGTTGGAGGCCCGGATGTTCGACCCAGTGGTAAAGCGCACGCCGCTTGAGTGCATCGTGGACGTCGCGGGTGCGGTTCGAAGTGATGATCACCAGCGGAGGTTTCGCCGCAGTGAAGGTACGCAGCTCAGGAACCGTGATTGCGTACTCAGACAGCACCTCGAGCAGGAACGCCTCGAATTCGTCGTCGGCGCGATCTACTTCGTCGATCAACAGGACCGGAGCAATCTCGTCGTCGTGCGCAATCGCATCGAGCAGCGGGCGACGGACCAAGAACTTCTCGCTGTACAACTCGTCTTCGACGGCGTCGGCGTTCGCCGCCAAATCGCCAACAGCTTCTCGGGTACGCAGGTGCAGCAGTTGGCGGCTGTAGTCCCACTCGTAGACCGCTTGACTTGCGTCGAGGCCCTCGTAGCACTGGAGACGAATCAATCGACCGCCGGACCACTTGGCGAGCGTTTTGGCGACCTCGGTCTTGCCGACGCCGGCTTCGCCTTCGAGCAAGAGCGGACGCTGCAGTTCGATCGCAAGGAAGATGGCTGTCGCCAGCGATTCGTCGGCCAGATAGTCGTGCTCGGCAAGGCCACTCGCAACCGCAGCAACCGATCGTGGTGGAAACTCAGTAGTCATCGAACATCGAGACTAACGCCTACGGCACGCGACCCCCGATCCGGGCAGCCAGATCACATGTGTGACGATCTCGTCGCGCATAGCGCGGATGTGTTGATGCAGGACATAGCGAACACATGTCGCGCATAGCGCGGAATAATCTCACAGATGCGGTTTGGCAGGGCGAGGCGCCCCAGCGCCGAATCCGGACTACTCCTATTCAAGGACTTCAGAGTAGAGGAGGTTGAAGGGCCAGCTGGTAGGGAGCGAAACTGGCGCGGGTGGGGCCGGGAGCACGGCGTAGGCTTCTTCGCCGGGATAGACGAAGTTGAAGTCGCGGCGAGCGATGCGTTCGACCTCGCCGTCGGTACGCATGCGGGCGATGTCTTGGCGCAGCAATTCTTGCTCGCCGAGCAGCACATCGAGTTCTTGGTGTACCTCGGATGCTTCGGCTCGCTGGTCTAGCCAGGTCGTTGTTGGAAAGATGAAGTACACCAGGCCTGCGAACAACATGAGCGCCAGCATCAACGGCAGCACAAAACCCCGAACCACACTGCCTGCGAGCGCGGTCGGATGTGTCGGTATCCGCTGCTTCGGCAGGTGAGGCCGCGCCGGTAACGACAACTTCGCCAACTTCATCGACTGACTAGGCTCCGCCGCCGTGACCAGCATGGGCAGCCAATGCAGCCATGCCGCGATAGCGGGCTGCATCACCGAGATCTTCTTCGATGCGCAACAGTTGGTTGTACTTCGCGACCCGATCGCTGCGCGCAGGTGCGCCGGTCTTGATTTGGCCGCAGTTCGTAGCGACCGCCAGATCGGCGATCGTGTTGTCTTCGGTTTCGCCGGAGCGATGCGACATGACTGCAGTCATTCCGGAGCGAATCGCCAGTTGTACTGCATCGAGCGCCTCGGTGAGCGTGCCGATCTGATTCACCTTGACCAGAATCGAGTTTGCCGACTCGTCGCGAATGCCGCGGCCAAGACGCTCGACGTTGGTGACGAACAAGTCGTCGCCGACAAGCTGGACGCCGGTGCCGATCGACGCCATCAGCTGGCCCCACCCATCCCAGTCGTCTTCGGCCATCCCATCTTCGATGCTGACTATCGGGTAGCGAGTGCTGAGGTCGGTGTAGTAGCCGACCATCTCGGTTGGCGTCAGCGACCGGCCTTCGCCGGCCAGGTGATACTTACCGTCGCTGAAGAACTCGGTCGAAGCGGGGTCGAGGGCGATCGACATATCGACACCAGGACGCAGACCAGTCCTTTCGATGGCTTCGACAAGTAGCTCCACGGCTTGTTCATTCGAAGCGAGGTCGGGGGCGAAACCACCCTCGTCGCCCACTGCGGTGGACATGCCTCGGTCTTTGAGCACGCCCGCAAGTGTGTGATAGGTCTCGACGCCCCAACGCAAGCCTTCGCTGAATGTCGAGGCGCCTACGGGCATGACCATGAATTCTTGAAGATCCACGTTGTTGTCGGCATGTTCGCCGCCGTTGAGCACATTCATCATCGGCACCGGCAGGACGTGAGCATTGGCGCCGCCGAGATACCGGTAGAGCGGGAGGCCCCGCTCAGCAGCTGCGGCATGGGCGGTTGCGAGAGAGATGCCAAGGAGTGCGTTCGCCCCGAGCCGCCCCTTGTTCGGTGTGCCGTCGAGATCGATCATGGTTTGGTCCAAGCCACGCTGGTCGGTGGCGTCACGTCCTCGAGCTACGCCCGCAAGTTCGCCGTTGATGTTTCCGACCGCGGTTGCAACGCCTTTGCCCCGCCAAAGATCGCCACCGTCGCGCAGCTCGACTGCTTCGAATGCGCCGGTCGATGCGCCCGACGGGACGATGGCCCGACCAACGGCACCAGAATCGAGACCTACTTCGACTTCGACGGTCGGATTGCCTCGAGAGTCGAGTACCTGCCGGCCGGTGATTGTGGTGATTTCAGACATTGGCGTGTGACTCATTCGGGTTGACGAAACAGGCCCGCGAGCCTAGCTGGACGCGGCGAGCGGACCGTACCAGAGATGTTAGTAGAGTTTCTCACGTTGCTGGTGTTGCCGACGAGGGTTCACTCAATTGGGCCAGCACAGGGATTGGGCCGGCAACGGGATTGGGCCAGCACAGGCGATGCGATGGCGCAGCTGTCACGGGTCGGTCGGGCGCTCGGGGCGAGCCACCCAGCCAGCCTCGGGGCAAAAAGGCGACTCGGTCACTACCGGGTGGAAGTGACCGAGCGAAGCCTGTTCAACAAGTGTGGTTGTTCGAACCACGATAAGGACTCCCAGATAAGAGACTTTCCTTGGTTTGAGCGTCGGTTTCGCCATTTGACTCCTCTGAGAAGTATCAGGCGACCAAGTGCCTCTCAGGATCGATGTCTCGCTCGTGTGTCACAACTATGCCCCAAAATTGGGGCACGCGCCACCGAAGGAACGGCAGACGGGCCATTCGGGCTACCTGGGTCGTTTGAACCTCGGCACTGACTGGCCAAGGCGACCCATCCCACATGGCTCAGCAGTCAGCCGCCGCAAATGCGAGGGTGCCCTTGCCCCGTTCTTTGGCGTTGTACATCGCAACGTCGGCTCGCTTCAGCAACATTGCTGCGTCTGCGCCCGACGACGCCCGAGCAATGCCAATGCTGGCGTGCACCTGCACCTGACCGTTTGCGATATCGATCGGAGCCGACGCAGCGCGCAACAGAGAATTGGCGACGCCGACGTCGTCGCTGAATTGCCCGACCAGCACCGCAAATTCGTCGCCGCCGATCCGAGCAACACAGTCAGATGGGCCCACCGAGTTCTGGAAGCGACGTGATACTTCGATGAGGACACCATCTCCGGCGTCGTGGCCGAACTGGTCGTTCACATCTTTGAAGTCGTCGAGATCAACGTACAACAAACTCGGGCGTCGGTTGAACCTGAGTTCTTCTTCGAGCCGCTGTGCCAACAACGTGCGGTTCGCAAGACCCGTGAGCGGGTCATGGTTGGCCTCATGCTGCAACTCGCGACCGCGTTGTTCGAGCATCGTGACCGCATCGCCGAGCTGATTTTTTTCTAAAATCAGGCCTAGTTGCTCGATCGCAGCAACAAAGATGTCTCGATCGTCGGTCGTGAACGCAGAGGCACCGCGAATCCGACCTTCGAATTTCAACAGCCCCATCGGGCGTCCGGCACCACGAATCACACCAACGACCTGAGGATCACCCGCGACCGACTCGCGCAGCTCAGGGCCGGCGAGCACATGCACTTGGTCCAGTACCGACGCAAGCTGGCTCGACACCACTTCGGTCACTTCTTCGCTCGAAGCATCGACGCAATACTGCATCGACACGCCCCCCGTGCGATCGTCGGGAAACAGCACCAGGTCGGCCCGTTCTGCGCCAAGAAGGTTTGCAGCGAGCCGGAGTACCGGCGCCAACCCAGCGTGATCGCGCAACGATCGAATTTCGAGCGCCAACCCGTGCATTGCCTGATTCCTGTCGCGCTGAATCCGTTCTGAGGTGTAGGCCCGATACGCACCGAAGAGAAGCACCGTCGGCAGGACCAGTAGCACAAGGGCCGACGGGCGATAGTCGATCAAACTCGCGCCAATCAGCGCAAGGGAGACGTTTGCGATGGCGGTCACGGCCCCCATGAAAACCATGATCCCGAGCCCCTTAATTGCGGCTCGACCTTCCATGGATAGCAGAACCACAACAATTGCGCCGGCTCCAATAGCGCTCGAAACGACAGCAGCAGCCGTCGCAGCTCCCCACCCAGCAGGGCCAAGCGGGTCTCGCCCTGTGACCAACTCGTGGAACACCCAGAGACCGACACCGCCTTGGAGCGCAGAGTTCGCCACATTGAAAACGCCTTTGGTCACCGTGGCCCGTTGAACAACGAACATCGACACCGTGACGCCGATGATCATCGCGCCCCAAACCGCCGTCGGCGACACGTACAAGGCGGCGAGAAACAGCGGTAGCTCGATGAAGGTGAACTGTGTTGTTTCAGAGCGCAGATGCACCCGCACGACGGCTGAGTCGGCAGCAGCAAAACCGGCAACAGTGATAGGCCAGATCCACCACGAAGACTCGCCGAAAGCCTCGAACTGCTTGAGTTGCCAAAGTGCGACAATACTTCCGACAGCGACCATCGTTGCGACCAGAAGCCAGATGGGGGGATGTCGCTCTGAGTCCAAAGACATGTGGGTCCATCGGCCCAGCCAGAGCAGATGTAAGGCAAACGGCACACTTTCTACTACGCGGGAGCGCTCGCAGCATCGAGCCGAAGTGCGTTGTTGGCCAGCAAGCACGCAGAGGAAACGCAGGACATTCGTTACGCTCAACGCCATGACTGAGCCGCTCCTGCACCGCACGATCGTGCCGATGAAGGGCAAAGCCGGCCCGCTCCCCCGTGGCGATCAGTGGGTCTACGAGCTCAAATGGGACGGCATGCGCATTATTGCGTTCATCGACCCCGCCGTCGCAGAGCCAGACGGTGCCGCAGTGCGGCTGCAATCGTCGAACGGGCGCGATGTCACGGCCAGTTTCCCTGAACTCCAGGCGCTAGCGGGCGTCAGCGCGCACTTCGACGGCATCGTGCTCGACGGCGAGGTCGTTGCTTTTGCGGGCGCCAAGCCGAGCTTCGGGGTCCTGCAAACTCGGATGCATGTCACCGACCCCACCGACGCTGCCCGTCGCGCCCACACCACTCCGGTTGTCTATGTCGCATTCGACCTCTTGCACATGGATGGCCACGACACCATGACGCTGCCGCTATCGCAGCGCCGGGCCTTGCTCGAACAACTCGCCGACGACGACCCCAGCTGGACCATTTGTGACCAGCACCTGCGCGACCCCGACGGTCTCATCGATGCCGTCGCCGAAGCTGGACTCGAAGGTGTCATGGCCAAGCGGGCAGGGTCCAGCTACTCGCCAGGCAGCCGATCGTCTGACTGGGTCAAGATCAAACCGCGCCGCCGCCAAGAGTTTGTCGTCGGAGGCTGGCTTCGAGGCCAAGGAAATCGCAGCGGAGGTCTCGGATCTTTGCTGGTCGGGTACTACGACGGTACCGAGCTTCGATACGCGGGCCGGGCCGGGAGCGGCCTCACCGACGCCACGCAGCAGCAGTGGCGCTCACTTCTCGTCGATTCGACCATGTGTCCGTTCGCGACCTCTCCAACATTTCCCCGTGACAAGGTCGTGCAGTGGTGCCAACCCGATCATGTCGTCGAAATAGCGTTCGCAGAATGGGCGGGCGACGGTCACCATTTGAGGCACCCAGTGGTATTGGGACGGCGCTCTGACAAGGACCCCAGATCTGTCGTCCGGGAGAGTTGACTGCGACCGTTGTTGTACACGGTTCGACGACGGCGCGAGGTCCGGCGACATCGCACTAGCCTGCCCGCATGACAATGCAGGACTCTCCCGCCGCAGTGAACAGCCGAGAGGCCGACGCCTACCGGGCCGCTCTCGACGTGATCGCCGCAGCAGAACCGACCGTAGCGGAACACATCCGGGGCGAACTCGGGAACCAACGCAGCCAACTCAAACTCATTGCGTCAGAAAACTATGCATCTCCCGCGGTGCTGCTGGCCATGGGCAACTGGTTCAGCGACAAGTACGCCGAGGGCACTCCCGCGATGCGGTACTACGCCGGGTGCGAGTTCGTGGACAAGATCGAGACCCTTGCAGCCGACCACGCAAAAGCACTCTTCGGCGCTGACTATGCGTACGTGCAGCCTCACTCGGGCATCGACGCCAACCTGGTCGCGTTCTGGTCGATCTTGGCCCATCGCATCGAGGCTCCGTTTTTGCAAGCACACGAATCCAAGAGCGTCAACGACTTGACGAATGCTGACTGGGAACAGCTGCGTCAGTCCTTCGGCAACCAACGCATGCTTGGTTTGGCGCTCGATGCTGGCGGCCATCTCACCCACGGGTTTAGACCAAATATTTCGGGGAAGATGTTCGACCAGCGCTCCTACACCGTCGACCCCGAAACCGAGATGCTGGACTACGACGAGATCGCTCGCATCGCCCGAGAGTTCAAGCCGTTGGTGCTGGTAGGCGGCTACTCGGCCTATCCCCGTGCGGTCAACTTCGCCAAAATGCGAGAGATCGCCGACGAGGTAGGCGCCACCTTCATGGTCGACATGGCGCACTTCGCAGGTCTGGTGGCAGGCAAGGTGTTCACGGGCGATTTTGATCCCATTCCCCATGCCCACATCGTCACCACGACCACGCACAAGTCACTTCGTGGTCCGCGCGGCGGAATGGTGCTGACCAACGAAGCCGACATGGTCGAGTTCATCGACAAGGGTTGCCCCATGGTGCTCGGTGGTCCGCTCGCCAACGTGATGGCGGCCAAAGCCGTTGCCTTTGCCGAGGCTCGCCGTCCTGAATTTCAGACCTATGCGCATCAGGTGCGAGACAACGCTTCTGCGTTGGCCGACGGCATCGCCAAACGTGGCGGCCGCATTGTCTCAGGCGGCACCGAAAACCATCTGTGCCTCGTCGATGTCACCGGCTTCGGGCTGACAGGCCGTCAAGCCGAGTCGGCCCTCGAGTCCTCGGGTGTCATCGTGAATCGCAACTCGATTCCGTATGACAAGAACGGTGCGTGGTACACCAGCGGCATTCGCTTGGGAACGCCCGCCCTGACGACCGTCGGTATGGATGAGTCTGATCTGGATCAGGTGGCCGACATCATCTGTGGTGTGCTGGCTGCGACCGAGCCGACCACGACTGCCGCGGGCCCGACGTCCAAGGCAAAGTTCACCTTGCCCGAAGACATTCGCGAAACAACTCGTGCTCGATCTGCCGAGCTGCTCTCGGCGAACCCGCTCTATCCCGAAGTAGGGCTGCTGTAGCCATCGGCTATTCGCGCGAGCGGACCTCGTCGGCGAACGTTGCGCTGAACTGGCGCAACGCTGACTCCGCGTCGATCTCGAGCGAACGGGCAAGCGCCACCGCCTGAAACAACAACGCACCGATGTCGTCTTCAGATACTGCGCTACTGGCCAGCGGCCGGGGGGCCGACGTTCCGATTGCGATTGCCTTCTTCTGGACTTTGGTGGCGTACAGAAGCGCTGGCAGCGCGACCGGGATGCCATCCATGACCGAGGCGCGTCCCTTCTCTTGCTTCTTGGCTGCTTCCCACTGGGCTGGCAGATCAACGAGCGAGGTTTCGACGTCGCCAAAGACGTGGGGATGCCGCTCATACAACTTGTCGTAGATTCCTCGGGCGACATCGGCGACGTCGAACCAGCCTTGTTCGGTTGCCAAGATTGCGTGAAAGAAGATCTGGTAAAGCAGATCTCCCAGCTCTTCTTGCAGGTCGACGAACCCGGTCTCGACGACCTCGACGTCGGTGTCCGGATCGGCAGCTGCGTCGGCGACAGCGTCGAGTGCTTCGAGCGTCTCGTAGCTCTCTTCGAGCAGATAACGCCGAAGGCTGGCATGGGTCTGCTCGGCGTCCCACGGGCACTCTTGGCGTAGCTGCCTCACCATGTGATCAAAGCGGGCAAAGGCAACCGAGACCGGTACCGGAAGTTCGGGCACATAGATCGATGTCAGATGGTCTGGCTCGATGTGGCGATCGAGATCTTCCCACGCAACGTCGAAGACACGCTGGTCATCGGCCCCAAGACGCTGTAGCGCCACGACCGAGAGACCGGTTGGATCCTCGACGGCCAGCTTGATCTCGCTCAGTACCTTCTGCGAGTGACATTGGGCGATCAAGAGCGGCCCGCTGTGGCCGGCGGCATCGGCGGCAAATCGATGACCATCGACAACTCGAACACTCGCTTCGATCGGGTCGACGCCGAGCGCCACCCAGCTCAAGTCGAGGAACGAAAGGGCACCGTGGACAACAACTTCGATGTCGGTACGCGCACACAACAGGTCTACGGTGGTTTCGGCCACACGCGGCGAACCTGGCACTGCGTACAACACCCGATGATGCTCTACTGCGGCCCGCACCAAGTCTTCGGTGATCTGGCCATAGACAGCTTCGAAACTCGGGAGGGTTTCGTAGTGGTGGTCGAACGATGGCCCGTCGACGACCGACGCCGAGGGATGACGTTGGGTCCGCAGAAACTTAATGTCGATCTCGTTGCACAGCGCCAGCGTCCCGGCAGTCACCAGATCAGGACCTGCCGGTCCAAGGCCAACTACATCAATACGGGGAATCGCCACGGCTCCATCATGCCGGTTCGGGCGTCCAGCGGGGCTCACCTCTGCAAGCCATCCGGGTTTGGCGGTCGAGGCCTCGCCTTCGCGCAGGCGCTATCCGTGGGCCAGGGCAGCCATCTGATCCATCACCGGGGCGCAACTGCCCCATGCCGAATGTGAGTTGGATCCTGTTGACCATGAGGCGAAGCACTCTGCAAAGTCGCCCGCTGGCGTGGACAGGTCCGAGTCGAGGTTTGTTGGCCACCACGGGAGTCCGGCGACCATACCGCGCTGCGCTCGCCACGCAGCTCGATCCGCATTGTCGTTGCGAATGTGGTCGACAGCATGACCGATTTCGTGAGCGATGATGTACGCAAGGTAGGCGTCCGACGTCGAGCGGCGAACGTAGACCTCGATGTGGCGTCGGTCCGTGAAGGTGAGGCCGAGGTAGCGAGGGTTCGGAGGGTGAAAGCTCACCGTGTAACCGATACTCGCCAGGTCGAACATCACGAGCTGCATGGCATCCTGACCCCGTCTTTCGTGTGCCTGAAGCTGCGGTGGCGCCCCGACAGTCGCGACCGGCGGCGCAGACCCTGTTGCCTGTACCGAACTCGGAACGGAGGCCGGAACCGCAGTGGGTAAAGACGTCGGCACCGGGACCGCAGTCGGTATCAACGTCGGCACCGAAACCACAGTCGACACCGGAACCGCAGTCGGTGGTAGCTGAGCGGTAGGTGTAGGAATGGCTGTCACCCGCAAGGACAGCACCCGGTCGGGGGGCGCTGGCACCTTCGCCTTCGGCGGAGTCGCAATCGCAACGGTTGGTGCGGTGCGCATCTGCGGATCAGGGTTTGCGGCGGGCGACGACTCAAGCGGTGGGGCAGCCGGCGTCACTTCGCCTGAAACAAGTGACATTGTCGTGTCGGCTGAGCGTCGCGGTTCGCGAGTCACCGCGAGCAGCCCAAGCAGTGCAACCAGCAGCAAGAAGCCGAGCGCGTGCGCGCGCCGACGAGACTTAGTACTCATGAGCCCCGCAAAGGTCTAGTCAATGAATCTGAACTCAGTGTGTCACTCCCCCGCAGGCACGCGCGCCTAGTCCATAAGGATCACCCTGATTTGAGGACGCGTTTCGTCGTCGCTTCCACGGTGCGTGACCCAACTTGCCACTTGGGGTGACCGTTTGAGCTTAGGGACTCAGATTGCGGCCGTTTGGTGGTGAATGGCGACCAGGTTGGATTCCAGGACTAAGGGGGCTCGTGGGTAGGTGTGCTGATCTCTTGGCAGCCCCAAGAGTTGCGCATTGTGAGGTTCGCGCTGCGCCTACCTGCGCAACCTCTAAGATTCAACCCAACGATCGTTGGGGGAACCATGACCGACACTGAACCGGTAGCCGACTGGGCCGAGGACTTCGACATCTTCGATCCGGCGTTCGTCAACGATCCGTATCCAGTGTGGAAGGATCTACGGGACCAAGGTTGCCCGTTCGCTCGGACCGAGCGACGACAGGTGTCGTTCATGCCCACCACGTTCGAAGCGGTGCGCCAAGTGGCGGGTGACCCCGAGACGTTTTCCTCGTTCTCTGTGGGCGTTGTGCCCACACCCACCACCTACGACGACCAAGGCAACCGGCTGCGGTCGATCATCACCACCGACGCACCCGACCATGCGCCCGAGCGTCGCCTCATGCTCCCTTTTTTCGCGCCGAAAGCGGTCGAGCAGTACCGAGAGCACACCCAAGAGTTGTGTCGCTCACTCATCCGCGAGTTCATCGAAGATGGTCGGGCCGACGTTGCTGGTGACTACGCCCGCCAAATCCCGCCCCGCATAATCGCACTGATCCTCGGTATCGACCCCGAGATGTCCGACGACTTCACGACCTGGGTCCAAGGCGTGCTCGAAGTTGGTCTCACCGATCCCGAAGTTCGAGACCACTACTCCGAGATCATCCGCAACTTCTTCGTCGACGAGATCAAAGACCGCGTCGAGAACCCTGGTGACGACCTCATCTCGTTTCTGCTGCAAGCTGAAATCGACGGCCAACCAGTGCCCATGAATGTGATTCGCGGCAACGTCGGCCTCATGCTGATCGCGGGCATCGACACCACATGGAGCAGTATCGGGTCCGCCCTGTGGCACCTCGCAAGCCATCCCGAAGACCGCCAACGCCTCGTCGATGAACCCGAGCTCATCCCCACTGCGGTCGAGGAATTCTTGCGGGCATACTCGCCGGTGAGCATGGCTCGTATCGCCACCAAAGACACCATGCTCGGCGAACGTCATGTCAAAGAGGGCGAACGCATCGTGCTGTCGTTTCCTGCTGCAAATCGTGATCCCGAGGCGTTCGAGAACCCTGAAGAGGTCATCATCGACCGCCAAGTCAACCGCCACGTCGCGTTCGGGGCAGGCATCCATCGGTGTGCCGGGTCAAACCTGGCGCGCCTCGAGATGCAGGTGGCCATCGGTGAGTTTCTCGCCATGATTCCTGAATTCGAACTCGAAGATCCCGACGCAGTCACCTGGGCTGGCGGCCAGGTCCGAGGACCACGCCACCTACCTATCACCTTCCCGGCACGTCCCCTGCTCTGAAGCAGAGTTTGCGGATCAATTCAAGCCGTCCTTGATGATCTCTGCGATCTCACCCGACGATTGCAGTTCGGCAAGAACCTGGTTGATCGGCTCGCGCCACACAGACCCTTGGGCTAGTCCGAAGGTCTCGAACTCTTCGTACAAAACCCCGTCGACCACAGTGAGGTCCAGCTGGCGGTCGGCCGCAGCCGACGCAAGCGGGTTGGTGACGATCGCTCGCCGCTACGCCGGATCCGGTGACGCCGCAGCCGGGAAGATCTCGAGATCGGTCAACGCAGCAATGGTCTCCGGGACGGCTTCGGCACGCGACGAAATCGCAAGCTGTAGCAGACCAATTTCGGCGTCGTATTTGCTCTTGGGGTAGATCCGAGAGAGCCGAACCTCTTTGCTCGCGGCGAGTTTGATCGGCCTGATTCGGGCGACCGCAGTCGGCCCGCCAAAGCCCGGACCCTTGATGGCGACTATCTCTTCGATACCCGCATCGAGCGCAAGGACACGAAGCTTGGCGATCGCCAACAACATGCGCGCCGGCTCCGGTATTGGACCAAACCGGTCCTCCCACTCGGCAGCGACGTCGGCGATCTCGGCGAGTGTCGTGACATTGGACAACCGCCGATAGGCCATCAGCCGCATCGATTCCTTCGGCGCATAGGACTCGGGCAAGCTCGCTGGAGCTGGAATCTCGATCTTGACCTCGGGGGCTTTCTCGACGGTTTCGCCCTTTAAGCTGGCGACCTCCTCGGTGACGAGTTGGCAGTACAGGTCATAACCAACTGCGGCGATGTGACCTGACTGGCCGGTTCCGACCAGGTTGCCAGCGCCACGAATCTCGAGATCGCGCATCGCGATACGAAACCCGGATCCGAGCTCGGTGGCTTCGCCAACCGTCTTGAGTCGTTCATAGGCCTCTTCGCTGAGTACCTTGTCGACCGGGTGAAACAGATAGGCATAGGCGCGCTGGCCGGAGCGCCCAACTCGGCCCCGCAGCTGGTGCATCTGGCCGAGCCCCAACAAGTCGGCCCGGTCGACGACGAGCGTGTTCACGCTTGGCATGTCGATACCCGACTCGATGATGGTCGTGCACACCAAAACATCAAACTCTTGCTCCCAGAAGTCGTAGACGACCTGTTCGAGTGAACCTTCGTCCATCTGACCATGGGCGACGGCCACCCGAGCTTCGGGTACCAGCGAGCGAAGTTCGTCGGCCACCTGCTCGATGTCCTGCACCCGATTGTGTACAAAAAAGACTTGGCCCTCGCGCAGGAGCTCCCGCCGAATCGCCTCGGCAACTGCTCGTTCGTCGTACTCGCCGACGTAGGTGAGAATTGGCTGCCGTTCGGCTGGCGGTGTGTGCAGCAGGGTCAGGTCGCGAATGCCGGTCAAGCTCATCTCGAGGGTGCGCGGAATCGGGGTCGCGCTCAACGTCAGCACGTCTACCGCCGCTTTGAGTTGTTTGATCGACTCTTTGTGCTTCACGCCGAATCGTTGTTCTTCGTCGATCACCAACAAGCCGAGGTTGGGGATCTCGATGTCCTTGGAAAGCAGTCGATGTGTCCCCACTACCAGGTCGACTTCGCCGTTGGCCAACGCCTCGGTGACCTTGCGGGCCTGGGCGGCGGTCAAGAATCGACTGAGGACCTCGACTCGTATTGGATAGGCGGCGAAGCGTTCTCGAAACGTCTGATAGTGCTGTTGGGCCAGCAATGTCGTCGGCACCAGGACTGCCACCTGCTTGCCATCTTGAATTGCCTTGAATGCGCCTCTCAGCGCAATCTCGGTTTTGCCGAAGCCCACATCCCCACAGATCAGACGATCCATCGGCATCGCCCGCTCCATGTCGCTCTTGACTTCGTCGATTGCGGTGAGCTGGTCAGGCGTCTCTTGAAACGGGAACGCGGCCTCCATCTCGGCTTGCCAAGGTGTGTCGGATCCAAAGGCGTGACCGGGTGTCGTCACTCGCTGTTGATAGAGCACGACCAGCTCTTGCGCGACCTCGGCGACTGCGGCCTGGGCCTTTCCTTTTGCTTTCTGCCAGTCGGCGCCGCCCATGCGGCTCAGACTGGGGGAATCGCCGCCGGTGTAGTGACGTATCGCGTCGATCTGGTCCGACGGCAGATACAGACGATCGGTACCGCGGTACTCGAGCACGAGGTAGTCGCGTTCCACGCCCCCGATGGCTCGGGTTTCCATACCGCTGTACTGCGCAATGCCGTGCTGGCGGTGTACCACATAGCTACCCGGCTTGAGATCTTCGAGGTCAGCCGAACGCTGGACGCGGCGGCGCTGCTTGCGGTGTGCCCGCCGTCGTCCGGTGAGTTCAGGCTCGCTCAAAACTGCGAGTTTGAGCGACGGCAGCACGCAACCTTGGGTGAGCGGCGCCACCACGACATGGGCTTTGCGGCCATCGGTAAAATGCGCTTCGGGGTCCAACGAGAGATCGAGACCCTGCTCGCCGAGCAACCCATGGATACGGGTGACCGACGCGTGATTGTCAACCGCAACAACACAGCGATACCCGTCGGCTAACAACCGACGCAACTGCGGAATCGGACCTCGATCGTCGCCGATGGCGCGGTCCCATCCGCCAGCCTCGATGGTGCTGGCTTCGGGACTGACCGCACTCGGCGACAACGACCACACCGGGGCAGTGGTCTTGGACAGTCCCCGGTCGAAGTCGGTATGCAGTTTGGCTAACCCGCTATCGATTGCTTCGCTTGCTCCCCAGGTGGTCGCGAGCGTGGCTGCCAGGTCCGACTCTTCGGCCAATAGATCTTCGGCCCGACGGCGCAAACGCTGCGGCTCGACCAGCACGACATGCGCGTCGTCGCCGAGCAAGTCGCCGACGACTTCGGTGTCGTCGTCGAACCACGGCAACCACGATTCCATGCCGTCAAAAAAGTCGCCATCGGCGAAGCGCTGCCATTGCTCGCGGCCCCATGGCGACTCGCTCATGAGTTGCTCGGCTCGAGTCTGCATCTGCGGATCGGGGATGATCTCGCGGCACGGGAAGATGTCGACCGATGGCACTGACTCGGTTGCTCGCTGGTCAGCGACTGCGAACTCGGTGAGCCGATCGACTTCGTCGCCCCATAGGTCGATGCGGATCGGCGCCGATCCGGTCGATGTATACACGTCGATGATAGAACCCCGCACCGCAACGTCACCTCGATGCTCTACCTGAGAGTCTCGGCGATAGCCGATGTTCACCAGCTTGGTGATGAACTCGTCCATCACGAGCTGATCGCCTTGGGTCACCCGCAGCGGTGCGACGCTTTTGTGCGACGGCGAAAGGCGCTGCAACAACGCCCGAACCGGTATCACGATGACTTTCGGAGCCTCGCCGTTGCGGAGTTGCCACAGCAGCCTCGAACGGCGACCCATGGTTTCGACTCCAGGACTCACCCGTTCGAACGGCAAGGTCTCCCAGGCTGGGAACACCTGGGCATTGTCAGCACCGAGCCATGTCTCGAGGTCCGACGCCAGCCGCTCGGCTTTGGTCGTCGTGGCCGTGACGACAACCACGGGTGTCCGCTCGCCGGAACCAGCGATTGACGCCAGCACCATTGGCTGTGCGGCCTCGGCAACTGCGAGATGAGCGTGGCGCTTACCAAGCGCCGAGATCATCGCCGGGTCATCAGAGATCTGAGCCGTTAATTCACGCAGTGCCACGAGCGTCCTGTCGGGTAGTTCTACTGGTTGAAGCGGTTCATGACCGCATCTGGCGCCTCGACGAGCAGCGCCTCGGCTGCGTCGGCTGCGGTCTCGATGATGTCGTCGAGCAGTGCTCGATCGTGCTTACCCGGACGCTTCAACACCCAATCTGAACCTTTCATACGGCTCGGTGCTTTGCCGACCCCGATGCGAAGCCGAATGAACTCAGCCGACTTCAGGTGGTCACGAATCGACTTCAGGCCGTTATGGCCGGCAAGCCCGCCGCCCAGCTTGACCTTGAACCGGCCCGGCTCGAGATCGAGTTCATCGTGTACGACCACCAACCGGTGAAGATCTTCGATGCCGTATCGGCGCACCAACAACCTGACCGATTCGCCGCTTCGATTCATATAGGTCTGGGGAAAGGCGACCGCAACCCGATACTCGCCGACGCGTAACTCGTCGCTGTGAGCGGCTTCGCGCGACGACGCCAGCTTTCCGCCATAGCGACTGACGAGTTCGTGAATGACCTCGACACCAATATTGTGCCGAGTTCCCTCGTAGTCACTACCGGGGTTTCCCAACCCGACGACCAACAGGTCAGCCGGGGTACCCCGTCGGGGTGCTTGAGCGTTCTTTCGGCGAAACGCCAACGAACTCAGTCGTCGCTATCTTCTTCAGCGACCTGCTCTGCTGCATCTGGTGCAGCCGCATCTTCGTCCGCCGCTGCTTCCTCTTCGGCCTCGATGCGCATGGCTTCGAGCGTCGAGCGGGTCACGACCGCAGTGGCAACCGTGGCTTCGAGCCGCATTGCCGGCTTGACTCCCTCGGGCAGTTTGAGGTCTTCGACGCGGATCGTGTCGCCGACTTCCATGTCGGAGATGTCGACTTCGACCTCGTTGGGAATCGAGGTTGGCTTAGTCGCGATGACGACTGAAAACAATGCTTGATCGACCATACCGCTGACGTTGTTGACCGCTTTGGACTCGCCGATCAGGATCAGTGGGATCTCGACTTCGATATCGACGTTGGCGTCGACTCGAATGAAGTCGATGTGGGTGACTTCGTCGCGCACGACGTGGCGCTGGAGGTCCTTGACGAGTACCAACTGGTCTTGTCCATCGATCGCCAAGTTCAGCAGTGCGTTGATGCCAGCGTCGCCAGAGAGTGCAACCCGGGCCTCGGAGTAGTCGAGCGAAATGGGCAATGCATCGGCTTCGAGGCCGTAGACGACTCCAGGGATACGACCAGTGCGGCGCAGGCGACGAGATGAACTCGAGCCGAGTTCACGGCCGGACTCGGCTGAGAGAGCAATTTGTTGAGACATCAGAGACCTCGATGGTGATTCTAAGCTTGATCAGAGTAACGCTCTGCACGGCCTTTGCCGCCTTCGCAAGCCTATTTGACTCCGTTTTCCTCGTTGAGACGGAGCACGGCTCGTCGTTGGCGGCCTGAGTCGCCGAATCGTTGACCCGGCCAGCGAGGCGATTGCACTGGCTTGCTAGTTGTAGTTGCCGCCGCCGAAGATCTCTGAAACCGAGGTGTCTTCGAAGATGCCTCGGATTGCGGCGGCGACAAGCGGGGCGATGGAGACCACTTCCATCTTGTCGATCAGGCGCGAGAGCGGCAGTGTGTTCGTGACCACCACCTTTTCGATACACGAGTTCTCGAGCCGCTCGATGGCCGGACCGCTAAACACGCCATGGGTGGTCGCTGCAATTACCTTGCTTGCGCCCTTTTCTTTCAGCAACTCGGCCGCGGCCACGATCGTGCCGCCTGTGTCGATCATGTCGTCGATGAGCACGCATGGTTTGCCGTCGACGTCGCCCACTACGTCCTTAGCCTCGACCGCGTTCTTCTTGTTGTGCAGTCGGCGCTTGTGCACGATTGCCAGGTCAGCGTCGAGTCTCTGGGCGTAACGTTCGGCCACCTTGACTCGTCCGGCATCGGGAGACACCACGACCATGTCGTCGGCCATCTTTCCGAGCGCGTCGCACAGAACCGGCATCGCAACCAGGTGATCCCATGGCCCTTCGAAGAATCCCTGAAGCTGGTTCGAATGCAGATCAACGCTGACCATGCGCGACGCTCCGGCGATCCGAAACTGGTCACACATCAGCTTGGCGGTAATGGGTTCGCGACCCGAGGCTTTGCGATCTTGGCGGGCATAGCCAAAGAACGGAGCAACAACTGTGGTGCGCTTGGCAGACGCCCGTTCGGCCGCATCGACCATGATCATGTGTTCCATGATCGCGTCGTTGATCGACATATGATCGGTGCCGGCGTGCGTCTGCAGAATGAAGACATCGCCACCGCGAACCGACTCGGCGAACTTGCAGTAGATCTCGCCGTTGGCGAAGTCGGACAGGTTCGCGTCGACAAGCCTCACGCCGAGTATCTGGGCGACCTCGGCCGCGAGCTCGGGATGTGCTCGGCCGCTGATGAGGAGGAGACGCTTCTTGGCGGATAGTTCCATGCTGGGTTCTCACAGTAACGACGACAGGAGTTGGGTACGGCTGAACCTAACCGCTCGGCCAGAGAGCAACGGTGACCGGATTGGTCAATTCGAGGGCAACTGAGCGAATGGTCCAATCACGTCGTCGGGCGCAACGGTGGCCCCGTCGACTCGCGACGACTCGACCACTGCTCCTGCCCCGATCGTTGCGTCGACCAGGTGGGCACTCGGCCCAACCACAGCCCCGGCACCAATTGTGGTCGCACCAGCCAACACGGTCGCTGCGTGAATGATGGCATCTGGCTCGATGGTCACCGACGCATCGATCACGGTCGATGACGGCTGCACAATCGTGACGCCGTTCAGCATGTGTGCGGTGGCAATGCGGCGTCCGAGATGCTCAGCCGCGAACGTGAGCTGTGCCCGATCGTTGACCCCGGTGACTTCGGTGGCATCAGCCTCGAAGGCCTCGATTGGATGGCCGGCGTCGGCAAGCACTCCAATGGCATCGGTGAGGTACATCTCGCCCTGCGCGTTGTCGGTGGAAATCAGGCGCAGCGCCGGCGCAAGCAGCGAGCGGCGAAAACAGTAGATGCTGGTATTGACCTCGCTAACCGCGAGTTGCTCAGCAGTGCCGTCACGCTGTTCAACAACTGCGCTGACCTGTCCGTTCGCAGATCGCAACACTCGCCCGTAATTGGTTGGGTCGTCGAGCGTGGCGGTCAACAGTGTGGCCGCCGCGCCACTTGCCAGGTGCGAGGCCACGAACTCGGCAATGGTTTCCGATCGCAGTAGTGGCGTATCGCCAGGTACCACGATCACATGATCGTCGTCGCTGAAGCTGTTGTCGTGCACATCGAGTGCCGAAAGACCAACAGCAGCGGCGTCGCCGGTCCCGCGTTGGGTGAGTTGCTCGGCGAATACGAACTGGCGATCGAAGTCGTGGTCGAGCGATGCTTTTACCTGGCCACTGCCGTGTCCCACCACAATTGCGACGCCTTCGGGCTCGGCACCCTCGAGTGCGTGGATGACCCATGCCAGCATCGATCGGCCCCGAGCCTGATGCAGCGGCTTCGGCAATTCGCTCTTCATGCGAGTGCCTTTGCCTGCGGCCATCACAATGGCGCTGATCGTCACCGCTACCTGCGCCCAGGTAGCGGTCGGTGGTATGAGCTGGCCCTGCAGGGTTCGAACCTGCGACCTCCTGTACCAAAAACAGGCGTTCTTCCAACTGAACTAAGGGCCATCGATCCTGTACGTTATCTCCCGAATGCGCAGCTCGCAGCGCTTTGCACCCACGTTTGGCTTCTTCTTGCTTCGCCCGGGAGATGTTTCTTGGCTTTATGCGACCGAAGCGCCGCTGAGACGCCGCGAACGAAGTCACAGAAGGTAGCGTGTGCCCCGCTATGGGATCACTTGTAAAGAAGCGCCGCAAGCGCATGCGTAAGAAGAAGCACCGCAAGATGCTTAAGCGCACGCGGGCCCAGCGCCAGCGCGGCAAGTAGCCGCCACCTCTCCAATCGAAGAACTGCCGTGCTGCCACGGTCTGGTAGTGCGCGCCACTGCGGACCGCACCGACGGGCGCACCCGGATCGTGATCCAGCGCCATCGGGCGCTACTCGGTGCTACCGAAGGTTTGTTCGCTGCGGCTTCGGGTTGTGTGAGCAACCACCAGGTCGGGTCCCGGAAACGCACCCTCGACGAACCAAGTGGCGCCGCTGCCTGCCAGTCGGGGGCGTTGCCCGCTGTGACGCTCCAGGCGGTCACGCCAGGTTGCGAGCTCGGGTTCCACGTGTAGGGCCGCTGGCTCGAGGTCATTGCCGTGTTGGCCGACCGGTCCCCCGAGTTCGTCCCACGCTCGATACACATCTGGCGTGCTGCAGTGCAGCGGCGGCGACAAAAGTGTGACGGTCCGGTGGACGAAGGGCAGCGGTGCAACGACTTCGCCGATGCCCGAAACGTGGGCTCGACCGCCGTCGAGACAGAACGCGATGTCGGCGCCAAGCGCGGCCGCTTGGTCGAGGTCGGTCCACCCGGAGGCTGAGAGCACCGCCGCAGCATCCGATGAGCCACCACCGAGCCCCGCTCCCACCGGGATCTGCTTGATGACGTTCACCGAGCGCTTCTGGCCGACCAAGTCCAAGGCTCTCGAGACCAGATCAGTGCCATCGGCTTGGCCATTCCATGTGCCCTGATACGTGACCTGATCGCCTGGATTCAGCGTCAGCATGTCACCAAAATCAAGCGTGACCATCTCGGCATCGATGACGTGCATACCGTCGGGCCGCACGCCGGTCACCCGCAACGTCCACGTCAGTTTGGCGGGTGCAAACAGCGTTGCCGATTCAGGAAGCACGCCGCGAGCCTATTGGCCTGCGGCTTCGCGGCGGGCCTTGGCCAAGGCGCACCAGCCATCGACGCCGATCGTCTCTGGGCGAGCATCGGACGCAACGCCGGCCGCCTCGAACTGTTCGGGAGTAACAAGACCGCTCAGCGACTTGCGCAACATCTTTCGGCGCTTGCCAAACGCAGCCCGCACCAGTTCGAACACCGGGCCGATTGGCTCGTCGAAGCGTCGTTCTGGATGGCGAGTGAGCTGCACCAGTGCCGACTCGACCCGCGGTTGAGGCAGGAAGACCGACGGCGGCACTTTGGCCACCAACTCGCCGCTGGCCCAGTAGGCAACCTTGACCGAGGGGATGCCGTAGTTCGACGTGCCCGGACCTGCGACCAGCCGTTCCGCCACCTCTCGTTGCACCATGACCAGCAGCGATGTCACCTGCGGCACATCGTCGAGGACATCGAGGACCAACGGCGTTGCAACGTTGTACGGCAGGTTGGCCACCATCGACCAGGTCCGATCCGCCGGAGCCGCTCGTGACCAGTCCAGGGTGAGCGCGTCGTGATGCACGATCGTCACGTCATCGTTGTCGTCGAACTGTGCTCGCAGTGCGGCTACGAGTCCTGCGTCGACCTCGACAGCCACGACCGTGCAACCGGCTTCGGCGAGGCCGAAAGTAAGTGCTCCCAGCCCGGGGCCCACTTCGACGACGTTGTCGCCGGCTCCGACTCCGGCGAGGCGCACGATCCGATCGATCTGGTTGGGGTCGACTAGAAAGTGTTGACCCAAGGATTTGTCCGGATGAAGCCCGAACCGAGCAAGTAGATCCGCAGTGCCTTTGGCGCCGTGAGCCGAGCCGCCTGATGAGGTGGTTGTCAGAGCAGGAAGCGGCCGCATGTCGGCCAAGGTCGTGCGCCCTCGAGAGCGAACAATTGAGCCGCCATCTTGTCCTGATCAGCTGGCGATGCGAGCGAGGGCAGCGTGCCAACGAGTTCGGGCCAGTACCGGCGAGCAAGTCCGTCCCAGGTGCTGGGCAAGAATTGATAGGCACCGTGGTAGAGACCACTGGGGTCGACGACACTGTACCGTCCGCCAGATTCGCAATTGCGAAACGCCGCCCAGTCTTCGCTGGTTGGGGGTTCCGACGGCTGGCCCGATCCAACCAAGGGTTCTGGCGGAGGCGCTGGTTGGTCTGCCGTCAAGAACTCATAGGCAACCCACCCGGTTTGGGGCACGTTCAGCTCGACCCAAATTCGTTCGCCATCGGCGTCGACATTTCCGGTCATGTGTATGTGTTCTCGGTACGTGAGCACCTCGAGAATTTGCCCACCGGGCACGTCACGGAGGAAGAGCCCATCGGTCGGTTCGACGTAGAGCCACGCTGCATCCATCGCAGTTGACGAATCCATCTCTTGGACCTCGGCACTGGGCTCGACCGTTGGCTCAGCGGTAGGTTCTGGCGTGGGCTCGACAGTCGGCTCAACCGTTGGCTCAACCGATGGTTCTGGCGTGGGCTCGGGAGTCGGCTCAACCGTTGGTTCTGGCGTGGGCTCGGGAGTCGGCTCAACCGTTGGTTCCGGAGTCGGCTCAACCGTTGGTTCCGGCGTTGGCTCAGCGGTCGGTTCTGGCGTGGGCTCGGGAGTCGGCTCAACCGTTGGCTCGGGAGTCGGCTCAACCATTGGTTCCGGCGTTGGCTCAGCGGTCGGCTCGATCTCGGCATCGGCCGGGGCAGGGCTGAGTTCTTCTGACTCGATGACCAACTCGCTCTCGGCAGCAACGGCTAGCGCAGCTGTTGGCTCGGGCGTCGGTTCTGGCGTCGGGGCAATGGCAATCACTGCGGCTGGTTCGACCGCAGCTGGTTCGACCACGGCTTCTTCAACAGGCGCTTCGCTCGCCAGCGCTGGCTCCGGCGAAACTGGATCTTCTGCGGGTAGCACCGCAGCTGTTGTGGGAATGGCACCGACAGCCGGGACGCCAACTTCGGTCGGCGTCGCAGGCAGCTGAGCCCCAGTGCCCGGCGCTTCTTGCGGCTGAGCTGATACTGCTGGGGCGGGTTGGGTGGCAATCTCGGTGGTCTCGTTGCCACCGATCAGGCCAGGCGCCAACAAAGCAACACAGCAGATGACCGCAATGGCCAACGCTACGGCTGCTTTTGTAAAGGCGGATTTCATCGAAGTCGTTTCTGGTGCCAACGACACTGCTGAACCATTCGGTACAGAGGGCGCACGGGCAAGCTCTGTAATATAACCGTCATATTCGCCCCGATGCACGCGCGCGTGCCGACAGTCACCCCCGTACCTGCAGTGGGCGGAAACTTGGCGCTATTGCAACCACTTTTAGTCGTTGAGGAGAGGATAAGCGCGGTGGGTGTTCTCCCACGTTGCGTCGGCGATCGCAGTGACGGTCGTATGTCGAAGCCCAGCGACGACCTCGCCGACAACGCTCACCCATGCTGGTTGGTTCGGCTTCCCACGGTGTGGAACCGGCGCGAGATAGGGCGAATCAGTCTCGATCAACAGTCTGTCGAGCGGACAGAGGCGGGCCGCAGCCTGGACTTCGGCCGCTGACTTGAACGACACGATGCCGCTGAACGACAACCACGCGCCTCGCTCAACCCCAGCTTCGGCCTCGTCGGGCCCACCGGTGAAGCAATGGAAGATCGTCTGGTCGGGAACACCCTCGGCATCGAGAATGTCGAACGTCTCCTGCCATGCCTCGCGAGTGTGGATGACCAACGGCAATAGATGCTCATGAGCGAGGGCGATCTGAGCTGCGAACATGTCGCGCTGCTGCTGGCGGGGCGAGTGGTCGTAGTGATAGTCGAGTCCGCACTCTCCGACTGCGACGACGTGCGGGGCGCCAAGAAGTGCTTCCAATCCGGCAATCCCGTTTTTGGCCTCGTGGGGATGAAGACCAACCGTGGCGTAGACCGACTCGTGCGCTTGGGCATGAGCGACGCATGCGGTTGACGTGGCCAGGTCGCAGCCGACATCGATGAACTTGGCAACGCCCACAGCATGGGCTGCAGCGATGGCATCGGCCGCATCGTCGCCCAGGTGGCAGTGATTATCGATCCACCGGGGCGTACTAGTCATCGGCCGACTCCAGCTCGATCTTGTGATACATCGGCGTTGGCTTGGGTATCGAGGTTCCCACAACAAGCTCGTCTCGGACCCAGCCTGTGGGTTCACCGAGCAATGCGTCGAGGTCAGCGGCCGAGAACGGCAGGTACGGTGCTAGTGCAACCCGAATCCCGTTGATTGCACTCAGAGCAGTGAACAACATTGTCTTGGCCCGATCAGGCTCGCTTTTCGCCAGCTTCCACGGCTCGGTTGCGCTCAGGTACTGATTGGCCGCCTGGGCCGCATCCATTGCAGTCCGGAGGGCGGCCCGCAGCTCAACCCGCTCGAATTGCTCGCCCGCGGTTGCTAGGAATGCGTCGATCTTGGCCAGAAGTTCGCGATCGACCTCGGCAAGCTCTTGGGGCTCGGGGATTGCCCCGTCGCAAGTTTTGTGGATCATCGACAAGACCCGGTTCACGAGGTTTCCCCAACTCGCGGCGAGTTCCTCGTTGATCCGGCGAGCGATCTCCTCCTCGCTGATCTCGGTGTCATTTTGCTCTGGGAAGTTCGCAGCAAGTGCGTACCGCAACGCATCGGGCTGGAAACGGTCAAGTCCCTCGGCGATGGTGAGTCCGACGCCACGGCTGGCCGAGGCCTTGCCACCTTTAAATGTCACATACTGGTTCGCTGGCACCTCATCGGGAAGATGCAGCGCCTCACCACCAAGCGCGTCTCCGACCGCTGCGAGCTGGGCTGGCCAGAACAACGCGTGAAACGGAATGTTGTCTTTTCCAATGAAGTACACGTGTCGTGCTTCATCGTTGTGCCACCAGTGCTTCCAGCGATCGACGTCGCCAGACTTCTCGGCCCACTCTTGTGATGCAGACAAATAGCCAATCACGGCGTCGTACCAGACATAAATACGCTTGCCTGGGCCGAGGTCGCCAACGGGTAGTTCGACGCCCCACGTCAGGTCTCGGGTGATGGCACGATCTTGAAGTCCCTCGCCCTCGACCCAACCCCGTGAAAAGTTCAGGACATGGCTGCGCCAGCGGCCTTTGTCGGCCAGGTAGTCGCGCATCTGGTCATTGAAGTCTGAGTACCTAAAGTAGAAGTGTTCAGTTTTGCGAAGCTCGGGTGTCGCGCCCGAAAGCTTGGAGCGGGGATCGATCAGGTCGGTTGGGTCAAGTGTCTTGGTGCAGTTGTCGCACTGATCGCCTCGCGCATCTTCGTATCCGCAATGCGGACATGTGCCTTCGACGAAGCGATCCGGCAGGAAACGCTCTCGCTCAGGATCGAACAGCTGCTCGCTCATCCGTTTGTCGATGTGGCCGCGCTCAAGCTGCGCAAGAAACATGGCTTGGGTCACTTCGGAGTGGTTCTTTGTGCCGGTCGTGGTGAACAGGTCCCATGACATGCCCAGCGCGTCCCACTGGGCGACGAACTCATGGTGATAGCGCATGGCGACGTCGATTGGTTCGACGCCCTCGTCTTCGGCGCGTACGGTGATGGGCGTGCCATGAATGTCGGAACCGCTGACCATCAGCACCTCGTTGCCGATCATGCGCTGTTGCCGGGCAAAAATATCGGCTGGCAGATAGGCCCCTGCGAGGTGGCCGAGGTGGCGCGACCCCGAGGCATAGGGCCAGGCGACTGCAACTAGAACTGGTTTACCCATAGGCGCTAGAGGCTACTGGCCCACGATCGTTGGACTGGCCCAATTGCCCAAAGCTCTCTGCTGGCATCTGGCCAAGGAACACTACTCATTATCTTCAACCGCAACCGCGTGTTCCTTCAGCCCCGGTAAGGCAGGGAGCGTCGCACAAAGCCGTCCGCTGGGTCCCTCAGCTCGTGCACGGGCGCGTTGGCCTACGGTGGTGTCGTGCTGCCACTCAAAGACGACAATCCGACGCTGCGAACAGCGTGGGTCACGATTGCGCTGATCGCTGTCAACATCATCGTATTCGTCGGGTTCCAAGGGATGGCCGACCCGCAGAACACCGAACGCGACATCACGCTCGAGTTTGCGGCGATCCCATGCGAAGTCCTGACCGGCGAAGGGCTCACGGCGCTCGAAGTCAATGAGCTGTACCGTCCCAACGGTAACGACACAGCCTGTGATCTTGATACCACCGGATCACCGGCATTCCCGAACAAGCACGAGCGGCTTGCCATCGTCTTTTCGATGTTCATGCACGGCGGCTGGATGCATTTGCTGGGCAACATCTGGTTTCTGTGGCTCTTTGGTAACAACGTCGAAGATCACCTCGGACACGTCCGCTACCTTCTGTTTTACTTGGCGGGCGGCGTGGTTGCGACGGTGGCCCACATTGCGGTCCAGCCCGACAGCATCGTGCCCGTCGTTGGCGCCTCGGGCGCAGTCGCAGCCGCGATGGGCGCCTATTTGGTGTGGTTCCCCAACGCACCCATCCGCACGCTCGTCTTCATCATGCTGGTGCGCGTCAAGGCCAAGTGGTGGTTGGCATTCTGGCTCATCACCCAGTTCTTCATCGGCGCCGACAGCCAAGTCGCGTGGATGGCCCACGTCGGCGGATTCGTATTCGGCGCGCTCGCCGGCCTCTTGGTCCGCCGCTCCCCCGCCGCCCACAGAGCAGCCTTCACCCCCGAGTACCGACTCGGCGACCCGCGCCATCAGTGGGACTCCACCGGCCGCTGACCCGACACGTCTCTGACGATTTTGGTACACATGTCGGACCAAAATCGTCAGAAACGTGAAAGTGGGCCGGGCTAGCTGACTTCCCAGGTTGGGCGCGAGGCGAACAGGCCTTCGAGGGTCCCTGCTCCTTTGGTGGTCGTGACGTGGTCGACCTGCGCATTTACCTCGGCGGCGTACTCGGGGCGTTCGACAGCCCGGAACACGCCTACTGGAGTCGGCATGGTTGGGCGATTCGCCAACCGGCTGATCGCAAAGGCCACCGACGGGTCGTTGGACGCTTCGTCGTGCACCAGCAGGTTGTCTATACCGACATCGGCGACTTCGACGATCTCGATCTCGCCTCGGGGGCTCATTGCGACACCCCGTTCTTGGTCGACGCCGAAAGTGATGGGCTGTCCATGCACCAGGTTGATGAGCATGGCGTCTCGTTTGTCACGCTTGGTGATCTGCGCAAAGGCGCCATCGTTGAAGACGTTGCAGTTCTGATAGATCTCGACCAGCGACGCACCCTTGTGAGCATGGGCCCGAGTGAACATGGCTTGCATGTGCTTGCGGTCCATGTCGTGAGTGCGCGCCACAAACGAGGCTTCGGCGCCCAGCGCAAGGCTGATCGGGTTGAAAGGTTCGTCGATGCTGCCAACCGGCGTTGACTTGGTGACCTTGCCGGGCTCGCTGGTTGGCGAGTACTGGCCTTTGGTCAGACCATAGATCTGATTGTTGAACAACAAGATGTTGATGTTGACGTTGCGGCGCAGCGCATGGATGAGATGATTGCCGCCGATCGACAACATGTCGCCATCGCCGCCGATGACCCACACGTCGAGGTCGGGGCGGGCCACGGCCAAACCGGTCGATACCGCAGGTGCACGGCCGTGGATGCTGTGCATGCCATAGGTGTCCATGTAGTACGGGAATCGGGCGGCACAGCCAATACCGGAGATGAACACCGTGTTCTCGCGGCGCACGCCAAGACTGGGCATCAGCATCTGGACTGCGGTCAAGATGCCATAGTCGCCACAGCCTGGGCACCAGCGGGGTTCTTGATCGCTGGTCCAGTCGGCCTTGGTGGTTTCGGGTACCTGTGTATCGCTCATTGAAGTGCTCCCACGATGACGTCGTAGATTTCGGCAGCAGTAAACGGTTGGCCTTTGACCTTCGAGACCGCCTGAGCGTCGACGAGGTATTCGGCACGGACTAGCTTGGACAGTTGGCCGAGGTTCATTTCGGGCACGATGACTTTTGGGTAGCGCCGCAGCACATCGCCCAGGTCTTTCGGGAAGGGATTGAGGTGGGTCAGGTGCGCATGCGCCACGCTGTATCCCGCTTCGACGGCGCGTCGTTTGGCACTGGTTATGGCACCCCAGGTTGATCCCCAACCGAGGATCAACAGATCGGCGCTGTCGGGGCCGTCGACCATGGTCAACGGGATGTCATTAGCGATCACCGCAACCTTGTCGTCGCGGATCTGCACCATGTGGGCGTGGTTGTCGGGGTCATAGGAGATGTTGCCGGTGCCGTCTTGTTTCTCGATGCCACCAACTCGGTGTTCGAGTCCCGGGGTACCGGGGATCGCCCACGGCCGAGCCAATGTGTCGGGGTCACGCAGGTAGGGCCAGAACACGTCTTCGCCATCATCGTTCTTGGCGTTGGGCGCAGTTGCGAACTCAACGTCGATCTTGGGCAGCGAGTCGACATCGGGCAGCAGCCACGGTTCGGTTGCATTGGCCAGGTAACCATCAGACAGCAGCATGACCGGGGTGCGGTACTTGAGTGCAATGCGGCACGCCTCGATCGCAGCATCGAAACATTGCGATGGGCTGTACGACGCCACGATCGGCATCGGCGATTCGCCATGGCGGCCGTACATGGCCATCATCAAGTCTGCGGCTTCGGTCTTGGTTGGCAGGCCGGTAGACGGGCCGCCACGTTGGATGTTGATGACGACCAACGGAAGCTCCAGACTGAGTGCGAGACCCATGGCTTCGCCCTTGAGCGCAACCCCTGGCCCGCTGGTGGTGGTGACCCCGATGTGGCCACCAAAGGCAGCGCCGACCGCGGACGCGACCGCTGCTATCTCGTCTTCGGCCTGCAACGTGCGCACGCCGAAGTGCTTCTTGGTCGACAGCTCATGCAGGATGTCAGAAGCAGGTGTGATCGGGTAAGACCCCAGGAACATCGGCACGCCCGAAATGCTCGACGCCGCAACCAGGCCCCACGACAGCGCCGTATTGCCATCGATGTTGGTATAGGTGCCAGGTGACAGTGCTGCGGGCTTGATCTCGACTTGGTGGCCGCTGAGCTCGGCGGTCTCGCCGAAGGCGTGGCCTGCTTTGAATGCGGCGGTGTTGGCGGCCACAACCAGTTCGTTCTTGGCGAACTTGGCCTTGATCCAGTCGAGCGTCGTCTCGGTTGGCCGGCTGTACATCCACGACACCAGACCAAGCGCGAAGAAATTCTTCGATCGATCGGCGTCGCGAGGCTTCACACCAAGAGGCGCGCACGCTTCTTTGGTGATCGAGGTCATCGGCACCTTGATCAGGGTGTAGTTGTCGAGCGAACCGTCTTCGAGCGGGTTCACGTTGATCGGGTATCCGGCTTTGGCCAAGTTGCGTTCGTCAAACGTGTCTTCGTTGGCGATGATGGTGCCGCCGATCTCAAGGCGGTGCAGTTCGCTTGCAAGTGCAGCTGGGTTCATCGCCACCAAGATGCTGGGCGCATCGCCGGGCGTGGTGATGTCGTGATCGCTAATCTGCACCTGGAAGGCAGACACTCCGGCCAAGGTGCCAGCGGGCGCACGGATCTCGGCCGGGAAATCGGGCATCGTCGCGAGATCGTTGCCGAACATGGCGCTGGCGTTGGTGAATCTGTCGCCGGTGAGCTGCATGCCGTCGCCGGAGTCGCCAGCGAATCGGATGATGATGTGGTCGAGCGCAGAAGCGTCGACAGGAGCCGGAGCTGTGTCGGTCACATGAGTCCCTTCAGGGTTGTAGGAAGACCGAGGGACGATGAGGAAGTGCCACAGCGCCCACATCGAAGTTAGCCGCTGGCTACCTGTGAAATGCAACACAACGGGTGGAAACATTCTGAGCAGCCGTTAGCCCTCGGCAGTACCAGAATGACGAGATGCCGCACCCCTCACCGGCCATGTTAATCACCGGCGCAAGCCGCGGCATAGGCGCCACCACTGCGGTGCTGGCGGCTTCTCGCGGATGGGATCTCGGCGTCACCTACCAGACCCAAGAGGCCGCTGCGAAGGCGATCGTGGTGACGTGCCAGGCTGCTGGGGCCCGAGCTGTTGGCGTACAGTGCGAATTGGCCGACGCGTCCTCGGTGCTTGCCGCCTACAAGCCTTGCGATAGCGAACTCGGCCAGCTCAGCTGCCTGATCAACAACGCAGGTGTCTTGTTCGAGATGTCGAGGCTCGAGAATATGGATGACGACCGGGTGTCGACACCAACATGCGCGCCGACGCTGGCATGCCCGACCGCCCCAAAAATTGCAAGCCAACGTGCCTATGTAGCGCGGAGGTCGCGCCGACGAAGTTGCGTCGCTGATCCTGCCCTCGCGAGCGACGAAGCAAGCTACGTCACCGGCACCAATATCGACATCGCTGGCGGCCGTTAGACCTCGACGATAGCCAACGCAGTTTCAATTATTGCTGCGGCTCGCAGCGCCACCGCACGAGACTTTGATCGATGCCGGATCAGGGCACCGTGCTTGACGACCACTTCGGTCGACGAACCAAGTCCTGCACCGCCACGAAAGAAGCGCCGCACGACCGATCCGTGCACGATGACTCGGTCACCGGCACCCCACCGCTGTGCCGCCTTGGGTGGGTCGTACCAGACCACCGGGACCGATGTCGTTTTTTCATCGAGAACTCGAACCGTGACCGAAAATGACAGTGCAGTTACGCCTGATGGCAACACTCGCGTGTCGACATTGGTCACGATTTCTCCACTGACCATGGACAGGTTTACACCGCTCGGTCTCGCCGACTCGCAGTCGCCGTTCGGTTCGGTCGGCTCGGTAGCTTCGTTGATTCCCATTGGCGGGCCTACTTTGTTACATACGCGAGGGGGAAGCAGGTCCAACGTACTGCCGGGGTGCGACATTGATTCTTTGATGACTGCGAAACAACGTGTGAAAACAGCGTGTCGCACATCCGAGTGACCTCTCGAACGGTGTAGTCACCAAAGGGGACCTCCACGAAGGCCTAGGCATCGTTGGACTCGGTTGTCGTCGCTGCGACGACCACCCCATTGGACTCCACCAACTCAACAACCACGTCGGCTAGCTCGCGTGCGGCTGCGTCGTGATCAGGCGCACTCCAGGCCTATGCGAGAGCCTCGTAGCAGACGACGGTTCCGTCATGGTCAAAGTCCACGTTGACCACGCCAGAGATAGACCCCAACGGTTCGTCTGGGAAGTCTTGGTCGGTTACCGAGTCACCGTTGCTGACAACACCCTCGATCGTGTTGTCGTTCGGTCCGTCGATGTCACAGACAGAGTCGTAGCTGTCCAGGTCGGCCTCGACGGGCGCATACGTGCCCGGGAGCACGGCGATGAAGCCATAGCGGCACGATGATGCTGATGATGCAAGAGCTAGCGAGCGCGCTGCTTTGCGTCGAGGTAACGGGGTTCGTGGTGAGCAATCCAGCCAAACAGTTCTTTGGCCTGGGGCCGCTCGCCCGCGCGTTCATAGAGGTCGGCGAGCGCATACGCTCGACGCAAGTGATGGTCAAATGGGCGTTTCGGCCGCTTCCATCCCTTGCCGAGCGTACGCACTGCATCTTGCAGCCGACCTTGGTCGGCAAGGGCACCTGCCGCAACGATGCGGCCTTCGTTCATGAGCTCGTTGGAGGGTGACGCTTCTCGCAGTTCGATCCACAATCGTTCCACGTCGGCGAAGTTGCCAACCGCTCGGTGGGCGTCAGCGAGGACCGGATTCTGATCAGGCAGCCCGCTGGCCTCGCGCACGTCCTCGAGAACCTCGATCGCTTGCCGCCAACGACCCTGTGCATACAACGACAGGCCAAACATCTCAGCGACCTCGACGACCTCGGGGGTGCGCCGGTAGAGCCGCTCGGCGATCACCCGTGACTGACCAGATCGGCCCTCCTCGAGATGTTCGGCTGCCTGGTTGAGATCGCGCCACGCCCGCCCGCCAGCGCTATCGCCCAGCAGGTCCTTCAGTTGGCGTTTAGGGTCCGGCAACGGGCGCGGCACCAAGGTTCGCCGATCGAGCGCTTCGGGTATCTTCTTCGGCTTCGGCTTTGGTTTGGCCGGCTTGGCACCCGAGCGGGCGATTGCTTTCTGGGCCTCGGTACGCAAACGTTCGCGGTTCGCGTCGCCGGCGGCCCGCTTGGCTTCGCGGGCCTGGTGTTTCGCGAATGCCTCGGGGTCCTCTTCTTCGGTTGGAGGCACGTAATCGGCTTCGAGCTCTGGTTCGAATTGGCTTTGATCCTCGTGGATGCGAGCCGCTCCCCTGCGCGCCAGGCCTCCCCAGCTGCGCGGACCGGCCTCTGGTGGCGCATCGCGGCCGTCGCCGCGCAAACCTCGGGCCCCGCTTCGGCGCTCGCCGTCGCCCGATCGATCATCGCGACCGCCACGGCCACGCGAGTCACCATCACGACTCGGCCGACCATCGCGACCGCCACGGCCACGCGAGTCACCATCACGACCACGCGAGTCACCATCACGACTCGGCCGACCATCACGACCGCCACGGCCACGCGAGTCACCATCACGACTCGGCCGGCCCTCACGACCGCCACGACCACCATCACGACCGCCACGACCAAGCGAGTCACCATCACGATGCCCATCGCCATCACGGCTTCGGGCGTCGCCAGCCTTGGGGTTGCGGCCGCTACGCGATGACGCGCCCTTACCCCGGGATTGTCCCGGGTGGTTGCGGTCTCCGCGTTTGGACCCTCGCGCTGGTCCCCGTTGCTCAGCCATGTTCAGCTCGCTCTTCGTCTCTTCAGTTGTCAATGCAACCCGTAACCACAGCGATCACGGGCGCTCGTCAACGCTACAGCCTGTGCCGCCAATCCGCGCCCGTGGCATCTGCACCAACACAGCCGTGCACCACACCGAGAATCGTCGCGGGTGTGCTTCGGTCGAAAACGGAAGAAGGCCCTGGAGTTTCCTCCAGGGCCTTCTTCGTTTTGATTTCTGCACTCCGACTACGACTCAGCAAAGCTGAGGAGCGGACTACGAGCGAAATCCGGCGGCGACCTACTCTCCCAGGGCCTCTCGACCCAAGTACCATCGGCGCTGACAGGCTTAACTTCCGTGTTCGGAAAGGGAACGGGTGTGGCCCTGTCGCTAGCACCACCGAAACTATTGAGATTGGTCCTTGAAGACCTGAATAGCGAGCACGAACTGTCTTCTAGTCGTTGTCTTGATCGTCTAGACATCGACTCCATACAGCCAAAGCCGGATGAAGTAACAGAGTCTAACAACTCAAGGATTGCGGATTAATCAAGCCCTCGGCCGATTAGTACCGGTCAGCTAAACACGTTACCGTGCGTACACTTCCGGCCTATCAACGTGGTGTTCTGCCACGGGCCTTACCTGGTTAACCCAGTGAGAGATCTCATCTTGGAATGGGCTTCCCACTTAGATGCTTTCAGCGGTTATCCCGTCCGAAGGTCGCCAACCAGCCATGCCCTTGGCAGGACAACTGGCACACGAGAGCTTCGTCCACCCCGGTCCTCTCGTACTAGGGGCAGCTTTCCTCAAATCTCTTCCGGCTACAGAGGATAGGGACCGAACTGTCTCACGACGTTCTAAACCCAGCTCGCGTACCGCTTTAATGGGCGAACAGCCCAACCCTTGGGACCTGCTTCAGCCCCAGGATGCGATGAGCCGACATCGAGGTGCCAAACCTTCCCGTCGATATGGACTCTTGGGGAAGATAAGCCTGTTATCCCCGGGGTACCTTTTATCCGTTTGCGACGGCCCTTCCATACGGCGCCGTCGGATCACTATGTCCTGCTTTCGCACCTGCTCGACCTGTCAGTCTCGCAGTCAAGCTCCCTTGTGCCATTGCACTCAACGACTGATGGCCGACCAGTCTGAGGGAACCTTTGAGCGCCTCCGTTACTCTTTGGGAGGCGACCGCCCCAGTCAAACTACCCACCTGACACTGTTCCCGACCCGGATAACGGGCCTAGGTTAGATGTTCAATATTAACAGGGTGGTATTTCAACGATGACTCCACAAACGCTAGCGCGCCCGCTTCCTAGTCTCCCACCTATCCTACACAATTAAGATCAAACACCAATATCAAGCTGTAGTAAAGGTCCACGGGGTCTTTCCGTCCTTCTGCAGCTAACGAGCATCTTTACTCGTACTTCAATTTCGCTGAGTCTGTGGTTGAGACAGTAGGGAAGTCGTTACGCCATTCGTGCAGGTCGGAACTTACCCGACAAGGAATTTCGCTACCTTAGGACGGTTATAGTTACCGCCGCCGTTTACTGGGGCTTAAGTTCGCAGCTTCGACCCGAAGGTCTAACCGCTCCCCGTAACCTTCCAGCACCGGGCAGGCGTCAGAGCGTATACATCGCCTTACGGCTTCGCACGCTCCTGTGTTTTTAGTAAACAGTCGCTTCCCTCTGGTTTGTGCCACCCCATCAAGCTCACGGAGAAAATCCGGTCACCATAGAGGCCCTCTTTATCCCGAAGTTACAGAGGTATTTTGCCGAGTTCCTTAACCACAGTTCACTCACTCGCCTTGGTCTTCTCGACCTATCTACCTGTGTCGGTTTCGGGTACGGGCAACAGGAGAACTCGCTAGAAGCTTTTCTTGGCAGTAGAGAATCAATGACTTCGTCTGAACGACTCGGGATCATGTCTCAGGCTTCATGGGGACCGGATTTACCTGGGCCCCGCCCTACACACTTCCCCCAGGACAACCAACGCCTGGGATCACCTATCTTCCTGCGTCACTCCATTGCTAACCGCCTCATCGTGGGTCGATTCGCTTACCCGAAGGCAAGCAGCCTCTTAGCAACAACAAATTGGTTCGGACGTGCTCCCGTCGGTACTGGAATATCAACCAGTTGTGCATCGACTACGCCTTTCGGCCTCGCCTTAGCTCCCGACTAACCCTGGGCGGACGAACCTTCCCCAGGAACCCTTAGATATTCGGCGGAGGAGATTCTCACTCCTCTTTCGCTACTCATGCCAACATTCGCACTCGACCACGCTCCACGACGGGTCATCCCGTCGCTTCAATGCAGAGATCGACGCTCCGCTACCACGCAGTATTACTACTGCATCCGCAGCTTCGGCTCTGGACTTGAGCCCCGTTACATTGTCCGCGCAAGACCACTCGACCAGTGAGCTATTACGCACTCTTTAAAGGATGGCTGCTTCTAAGCCAACCTCCTGGCTGTCTGAGCAGTCTCACATCGTTTACCACTTAGTCCAGAATTAGGGGCCTTAGCTGGCGGTCTGGGCTGTTTCCCTCTCGACCATAGAAGCTCATCCCCCTAGGTCTCACTGCTGCGCTCTGGAGCCATGGTATTCGGAGTTTGGTTGGGGTCGGTAAACTTGTAGGTCCCCTAACCCATCCAGTAGCTCTACCTCCATGGCTGAACACGCAACGCTGCACCTAAATGCATTTCGCGGAGAACCAGCTATCACCGAGTTTGATTGGCCTTTCACCCCTAACCACAGGTCATCCCCCCAGTTTTCAGCCTAGGTGGGTTC